>Ga0209489_100924_pt1 | contig 58809 bp, 31 predicted proteins | sample SiratrowhiteBW_FD_187527 | JGI IMG/M metagenome (GOLD analysis project Ga0209489, IMG submission 187527) | Root nodule microbial communities of legume samples collected from California, USA - Siratro white BW (SPAdes) (version 2) | ecosystem: Host-associated > Plants > Roots > Nodule | place... | reverse complement strand
CATTCATAGCTATCTTAATAAAGATGAATGTATATGAAATCAAGAAAAACAACAAAAGTAAGATATATGTACGTTAAAATAGATTTTTACTATATAAAACTTAAGAGAGAAAACCGTAATTCTTTACATAAGGAGTAATCATTATCGTTTCAATGATTGATTTTCTGAATTCATATATTAGGTCGAATATGGTGACGTCCCTGGTTGCCATTATGTCCCTTCCATTGTTGTTGCCTCTGCAGTTGGTACACACTCCCAGCCTCTCGACCATCACAACCATACGTGTACCTTCTCATTTTGGGTTCGTATTCTTTTCTCTAATTCTTGCTCACTACAGTGCTTAGCTGACTTTGATATGTAATAAAAATACATAAATTACTACAACAACAATGCAAAATGACGTCTTCCATGTAGTATTGAATGTACGGCCAATCAGACTGAAACTAAAGTAACATTGACTAAATAAGAAGACTATGTTATATCAGGTTTGAGATAGTTAATCCACCTCAATCTGCAACTCTTTCCACATCTTTCAAGACCTAGATATAAATCATAGATGTATGTAACAAATAAAATCAATATTTGGACTTTGGTTCCTCAATATTAAGAAAAAGAACACTCATTGATTGAGAAAAAAGGGTATAATAAAGTTGTACTATTACCCGCTTTGGCAGGCACTAAACGCCAGTTTCCATGGCCATGCTTCTGAACGTAGTCGAGGAGCTTCTTGTCTTCTTCTGGTGTCCATGGTCCTTTCTTCAATCCTACCTTCTCACAGCATGGCATCCTTCCCATTTTTTAGTGGCAAACTGTTGTAAGGTAACCAGAATCAGTGCTTTTTTGTTGGGCAGTGCAGCCCAAGAGTTAGCTTATGCATATATAGAAAAGACATACTGGAAGTGCATAAGTATAGTACCGTATATGGAAACCGTAAGCTTAAATATTTATCTGTCATCTTTAAGAACACGGGGTCAGGATCAAAGTGGTAGGTCCCTATACTCACTATGCCCGTTTCCCGTTCATCCTTTGTTTTTTTAACTTACCTGCTTATCATGTTTTCTTACTTTCTGCTGTTATCCTTCACTCTTTGCTCATCATTTTTTGAGAATACTATTGTTAGAGATCTCAAATCTCGAAGTCTAGATTTGATCAAAATATAAGCCATTTTAAACGAGTTCTGAAAATATATATATTTTGACATGAGAAAAATTTTTCGAATTAAGCAGAGCTAGACAAGAACTTTTCTACGTGACTATTGCAACCAAACAGGTTTTATGTCCCCCAACATTACATCAAAATCAGTACTGCATTAACTGCTGTTGTACAGCTTTAACAAAATTCGGTAGTAATACAAAAGAGGATTTTACTCTGGAACTAGACCAAATAAAACATATTTTGTGTTTCCTTAATAACAGACTAACAACTGTCAAATCAACACAGGGAGCCATCATGATTCATGATTACAATTTTACTATCCGTAAGATAGATTTATAATTTTATTATTATTATTATAATATTATAATATGCTGTGTACAGACAGACAGACTCCAACTCACTTCTTATCAGTAACATATGACACAATATTAGGTCATATTATAATTATTATTATTAGTTTTATTATGATTATTATTATTACAATATTTATTATAATAATAATAATAATAATAATATTATTATTATTATTATTATAATTATTACAATTATTATTTCTTATTCCTAAAATTATTATTATTTTTATTATTTTTAATTAGTGTTATTATTATTATTACTATTATAATAATTATTATTATTATTGTTATTACAATTATAATTAAAATTACAATTATTATTATTTCTTTCAAAATAATTGTTATTTTTGTTGTTATAGTAATATTATTATTATTATTATTATTAATAAGTTATTTTATCGATAGATAAATTGGCTGTTAATTTATTAATGAATAATTTGATAAATAATTTACCAGTTAGTTTATTTATTGGTAAATTGACTTTCAATAGGTATAATCCTTTGATAAAAGACAATTTATCAATTATTAAAGTCTATTATTAATAATATTTTATTGATGGATACAAATTCGTTAGTAAATTTTTATCGGTAATTTTGATTTTTCTTTTAATGTCTTTTCAACACAGATGATAGAGTCTTTTCAACACAGGTCATTTTTATTATCTTGGAGTGTTTTCTTTGCGGTTTTGTATTTTTCTCTAAGTTGTATCTTCTATGAAAAAGTTGCATGTGTTTTTCTTGGTTGTAAAGAGATAATTTTTTATGTTTGTAAAGGAAGATTATCACTTCTTTTCCTCCATTTGTATGTTATGTCAAATTCTTTGCATCCTCTTTAATAAAAAAAATCATTTAAACCTAGATATTATTGACAAGTACCATTATACCTTAGTAGAAGGACTTCTTATTTTTTCCTCACCACCACTTCCATCAAGTTTCTTTTTAAACCATGATAACCCACATGTTGGACACACCTTCAATGTAGTGATTTCATCTTTGTAAATTACATAATCATTAGAGCATGCATGTATCTTTTATGCTCCAAATTCATTGGATATGGTATCTTCTTCACCTCATAGTTACAATTACGTAACACGTTTTGTTCTAAAAGCATCTCCTTCAACAACTCCAGCAATTCGGTAAAGCTTTTATCTATTCATCCATTTAAACTGAATAATTTTAAAGTTGTTGATAGCTGTGCAAACTTAGTGCACCTTGGGTATAATTGTTGCTCTAAATTAGACTTTAATGAATCATAGAGATCTTCCAAAATTTTCTTCACCCACATTACATATCATGTCCTTTAAATGATCGTATTTGTGTTGTTCTTGACATAGTAGAATTTTCTAATATTTCTCCATGTCAGGTTCATATTGTATAAGTCTTTACTATATCCAAGAAGAATAGAAGATTACATATTTCCCCTAATCCTGGCGTATCTGATTTAGATAATAAATGCAAGGACAATAATGTACAATTGTTAGGTTTTTTGCTTTGGCGAGCAAACTGTAAGAACTCATTAACTTCCTTTTCAAATTCTTCACTAGTGCCAATATGCCTTCATCCAACTTCACTCCATTACTATGTATGAGACAAAAAAGTCCATCATCATCAACCATGTAATATGAAATTCTCACTTTTCTAATTGAAGGCGAGGGCCTACCCATTTGGAAAATATTTTTATAATTCTGTAACACTTACAAACAAAATCTATTATTATAAATTTTATAAAATTTCGTCAACATTTCAAGTTGGTATCCAAAGTACGTACACAAAATATAAGTGATGAAAAATCTCCGTAGTCAAGTATGTACCTGCAGAACAACACAAAATGGTTTGAACTAAAATTTTATCAAATTTAAGCATGAACTTACAATATATACATATTAACAAATTATGAAAATTAATTTTTCCAAGTTGTCCAACCAAAAAATTCAAAATTTTTGTTTTAAGTATTATATATCCCTTTTACTAATAATAATAATAATTATTATTATAATTATAATAATAATATTAATAGTAACAATAATAATAATTTTAATTTTATTAATAAGTATAATGATAATTGTAATATGACTGAAAAACTTATCTGGTCTAATGGTTATAGGTTCTGTCCAGTTGTTGGGAGGTCTTGAATTCGTCTTTCTTGTCAAGATTTTGCGTCGGATTTTGCATATGCTTAGCCCACATTACAAAAACAAAATAAATAATAGATCATTTAATATAAAAAAGATAAGCATGGAAAACAAAATTTTTATACTAATTTTTTTGTCAACTCTTATGTTTTGGTTATACTCCATCTTCAATTGTTGGGTATGTTTGATGATAACATGGAAGAAGGAAAATTTTCCGTTGGTTGGAATGTGATTTATACGAGTGTACGATAATAATATAAGGACAAGATGAAAGTTGTGGTCATTGTGAGGTAAGTTAAGGAAAAATGGTTTAAGGACTAAGGAAGATTCAGGATGTGGGTCCTCTAGTAGTGTTTCTAATAAACTAATTCAGTACTTTTCAGTAGTAATATGACGCATACTAGGTGGTACAAGATCAAAGGTGGAACTCAATCAAAAACAAAGTGGTTGGTGAGAGCATAGAAGAAACATAAATTACTAATGAAAAAGAGACAAGGGAGAGCATGACTGCGGATTGCTTGTAGGTAACGATTATACAAATATAATAATAATAATAATAATAATAATAATAATAATAATAATAATAATAATAATAATAATAATAATAATAATATTATGAGTAAGGATTAGTGTATAACAATAAATAATTTAATATTTTTAACTCTGTCAAATATAATCTCACAAACTTGGCCTTCACCTCAATAGAATAAATATTTTATGGGTTTATGTAATCTTAGCATGGATTTTCACTTTGTACTTTTGCTTTTAACTTTTATGATGTGATTTTGCACATCGTAGTTTTAATAAAAAAATAATAATTACTTTCTAGGATGGAATAGTAAAGGATCAATCAACAATTGTTCTGTAATTGTTTGGGTTAATAATTCTTAAACTTTTATGGAAATGAAAACTTTAACTATCAACTGAATCCGATATTCAACATCATAATTTTTAAAATTTTATGAAAATAAAATCCTAATTATCAAGCAAGTTTAAGACTCATCATCATAATTTTCAAAATTTTATATAAATAAAAATTTTAATTATCAAGTAAGTTCGAGACCTACCATGATAATTTTCATAATTTTATCTGAGATTCAAGATAATAATTTTTTAAAATTTTATGAAAATAAAAATTTTAATTAGCAAGCAAGTGTGAGAACCGTAATGATAATTTTCAAATTTTACACAAATAAAAAACTTAATGTAGTATACAATCAAACAAGCACACAGACTCCACCCAGTTGTTAGTCATCTAGGTCGTGTTGGTCACCACAGAACAATTTTAGTAAACCTTACATCTCTTCTCTTTTGCAGAAGGTAGGTTCAGTAAACTTTATATCTTTTTCAGAGATAAAAAATAATAATTATATATCTGACAAAAGAAACTTTACATCTTCCTTCTCACATAAAGTAAGAAAGTAATTATTACAAGTATTACTATATATAGTTAATAGTAACAAGAGAGAAATGTATCTTGATTGGAATCCAAGTCACATTAAATCTCTGATAATTGAGTACTGACTTCAGCATCTGAGTGCTTTCTGTAGATACCTTTCCTCTTGTTCCAGATGTTAGAGACCAAAGACGGACAAATGAACTATTAAGTTTATATCTTGTTATTACCTCAAAGTCCCATAAAAACAATTAACAATCATGTGAGTAAGAGACTCAACATTACCATGTTTAAAATTTTATAAAAATAAACATTATAATTATCAAACAATTATAAGATTCAACATAATAATATTTGAAATTTTACAAAAATACAAATTTTAATTATGAAGACTCAACATGATAATTAATATTTTCTTAAATTTTTATGTGAACATAAATTTTAATTATCAAGTAAAATTTAATTAATCAATTATTTTTTCAAGAAAAATATATAAAAACACATTAACATAAAACACATAAAGCTATTAAAATAATTGGCAAATAATAGAAGATGTGTTTTGTATGGAAAAGAAAGGTGACGTGAAAGCACATGGTGGCCCCACATGCATGCAATTTCAACGTAACGGAGAAAGACATGGCCCCACAAATTGGAACATAAATGGGCAAGGAAAAGCAAATAAAAAAAAAAAGTGGACCGTATGCAATCATTTGGTACGTGCATGCAAGAAAAAATTGTAAGAGAAACAAAAATGACACCAAATTGGCACATGAATTGGCGCATGAATGCAAATAAGCACCGCCAATTTCCTAAAATTTAAAGAAATAAACAGAATCTAGAAACCTTTGAAACATGGACCCATGAAATCAAATAGCTGTAACATAAATTGCCACACTATGAAAATTAAAACCACGGCAAATAAATGATGTTGTGGTGCAAAATAAGATCTAAAACGTGTTCAGTGTCTTATCTGTGAAGCTTCTGCTAAGCGTGTGAGTCCAGGGCAGCTAACACAGAAAATATAAGCATCTGCTCACTCTCTTTAAGACTAACACCTTGGAGCACAAAGTTTTCTGTAACAACAATAATGTCGATCATCTGCAACGAGAACAAAGACCATACAGCAATAGGCAGGGAACACAGAGGTGCTTTATGCAGTGTTACTGGTGTGGTATTTTGTGGCCAAAGTGCTTCTGATGGATGAGGGGAAGAGTAAGGACAGTGTTCTCTTTAAGGCATCAAACAGGGAATGTAAAACAGTAACATAGTGAAGCCAAGGATTTCAGGAGAAAGAACACAGGAGACTATGCAAAGTAATATCAAGATTTTACAGCTTGAACAACTTGATCTCAAATGTAAATCAGGAGTACAATGGCTTGGCTCAGTGTAGACCCCGTACAAGAGCTTTAGAAAATTGGATGCACTGATTGTAGGCCACTGCCAGTTCTGCCAGTTTTATGAGTGCTACCATCCCATTTGCTTACTTCATTACCTATGCAAGCATTGGAAGCTCGAAATTGTGATCCTCATAAAACCATATTTGATGTCAAAAGTTCTCGACCTCGGGTAATATTACGCAAGTATATATCCATTATAACACTTAACATTTAGCCATATAAATATTATTAAATTTAGACTATGACAATTACATGAAGTATAAACTATTTATAAAATATTGTAGAATTAATATTAAGAAGTATTATTTATCCTTCTTCTAATATTAAATCCAACAACTTTTTTTATTTATAATAATAATATTAAAAAGACATTTTCCACTTATATCAATTACATTTTAAAAAATATATATTCCTTTGTATTAGAGTTGATGAAATATCCACATATTGTAATACAAAAGATATTTTTGATCTTGATGACTTATATCTGGAATATAGTCGAGTATGGTTAAATAATATTTCGCATCCATAATTTTTTTTATAATTTTTGTTTTGATTTCATTTGTCAACAAATTTATCAACTTATTTTGTATATTATGGCCAATATATATTCTTGAATAAATGGTTCAAATTCTGCAATCATTTTTATCAAATTTAAAAAGTTTGCATTACTTTCTTGATCTTTTCATTTTATTCCATAGAATACTAAGTTAATTTTACCAAGGGTTTTAATAACAATAATAATTCTTAACAAATTTCTCTGTCTCTATTTATTTATTTAATTTGTTCTTGAGCATGTATAATTATTTATTTTTGGACAAGCTCATCTCCAAATCAATCCATGCATTCATGTTAGTAATATTCTCATAAGTTATTTCAAAGTTCTTTAATTTAACACTAAGATTTCTCCAATCTTTATTACCTTTGTTGGCTAGTTTACTTGTACAACAAACAACATTAAACAATTTACAACAAAAACAAAAGACTCTTTTTAATCTCTAGAATAAATTTGTCATCTTCTTTCATATTTCTCTCAGTTAGAAATTTTTTTAATGTAATTTGATGAAGAAAAGTGCATACAATATTTATCCGTTGGAAAATCTATATATGTTACTCTAATAGGTCCTTTTCTATTAATAAGTCTCTATTTCGTATCAATATTCTTTTATTGACTTAGATTATATATAATTTTAACAACACAATTATTTAGTCTTGTAATTTTTTCTCATTGTCATGAATTTGACGATCATAATTATTATCCTCGTGACTATTTCTTTTTTGTTGTTTTCACCTATATTTATATTGTTATATTTTTCATTCAAAAAGAACTCACATGTATTTTCTAATTCATTTTTTTTTACTTTAATAAATTTACCCATAGCTCATTCTTGTAATTCAATTAAAACATCAACCCTTTTCTTTTTCTCTCATGTTTTGAATATTTTCTAGTTAATATATTTGTGTATTTTTATATAAAAAATAGTATAATATATATCACACTAAATATAAGTATATAAGATGAGATTAAGTTAAAAAATAAAATCTGATTGCTAAGAAAATGAACTTGATCACAGTATCTTATCTATGTCTCAAGTCTCATTTTACCTTATTCTGCCTTCCTGTAGTTCTGTTTTTTTTTTTTTGTAAGTATTTAAATATAATTTACAAATTCTAAATTTCTAATGCACTTTCTTAAATCTGTACAAATTGTATTGAGATTAATTAAACACTAAATAAAAATAAGGTCATTTTGATATCAATTTACCAATCTTGCAATTAAAGTTGGGGTAGAATCCTTCAAATGTTCAAGCTTAATAATATATACTTATATAATCGTATGAAAAACTTATTAATTTGTTATGTTAATAAAGTGAGAGATCATAACTTTTTTAGGTTTCAGACTTTTAAATTAACAATTTTTTAATAGAAAAGATAACTTGATAATTTGATAAAGGGACATGTAACAAGCAATGAATCATGCATAAAATTAAATAACTATATGATGCACTTAAAAGAAGCAAAAGTCAGTACAAACCCCAATCTCTCAATCTATTGCCTCAAGCCTCCAAATAGTTATACATAAATGCACAATAATAATATACAATGATAAAACAAATTTGAAATTGGATAAAAAAAATCAAATCATGAAATTTAAACAATAATATAAAAGAACCAATGAAAGAGAGTTAGAAAAAGGAAAGAAATAAAGTAGACATGAGTGTTTGATAAAATAATAGAAAGATAAAATAATACAAAGAGATAGAAATAGATGTAACTCTAATAAACTAATAAAAAATATAGAGAATTAAAAAACTTTTAACATTTAGATTGCTTTGACTATTCAATATCTTTTAAAAAAATAAAAATATTATTAATTTATATCTTATTAGAAGAAGTGAGTGTAGTGATAAGTGCAAATTATATGATGTGGTGTGGGAGTGAAAATGATTTGTGAGGATTTTGTTTTGATTTTCTTGTGTGTGGCTTTTTTTAAGTTACTTTTTTATGCTTTTTATGTTCAACAAAATGGGATGGGCCAATTTTTTATTTTATTTTATTTTATTTTATTGTCTTTTCTTTTTTGGAAAAAAACAAAAATCATAACAAAAAACACTAAAATATATTTTTAAACATTTTAATTTTTTATCAAAAAGAAATTAACTCTTCTTATAGTTTTGTAATATATTCTCTTAAAAAAAATTTAAAGATTTATATTTTTTTGCATTTTTTTACTTTTTAATTTAATTCCATTTGTTATTATTTTATTTCTAAAACTTACTTATTTTTTAATTTTAATTTTCAAACTTTATTTATTTAAACAAAATTAAGTTGACAAATATCATCGAAAGAAAGAAAGAGTCGGAGATCTCAGAGGAGGATGAGATATGTTGTAACTGGAGTTATGACGAAACGATGAAAAAACTTTGAAAAACAGAAAAGTTGTCATTATAAAAATTGAGTCTCCGATAGTTAAAATTTTTGCTTCCTCAATATTTTGAAAAGTATTAACTATTATGTTGAGTATTGAACTCACTTGATAATTAAATTTTTGTTTCCATAATTTTTTTTAAAATTATTAATTATTGTTTATTTTAATAAATAGTTTTCATCATTATCATCATGACCTTCACTGTGACAACACTCTAAACATATAACTACAAGTATAATCATTTAAAGCCTAATCCATGATTTAATTATAAAAACTAAAATTAAATAATATTTAAGAAACTCGCATCATCCACAACTCAATTACTAATACAAACTCTTGATTGTCTATTGCAATTTCTAACACATTTGACATGTGTATATATAATGTGATGTCAATGTTCTTGAGAAAAACAATAAGACTATTACCTTACCAAAATATCTTGTCATATCATGTTTCTACCAACCTCAGCCACATGATCCACGAAGGTCCTAAACTATAAATCTTTTCGCATGCCATGACTCCAAGATAGCTAATAAAATTTTCTGCCTTTGGCCCAGATGCCACACCAGTACTAACATCTATAGTGAGTGGTGTCCTTTCACCACTATCACATTTGAGGGGGGAGCTTAGTCTAGTCGATCCTTTTCCAGATTTTGTTGAGGTGGCATTCAAAGTAAATGGACCTTGATCATCACTCATGACTGTATTTAAAAAACAATTTAACAGACATTAATAAAATTATTAATTGATTGATACAAACAAATATATAAAAAATTATCAGAATTAAAAAATTTATACATAGCGTGTGCAATAATCATATGTATATTTCCTCATCGTGGTCTTTACAGGTTGTATGTACATCATCAATTACATCATCGTCTTTATTCGTCATCATTGATGTAAATGATCGAGAGTCACCAAGATCAACATTACGCACTTCATCTTCATTAACCTCCACCTGTTTTTTCCAACAATATAACGTGTCAATGTTCCAACATAGGATCTTAGACATAAAAACTTGGAATGTTTAATGTTCCATGATTAAATTCATCGTCCCCATAACCTATCTTTCGAAAGTCAACCAATGTAATTCTTGATTCATCGATGTTTACACCATTCTTATTGTCAACCACTTACACTTCAAAAGTGGAAAACAAAACTTAGTATAACCAACCTCGCAGAGCTCTTCTATTATACAATAATATGTCATTGATCCAATTACAAGAATTTCATCTTATGAAGTGGAGAATTGCATTGACTTAGCTTGAATAGCGAAGCCACTATTTTCAATTGTACTTTTTTCATTCAAAGAATACATATAGAATGAAGAATTATTAATGTCGTAAATGGCACAATAAAGGACATCAAACTTCAATCCATTTGCCAACCATATCAATTTTTCAAATGATGTTGAATCTTTCAAACCTCGACTTTAAATCAAGGCATGAAAGTCCTATTATGTTCCATCAACACCTATTTCTTTGGTTATCTTGGGTTGTTCGCCTTCATAATGGGTTTATAAGCAGATAAGTAAGGTATAACCTCATATGTATTATTTAGTATATCTAAATGTGCTTGCAATAGCTCTGAACAAGATTTGGTTACCATATGTATACCTCATGAGAACTTATAAAATGCCTATTGTTCCCTAAGTTGACTGGAAGTCCTATTGGATTGGTTTTTGACATGTACTTTGAATAAAACTCAATACTCTCTTCTTCTATATACCTTTCAATCATGGAAGCTTTTGGACAATTTTGATTCGTGACATACCCTTTCAAAATTTCATATACCGCTCAACAGTACATATTCATCTTTAGTAGATCGGTCCACACAATCTAATTTCTCTCAACTGATAAACAAGTAAATACACCATGATATCAAAAAAATGAAAGAGGGAAAAACATCTCCAATTGACATAAGAAGACAACAATCTAATGTTGAAGTTCATCTAACACTTTCCAGGGTTAATGACTTTACTACAAACTGAAGAGAACAATGAGCACAAACAAGTTATAATATGTCTAACATATTTCTATAAGATCCTATGAATAAAAACAAGCAACAATTGTTGCATCAAGATATGACAATCATGAAACACTTCAACTTTCTCATCCCACGACAAATTTAAATCTTCAATTAGTGGACTTAGATAAACATCTATATCATTTTCTAATTTTCTTATCACAGACAACATTATGTATTTTCGCTTCATGCACAATTCAAGATTTCTTGACTCTACCAAATTTGAAAAACATCATCAAATGTTTTCCATTCCATACAATCAACTAGATGTCGAAACGTGTCGTCGCATTTCCTCTCATTTGCATATCATCTAAAGTTTTTATCATCATTTAGGTATGCAAACAAATGCTTAATCTGGGTAATGGTCAGAAGATACCACACAACCTTCATAGGGTCCATCCTTTGTCATCTCTTGAATATTATATTCATATTTGTCTTTCAACTTGTAACGTGATAACCCACACTTATGACATTTTTTCAACCAATCAAATTCTTTCCTATATAATATGCAATCATTAGGACATGTATGCATCTTTTTATACTCCATACCTATTGGATAAAGAATCTTCTTGGCCTCATAATTACAATTAGGTAGAGTATTTCCCTTTAGAAGCATTTCCTTCAACAAAACACGCAATTATGTTTTATTAGTCCATCCATTAATTTTCTTCAAATTCATCAATATTAACATCACTGACACACTACAAGAAAAAAGCTATTTAGAGACCAATATTTAGCTACCAAATGAAAATGGTTGCTAATTATGACCAAAATAGTCACTAAATTAAATTTTGGTTGCTAAATAACTACAAAATAGAAGTAATTATTGAATTTAGTGACCAATTAAGTCAAATAATTGGTATCTAACATTAGATACCAAAATTTTAGTTACCTATGCTATTAGATTCTAAATTGGTATCTAATTAAGTTAGAGACTAATTTATAATCTAATGATATAGGTCACTAAAACCTTGGTAGCTAATGTTAGATACCAATTATTTGACTTAATTGGTCACTAAATTCAACCATTACTTCTATTTTGTAGTTATTTAGCAACCAAAATCTAATTTGGTGACTATTTTGGTCATAATTAGTAACTATTTCATTTGATAGCTAAAAATTGATCTCTAAACAACCTTTTTCTTGTAGTGACAACTGTGTGAACTTAGTTGATTTAGGATACAAGGGAATCTCTCGATATCCTTTCGTATACATGTGCTTGGGCAAAAGACTCAACTCAAACATCATGAATCATGTCCTCCAATCTGTCTTCCTCCACTTGATCATCCATGGTAGAATCAACATATTCTTGAGATTCACACACACTTTAAAAATGTAATAATTCACCATGTCATGTCCAAGTTGTATAATTTCATAGAAACCCATCACAGAAAAGGTGTTCCCTAATTTTGGTAGCATCTAATTTTCTCCCATTGAAACAATTTACATAAAGAAACTTAAACTTTACTCCATCAACACTACTATTGACACTACATTGCACATTTTGTATAAATTCTTCTACTCCTCTCTGATACTAATCACTATTATTCATGTTGAATTAATCCAATATCAATCCACAAGTGTATTCTTTAATCATCATTAACATTATGCATTGACTAAATACATGCAAACCTCACATTTTTTTTATCAAAGGTTTGATCTTATCCCATTCAAGAAGATTAAATTTTATTATATTTCAATAGTACATAAACTTAATCATCATGCCTTATATTTCATGAGATTTAGACATCATTTCACGTTAGTCTTCAAGTGACACAAAATATCCACATTCAAATATGCACCCAAAGATCAACACAAAATAAAGTAAACCAAAATTAAGTAAAATATATGAAACATAGATTATAAATCATGCACTAATCAACTAATAAAACATTATTATTCTTCCCAAACTATTCAATGAATAATTCAAGATTCAATATAGTTACTATTGGTAAAACATCCATTTCTTATATAAAGTTTAAGTCACTTAGGAACACTTTTTAAAATTGGAGGAGTACTAGACAAATTAATGTATTAAATCTCAAATAAAAAACTAATGATCTCTTAATAAACAAGTCTAACAAAACTTGCGTAGAAATAACACTTAAAACATGAATTTTTCCAAAATCTAACAATGTTTATTGAGGGTTGCACATCCCCAGACTTAACGATGAGACATATTAATTAACAATTCTAATTATAAATCAAATGTAATATATATTAATCAATTCTAATTAATAAACAAAAATATTATTAAACTATAAATATAATCTGTAAAATATGTTTTGGCCAAGTTCAAAAGGGGGGTGAATTGAACACTTGAAAATTTTCGTAAAAGATTCTGTTTAATATGGAGAGTGAATAATTTTTACAGAAAACTATTCAAAATGATATGTAAAGCAAACAACAAAGGTTCAAAACCAGTTCTATTACAATATCAGTCAACCAGATACAATAAACTGAAACCAGAAAGCAGTTCTTGAAAACACAATGTACAGTAAAAGCAGTTCTTGAAAACTAATTCCAAAAATCAAAGAATTATATCAAATTCAAGTTTGTAATGAATTACTGGTTAAAGAACTTTTTATCAAACAATAAAAACTATGTTAAGTGTATGAAAACGGTCTTTAATCAACAATTACGAAAGATTAACAATTATGGAAAAACTGACTGATGAACAGTGAACCCAGAAAGTTGCGAATACTGCAGATTTACAGGAAAATTAATATACTGGTTATTAATTAGATTCAGAATTGTTCAGAGTAGATTGTGTTAAAACAAAATATATGTTTTCAGAAGTTACTTAAACTGTTTTCAGAAAGTTGATGAAATTATTCAATTAGCAAAGTTAAATTGATTTTGAAAGATCAAGAAAAGTAACAAGATTTAACAAGAACAGTCAAGAGAGAGAGCAAGAGAGATCAAGACACAAGGATTTATCCTGGTTCACCCTTCTTCAAGGGCTACGTCCAGTCCCTTACACCACTGTAAGGATTTCCACTATAAAAAGATGAAACTAGATCAGTTTACAAAAAAACAACAACTTGCTACCCGTAGAAAACAATCTGCTGAACCTACAACAGAATCCAAAACTATACAGACTCCACTGTATATTCCAAAAAACCCCTTGTTGATCCCCTCAGCAAGTTACAACCTGTACAGAACTCACTGTACAAACAAAATTACCAACCCAGGTAACTCACAATAGAATAAACTTTAATACAATGAAAGAGTTATCACAAACTCAGCAAAATAAGCACTTCTATACAACAAATTACAAAAGTAATGAAGAAAGGGTATATAAGGCTTAGTCTAATGATCAGATCAGTGATGAAACTCTCTCAGTCAACTTAAAGCTCTAGTAGTAATCCGAAAAACAGTTCTTGATGAAATTGATTGATTGATCTTGATCACTAGACAAGAAAGCGCTTTTTCTCTCTTTGAAAACACAATGTTCTTGCTTAGAAAAAAATGTTCAGAATGCTTTCATTATATTTTTTCAAAAACCGTGCCAAATATTTATAGACAACTAAACTTTAATCGATTGTTTTGTCAAACAGTTGATTGTTTTTCTCAAGTTAGTTAAAATAGTTACTTAAAATGCAATTTCTGATTTTAATGATTTCTCAAATCCTTTGTTAAATCAGAAAACACTTATGGAGCTTATCCTTGATTAAGATTGCATGCATCACTGATTTGAACTCAAACTTACCACACAACACACACTCCTATGTTCTAGACCGAGCTCTTCAATCTTCATGAAATCTTCATGCATTCCATATATGATCACATGGTCTTGAACTTCTTCACATGGTTGACTTCAACAAATCTTCACAGCATCCCACTGGTGCTAACATAATCTAATATATATTAATAAGAAAAATAATTCACTAGCAAGACGCATGACAATAAGGGTAGTAAGGACATAAGGAGTGGTAGGCAAGTGAAAGGGGCGACAATGCATTCTAATGGCGGTGGTAGCAAAGAGAAACACCATACATAATCACAAAAACAACATGGTAAGGGATCTTTAATTGAATTGTGATGCAATAGTTGGAGTTGGCAATGGACAACGACAAGATGAGGGAAGACATAGTGTGGCGAGAAGAGGGAGACGAGAGAAAATGAAAAAGAAAACTGAAAAATTGTATTGACATTTTCAATTTTTAGCTAAAATATAAGCTAAACATCAACGATTCTCTGCCTAAATGTCATTTTTATTTTCAATTATAACTTTTAATGATAGATTGGATCCATAAGGGGGACACTAATACTAAGTTCTTTCTTTCTAGATTAAGATGGATGAGGGTTGCTAGTGAAGTTAACGACTAAGAGATAAATAGAGCTTGGAATGAGGAACCATCTGAGTTAAAAGGAAGGTTAAAAATTATTTTGAGAAGAGGTTTAGTGTCCAAATGAGGAATGATTTGACACTAGACGGTGTACAATTCATCACTATCTCGAAGGAGGATAAGGGTATGTTGTGTGGTGTCATATCTGAGCAAGAAATATTTGTGACTGTAAGCTAATATGGTGTCACTAAAAGCCCGGGCCCTGATGGCTTTAACTTTCACTTTATAAAAAATAACTGGGATGTTATGAGGGTTGAGGTGGTTAAAGCTATCAAAACATTCCAAAGCACATGGTACATTCCTAGAGGCTGTAATGCTTCCTTTCTTACATTAGTACCTAAGAGGGTCAAACCTTCCACTCTAGATGATTTTAGACCTATATCATTGGGTGGCTATTTGTATAAAGTGTTAATTGCCGAACAGATTGAAAATTGTGCTACCAAAGGTGATAGAGCTCCTCCAAGGTGCTTTATGTCTTCTTTGATCACCAAGCTTGCAGAAGAAGTTTTAGAGAGTTTACACCAATTGGAATGTGAAGAGAATCTCCAAGACCGAATGTGGAAGTTATGTATGGATGAGGAAACGTATAAGCGTGCATGAGGTTTGGAAGAGTATGGAAGAAGCTTTTGTGTGATGGAAGATGATGCACTAGTTGGAACAAGGATTAGATAGAGGTTGGGCCAACTATCAAGGTGTCTTGGCTTAACTCCAGGAGAGCAAACAAAGAAGAGCTCAAATAATGAAGCTAAAAAATGAATTTTGCAGCGTTTCATTAATGGTTCTAGCTAGTTTGTATAATGCCTACACACTTATTTATAGAAGGAGGTGAAGGATAAGCTTGTAGGAGAAATTCCCCCAACCCTAGCGTGTGGAAGAAGCCTCTAACCCTAACCCTAGTTTCTACCACACATCTAACCCTATTGTCTACCCTAAGCTAGTAAGCAACCAATGGGAAGGCACCATGTGGAGTTCCCCTATTCAAGCCACATGGAAATGCTCTCCAATAAGAAGGTGACATGTGGAGGAACGGCCTAGGCATGCTAACCTAACCTCAACCCTAGCACACCTAGGTTTTGGCCTTGGCATTTTATTGTACTCCTAATTTGAATTTATTTTTATGTTACAAGGATTTATACGATTTTTACAAATGCCATGGAGTCAAAACTGTCAGCATCTTGGTGTGCATTTGTGCCTTAGACTCCCACTGCTCCTCTATTTGCTTGGTCATAGATCTTGTGATAGGACCTTGTTTAGGCCTTCTTTCATCAAAAGGTGATTGATAAGAGAGAAACTACATTTCTTAGTGGGAGGGGAATGTTAGATATGATTCTTGTTACTAAAGAAACTATGGATTATTTAAAAAAGGAGAAGAATTGTGGTTTAGTTGTGAAAGTAGATTATGAAAAAACAAAACTACGACTCAATGGATTGGAATTTTTTGTACTACATGATGGATAGATTCGGTTTTAATGGAAAATGGATTAAAACATGTGTGGAATCATCCAAGTCTTGGTTTTGGTTAACGATAACCCTGCATAATAATTCAAACCTAAAAGAGGACTTAGATAAGATGACCCGTTAGCACTGATTTTGTTCCTTATAGTTTTTGAAGGACTTGCAGGTTTAGTTGGTGAAGTCTGTCCTATGGAGATTGGTAGGTTGGTTATTAAGGTTAACTTGTTACAATTTGGAAATGACACCCTCATGTTTTGCTTACCTGTATAATAATATCTTAGTCATTAAAATAGTGTTACAGTGTTTTGGACTTTTATATGTGCTTAAGGTCAACTTCCATAAGACTCAAGTAGGCGCAATTGGTGTGGATGATGACATTATGACCATTCTTTCGAAGTGTCTAAATTGTCGTAGAATGTCATTACCATTAACATACTTAGGCATGAATACTGGTGGTAATCCTAGGAGAGTTATTTTGTGGAAACCTACTATCGAAAAGTTAAGTAGAAAGAAAAGGTACTTATGTTTGCTGGTCAGGTGTGCCTCATAATCAGTCTTAAACTCACTGCCTCTGTTTTATTGTTTATTCTTTAAAACATCCGGTGTGTAACCAAATCAAAAGAATAAAAGCAAAATTTTTATGGGGTTGGGGCTTTGAGGAAAGGAAAATAACTTGGGTGAGTTGGGAAAAAGTGTGCAAACCTATTAAGGAAGGAAGATTAGGCATAAAAGATATCACTAAGTTTAATGATGTTTTGTTGACTAAGTGAAAAATGGAGGCTAGGGATGAAAGAAGATGGAGTGTGAAAGGATATTGTCTAGTCTAGGTATGGTACATGGAGGGATATGGAAAACATATCAGCTTTACATAGGCAATCATGGTGGTGGAGGTATTTGTATAAGGTGTGTGGAGTAGGCAAATAGGTAAACTGGATTGATAGGACTATTAGGTGGGTGTTAGGAAATGGGAGAAAAGTGAGGTTTTGAAAGGATAGGTGGCTAGGGCATTAAAGTCTTAGGTTCTGTTTGTTTCCAACGATGGAAACTTATTGAACAGAGAAAGAAGACCAAAGTTAGAAAGTCAATGTATCAAAGCACAAAAAACAAAAAAAGAAATCAGTCAAAACTTTCTCCTCCTTCATACAAAGATTTGCGGGAGAGAATAGCTGTAAGATATTAGTAACTACATTAAATAAATTTATTAAATTTTATTTTTAATTTTAAAATAATTTTATAATTTATTATATTAAAATATTATTATATCTATCATATCATTCACACACTTTTATAAACTTTTCATTCAAATCTTACCATCTTTCCCTTAATCCAAATAACTAAACTTTTCACACACTTTCATGTCAAATCATCTCAAATCCATTCTATCAAATTCACTTCCCAATCCAAACACACCTTTATAGATAAATTTCCAAAGATTATATACTATTACACAATGTAAGGATTATACTGTGAGTGATTTATGGGAGTGGATTAATGAGGTGTTGAGATGGAACCTTATTTGGAGAAGGAAAAGGTTTGCTTGGGAAGTGGATATGGAGCGACAACTATATATCTTAATAGCAGATGAGAAGGAAAAAGACTGAGGGCTGGATGTGGCAGAACATTGACCTAGGGGTTTAAACAACTAGGGAAGATTACGAAGTTTTGACTGAGAACAATCTTGGGATGGGTTTGATTTTTAAGGTTTTATGGTGTCTAAAGGTACCACAAGCTGCAAAGACATGTGTATGGAGGGTTCTCGAGGATAGATTGCCAATTAGGGAAAATTTGATAAGGAGAGGAGTAGTTCTACACAGTTCCATGTGTCCACTGTGTCTAAATCAACCTGAGACAACACATCTCTTTATTGAATGTAAGGTGTCGATAATAGTTTGAGATAATTGTGAAATGTGGGTGAGGATAAGTTCAATTATGCACAATTCTTTGCACACCAACTTCTAAAACTTTTACATGATGTGCTTGTATATGAACCAAAATATGATATGACAGGAATGTGGCTTGCAATCATTTGTGTAATCTGGAACTATAAAAATAAAATAGTGTTTAAAAATAGAATAATGGATGCCAATGATATATTTAACTTGGCACAATTGAAAGGTTGATGATGGAATAAATACATAGTAAAGCAGGTCAATTTAACTATTGGGATTGATACTTATACTCTATGCAATGTTTGAAGGTACGACGCTAAATCAAAGGGGAGCAAAAGGTGTAAAAGTAGAGTAATTAGACTTGTAGGTACTAGTGTAGTTGGGTGTGGTGGTGTATGTGGTTGGGTAGTAGACTTAGTATCTGGGTAATCACGACAATAGCTATGTTATGTGGAAGCAAGAGAAAGGAACAATGTGACTGGATAATGGGCTATAATAGTAAGTACGGTAAGGACTTTATGCATACTGTTATACATCAGTTAACGCTTACTGCTATGCATAGTTGCTGGAAAGATGGAATTGTTTGCAGGAATGACAGAATTATAGTCATGGTCATTACAACAATTCAGAAAAACCTACTGTCTACGTTCACGGTACAGGACCATTGAGAATTACCTGTACAAGCTCAGTGCTATGGTTGCATTGCCTAGTTATAATGTTAAGCTTTTCGTTACACACTGTTTGTTGTTCTTAAGTGGCACTAGCTTAGGAATTAGTTGCAGCGTTTTTATGGATGGGTTGGGTAATATGTTACTTGTTGTAGTATGTTGCTGGGAAGTTTTTATATGTTTTTTAGTCCTTTATCTTTATTATATTTTTATAAATATAATTTTTTTTAATATGATTGTTATAGTTGTTAAAAAATTATTTTTCTTTTTATTAATATAAGTGTTTGAACATTTTTAAAATATTTTATGTAATTTTTTATTCATTTTTGGCTTTAAAGAGGATTATATAGGTAAGCATCATAAATTCCGAAACATTATCGATTTTAACGACAATTTTATCACAACTACATTCAAACACTTGTAATTTTTTACAAAAGTTTTCAGCGGTTATTATTTTAGGACGGTGGCCTGCAGACTTATGTCATAACGTGTCGACGAAAAGTGTTTCTGCACTATTGCATGTGATAAGTTACCACTGAGCTATCACAGGTACTTATAATAGTAACACTAAATATAATATATGTACATATTCTAATTTTATTTTTTTTTGTACAAATTCATAAGTTCATTAGGTTCAATTATCAACCTACTAGTATTTACTCAATCTCCACCGAATCAATGACAAGTACTATTCTAGGAATGACGGGCAAGGAGACTTCAAGCCTAGGAAAGGGATGGGGGCAAGGAGACCCAATAGCACAATTTCTTTTTTTTTGATAATTGGGTTTTTGATAGTTGGGGAGGGAATGACGGTTTAGTTAGAGAAGCTTTGAGGAAAAAGGTGTTAGAAGGTATTGAAGTGAGTATTAGGGACGTGCAAATATAAGTGTTTTAACTTGCAGATGATATACTATTCCTTTTGTCATCCTTCGTATTAGAATATGTTCATCATTAAGACAATACTTTTATATGTTTTGAATTGTGTTCTGATTTGACAGTGAATTTTCATAAAAGTCATGTTGGGAGCGGTTGATTTGAGGATCAATTTTCACAGAAGTCATGTTGAGGGCTGTTGGGGTGAATATAGAAAATCTTAAGTTTATTGCAAAAAGCTTAAATGTCTAATGATGGAGTTACCTTTTAAATACTTAGATATGATAGTAGGTGGGAATCCGAGGAGAGAGAGGTTTTGCCAGTTTTAGAAAAGATTAAATCTCATCTATTTAGATGAAAGGTAGAATGTTGTCCATGACAGAAAGGATATGTTTGATTAAATCGGTGATTAGTGTATTATCTCTATTTTATTTATCTTTCTATAAAGCACCGGTTGGGTGGAATAAAATATGTAGACCTGAGAGTCAAGGCGGGTTGGACATTAAAGATACAGGTAGATTTAACTATGCTTTAATTACTAAATGGAAATGGAGGTTAAGGGAAGTTTATGGAAAAAAGTCTTAGAGTAAGGATTTATTTATTGTTAAGTGTTTTTTTATTCTACTGTTACAGTGGTTGACGTTGTAATTTGTATAATTTGTATAAGGATCGAGACATTGCTGTTAAAAGAAAGCTACGATTCTATCACCACCCCATGGGCCATGTTATGTCATTTCCTCCTTAGGCTTTGTTTTCTTTTGTTCGCATCCCAACTTTTAAATTTTTTTATAATTTTTTTTCATGGAAATATATTGCTCTGTGTACAATCAAATCACCTAATAATATAGCAAAACATTTTTGTTACGTATCTTATAACTAAATGTTATCAAACTACAGGATAAAAATGTTTATTTTTTTTTTCATATCGACAAATTTTACTGAGATACACAATGAAGATTATTTGTAATATACAACAAAAATATATTTCCATCAAGAATATTTTTCCAGTTTCTTAAAACAAGCTGAAGGGTTTAGATGCTTTTTAGACATTATTATGTATATAGGTTAGAACACACTTCATATAATAAAAAGAAATCTGAACAGTGAACTTTTAACAAAAATTGGTGTGAAATTAACAAAAAATAAGCATATCCTCCTTCTATGATAGCTTGGCGATGTGTGGGGCTTAACAGTGACACTGCGACCACATTGAGGACTAAGAATCTTCGGATATACTAAACACCTATTAAAGATTTTCATGAAATGACTATTGACACCCCAACAGAAGGAAAATAAATTCTCTATATCTTGTTATAAGCAGCGATGCAATGATGCAGTCTAAGAATGAGTTAGTAATATGACTGCTGCTTCTTCCTGCACCTCCATAGTTCATGCAGTCTGGGTGTTACTACAAATTCATGCATAATGGAACTTAACGGGAAAGGGAATAAGGTAGGAGGAACTATAGATATAGGTTATTTGGAATATATGGTGGCAAAGATGATATTCAAGTAAGGAAAGCATTTTATATAACTCAGTTGAAAGCATGAACTTGGATGAGATACAAAGTATCTAGTGTGACATTCTCTTACTAAGAGTGGCAACAATGCCCAATTGAGTGTAGAAGAACATTAAAATAATCACTAACAGGGAAACATGATGGTTACAATGGAATTAGGAAAGTAAATGTACCAATCGAAGGGTGTGTTACTGTAAATATATGTATAAGATATAGAGAATGTAGCCATGTTCATAAAGCTAATGTGTTTCATCAAACAGGCGGTGAAGGATCAAAGTTAAACATGTAAAACTCCTACTGTGAATATTGTGTAAATGGGTTAGAATACCTAAGTGGTCTATTATGTCGATCGGAGACTAGTTCTAGAGATGCTAAAAAATGGAGTGATAAACAAAAGCAATATTAGACTAGGTATGAAATAGGGTAACTGTTTGCAGGGAGGCTTTGGATTTTGGTTAGAAGAAGATGGAGTTTGGGATATATGTATTTGAGATTGCTAAGAGTTAAGAGCTAGATTTGTGAAAATTATGGAGTACTGACACACTATCAAGTAAGCCTAGTGTAAAAGAACCACAAAACTGAAGTTGTGAGTAAGAAGGAGCTATTGTTCAATATTATATAGGAGAAGTGAAACTAGGATGGTATAACTTAACTTGTCTGAGTAATAACAAGAATTAGAATGTAGGAGAAGTAGCGAGTATGTGTGTCTGAAATGAAATTGTCTATATTCACATGGCTTTTACCATATGTTATAGATATGGTATGCTATATATATATATATATATATATATTGTGCTATGAACTTCCTTAACTATGGTTGCTCCTGTTATGTTGTTAAGTCTTCTGGTTGACTTCCTACATACTTAATTTGTGCTAGATATGGCTATTAGGGGAAACAAAGGACAATGTATAGGTCCCGCTCTAGCACTTATGGATTAGACTCTTCTACACTACCATAATTGTGGCTGAAGGAGTTTTCATATAAAGTGATTGAGGAAATGAGTTGTAGTTTTAATGGTGCAATACTACAAATCAAGGTTATCAAACTCGAAGGTTATCGAAATCGCAGGTGAACTCGTAAACTCATCTGAGTTTATGGTTTCAGAGTTTGTGATCAAGTTCACTCGTTAGTAAATTCATTTTTGTAGTAGATTCAAAAGTAAATTCGGTGGACTCGAGCAAATTCATGAGTTTGCCATCAAGTGCACGAGTTGGGAAGAAAAGTCAATATGATTCACAGTGTCGTCGTTTCACTAGGGATTTCATATCTGGTTTGAGCTAGAATTTGTTATTAGAAAACACATTCAATCTAGGTTTCTTGAACTGCAATTTAGGGTTCGTTGTTTGGGTTCAGTGTTTCGGTTCGTTCGTCTTCTTGTGTGTCATCGTCATCTTCTAGTGTGTCGTTGTCATATTCTAGTGCATTGTCGTCAAGGTTCGCATGGCGTCATCGGGTCTTCGCCGTCGTCGTCATCATCTGGTTGTTGTTGTTGTTGTTGTTTGTCATCATCGTCACCGCAGGTTCTCCTCCACGTGATTCCCCTCCACTGTGCTACGGAGTGAGTTTTTTCATTTTAGGTTTGCTTTTATTTATTTGTGGCTGGCTAATTTCAAGTGTGGCTATTTTTTTTTTTTTAATTTGAAGTAAGTGGTTTTTTCTTTTAAAATTGCAATTGCAGTTCTTTATTTATAAGCTTTTAAGATGTTCAACTCTAGTTCAAATTCTGCCAAAAATGTTGATACATCATCTTCACTTTCACCTAAAAGTAGAAATGTTGCGGGAAATAGAATAGATACTGGATGGAAACATGGAACAAATATCTTAGGTAACGAAAAAAAAAAGTGAAATGCAACTATTGTTCAAATATATTTAATGGAAGCATTTTCATATTCAAGCATCTTCTTGCTAAAACTTAATATGATTCTAAACATTGTCTTTTATACTTGAAGAAATCAATATAAAAGTTGTCTCAGATGCTATGCTAAGGATGTCTCAACAAGGAAAAGAAAAATGAATAATCTTTAACAAATTGATGGTTGTGAAGAGAGTGCACAAAGTTTTAGTATTAGCAAGATATTTAAAAATAAATATATGGTGTTCAAGCTACTCTGAATCAATTATAAAAGAAGATGAGAAAGAAAAAGTCGATGCTCAAGTAGTTACTAAATTTTCCTACATAAGTGTCATTTCATTCAATGTGAATCTTTTGCAAAGATGTATGACATAATTACCAGAGATGGTGTTGGATATAAACCTACATCATATTATCATATTAGATTATCATAATAGAGAGAAACTTTAAAAACAAAAGAAACTTTAGAAACAAACAGTGAACAAAACAAATGTATTTTTCCAAGAATACAAGGATGAATGGAAGAGAAGAGGTTACACCCTAATTGTTTTAAGAGGTCTAGTCTTTTGTATTTCATCATATCCTAGAGTTAAATTCTTCAAATATGATCTTAAAAATAGAAATAATAAGTATTACATATTAAAAGTAAATTTGATATAAATATAAATAAAAGTGAAAGGAAGGTGAAAAATATAAAAATAAGAAATTGAAAATGTCTATGCTTTTACTAAATAATTTATATATTATGTATAATTTAATTGAAAAATTGAAAATACTTTCAATAATTAAAATAACAATAAATAATTAATTTAAAGAATTAAATTAAAAATAACATATAATATCCTAGTTCTTGAAAAAAAATCAACTTTAAGTTTTACTATCATTATAACCTCCCTGTATAAATTCCACTATTATCACATAGCACACATCATATCATTGTGCATAAATACTAGTTTTAATGAACTTCTTGTAAGAACAAAACAAAATTGATTAACCTTTTTCATTTGGTAACGAACGTACGTAGAGAAAGATAAAAGATTAGAAATGTACACAGATATTTAGAAAATAATTGTAGATTGTACACAAAGAAGTTGTCTTTTAAACTAAAATCTGCAAAAAGGAGTAGGGTAGAGCAAGGGACCTACCACTTTTATTCTGACCCTTCGTAGGGTACAAAATATTTATACTAATTACGGTATCAGTGACCTACCGCTGTACCATTCTTACCTAACATCTTTTAAATACTTAATATTTCAAATTTGTATAAATAGTATAAGTTGAAAAATATTTTAGGTTCTTAATTTTTGTATGTACACAATTCTATATTATATTAAAATAGAACACAAATTTATTATGACTTTTGGAAAAGTGTACTTTATCCTTATTTAATTATTATTTGTTTTTAAACTATAGGTTGTCCACAGTATTATGATAAACTTATTCCTATTAGTTTTTCAAAGATGAAAGTTAATTTCGCAAACTTTGATTTTTTTTTTTTAATTAGAAATTGGATACTCTTATACGGTGAAAATTTGAATTTAGATAAAAAAAATTAAAAAGATATTTTTGTAAGAAGAGTTTTATATGTTTTAAGAAGTTTGACTATATATAAAAAATTAAAATTTTAAAACTTCATTAGAGTAATTAAATTATTAAAAATTAGATAATTTTAAATTTTATCTAAAAATTCTAGTTTTTTATACTTTTAAATGAATTTTCGTATTTTTTTACTTAGATTTTAATTGAGATGTCATCAGTTTTGCTTAAAATCGAGACATTGTCCGAATGATTATCTTTCAAATTATATTTATTAAGATTTTTTTATTATTGTTAGCAATAGTTCTTTTAGATTTAAGTTGTTAATTTTTGTTTATTGTAAATTCTTATTATTTCTTATTCGATATTAGTTATAGTTTTCTCAGGTAATGTTGAAAAAATTATTTGCACTATAAATTTAAATTAATTTTTTTAACATATATATGTTGTGATTTTTTTATTAATGTCTTTAGTGGTTTTTTAATAATCAACGTTATTTCTTTTGTCAATAATTTATTAAGATTTCTTCTTAATATTAATTGGAAAACTTTTAGCCAACATTGATTAAGATTATTTTTTTATCAATGTTAATTGGAAAGATTTGTCAGTAACGTTAATAAAAAAGTCAGAAAAAATCTTCAAACAATATCATAAAAATAACTTTGATTAATGTCAACATAAACAATTATAATCAAACTCAAAATAATCTCGATTAACTTTAAATTAACAAACGTTTTACAAATATTATATTAACATTTTTTGATGATCTTTGAGAAAAAATAAACCAATTAAAATAATCTACAACATATTATTAATATTGATATTTTTGAAACTTTAAAAATTATTTAAACTTAAATAATTTTTTTACTTTAGTGGAAATTGAAATATTTTATTCAAATAAAAAATTAAAATTCACTTTATTTAAATTGTTTTATAGAAATAAAATATTAGAAAATAAAAAAAAAAATAAAAAAGATCAATTTAAATATAATTTATATATATATATATATATATATATATATTTGAATATGTTAAGTATTATAAAATTCTCTATACAACCACAAATATATGACTAGCAATCTCAATTTAGCATTTTGAATCTTTATCTAAAAATAAGCTTCAATTAATAATTCATATATTCGTAAATATTTATTTTTTTTAAATTTTGATAATACAAAATATACATCTTATATTTATACTATTTTAGTTTTACTTTATAAATTGAAAACTTTGCTTTGGTGGGATAAAATTATGATTTTATTATCCTGATTTTATAAATTGAAGTTAAACTAGAATTTCAGCATGTATTAGATAAGATAAATATTTATTTTATATATATTATTATTTAATAAATTTTTATATTATTTAATTACAAATATATATCATTTATATTTATTTTTTAAAACAATCACACCAGGTTTATTTACAACTCCCATATTGTCAATTTATATAATATCAAGAAAGGTACTTTAACACCTGAAAAGTAAAATTATTGATGTGACAACCCGTTATAATAATATATATTAGTACTTTAAATTACAAACTAAATAAAATATAATTAAAATATTGATTTATGAAGCTGGTTGGTAGGTGTAGTTATTTTCTAGCACTGGTCCCGTAAAGGTGAATCGTGAAATTGTTAAAAGGGCGTTATCAAATGTTCAGTGGAGTTTTAAAAAACTTTATTTCTCAGTTTACTACTCCAACGTTCTCAACGTATACAATATAGGTTAACTTTCGTATTGCTGCTTAACAAGAAGAACAAGGTTTGTTTCCGGTTTCTTAATATCAGTTTCTCAACAAAAATGGGAAGGATGCCATGCTGTGAGAAGGTAGGGTTGAAGAAAGGACCATGGAATCCAGAAGAAGACAATAAGCTCCTTGCTTATGTTCAGAAACATGGCCATGGAAACTGGCGTTCAGTACCTGCCAAAGCAGGTAATATAATACAACTTCTGTATATATATATATGTATATATATGTATATGTATATATTTTATTTCAATCCATGAGTCAAAAACTTTCTTCGTTCATTGAGGAATAAAAATTGCTAACTTTGTATGTTATATCATATATGATGTATGTCTAGGTCTTGAAAGATGTGGAAAAAGTTGCAGATTGAGGTGGATTAACTACCTAAAACCTGACATAAAACGAGGAAACTTCACTCCTGAGGAAGAACATACCATTATTCAACTCCATGCTCTTCTTGGAAACAAGTAACCTTTGCTTTCTTCTGGTTTTGAGATTGTTGTGTTGTTTGAACAATTGCTTAAAAGCTAATCATATTTTTGTGTTGCAAGCACAGATGGTCAATCATAGCAGCTCACCTGCCCCAAAGAACAGACAATGAAATCAAGAACTATTGGAACACCAATGTGAAGAAAAGACTCATCAGAATGGGCTTAGATCCCATCACTCACAAACCAATAAAAGCAAACACCTTTGAAGCCTATGATGGTACTCATGACCAGTCCAACGACACCATCAATATGGGTCACGTGGCTCAGTGGGAGAACGCTCGACTTGAAGCTGAAGCAAGAGGATCTAAGTTGCAAGTTGAATCTCACTCCTCACATCACCCTTCGTCTTCTGATTCACTATCAACCAAGCACAACACAGTGTATAACATGTATGCCACAAATGATGACCTTCCATCACCAGTGTCCACATTGAGCATCCCTAGTTGGAAGCTCCCTTTAGTCTCTACCAATATTGAACAATTCACTGGAATCTCACTCTCTTCTGAGGGGCATTTTAATGTGACTGAAACTAGTTGTCAAACACTGAAGATAATAGAGGACTATGTGGCAAACTTGCAAGACCATGAGATCACGATGGCCGTGGAAGCATTTAGAACCGCACGATGTGAGAGTATTCAAGAGTTGCTTTGTGGTTCCTCTGACATCGTAGGTCTAATCAGTGATTCCTTCGAAAGAGATGTGTAGAAGAGTATGGGACAGGAAAGTGCAATTCTCATACTTTGTTTTGTTGGTTCCAATAAAAGTGTGTTCTTTTGACATCTGTTTTGCTTTGTTCTTTATTTGATGTGTCTCATTATGTGCGTCATGTTGTGTGTTGTTTATTTATTGATGCTTTGGATTCAGCATTCTTGGACTATATAGGTGATGAAGGTTGTTTATGTCATCAATGGAACTAATATAGTATTCTCACGTTTTTGCGCAAGTCTTAGAACATTCTTTTCGCTTAAGATCTAGTTTCATTTATTTTTAACGAATTATTTGGCTTATAGAAAAATAACTTATGGCTAATGTTATGTGTGTACATATACAACGTGATATCTCCACCTAGTAATATAATGATTAGATATTCAATATTTATTTATCATTATTTATAACTGAATTGCTTAAATTAATTTCGTATATATTTGTTTATGTATTTTAAAAATGTGTAATTATGTCATGTCTCATAGATATTCACCAAACTCTTAGAATAAAAATGGAAAGGTAGAAAACTCATGGAAGAGTTGATTTTTACCACAACTTAATACTTTTTTTAAATGTATTAGGGAATTGGATAGTTGTGTGCTTTTCAAGAGTTTGTAATATTTTCCTTCTAAGAATTGCATGTTACGTAATGTAATATTTTATTAAGTATTTGTAGATGTAGACTTGAAGTATCAAATTGCTTTAATTTTAATAGTGTTTTTATTTGTTTTTATTCTTATATAGTTGTGATTATGCTGGAGGACATTATTTTTAATTACCTTATACCCAAGAAAAAAAAGAAATAAAAGAAAAAAAAAAAACTAGAGGAGGATAGGCAAAAATCTATAGGGAAAATAAAAAAAAACAATAAAAAAGACAATTTCTATCTTTGAAAAAAATCATGAGGAATGAGTCTGGCTACCTGATCTAACTATTATAAATATTGTCTATATGAAAAAATTCATTTAGAAAATTTAGGAGTGTTTAGAATTGAATTGATTTTAAAAGTAACTAAATTTATAAAAAAAAAAAAAAGTTTGGTATACAATTTAACAATGTGGAATCAGCACAAATTAAACTAAAATAAATTATTTAATGTTATTATATTAACTATTATTTCACTCATATCTCAGACGAAAAAAACTAATATGATCAATTTAATTTATGTTACAAAAGAGTGATATACTATATTTAATATATGAATGAGATGGAGAAATACTTTTTCTTTAAACGTTATATTATTAGCATTGAGGAAATAAAAAGACTGGATACTCAAGGTGATTGATACTTAATGTGATGTCTATGTTTTGAATTTAGTGTAAAACGAGTTTATTAGAATTATTAGAAGTAAATTTTAAAGGTTACCTAATATTTATGTTATATATATAAATACAATATATCCATCTTTTTTTCTCTCTTATATACCCTTTCTGCCTGTCTTTAATTTACTGTTAAAAAACTGAAACTGCTAATATGTAGACAAATTGTTTAATAATATATATATATATATATATAATATTAAAAAAAATAATTTTTTATTTAGAATAAAGTAGAAAATAAAAGTATTCATCGTATTATAACATTATATTATTATGTAAAAAAGATAATACTCAATATGTATTGTTCGATATCCCACATCATTTAGAGAAAAAATCTTTCAATAATTTACAAGTGAATGCAAATCACATTTTATAAGCTCTTTTTTAAGATTGGATTAGGTTTAAAGTCCACTTCTTAATTTGGTATAAAAGTCTATCCTAACAAAGTTATTGAACCTATCAGGACACTTATTATCGGACCATCTTTACATATGTAGTTCTACATTGACTAGAGAAAATGTCTTTAAACACTTAATAAGTAGGTACAAATCTCAATATAAGTTAGTTTTGTAAAGTTGAATTAGACTTTCACTTTTTAATTTGTATCAATGAGAAATTAAGTAACAAATTATAAAATCGAACCAAATTGTAGAAATTGGTTTGCTTTGATTCAATTTAAAATATTTTATGTTCACATCCAACCAAACTCAAGTGTATATAACTTTTATGCATTTTTAATTGAAATTTGAATCAAATTGTACCATGAATTCAACCAGTCTAAACACATTTCTACACAACAGTTGCTTTCCCTAATAATAAGAACACTATAACAATAGAAACATGTATTATCAGATTGTTATCAAACCACCTTTATATATATATATATATATATATATATAGTTCCACATACGGATTGAAGAGTTTCATCATGAGGAAGTGTGTTGAAGATCTCACATCTATTAAAGAAAAGATCTTTCAATAATTTATAAATAAGTACAAATCTCATCTTATAAACTAATTTTATAAAATTGAATTAGACTTTCACTTTTTAATTTGTATCGATGAGTAATTATATAACAAATTTTAAAAGCGGACCAGATGAGTAATTATATAACAAATTCTAAAACCGAATCGAACCAAATTGTAGGAATTGTTTTGCTTCGATTTAATTTAAAATATTTTATGTTTACGTCCAACTAAACTAAAGTGTATATAACTTTTATGCATTTTTAATCAAAATTTGAATCAAATTGTACGGTGATCACAATTTTAAATCCTAAAATTATAAGAACAATAATACAATAACAATAAAAACATGACTTTATAAATGTGTTTTTTTTTTCTCCATTTGATCAAGGGATTAAAGTTTCATCTTTAAAAGCCTTTGATTACTATTCAATCCACAAATGATTAAACCTTTTTTTATCAGCTATAGAAATGGAAAAAATCACAGCAGAGATTTCACATGCAGAGCATAACCTATTCCAATAGACCTAGAAAAAACTCCTAAAATTCTTCAAGAATGTTAAGAAAAAGACCTTCATAGGAAGCTGATCCAAGATTTCCTCTAGGTGCTTCATTTGTGATACTCTTTATCCAAATTTCTTGATAAGTATTTCAAAAGTAATCATTAAAATAAATATGAAAGATAAGATGATCATTTTAAAAATTATGTAGATGCATGTAGAGATGCAGGAAACAAAACCGTATATTAAAAGATTATATTAAGATATATGTAATAGCATTCACGAAAGGATTACTTCATTCTTTTTATATGAGAAAGCTTGGTTAAACGCCTACTTAAGTTTTCAAAGAATTAAAGATATTAATTTGTCACAAATTATAAACGAAAAGAGTCTAAGTTAAGAATCTATATAAAATTGTCATACAATTATTTAAAATAAAGAAAATAAGAGATTTAAAATTTGAAATTAAAAATAATTGTATAAAATAGAAAATAACGTGAATAATGAAAGGTAGAAAAAGGCAGAAAAATATAATTAAAAAATAAACATCAATACAGAAGGTAAGTGAGTACATAAGAGATGCCCTTAATTCCTTAGTAGAGAAATTTTAAATTACTTAGAAAATCTTAATAATAACTTAAAAATTGACAATTTACCCCAATTCCTATGAGTAAGTGGTACCACACTTTTATCTAAATCCTAATTCAAACTGGGTTTCCTCACCTTGGTTCTTATTATAAAAACAAGGTTCGAGATTAACATATCCAAAACAAAATTGAGTATTAAGTAAAAAATTAGCTAAATTAATAAATCTGATTGAGAAGGAGAAGTACAATTATATGGATGAGGCAACTCTATCAACTTCTATAAATAAGGTGCTTAATTTTGTAACCTGCTCAGAGTATGTCTCTATGTTAAGTGCATAACTTCAGTGTCTGCATGGATCTAATAATTTTGACCTATTAATTATTTTAAAGCCATGTAACTCTTTTTGAACTTGTTTATTAAATTAAAATTAAAAGAAAAAAATAAAATTATAATAAAAAGAATCTCTACAAAATTAAATAAAAATTATTAAAAGATAATCTAAAAGAATGATAAATGACTCAAATATATCTCTCTTCCTCTGCTATATTGCCATTTATCAACTATTAAGTTCCTCACATGCCATAGAAATTGAACAATATCTATAATTTGTTTGCTTCATAAATGTTTTAAGAAAGTAGACAGACGACGTTAAATTTGAGGTTTGAGGAGTTACAAGACAATAAAAAATATTGGAAACCCATCTCGACATGTCAACAACCATACCACAGAAGAAAATAGCATCTAATCTTCTCATGCTTACAGCAAGAGTTGAATCTTACTTTATACCAACCTCCATGCTAGGAAAGATTGAGAAGGAGGAACTATTGTGAGACAAACTTTTTCATCCATGAAGTATCCCTGGGTAGAGTAGAAACAAAGCCTTTAGCTTCTTTCAAAGAAAGACAACCGTCTGAGGCAGGAGTCCACACCACTATGTCTAATTAACATATGTAGCTATTGAAATGTGTCCCTTAAATAGGTAAAGAGTGAAGAATTTATGATGAAATCTTCCAATAATTTTCTCTGAAAAATATATTATCTCTTATTATTCATATCAGTGAATCGTTTTTAAACTTAATGATGAGATTATTCATATCTTATATTCTGGTATTTAGAAATTTGTGTGTTCGGTGGGAGTGGTTCGTGTATTAAGAGGAGGTTTAAATAAAGTTTAATAACATTTGGAAAACTTTTCACAATGAGGCCCACAACTTTGTGTGTAATTATCACTACCTTTGCTACCTACTTTAAAGGTATATGAAAATTCTTGGATCATAAACCCTGAAAGTGAGAAAACTAAATAATGAAGGACATGTTGCATTTTGGAATAAAAAAAAAAAATGTGTCGTGGACGAGGTAGTGATGTTGTCGAATTCTTTTTCAAGATTTGGCATGAAACTATCAATGAACATAAAGAGGGCTGGGAGGGTTTCTCATCTCGTTCTATTCATCAAGAAAAAATACAAAAAATTCACTTCACTTCCTCTTTGAAGATTCATGCGACCCTTTCTTTCCTAACTTGATAAAATATCATATTCCTTTATTTCTCAGAAGATTCAAATATATATAGCAGTATTTTTCTAAACTTTCTCTTAAAGCTCTGTTCAAGATCAGTTAATACAATCAATATCTATTCAATATAACCAATTATATCTCATGGAATATTATTAAATAAAAACAGATATATAATAAAGATATACTCCCCTCAAGTTGGAGCGTGAAGATCTCGAATGTCCAACTTGTGAAGTAAAAAGTAATATTGTTGTTTTCCTAATGCCTGTATCTCACGTTGTATTGCATCTCGCCATCTACATGTATTGTTGAGGGCGGTTTAGGTGTCAGTGGGAATGAATTCAATTTCCGTATTGTATGAGTGACATAGTCATGCAACAAAATTGATGATTTTTTTTGTGACCTCGACTCAACAATTCTTCATGAAATTCTTGATCATCTTGCTCATTTGGTTCCTATACAGAAGTATTATTAATTGGCAGAATAACATCAACTTCATGTTGCACTGGTATTACATCGGGCACAGCATGATCATGATGTCTTGCTCCATCTCTTTTTCTTAAATTATCAACCTCCTCCAAATCAACATCAGACCCACCCAAACCAGAAATTATAGGCAAGTCTTCTTTAGGAAGATAAACAAAAGGAAAATATGTTTCTGAGAACTTGACATCTCGTAAGCCAAAAAATTCATTGGTTTCTATATCATACAAACGTCATCCCTTTTTCCCATATGGATATCCCACAAAAATACATCTCCTAATTCGGGAATCAAATTTATCGCCTAACTTCCCTTGTTTATGAGAATAACATAATGATCTAAACACTCGTAGATGATCATAGGTAAGGTCACAACCAAAAAACATTCTATAAGGAGTCTTTCCATTCAAAACTGAGGAAGGAAGTAAGTGAGAACACATTCTCCCCAAAAATTAATATGTAAACATCCCTGAAATTTCAAAGCTCGAGCTACATTTAATATATGTTGATGCTTACGTTCAACACGTCCGTATTTTGTTGTGGCATCTCCGTACAAGATGTTTAAAACATTATTCTATTTTTAGAAAAATAAGTTTTCATGCAAGTAAATTCTGTTCCGTTGTCGGTCCTTATAGTTTTCACTTGTTTATTAAACTAATGCTCCACCATGGAGAAAAACATTTTCAAAGTACTTAACACCTCTTTCTTATCAATCAGCAAATAAATCCACACAGATCTAAAGTAATCATCAACAATAGTTAAAAAAATAGCATCATTCACATGAAGAGACATTTCTATAGGGGCCCTATAAATCACAATGTATTAATTAAAAAGTATCAGATTCTCTAAAATTACTTACGGGAAGTTTATTTTTCGTTTGTTTTGCTCTTTGACAAACATCACAACATTTATTCAAAATTTCAGTACCTTTCTTAAGGTCTATACTTGAAACTATCTTGATAGCTTGTATAGATGGATGCCCCAATCGTTGATGCCAAAGATCCAAAGACACCTATTTTTCAACTTTCAAAGCCGTAATACGCAGTATCCCGATCATCTTTTCAGTTGGATGATTATTTTGATCTTTTAGCAATTTCATCAGTGCCTAGAGTTGATAAGGGCTCAGCCCAAGAGATTCCACATCATTCCAATCTGATGTCCTTCCTATGGTGGAGCTTACAGGTATGGCCTAGGCTGCATTGACCCGCACAACACCATGGTCTCGCCCTGCTCCTTTTTTTGTTCGCTGTAGCAAGGATTGCGATTCCCTACCACGACCTCCATTCTTTCCGCTAGTGCGCGATCTATCACACCACCACTCGGGGTGTCCAATGAGTGCAAAGCAAGAATTTGCATCATGCTCACTACATTTGTATTTAGATTATTATTATTATTATTATTACTGTTCTTCTTGTTTTATTATTATTATTACTGTTCTTCTTGTTTTATTATTATTATTATTATTGATATTATTATTATTATTATTATTTTTATTATTATTATTATTATTATTGATATTATTATAACTATTATTATTTTTATTTTTGTTATTTTATTGTTATTATTATTGATATTATTATAATTATTTTATTTATTATTATTATTAGTATTATAATAATATTATTATTAATATTTTTATTATTATTATTATTATTATTATTATTATTATTATTATGACCGAATCTGTGACCGATTATGTGATAAATTTTTGTGACCGAATCTGTGATCGATTTTGTGACCGATTCTGTGACCGAATTTGTGACAGATTTTGTGACCGATTCTGTAATCGATTCTGTGACCAATTTTTCCGGTCACTAATTCAGTCACTGATAGTGACCAATTTTTTCGGTCACTGATTCAGTCATTGATAGTGACCGATTTTTTCGGTCACTATTTAGCAATTTTCTAGTAATGGTTTTCTACTTAGAATTAGAGAGAAGGATATTTTAATTTTCTTTCTTTTAGTAAATTTTCATTATTTTCTATTACCATTTTTTTTATTTTAGTTGAGTTTTTATGTTGTTACTCTGGTACTTAACAATGGTGTCATAGTATGATACCTTATTGTATTTCACTGTTATTGTCACTCGAATAGTGCATTAGAGAAATATTAGTATGCTTTGTGATTACATGTATTTAGATCTTTCACATCATAAAATAATTATTCTTGTTACTGAATATAGAGTGTTGTAGTATGAAAGTGTATGTCTAGAAAAAGTTTTACAAAGGAAAGATTTAATATTTAAGTTTGTCCATTAACCCACATCTCTTTCTTAAGAACTTTCTTAATGTATTGGTTCACGATATACCATTTTTGTTCCAATAGATAACACTATTCACAGTGAAAAGTGCATAAGTTGATTTTAAAGTTGTGAAAGAAAAATATGAGATAAAGAAGTTCACTGAAAATAATTTCTTGTATTGAAAAGCAAATTTAAGGAAGATAATTGTGCAAAATGAGATTGAAGAAAGACCTATGAATATCACAAATTGAAGGTGGAAAGAAATTAATGACTATGTAATCCCAAATTTGCACTTAAAATGGTAAATACAATTTTGTCCAACATTATAAAGAAAACTACTGCAAAGGATATTTGAAACACATTCATCACATTGTACAAGTTTAAGTCACTTTACACACGAATATTCTTAAAGAGAAACATCTACTCTTTGAATGAGTGTGTCAACATCCGTGACAAACCACATTAACAATTTGAATTTATTTGCTCAACTTTTAATAGCAAAATTCAATGCAATTGAAAATGAACACGTGGAGCTTCTAGTTCATAGTTTACTATATTCAAATATAACAAATAATAACATTAATGAACACCTATGATTTAAGGATGTTTTTTTAGCTATTCTTTATGAAGAATCCAAAAAAAAAAGTAAGGTAGAAATGATAGAAAATTCAAGCAAGTTTACACTTTGACCATGATGAGTGGTAAATCAATAAACATGGCTCTAGTGGGAGTCAAATTCATGATACATCAAATTTTTTACGTAAGAAGCATATCAAATGCTACCATTGTGACAAGAGATTGCATGTAAAGAAAGATTGATGGCATAGGAAGAATAGAGAAAATAACTCTAAAATATCAACTTCACAAAGTCATGTTGCAAATACCTCAAATGATAGAAATTTTTAAACTTATGAACCTATTTCAAGTGGGTTCGAGTTAATGAGAAATGATCATGTCTTAAAGATTATTGGAACGACTACTGTTAAAATAAAAATATTTGATGGTATATTTCAAGGGAGTACAACTTGTGAAAGACTTGAAAAAAAATCTATTATCTATTATATAGTTAAATGACTTGGAAAAATTTATTGTCTATTGAGAAATTAGATAACCTTTAAGTATAAGATCCATACTAAAGGTGGAATCTTAAAAGGTGGTGAGAGGAAATTTGGTCGTGATGAAAATATATAAAAAATTTGTATGTGTTTTTGGAAGATATATTATAAAAAAGAGATGTAATAATTGCATCAACAATTTAAGAAGCACTAGTGATGATGTGCCATGATAGAGTTGGTTACATGTTACATGTTAAAGTGAGGTTTGAAAATTCTTGCAAAACAAAATCTCTCACTCGAGCTCAAAGGGTTTGTTTTTCCTTTTTGAAAGCACTTTATGATAAGCAAACATCATATATTAAAGTTTGCTATACTGACTACGAGAAGCACACATATTAACTTGATTCACGTTGATGTGTAGAAACCATCATTATTATATTCCTTGGAGGAGAAAATATTTTGTATTATTCACTGACAAAATTATTTAAAATCTTACGAATTTAAACCATTGTGACGATTCTGAAACACTGTCTTTGCATATTTAGTCAAACTAATGCAAACTTAAGTTAAGATAAAAATCTCTTTATTCCAGGTGAAGAAAGGTGAATTTATAATAACACTAATAAAAATGATAATAAGAGCTTATCCTTTAGGAGAAGAGATAAGCATAAGTAATAGAAATCTGCAAACAATTAGTGTTGCAGATAAGATAAAAAGTTGACCAGAAAAGACTTGAGACTACCTCTTATCTTTTTATCATGTCACCTTATCATTTACCACGGATATCAAATTTTACAATTCGATTACTAAAACCAATAATCAAAATATATTTAATTTCCAACCCAAAGTTTAAGTAGAACTAGAAGTAATGATTTAAAAAGTTTCCTATAAATAGGGGAAGGCAAGGGTTGGTTATAAACATAAGAAAAACAATGCGAAAGAAAAAAAGATAGAAAAAAAGTGAAAGGGAGAAAAGAATCAAAGGTTGATTTAGATTTACAAATATTCAGATCAGGAGATATATATATATAGTCTGATTGAAAAATTTTGTTTTCTAATAAGGTATTCCAATCACATTCTCCTTAATTATTTTTATCAATATAGTACTGGTTTTTACGGCATTTTCAGTAGTTTTTCTGTTTATTGTATGAAATTTTCTTATATTATTTTTGCTATACTGATCTTATGTCACATGATCATGATGTAATAGTAAATTGGAGACCTTGTAAAGGAAGATTTAATTCTTGAGGATTTAAATGAATGGATGTTAACATCTTGTGTATTTGAAGTGGATAGAAAGATACACATTTATACTGACTATTGAGTGAAGTGATTTCTCCAAATTTATTTAAAAAAAAAATAGAGATTTGATTGATTTATTTATTGATTGATTTGATATAGTTTTATCTATATAATATATATTTCACTTTTTTATTTTACTTTTTGTTTGTCAATCATATGTATATAATTAAAAATATCTGATAGATGTCTCAAATAACCTTAATCTATTCACAATACATATTTATATGATAAACAGTGCGCTCATATTTTGAGGAATAGGCTATTTAACATTAACCTTTGTCTCCAATTTGGATGTCCTTTTAGAACTACACGATCCCATTGTGTTTACATTCTACATATCACCTGCTTTGCACTTCAAACCCTCACTAGTTTCCGTCATGTGGACTTCTGAAAATGGATCTTTCAAAAGGGCAACTGTTCAAATTTTATTTTGACAAAATACAGTTAAAATGACAATTTTTAAGTAAATCTGTTGCTGTCACAGATCCAATAATGCAGTACATTAGTTACATAAATTGTGGTATATGATGAAATACAAAAGAGAAGTTGCAAATAGCTGAATGAATGAGTAAAGTTTCACATACGTTGTTTCATATTGCAGAAGTACATTTAAACAGTGTACTAAATGCAATCAATGTCCCGCTAAACGACGAATTCGAAAATGGTTAATATAGACGAAGATAATAATCATGCATGCAGAGGACAATAGTCGCGGTAAAAATTTAATGAAATGTCCTAATCGCTATAACAGGAAGTTGGTGAACGCCACTAAAGTTGTTGCTATTACTTGTTACTAAAGTTGTTGTATTTTGAATATATGTACCGTTAAAAATACATAGATGCTTTTTTATTTAAAAAAAACTTACACATGTAATTTTAATACTTACAAATATTATTGTTTTACTATTTATATGCACTTACATTTGAAAAAAAAAATATTTTAAATAGAATAATATTATGTATTGTAAAATGGTTACAATATTTATTACACGCTCATTTTTTTATTATATTATTTATGTAATTACATATTTATTTTTCTTTTTCCTCATATATCGTAAGTAACACATTCTGAAACAAGATATTTTATTCTCTTTAAACCTTTCACATGCTTAATGTATTACGTACCAGAGTAATAATATAAGAAATCAATTAAAATTAAGAAAAAAAAATAGACAAATGATAATAATTTAATTTAATTAAAAGAAATAAAATTGCAATATTCTTCACTCTAATTTTAAGGAGAACATAATAATGTTTTCTCTTGAAAACATAAAAAACAACTACAAAGGAGAAACTATTTTTTCTGTCTTAATTTCTTTTCTCAAGCACTAAAGTAATAGAAAAAAATAATAATTTTAGCGTGTTTTACTAAAAAAAATGTTGTATTTCTTTTTATAACAAAAAATTAAAATCCATAGTAGATTTCTCCTTATGTTCTCTTATCATATTCTTTCATATGAAGATTTAATGTGTAACATCATATATTTTTTCACATAATAGAAATTCTATTGTATTGAAATTCTATAATAGGTATAAATATAAATCTTCATACATTTATAAAAGTATTTCAAAATATACTTCTTCTCTACATGATATATAATAAAAATATCTTTATACAATCATAAATAAAATAAAACTTTTCCATCAGTTCAATGAGGGCTCACATATCATAGATTTAAAAATAAAACAAACACCACACAAAAATAAAGGTAAGCTAAAGATTTTAAATAAATGTATATTCATAAATTAAATTCCTATCTCAAACAAAATACAAATATCAGACTTTCATGATTCATCTCATACATCACATTGTCATTATCACATTTCTACAATAACCCATATCATACATATACCCGACTCACATACAAAGACACTTATGAAAGACTCATGCATTGAGTTAGACTCAAGTAGCACCTGTCATATGACCCTTCCAACTGTGAATCCATACAATTCCAAATGAACATAAGCTCATCTAATAAGGTAAATCCATATATCTTTCTTGACTACATAGTACCATTCATCTATATGATTCTAATGTACTAGTAGAGCCAGTATATATCTTTCTTGTCAAGTCTTCAAACAATGTTCATCCTAACAATCTCAACTCGGGTATCTCATTTCCTGAAGATAGTATGTCTCTGATCACCATTCAATATCATTCACAAACATTTATACTACCTCATACCATACATAAACATTTATTCAATTTAATTCAAATTCATCCAATTCATACTTAAAAAAACAAGTAATCAAAATATGTATTAAAACCATTCAAACTAGCTTCCTTTACTTGTATAGGGATCCTCAAAGGAGTTTCAAACACTACTAGAAAAATGATTAATAGTGACTAAAAAATCGGTCACTAAATGACCAAAATCGGTCACTGATTAAAACAGTCACCGATTTAGTGACCAAATGTTTCAGTCGCTATTTTGCTGGTCGCTGATGCATAGTGACCGATTTTGTGATTGATTCTGTGACCGAATCTATGACCAATTCTGTGACCAAATGTTTCAGTCGCTATTTTGTTGGTCGCGAATGCATAGTGACCGAATCTGTGACCGAATCTGTGATCGATTCTGTGACAGATTATGTGACCGAATCTGTGACCGATTATGTGACCGAATCTGTGACCGATTTTAAAAATATTTTTAAAAAATTTTTGAATATTATTTTTATTAAAAAAATATTTTAACATCTATTATTCCTATTATTATTTATCTTATTTTTAGTTACAATTTTATTACTTTTATTGTCCACTGCCATCAGACTAAAGCAACTTTTCTGTCATGTTACAATTATTTTTATACTTATTATTACAATTACAATTACTTATTATTATTATTATTATTGATATTATTATTACTCATTTTATTATTCTTATTATTATTGATATTACTATTATTATTATTAATATTTGTGACCGAATTTTTGACTGAATCTGTAACTGATTTCTGAGACTGAATCTGTAACTGATTTCTGAGACTGAATCTGTGACCGATTTTGTGACCGAATCTGTGACCGATTATGTGACCGATTCTGTGACTGATTTTGTGACCGAATCTGTGATCGATTCTGTAACCGAATCTGTGACCGAATTTGTGACCAGTTTTTTCGGTCACTAATTCGGTCACTGATAGTGACCGATTTTTTCGGTCACTGATTCGGTCACCGATAGTGACCGATTTTTTCGGTCACTGATTCGGTCACCGATAGTGACCGATTTTTTCGGTCACCGATAGTGACCGATTTTTTTGGTCACTATTTGGCAATTTTCTAGTAGTGAAAAACCTAAAATCATGGGTAACCTAGCCTACACCAAAAGCTCCTTATCGATGATCAGACTACACTATTAGAATAATGGACCAATAGAGACTCATTCTAATGTCTTAGAGGACACATGCAAACTACCCCTACTAAGAACGAAATTGACCAAAAACCAACTCTGAGGAAGCTGAGCAGAAAATAAACTTACTCTGTTCAAGAATATGATAGGATACTCTTGCTCTACTCGATGCCAGGAATTTAAAGGTGATCTTCAAACGTCAGTTTGATAAGAAAGGAAAGCAGAGTTTTAGAGAGAAGATAGAGAAAAGGGGAAGAACCGTTTCTGAGGTAGATGGTGGTTTTTTATAAAAATGAAACCTAGATACTGATTTTCCTATTTATATAAATTTTTCTCTTTTTTAGAAAAAAAATATTTTGGTGCATCTTATTTATATCTAAAGCTAAATTATAGCTTCTAATACGTTTATATTCTAAAACTATTTTCTAGGATATTACATTATTAATTTAATCAAATATTCACACTGTGTTTTATTCTTTGTAATTATGCTGCTTAATTTTTGATAGGCCACAGTAGGATCGAACCCATATAAGGTTGTCAATGCTCACCAACTTTTTCATAATATTTCTTATATTTTCATCGATGTGATTCTTTTGTATATCTACACTTTCTTCATTTATTACTTCTCAAACAAAATGGTAATGTATACCTATGTTCTTTGTCCTGTAATGAAAGGCAAGATTCCCTACAATGTTCAAGACACTATCACAATATACAATAATATTTTGCTATGTGTGCCCAACTTCCTCCTTTAAAAATTGAATCTATATAAATTCGTTGCATGGTAGGTGATATGTACTGAACTTTTATAGTACATAGAGCTCCAATTTCTATTAACTTTGATAATGAGCTTATTGTCCCTCCTACAAGTGTAAACATATTGCTAGTACATTACAAAAAAAGTCAATTTTTTTCGATAGAAGAAATCCATAAGTAAAGTCCCAAATCTGTTGCAAACTGGACATTACCAATTAATTATAGAAAAATGTATTTTCGTATGTAAATGGGGATAGGTACAATTACATACAATTTTTTGTGTGCGTAACATTGTCTATGAAATAATTTGTACATAATGACCTGGCGCATTACTCACGGGAAAATAATGTATTGAATATGTTTACCTACAAAAACATGATTTGTATGTAAGAAATCTATCATCGATAAATTTACATACATAAAAAAATTTGTATGTAATTAATGTGAAAGAAGTTGTTTTTTAACTAAAACAAAATTTGTAAAATTGCATGTAAATTCATAAGTAATTTGTATGTAAATAATTTGTAAGCAAATTCGTATATAAATAATCCGTATATAAATTCATATGTAAAAAAAGTCTATGTAATTCTGTATGGAAATTTGTAAATAATCTAGTGTATAAAAAATTCGTAGGTAAATCAGTCAAAAATATGCTTTTTTAAAAATATATATTTTGTTTGGTATCTAAATTTGTTTATACTCTTATAACTTACAATTGAAATAAAGTTCACATTCAAATTTTACCAATACATTACCAATTTTGGCAATTAAATTTTACCAACATATAACCAATTGAAATAAAGTTCCTACAAATAACATAATCCAATTAAGTTCCAACACACAATTTTTCTTAAGTTTTAATAACACATAATCCAAAATCAAGTTATAGCACATAATCCAAATCAAGGGCGAACAACATATAATCTAAAATCAATTGTTAACAACACATAATCCAAAATGAAGCTCTAAGAACATAATAAGCCAAATCAAGTTCTAACAACACAATCTAAATCAAGTTTTTGTTAACACTGTTTGCATTCAATGACAAGTGCATCAGTCGCTTATGTAGCAAGTAATAAATATATTGTTATTTCCTAAGGGACTTATGCAATATACAACCAAATTTACAATTATAATAAAATTAGATCAAAAAACAATTCCATAGTTTAAGTGGTTTATGCGATAAATTAAACAAAATAAATTAAATATTTTTATAATTTTATGTAAATCTTGGATAGCATATTAATGTTAAGGATCAATCATATGAATATTGCTAAGGTAAGACTTCACCATACCTCAATCTCATGCATAAAAATAATTACCTTCGTTTCCTAGTTAATGCAAATATCAACCCACAATAATACCAAAAACCTAATTCCTTAAGTGAATGTGCCTAGGCTTTCCTATATAGAGAAGACTTGCCTTTGTCACAAATAAGGTATTTTAATTCAGATCTGATTAGAAATGATATTTTCTAAAACCCTAAGAATCAACTATCGTGTTATGAATCAACACAACAAGCATTAAGTGCATAACTAAAGTACTAACATTCAAAGAAAAAGACATACATATAAACATAATATTGATTAGATAAGAGTTCGGTAGGTTACAACTAACCCCAACAACAATGGGTTTAGTTCCTTATAGACACATGAACCCTGAACATGCAAGATGAATATTAGAAGAAGATGATTAAACCAAACATCCTAAAGTTGTCATCCAAGACTGACTATTTTTTATCCTATGCCTTTATGTGTCTAAACTCTAACACAAACAATATTAAATATATTTTGAAACACGTTAATGCCCAGCCCAACTAAATGGTGTTGGGCGCAACTCTTCCTGTAGGGTCTAAGATCCAACTCGCGTCGTGTACAACTTTAGTGGCGCCAGGCGCAACTGTGTTCTATTATCTTCTCTTCTTTGCAATTTTCATGAGTCTTTAATCCTTTTTACTCTTTCATGGGCCTTCAACGTATCCTTCTTCATGCACTTCAATATTTTTCTCTAAATTTAGTGTTTTATATTCTCTTTTTAGGCAAAATAAGGGAAATTAGTGCAACTTACCATTCTCAAACACGAGTAATCAATTCATTAATAAAAACCTAATAAAATATGAAAATAAGCAGGGTTCAAGTTTAGAAAGAGTTGATTTCAAGATAAAATTTGGGTTCAAAATATGATAAAAATATATGTTGTCAAACTCTCCCAAAATTACAACATTGCTTGTCCTCAAGAAAAGATAACTTGGCACCGATCAAACTACTTGACAACAATGTTAACAACTTACAGATAAAATTCACATAATCACTTCAGAGATCAAACATGTATGCTTCTACTCAAATCAATCACAAAAAAGAAAAGTGCTCCCTGACAAGAATCAGTTATTAGGCTCATAATGTACAAGTAACACATAAGAAAATAGTGTCCATGAACAACAAAATGTATCATTACTCACTAGAAAAAGTGTTTCACTCAAGCACACTATTGTGTCAAAGTATTATGTGACTCTTCTACCACTGATTTCCCATAATTTAACTTTGTTTTTCGTTTCAAGAGCCAACAGTCTTCCAAAATGTGCAACATCTCAAGAACTTTTATAAAGTTATAATGTGGCTGAGCTAAGAAAAAAAATTAGTTTTTTTGAATAATCAAAATACTTCGAGCAAAGATAGCAAGTTAATCAATTCAAATTCTTAGTCATTCTACCCTCTTTTATTTCAAAATTAGACTTTATCCCAACATTAACTTATTCTTCCACATTTATTCAAAATATTATTTTTTTCTTTTTTTTTTAAACGAAAGACATCATGACAAATCTCTAACTTTTTCTTAATTACACTTTGTATTCCCTTAAATAACTTACCTAAACTCGAATCACAATAGGATTATGATCTCCTTACTCTCTATACTCAAAGTAAGGTAGTCAATTAATTCTTAAAAGGATAAAGGATTTAGGGATGAAAAATATTTTTTATTTTAAAGTTGAAAAGGACAAAGCCTTTATCTTTTCAAAACAAGGGTTAGCTATTTGGCTCAGACTAAAAATAAGATAACAAAGATGCCCTTGATCATTTGTAAACATGCAAATGAAGAAGTTAACAAAGAAACTAAAGTAAAATCAATTATAAGTCAAAAGTGATAGTACTTACTGAATAAAACTCTGAAGCTCAAAATCTCACCCGAGTACTATTGATTCCAATAGTTGCCACGTCACATCTACCAGATACATTTTTCATAACAAAATACAAGAACAACCACAAACAAAATTCCTAAGAAAAATCCACATAATCAGTAAAAAGATCTCAAAGAGCAACAACACATAAAGTTTTCTTATTACAAATTGGTAAAATTTTACTCTAAGTCATCAGTTAATTACATCATAGTTGTCCTAGACAAATTACACAAGAAAACAATAAAATGAATTGTCCTAAACATAAAATTAAAATAACACATAAGAAAAGAAAATAAACTCATCCAATGGTCATATGTCCCTAAATATCTACTCTGCATCTTCTACATCGTCCTTTACAAGCTCACCTCCTCCTCTGAATTCCCCAAGCCAATAATTATAGGTTGTGAATTCCTCAGATGAAGGTGCATTGAAAGCTGATGGAGATCTAGGTCCATGTAAAGAGAGTCCCCGAAGGGTATATATCACCATGGCTTGGGCCTTGTAGATAACATTTAGGGAATCATTAAAATGTTACCTAGAAGCATCAAAATGTTTCCTGCTTGAGACGGTGGCACTTTGTGGTCTTCTTCTTGGTGGTGTTGGTGCCACTAGCCCTTCTCCCACTATATAAAATTTGTTAATATAGTTCATGCCAATGATCTAACGAGGATGCTCAAATGGTGGAGATGAGACATCCATTCTAGTTAGTCTGTATAAATGAGTGATCAGAGATGAATGTCCCAATCCTGCAATTCCTGGCATATTAGCACATTACAAGATTTCATATGCAATGTGCTTTCCCAGATTCATCATTCTACTAGTCAAGATACAGAAAAGGATCAAAGATCTGCTCTTAGTGATGTTCGATACATGAGAGGTCAGTGATATCTTTGAGAGAATGAAGTTCACCCAAATCCTAGCCAATGAGTTCAAGTATGTCCTCTTGATTTGAAGAGGTCATTCTTACCTGTTTCAAATAAAAGTGCCTCCTAGAACACAAACAATCCACTCAATTTTTTCATAGTCAATGATCCCATTTGCCAACAGAGCATATTGATAAGGACGGTCTCCAAAGTAATATTCAATTCCCAAGAAGGAATTAATAATAGCATCATCAAAAGGGATCCTCCCGCCCCTAACATCTGACATAGTATTTTCATAGAACTCTTTCACTATTGCTATGTTTTCAGGCCCAAAGTAGGCATCAATCCTGCTTTAATTTCTTATATGCAACTCATACTAGAATTCTAGGTTCCAGGTTCACCTTCTTTTCCATAATCATCCTCCTGTTCTCCACAAAAGCATATTACCTCTCATGAGTTGGAGACAAGAATTTCTCAGAATAAATCGATCCCTTCCTCTTTTGGCCCTTGGAGCACTACCCCTCAATCTTTTTCTGTTTCTTTGTTCGGGAAGATGACATCTTGAAAATTAGTTCACAAAACACCTAGAATAAAAGAAGAGAAATTTCATTAGCACAGGCGACTCACTAAACAAGATTCAAAGCAAAAACAACCAAAAACAAAAAAAAAACAAGTTGAGAGGGATTTGAGCCATTAGATAACAGAAGTTGCAATTATGAGCAAGTAGCGTCGAGCTCAAGGAAGATGAGATGGGTGTCATTGTCACGAAATATACAAATTCTATTTCAAAAATCCACCATGCCAATCAGAAATTTGACAAAACAAGTTCTAAATGCTTCTAGACTATAGTTATAGTGCATAGGGTTCAATAATCACTATCAAAACAGCAATTTGAACAAGAAATTTCAAAAATAGTTCTTACATAGTAGTGATGGTGATAGTGTAAACTCTGAAAGGCAATGAGTTAGAAAGAGTTGAGAGAATGATTGAGGAAGTAATTTGTGGTTTAAAACAATTCTCAGAATGTGATCCGTGCGCAATCTGAGTGTTGAAGATAAAGTGTTGGCAGCTAACTCAGGAAACTCAAGACTTGTTAGGTTTTGGGTTTTAAAAACCAAATCCTCGAGTTCACGCCGGGTTCCAACAGTATTGAGCTAGGTTCAAAAGCACCATTAGTCCATTTTAGATCACTCGCATCGAGCTCCAATAGTATTAACCCCGGCCTAAACCCCACCCGAGAGCAATTTCCTTTCCTTGAGCCAGACAACTAAAGTTATGTCAGACCCTAGTGGATTTTTCAAAAATTTCTTCCATCTCATTCTCAACTCATCTCAATTCCTCTTACCTGCACATCCACATACTCACAAAATTTAAAATACATAATTTAAAGCAATAAAAAACTAAAAGCAAAACCTAATGTTCACAATACGATCAAATTAAATAGTTGGGTTGCCTCCCAGATAATGTTTGTTTAATGTTCTAATCCTGACGGATAGCTTTGTTAAGGTGTGGGAACCCTAGGGTGCAACATCTCCCTTGTGACAATCTTTGTTCTCTTGTGATAAGGACTTTTAATCTTCACCATTCCATCATTTTCAATTGTTTTGACTACCCACACATTAGTCCACTTTGTCCTCCTTGAAAAGGTTTCTCATCTTGGAGGTTCCAAAGAGTATAGGTAGGCCTGGTCAAAGTTCAATCTTCTTTTCTACTTCATCAGTGAATTCCTTGATCTTTTCTTCTCTAAAGAGAGAAGGTAAGTTGTATTCATCAAGCTTCATAGGCTCTTGTTGTGCTGGCTTGAAATATTCGAGTGTACCTGAGATGTTTTTCTACTTCTTCTTCACAGGAAGGACTTCTTTGGTTGCATCTATTCTGAGACAGTCCTTCCCTTTATATAGTTGAGGATGACGAACCCTTAAAAACAACATAAATCACTTCATCTTCTTGTGCTCTTACCATCATCAACATCAATTATTACCTTAGTAGTCTTGATAAAAAGGTATACCAAGAATCAAGGTCACCTTTGTTTCTTCTTCCATCTTTATGACCATAAAATCAACTGGAAAGGTGAATTATCCTACCTTCACCATCTCATCTTCTACCACCTCATGAGGATATTTTATAAATCTATCAGCAAGTTGTAGTGTCATCTTAGTAGGGCGAGCTTCCAAGTTTCCAATCCTCTTCATCACATATAAGGGTATTAAATTGATGCTTGCCCCTAAATCCAACAAAGCTTTCTTTAAAGGTAGATTACCTATAGATAATAGTAAAACTATCAGGATCATTGGAATTTAAGGATAAGAATTTTTGAATAATTGCATTGCAACTTGCCTCCAGTTGTATGGTCTCTTCATCAATAAACCTCCTCTTATTCGTTATATTAAATTTTGGATCAATATTAGTATAATTAACCTTGGGGTGATTTGAACCTATTCCTTTCTTGTGAAATTCACTCATGCTTGTAAGTATTCTAGAACTTGAACTGACTCTTTTTTATACTACTTGTTTACAACCACTCTTGAGATGATTTAGCTCACTTTTTATTTTGAGCCACATAGCCAAACTTGGTTGAAAAGTTTAAGTGTGGGGATGCTACGTACTGTTGGATTAAACACTTACCATTAGGACCAGAAGCTATAGTCATTAATTAGCGGCACAACTTTTTCTACTTAAGTGCCACAATTCAATTGTGACTTAGCTCATTTGACCTCTGTCATAGGACAATTGATGTCACCCACAACAATATCCCTTTTAGCATTTACCCTGTTAGGCTTGGAACTCGTGACCTTGACTCTAATACGAATATTGGATCAAGCGCCTACCACTAAGTCAATCGTTAGTCAGAACGCAACTCTTTCTACTTAAGAGCGTAACAGTCCAAACATCATGATTCGATTGTGACTTCGCTCACTTAGCTTCGCAATAGGACAATTGATGTCATCGATAACAATTTCCTTGAGCTTGATGATAAGAGGAATGAATATGAATTTGTGCTTAATTGGAAATTTGGTTCAAAAGTAGCCTAAAAAAACACAAAAAATATGAAAAATAAGTAAAAGTAAGAATAATGGTGTTTTGAAAAAGAAAGAAAAAGAAAATAAAAAGGAGAAAACTAGAGAATGAACGTATAATAAGGGAAAAATTTTGGTTTTTCAGCTAAATAGGTAGCCTGTTGTTTATCACTAATTCCCATTTTTCCTATTTTTTTTTTTAGTCCTGAATCTTTTTATCTATCCTACCTTAGTCTTGACCACATTACAAGTTAAATAAAAGACCTTTTGATCTTAAGTTGCATATGTTTTGAGTAGTGAAAATTAGATGATTTTCAATTCTATGACAATGTTTATATTCATGATGTATTGAGTGAAAACACTACCATAGACACTTGAGATATCATGAGGAGATTACCATTTTTTATCTATATTCTGATTGGATTGAATCTCTTCTTAACTTCGGTGCTTGAAACATATGCTTGATTGGTTTGAGTCTTTAAAAAAATTGATGATGAAACTTTTCTTTTGCTCACATTTTTTTTTTGATAAATCTAAAAATGATTCTACTTTAATTTTCTTTTTCTAATTTTGTTTAATAGTGCAAAAGTCTAAGTATTGAGTGTCATAACTCTTAATTTTGTCATATTTTTACAAGTTAATTGTATCAGTTTTGTCATATTTTTACAAGCTAGTTGTATCAGCTAAATTAGTTATATAAGCTAAGTGTTTATTTTGTTCTTATTTTTTGTTTTCAATTGAGATTTGTATTTTTTTCATAGAAATAGATATTTTAATGAAAACTATAGTAGTACTAAATTTTTAAAATGAATTTTTGTATTTCATTACTTTTACTTAAACTTATTGTTTCGTATCTATTTTTTTTCTATAAATATCCTTTTGAGCTTATTCTTGTTGCAATAACTTTTTTACTTTAAAAGCTTTAATATGAATACTTGAATCATAAAAATTGAAGTTCATATTTAAAATAAATAAATCACACAAAACTATAACAAATTTTTTAATTTAGCAATAACTAGGGCATTCTTATAATTTCACAAGCCGCAATGTAATGGGCCCACTCTGGTTTCAACTTCTTAAATCTATGTATTAGGTTGTATCAAACTTTCTAAATAGACATTAGTTGAAACACAAATGAAAAGAATTTAGATTGAGAAACTTTAAGTTTTCAATTTTGTTAGTTTTGAATCTAGTTTTGTCTCTTCAAGTTCTGTCTTCTTTGCTTTTCTTGCAATGTTCATCTTCCTTCTCTCACTATGCTTTCTAATTCTTATCTTTTAATCTTTTAAATTTCTACTTCACACATTGTCAATTAATCTCTAGAAATGAAGAAGTCCAAAATTTACTTACTCTTATTATTTCTTACTTTTCAATAGTCGATTAATATTTTATTGTTTTGAATGTGTAAATCGACGTTTCTTTACAAAACAAACAATTTAAATTTATTTTTTTTGCATAAAAGAATAAAGAAAACTTGACCATGATTCGTGATATTTTTACACTTCATGAGTTCAGTTTTCTTCTATTCTTCCTAATTTTAATTGAGTTTGCTCAATTCTGTTCTTAATTAATGATCAATTCTCCTATGGGAATGTCAAATTACTTTCCATTGCAGTTTAATTTCTAGTTTTACAGTTTTTCAGGTTTGGTAATTAATTACGTTTTTCTGTTTTTCCAGTTATTTCAGTTTCATTTCATTTAAATTCTGCATTTACATCTCATGTATTCATGTTTTTCTATTTTTCTGATTCAATTCGATTTCCAATTCTGTTCTTACATTTCCGTAATGTCTTATTCAATTTACATTGCAAGTTCTTTACTGTTTCAGTTTTCTTTTTTTTTTCTTTTTTTGCTTATTTCAGTTTTCTATTTTGCTAGTTATTTTAGTTTTCAGTTTTCATTTGCTTTTACAATTCCCTTTTTAGTAGTGTTTACTCTAATTCTTTTCCTGTTTTGAATTTAGTTTTCTGCAAGTTTACTTTTACTGCATTTTATTTTCATATTAGATTTTAGTTTTCGATTGTTGTTGTTTTTACAGTTAAAACAATTGATTGTCACTTTTAATTCCAATTCCGCATTTCAATTCCCTTTTACTACATTTCAAAGGACTATGAGATATTCGATTTAGAACGCTGATTGGGTTTTTTGTTGCATTGGAGCCCAAACACTTTGGTTGCAAAAATCTTTTCAGGTGCCTTAATTAGGTGTAAATGGTTGCTTGTTCCAATTTCAATCATAACAGCAATCTTATTCTAAAATTGAGTGTCACTATGAGTCAATTTAATGTAGAAGTTAGCCATAATAGTTATATTCTTCCAGTTTTATAGTATTACTTTTTATTTATATTTCTCATATTATTATTAATAGACAGCAGAATCTAAAAACAAATTAATGATAAAAATTTATTTTTTAAGATAAGTATTCTCGTTCATTCATATACTAATATTTCTTGATATATAAAAAAATTTGGACAAAAATTATTATGGAATGGAGAGATGAAATTACTTTTTCTTTAAATTATTTACAAATTTTTAATTATATCTTTAAACTTTTTCTTAATGTTAACTACTATCTTATATTGATTAAGAAATTAAAATTAAATTTCTTGAAATGAGTAGAATGACAATTCTTTGTTATAGTTTTTTTAATATGCTTTAATATCATTTTTATTGTTCTTCAATAGTTATGATGGTAGCACACTTTTTTTTTATTGATTCAATGAATTTAAAAATATATATATTCTTGACTTTTTAACTTCAAATATTTATAAAAATATAATTTTTGATGATTTTAAAAATTTTACATATTTAATTAGAAATAAATGATGAATAATATAATAAAAAATAATATAGAGGCATAAAGGAATGCAAAGAGCATTGGCTCCGTGTGCCTTTATGTTGGGTCAAGCCCAAGCTCCAAACCCAGATTGCTGCACTAGACTCAAACATGTTGAAGAACAAGAAAAGCTCCATATTTTATTTTATTTTATTTTTTGCTTTGAATTAATATATTTTATGAACATCAAACAACTATCTGACTCTTTTTAGTGTTTGAGGAACTAGGTAGCATGAATTCTAATAATTTAGTTAAAGGAGTATTTAAGAGAGAAAGTAATATTTTATTCAGGAACTAAATTGATTATTTATTCAATAACTTTTGTTGATTTGTGTAATGATTATTTTAAAATGGAGATACCCACAACCTTGTTTGAATTTAATTTTTACATATCGTGATATCGTTTAAAAATATTTATTTGAAATTAATTTTCATATTTAGTAAAGTATATTTATATTATAATAAATTTTCATTCACTTTAATAAATTTATATATAATATAATGAAATAATCTTCAGTTAATGATGATTGCTGTATTGGTTGCAATTCACAAAATTTTGTTTAAATTGATTTTCACTGCTGCTGTGATAGTTTAGTTTTTCTAATAGTGACAATAGAAATTTATTCTTAGTTACTGTGTTTGTCTAAATATTTAAATTTAAATTAATTTATTCATGTGATGATTTCTCTGCATCATGAAACAAATGAGTGGTTTATTTTTGTTTGAGCATTTTACACTTTATGTTAGTTTTCCTTTAACATTGGAATTTATTGAAATGCACTTTCTATGGCCTCCTTAATAATACTATAATTCTTGTTGTATGGTCCTCTATTATCCATGAATAGCATAAATTCCAGATACATGACAAATGAGACCATTTCGGTCTCATAAGCAACTGAAGACCTATCCAAAATCTAAAGCAACTTCAAATTAAGTATAAGATTAACGTCTAATTAAGTGTAACCTTAAACTTAATTAATAATGATAAATCAATCGTACAACTTAGTTTACTCAAGATTAAGCACCTTTTTCATACTGATCCAGATTCATCCAAAAATTCATTCTAACTCTATAAATAGATTAATGTTAGGCCAAATAATGCTACATTCAGTACATTCATTTTTCTCAACTACCTTACATTCAAATATGACTTTCAATTGGAAAAAGATAATGATATCTTAACAGCCTAATAAATTATACAAACATGATCAACACTATTTTGCCTTTCTTTCTATTCTTTTCTTTACAATTGCAAAATGTTTATTAACCTGACAAATTTATAACAATTGACACTCGACAATTTACCCTTTATTTTTCTTTTTCTTTTACAATTATAAATGTCTTTGTTCTAATAACCACATTACTTTTAAAAATAAGTCATCAAGTAGTTGTACGATTGTCAAAAAAAATTATTTTTCGAATAGATATGATATCTTAACAATATGTATGTGTGTGTGAAAAAATACATAACGGATTAGAGTGTTCGAAACAAAGGATTTTTTTTCGATACCTTATAATTTTTTTTTCTTTCTCACATAATATTAAAAATGACTAATATGATTATATTATAACAACTTAATATTCAACTCAAAACGTATATTCAACTATTTAGTTTATATATATATATATATATTCTAAATTACTTAATATGGAACAACTATATTCATATTATGTAATTTAGGATAACTATATCATATTACGTAATTCAGAATAACTTTTGAATTATATAGTGTAGACTAGATGATCTTATTTTATATTGAATTATCTAATTTTAATCATATTTTAAATTATATAACTATTGCAAATTTAAAATATTATGAATTACATAATATAAAATTATATATTGTAGATATATTATGACAATACATGTGAGTCAATTTTTCAATTTTTTTTTTATATTATTGGATGGGTGGGAGAAGAAAGTGGCAATTACTTCTTGCACCCTATATTTGAACCCGCTCCCCACAATTTTCAAAATGCATATTTTACATTTGTTTTAAAGTAACTTCCGTATTACTAGTTCTAGATATTTTTTAGGAATATAGTTTTCAAAATTCATAAAATACATTCTTTACTCATTTTTCAAAGTAAGATACGATTTTCTGGAATGTGTTTTTTAGAATAAGCTTTCTAGAACACATGAAATATGTTTTGGAAAGAACTTTCCAAAACCATATGTTTTTGCTCTTTTTCTTCTAACTACAGGGTTCTCATTCTCTTCTTCTTCTGCAGCGGCGATGGTACAGTAGCGTTGACCATAGCAGTGACAACGGTGGTGGGATGAAGTGAGGGAGAAACGAATGGGACAATTAGATCATTTTATCCAATTGAAGGGTTGTAGGTTTAAAAATGGTGGGTGCAGGAAGTAGTTACCATTTGAAGGTCATTGAAAAATACAACCGCAAAACAAATTGGGTAATTCATTTTGGTGCGATTTAGCTCAAAGGCTATTTCTTCTAGTTTCTTCCTGCACCTCCATACTTACTTATGAAAGTATACAAAATATCCTTTTGAAATTTTCAATTCCAAAATTGTGGAATCCAAAAATTAAATTTCTTATTATTTATATTTTTGATTGTGCAAACTGGAATACAATTGTATATTTTGGATTGCACAATCCAAAATACCATTTGTGTATTATAGATTGTAATGTCCAGAATATAAAAATTGTGTTTCAAGACTTGATGCTCCCTCTAAAAATAGGCATAGGAACTATGCACCTAAGCTTCCTTTGAACATCGTAAAGCGGATAGGGATTTACGTGCATTGAAAAATCTTAAATTAATGCAAGTTTTTTTGCTTATATTTTCCTTGCACGGTTTATTCATTGATAAAATCAAGATTTTTTTTTTCTCTTTGTTCCTCTCCTAGAGGTCGGGGCTACTATGATTGATACGGTACCTATACTAGTCACTCAAGACATAATAATCTAGAGGTAGTCATAACAACAATTGAATTTTAATATAATTTCTATACTCATTCAATGATTATTTTATAAAGGCCTAACACACATATTTATAGTGTTAGGATATACCAAAAATAAAACCAAATTTAAAAAATTCAAATTCAAAACGAAAACCTTAAATCTAGAAGAACCAATAGAATAATGTTATGTAATCTTCCCACTTTCCAGGTTTGTATGCCACATTTAACATAAATTAAATGTGTTTTTCATAAGGTATAATTTTTTTTTTCAAGGTTCAACTTTAGACGTTCTAAGATTTAATTGAACTTAAAAAAAAACCTAATTTGGATCTTAGATAGATTTTATTATTTTATTTTAATCTTATTCTAATTTGATCTAAATACAAGATTCAAATATTATTCTTTTTTATCTAAATAAAAAATCTAAATATTTTAAGTTATTCTAAATATAAATAAGATCCGGAATGACCTCTTCACAACTGTATCCAAGCCTAAGTAAACCCAATCTTATGAAAAGTTTTTATATATCCCCTGACTCTCTTTATCCATTTTATTTTTTTTACTATAGTGACCGGAGAACATGCCATTAGGAATACTTAACGGAAAAGACGAAAAGGAGAGTAAAATTGTCATTTCCCTTCTTCTACGAAGATGCAACGCAAAAGTTATGGAGCTGCTGGAGAATTTGCCTGAAAAAGGGAATTAATACCAGCCACAAAACCAAAAAATGATAAAACGTTTTAACATATAATAAAAAAATTACGACATCATATTGCTAACAAAAACTCTTTCTAAGGTTCAGACATCGAGGAAGTTAAAATCTCCAAAAGAAAAATAAATTTCATTCCAAATCTTTTTAAAAGACTGGTCTCTTCGATTATATTCAAATTCTATTGGTAGAATTTTATTTTTTTTGTTGAACATTTAATAGTATGTGTGAAAACTCTAATATACATAAATAAAAAAAGGACATTTTCATATTATTTGTTTTTACTCTCATTCTCTAACAATAACTGATTAATAACGAATCATCTTTGGTGGTGCTGAATACATAATATAGAACCAGTATAAAATGAATATACTGATTAATTAATTTAGACATGTGGTGAATTCCTCGAATATCCAGTTTGAACAGTGTGCTTGCATCAGTCGTGATTCAACTATAAATAATGTGAGCAACTTTACCAATAAAATCATGACATTACTTCGTATTCAATCTCGTAGTTTGTGAACGTTAGAATGGAAAATAAAAGGAAAATGGGAATAGAAGTTTTTTTCCAATAATAATAAAGGAAAAAGTGGTGGAAGAATTTCGTTGGTGAAGATAAAAGCTGAGGACCCATAGCTGTTAATCAACATGAATTATTTTAGGCGAGTTGTCAGTAAGATTTTAATTCGATATAAATTTTCGTATTTACTGCTTCTTTAATTTTTATCAGTGTGATAAAATTTTCTGGAATGATCCGTTCAAGTACGACACTGTATTTATTTATTTTTACTTGGTTTTTTTTTATCAGGGTATTAAGTTCTCATCTAAGTGAAATGTAACTAATTCTTTTCTCACTCAAGTCGAAAGTGCTAAAATTTATAATAAAGTCAGTTTAAATTAATAAAATAAACTATTATTAGACTGTATAACATGAAATAAATTCTAAGAAATTATGTATTGCTAATTCATTTGAGTTTTAGTTACAAATAGATAACACTAATCACTTGTAAATGTTTGAAGTATGATATTAGATAAATAATTAGCCATATATTCACTCTTGTATTTATGTTAGGATATGTAAATTTGTAAACGATATTAAATTTGAAGAACGATAGTAGATATCTCTAGCTGGAAAAATAACTTCCCTTGCAGTGAAATTTATTTCATCAATTATGAAGCTAATTAATAATGAGCTATGCTATTCAAACCGCAGTAAAATCGTAAGAAATATGTGGTTGGAGTTTGTGTCTGAAACTAAAATATACTAAATGTGTGTTTTTATACATTTATTAGTTTTATTGGCATTTACTGTCAATAGTTACTATGTTACAGAGAATAGAAATCGAATCAGAATAATTAGAATAGGTAAAATGGAATAAATTTTCAAATCAACTAATTGTCAGTTACGGTAAAATAATAAAGAACTAGCCAGTATTCATATATTATGTCAATAATTTTTATTAAGAGTAAAATATGAATTACAAATTGAAACTGTTCAAGATATATAAAATTAATTTATAGAGAAAAAAGCTTTACAGTAAAAGTATAAAATCCATATATTCTTTTAGAATTTGTAATTTTGGCATTAAAAAACTAAGTTATTTCATAAAAAAAGAAAAAAAAAACTGTTTTGATGATATCTCATTGTATATGTCAATTTAAGGAATTTAAACATTTATTAAAAATTATAGAATCTAATTTTTAAAATTAAAATACTAGAGGAATGAATACATTAATTTGACATGTGTTAAAATAAATAAAAAAATTATGCATCTTAATATATATGTATATATAATGATTGGAAAGAATAGTAAATATGCTTTGATATGGTTGCAAGATTTATGCTAAAGTGAAAGGTTCCAAAAAATGTGATATGGTTTTGATAGACATGTGGATATAGCTAGCTAGGTTCAAGTTCTCTTGAAGAAACTTTTCCTATATTATGGAAAGTTGAGAAAGAGTACTAGATTTGGATAAGAAAAGTTTATAGAAATATTGTTGGTGTTTTGATATATTTTACTTAAATATATGTTCTAGTATTAATCAGAAAATTCTTTTTATGCATCAATGCTTATTAACATTTGTAAATGTTGTATTGCACTAAATTGAGACTTTTTTTTTCTTGGAGTTTGTTATTGGACCACATATATATGCTTGGACAAACATTTATACTGCAGTACCTTCCTATCGAGTTGTTATTTTTCATCAATATGGAGGTAAAAGAAAACAAAGGCTTGGTATGTTGTTTCAAAATGCAATGGTTTAGTCTTTATGATCGTTCTATAATGTTGGAACTATATTATTTTCTGTCGATGAACTTTTCATCTGATTGATATGCTTCATTTGATTAAGTTTCAAACATTTTGCAGTAGATAGATTTTTTCTTCTAATTGGTTCATTAATTTAGTAGCCTTTATTTCCAAAATAAGCTTATATGGATTGAAATACTTTTTTGTATATTTAATACAATTTTTTTTAATAAAAAAAGTATTTACTTAAAATATTAATATTTTCAATATTTTTAATTTAAAATACTAATATACATACATACATACATACATATGTATATATATATATATATATATATATATATATATATATATATATATATATATATATATATATATATATATATATATATTATTAAAATGAATTATTGAGCTACAATTTTTTTAAAGCTGTTCTAGTTTCATTTTGTATTAAAAAAACAGCTTTAATAATAAAGATATAATATGTTGAATA
>Ga0209489_100923_pt1 | contig 58829 bp, 21 predicted proteins | sample SiratrowhiteBW_FD_187527 | JGI IMG/M metagenome (GOLD analysis project Ga0209489, IMG submission 187527) | Root nodule microbial communities of legume samples collected from California, USA - Siratro white BW (SPAdes) (version 2) | ecosystem: Host-associated > Plants > Roots > Nodule | place... | reverse complement strand
GCACATCATGCTAAGTTGAATCATACTTGCCTCAACCACATTCCTAAGTTCTAGACCAAGCTTCAAATCTTCATGAATCTTCATGCATTCCACATATGATCATAGGTCTTGAACTTCTTCACACATGGTTGGCTTCATCAAATCACTGCAGCAGTCCACTGATGCTAACATATATGAAACCTATAATCTTCTTTCTTTCTCTTATATATGAAACCTATAATCTTCTTTCTTTCTCTGTATCTCTTACCTTTTGTAATATGTGGGGATTGTTGTAAAATTTAAGTATTGCAAAAGGTTCAGCAACCTAATTCAAGTATGACATAGTCTCCATTGCTTCCGCAATCCAACCGCTAATGCACCTGCTATTGCTGATGTTCAATGGAAATCAACACAAAAAGTTCTAGATTTGGTGTAATTATGATTGGAATTGACACATGGAGTTTCTACAGTGATTCACAGATGCTGCATATCTCTCCTTACATCCACAACAATGACCTTTTTTTCTTCATAACAAAAATTTCTGCTTTTCTAGCAATGTTGCGTATCTCAATGCACAAAACTTGCTTTCTTCCAAAACGAACCTCTTGCATCTACAGACCTGGGGTATGTGACCTTTTCTCACCTATAAATAGGTGCTTTTACTCTCCTCCAAAAATACACATTCATTCTCTCTTCTCCTACTTCTCTAAGTCCTGTGTTCTTTGTACATATGAGCTTGCTTGCTAATTTTGAGTTTATCCGTGTAACCTGAGAAATTATTATTATATTTTGTGAGGCTTGTGCAACATATTGTGAATAACTCCTTAATCATTGTGATTACCCACATCCTACGAAACCAATCGTATTCATATTTCCAGCTATATTTTACAATAGTATTAGAGTTTATCCTCAAGACTTGTACTATTGAACCACTCACTTACAAATATCTAATTCTACATTTGAAATGTATAGTTCTCTTAGAAATTCCATTACACGTATAGTCAATTTAGATTTTAGAGTATATAAGTGAAGAATCTTTCCTCAAGAAAGTAATTCTATAAAGAAGAATATAAGAGTAAGCATCTTACTTGAATATAAAAAATTTGCCTTTCAAGTTTTGTAGAAAATATAACATCGTTAGACAGCTAAAGTGATGAAATATTTGTATGACCAAGATTTGATACATGAAATTCATACACTAACCCGGATCCTGCATATCCATCACTCCCTCCTCAATAACTCTGCTTACATGGATTGTGACCCACGTCGCAGTGGCACTGTTGGTTCGGAAAGCGATGACGGGAACCCTCAAGCTATGAAGCTCGGACACTCCATTTTTGGTGACGTATCCGTGTCCGACACGTATCAGACACTGACACCCGTACGACACTCGTACAACACGTATTAGTGAAGTGCCCAGTTCAAAAGACAATATTTTAAATATCTAACAATTTTAACATAGTTCGTACATAATTTTAAAAGAGAATAATATAATAATTCACTTAAAAACTCGTTAACTTATTATAAAGATAAGATACAAATCTTATATATAATAAAAATATTTAGATTATACATATTTTTTTTAACTTTTTAGATTTTAGATAAAGAAATTATATCTATCTTTTTGTTATATTTAACTAACTTTGTTCATAGATAGTTGTTTAATACATAAATTTTGATTGAAATTAATAGTGATGTAATATATAGATCTGTGTCCCCGTGTCCTATATTTTAGAGACTACACGTGTCTACGTATCCGTGTCCGTGTCATATCCGTACCCGTGTCAGTGTTCGGGCTTCATAATCCACAAGTCTCGAGCAGCGTCCATGGCAACCGTTGACATCATCCCATCCACAATGATGCAAGAAGGCGGGCCCCACTGCGAAGGATTCTCGACAAGGTCCCTCAACATCTCGCGGAACTCCTCGGCAACCTTGGACCTACTGGTCGGAGACACTGTCACGCTAAAGTCGTTGGGAGAAAGGTCGTGAGGCAAGCCATCAGCGACGAAAGTGAACCTAAAATCGGGTAAGTCTGTGTACTGAAGGAGGCGATTGTGGATGTGTTGTGCGTTGACGAAGGTGATTCTGTGGCCTTTGTGGCTAAGAAGTTTTGTTAAACAAAACATGGGTTTGATGTGGCCTTCTGCTGGGAAGGGTAATGCCACTAGGTGGGGAGGTGCTGTTGAGCCTTGTTGTTCCATGTTTGGTGATTGGTGAGAAGAGGGAAAGTGGATTCAATTATTATCGATGGACGCGTTTGATCCTATAACACACAGGTCAATAAATAAAGTTTGTTTTGGCAACGATTAAATTCGAATTAAACATTAACTCGGAAAAGAAATACCAAGTTGGTGTTCAAATTTACTTTAGTGACTTTGAACAGTTATCGTGTTCAAATTTTATAAAATTAAAAAATGTAATAGAATGGGTAGTGTTCGATTAGCAATAATAACAAAATATAATGAATGATAGAAAACAATTATATTATAATATAAGATTTTACACACATAATATCTCGCGATGCAATGCATATTGTATATAGAGTGTTGCAGGTTCTTTATTTATAGAACTACGGAAAAAATAATATAAAAATTGTTAAGACCGTTATCACAACGTATAATACGGATGGAAGGTGTCTTAATACGAATTTAACATTATTCTATGTTATCCAGTAGACATTAAACATTTATAATTTAGAGTCAACGTAAGGATTTGACATATATTTGGTTGTTTTTGTTAGAGTACTTGTAAACGAGACACTATTGAGAAGGATTTCATGGATTTATTGATTATCTAAATATCCTAATATATTGATACCTAAAATCACTTTACAAGTGTAATTTTTTAATTATAAAAAATATAATTATATTTCTTTCATTCCAATCACAACCATTATAATATTTTGTTACTATTAAAAAAAATGTCTCTCATTACCCAGTAGTGCCAATTGTCTCATCGTTAAAAACCAAAAAAAAAATATATAAAGATGTTTCATTATAACACAATGGGACTTGGGAGATGATTAAAACCCATAATCAAGCCAGTGTTGAACCAATAAAAAAAAAAATTAAGAGTGAATCTCAAGAATTGTTGACCCTACAGTAGTTACCTGTTTTACGAAACTTAATAACAATATTAAAGAAAAAAAAAGCTAACCATAAATATGAGAGCACATTAATTATATAAGGGAGAAAACTAAGTGCGTTAGTTCAAGGATTCTTCCACTCTCTTGGCGACAGTATATTTTTTAAGTCTACCCCGCAGCAAGTAAAACCAATCATACGTCACTTTAAGTAGAGAGGGAAGGACAACGAGTTACGTATGTTTCTACTAATAACATTAGATGGAGAGGAGATTTTTAGAAAAAGAAAATATTAATTATGTTATTTATTTTTTTATAATAGGATTAAATTGTTATTAATTTTTTTTATTTTTTTTTACGCCATAATCAAATTATAATACTACTTTTTTATTCTTAGTTATTTTTCTACATGTGATGACTAATCTCTATTAATTATTTGTTTTTTTTTTTATTTAGCTAGATTTAGAATAGGTACATTTCAAGTATATATTTAGTCATTTGTTTTATTTTCAATCAAAAAATAGAGAGAATATTTTCATTCTTATATATATTTTTTTCTTTTTTTTTCATCTATCTATTTTATAATATGGTATCAATACACTGATTTTAGAGCTTTGGTTTCTACGTCTACCCATGCCTAAAATTGTTTATCCCTTACAAGACATCTTACTGTTCTTAAATAGGGTTTGCTCTCTTGTTACACAACAAATGAGATAGATTTTTTGTGATAACTCCAAGACAATGATTATTACTAGTAGAGGAAACTATGGAAGAGGAAATGCTTCTAACGTATGCAGTCATTGTGGAAAGACAAGACATACTATCGATACATGCTATAGAAAGCATAACTTTTCACCTCATTTCAAGTTTAAAAATCAAAATGCAGATTCTAAAAATGATGATCGGAATCATGAAGGTTCAAAGTCAGAAGTACAACCTTAACAAATTAGTTTTACTCCTAAGCAATAACAAGCATTGTTAGTTTTTTTACCACAGTCCAAATCTAGCGACAATGCTTTTAAGCAAGTCTTTGTTATTCCTTCCAACATGACAACACACATTGGTAACAAATTCCTTTCTTCTTTTCGTTCTTGTATTCTTGATAGTGGTGCTTATTAACCATCAATTTCTTAATCAATTATATAAATGAATCTTGCACAAATGACTGAATCACACTCTATTCCTAAACATGAGTTTGCATTCGGAAATTTAATTCAGATATAGACGCAAGAGATATTTTCCAATACTCTCAAGAATCAATAATTGAGTTATGAATTAACAAAACAAGCATTATGTATAGAATTAAATTACTGATATAATGAAAGAAAAAACATAAATATTAAAGCAGAAATGATTACATGAGAGTTCATAAAGGTTTAACCTAACTCCGACAATAGAGAATTTAGCTCCTCATAGACATGAGAACACTAAACCTTACAAAAGAAAAGTGGAATACGAAAATAATCTATAAAATATTTTGAGACTGCCTTCCAAGAATGAATTCCAATCTCCAATAGCCTAAGATGTCTAACCCTAGTGTGAGAAACTATTAAATAAACTAGAAAGTTTGACACTCACGCTCGGCCCAGGTCAGTTGCATTGGGCGCCACTAGCTTATGTTATCGTTGTAAGCTCTGAAACCCAACTTGTGCTCGACCCATGTGATGTACGCCGAACGCATTTCTCTAAACTTGACCTCGAGTTCTATTGTGTCAGGCTCACGTTTGTTGACTTGAGCATGAGTTCTTTTTCTCCAATTTTACTCTTTTTTATCACTCCTTTATGGCTTCAGTACTCCATTTTCTAATCAAATGTTTTTCTACTCCAATGAAATCAAAATACTTGAAATTATCAATCAAATCCCTTTTCTAACTCTCGTCTTCAATTATTAACAAAAAAACCAAATAAAATTGAGAATTAATTTGATTTTAAGTATGAAGAGAGTTTATTTTCATCATAAAATAAGTCAATAATGTCATTAAATCAACTCTATCATTGTTATTGGCCACATTTATTCATCCTTGATTCATGTTACTTCATATAATTAAATTAATCATATTCATATCAAATTATGGAAATCAAGTCATTGTCAATTATTCTAGAAGTGTTTTCTCAATCAAAATGTTGTCATAAATAATGTTCTGTACATTTTTAACTTCACTTTTAATCTTCTTTCAGTAGCATAATTCATTGATAATTTATCTTGTGTGATTACCTTTGACTCTAATGGATGTCACATTTAGGAAAAGATATCCTTGAAGTTGATTGGTTCAACTAAGATGCAAGATAGACTTTATATACTCAGGGTCCTATCCTATCAAAAACTTCAAATCAAACCTACCAAATATACACATATCATCAATATTGTCAATTTTATTGCTAATGATCTTGAAATTCTTTGTCATTTTTGGTTAGGACATGTTTCAAACAAATGCATTGATGTTATCAAGAATAAATTTCCTTTTTTAAATATAGAAAATCTTTTATTTGTGATGTTTGTCATTTTGCAAAACAAGAAAAAAAAGACTTTCCTTTCTTATTAGTACATCTAAATCTAAATTTTTTTTATGTTGATCTATGGGGACAATACTCAATACCATCAATTCATAGTTATAAATATTTCTTTACCATAGTTGATGATTATTCGAGATACATATAGATTTTTCTTTTGAAACAAAAATTTGAAGTTGTCAAGACTTTGGAAATTTTTGTTGTTTTTATTCAAACACAATTTGAGACAATTATAAAAATAATAAGAAATGATAATGAGACTGAATTTTTCTTAACTAATTTCTTTGTCAACAAAGGAATATTAAATCAAATGTCATGTGTCAAAACTCCACAACAAAATAGTATAGCTGAAAGGAAACATGGTCATTTATTAATTATAGCAAGAGCTCTCATCTTACAATCTCATTTGCCCAAAATTTATTGGTCATATTCTGTGATACATGTTGTGCATATTATAAACATGCTTCCCGCACCTGTTTTACACTATTTTTCTCCTTATGAAATGCTTTACGAATTTGCAACAAATTTTAATCAATTAAAGGTATTTGGATCTTATGTTATGCTAGCACTTTGCCAACAAATAGAAGAAAATTTTATCTAAGGGCATCGAAATGTGTTTTCATTGATTTTAAAAGGAAGACAAAAGGATATGTTTCGTTGAATATTCAATCCAGAGAAATTTTTTAGTCTAAGAATGTCATCTTCTATGAACATGTTTTTTCATATCAAAGGGTTCAGGATACTAGCAATGGAACTAGCAGTCCTAACACTCATGATTGAATTCCTTTTCATGAAGATCAACCTATTTTGAGTTACCCATCACAACTACATTGTTTTGAAAGTTTGGATAATTGTTTGCCTTTAACAAAGTTTTCTTACAATAATAACTTTCGTTCTAGTATAGGCATGGGACTTTTTGAGGCTTTGTATGATCAAAGGTTCAGAACTCCCTTGTGTTGGCATGAGGAAGGTTAGTGTAGCCTATATGGGCTAGATATAATCCAAGAAACAACCTAGAAAATTCAAATAATTAATGATAGAATGAAGATAGCTGAAGATAGACAAAAGGGTTAAGTAGATAAAAAAAAACCTTTAGAGTTTGAGGAAGGTGAACATGTATTTCTAAGAGTTTTTCCTCTTACTGGTGTTGGGAGAGCCTTATAGGATAAAAAGATAAGTCCAAGATTTCTCGATTCATTCCAAATTCTTAACAAAGTTGGATCATTAACTTATAGATTTTCTATACCACCATATTTGTCTACATTTATAATGTTTTGCGTGTTTCTGAACTCCGAAAATATACTCCAAATCCCTTACATGTTGTTGAACTAAATACTCTTCAGTTGAAGCTAGTCCTACTTATGAACTAGAACCTATTTAGATTATGGATCACATTCAGAAAGTAAACCATTCCTCTAGTAAAGGTGATTTGGAAGGGAGACTCCAAAAAGGAAGCTACTTGGGAGAAGGAAGAAGATAAGAAGTCTCATCATCCTCATATTTTCTAGTGATACAGGTATGTCTTTCCTTTTTTTGAGGACAAAAAGTTTTAAAAGGGAGGAATGTTCTAACATCCAAATTTTGTTTAAGATACTAGGTAGAAGAATCCCTTAGCCTATTTCAAACATAGTTTTGAAGTGTTTTCACCAGGAGAAATTCGCTTAGTAGATTCGACTTTGCTTAGTGAAATTATGTAAAAGATACTTTTAGAAGTTTTTTGCATAATTTCAATCAGGGTAGGTCAAATCCAATCAATGCAAGCCAACTTGGCTTATTCAACTTTTAGCACTACATCAAAATTGCCTCTAAAGCAAATCTGCTCAACACAAGTCAGATCTGCTAAGCACAGACTAGCTTGGCTTAGGTAATTTTTAGCACTGCACTAGAATTACCTCTGAAACAAATCCGCTCAACTCATGAAGGCTAGGCTCAATGAATTTTCCATGATGAATAATGTCTTTTTCTGTTCTTACTCTCAGGAGTGAATCCGCTAAACACACAAGGGCTACACCATCGAATTTAAGGTAGTAGAAATGTAATTTTTAGCAATATGCTTAGTGTTTAAGATCTACTTAGTGGTTTGAGATCTGCTCAATGCATTGAGTCCTTTTAATTGAGTATAAATAGCCTTAAATTGTTATTTTTACATACTTTGACTCTAAATTGAGTTGGGAACTAAGAGAGAAAGGGTTCCCTTACCACTCAAAGAACAAGGAATCAATATATTATTCTTTCTTCCGTCTTTCCTTTGCTACTCCATCACTTCTTCTCCTCATCCTCTTCAAGTTCTATTGGTTAGTGTTCTGCGAAGGTGAGTGGTTCTCCTATTTCCATTCCATCTTTTTTCTCTTTTATAGTGAGAAATGTGACATAGGAGAAGTACAAGGTTATGTATTATGAAATTGTAACCCTTGGAATCATTTTCTAAAGAGATATATTGTCTTTTAAACCATTCTTATGAGATATTCCTAAATCACCATTATTATATGAAGATTTTTTAGTATAGTAGTATGGCTTATGAAATACTTTATAAGAATTGTTGAAAGTTATCATTACCTTGAACATGAAACATAGCTTCTTGTGTAATAAAGTTTTAAGTAAGTTCATATTTCACAAGTTACTGAGAAAACAAATTGTAAAGTACGCTTCTAAAAATGTACCACTCAAAAAGTATTCAAATGTTCATATTTGAATAACTTTGAGAGGATATGAAAGCTCCCTAGTTTCAAATTCCGTAGAAAGTATAAATATCGAGAATTAATGGCACGGAGAAGATAGATGTCTCTCATAATATTTGAGCTCACATTGTACAAATAGGACGGAAAAAGAAAAGTTAAAGATATTTTTTAGAGACAAGCAAACCTTAGTATTTCTTAATATTAATTTAATTAATTAGATATATCTTAAACATAGTTTATTTTATTGCTTTTGAAATACCAACTTATGAAATGTTTAATGATAAGCTTATTTACTTTATATATCACTTATTGAATCAATCTACATAGTTTTAATTCAGATGGACACGTTCAACAATATTAAGTATGAAGTGATTTTTAAATTTCATGCAACTTACGAGTTGCTTAGTTAATTTTTTTTTCGAGATTTTTGCATTAATTTTTCCTTTTGTAAACAAATATGTATGATTATATGAATCAATTTTTAGTTTGATTTTTATCGCTTATTTATCAATATATAACAAATATTATGTTGTGTAAACATTTCTTTATGTAAACTTTATTATTCATATATGTTATTATCTATGTTACACCAAAATCTTCTCTAAAATATTACCTGTAATACACAATTTTATCCTCAATTAAATCAATTAAATCCAAAATCATGTATTCTAATTAAAAAAAAGATTTACAATGATTTTTAATATATTCTAATAAATTATTGATGGTTTATCTTCATTCACATTTTTCTAACATTTTAGAATATTTTTTTATAAATCTTAATTACTGATAAAATTTAGAATTAGTAATAATTTTAGTTGAGATATTTGTATTAACTAATTCATACTGGAAATTAAATATGTAATAAAGTTTATTGTAAATTTAAAAGTTGTAAATCAAATAAATAATTTTCGTTAAAGTTTTTATGTGTATACAAAAATAAACTTAAGAAACTGATTAAGGACCTGATTGCAATTATTAAAAAAAATTAATGACTAAATTATAATTATTAAATATATTTAAGGACTAAGTTGCAAATAAAAAATAATTAAAGACTAGTTTATGATTATTGAAAAATATTTAGAGTCAATTTATACTTTAAGAAATATTCAGGGCTCATATATAATTATAAAAAATATTTTTAGAGTTAACAAAAAAACACTCAATTTTGTTCTTTAAGGATGTAAAATAAATTTTTAAATTACGAAAAATAATTTTGTTCTTTAATATTACTTTTTATATTATATATATATATATATATATATATATATATATATATATATATATATAAAACTAGTGTTACAAAAATATCTTTAGATTAAGGAATTTTGAAGAGCGAATAATATTTACTGTGAGAAACTTCACAAGTCTTCGAAACAGATTTTATAGACCCAAAGATATGATTGTAGATAGTAGTCACACATCAAAATTCATTTCTTATTAAAATTTAAGTTTTTAGTCATTTAAACAATCAATTTTGGTTCAAAATAAAAGAAAGTGATGGTTTAACAACATTAGTAGAAAAATGGAATTTAACTTCTGCATATTAAGATGGTTAAATATGAAAACGATATTGTCAAAAAATGTGGTGACATTTTTATAAACAAATAAGTATCCATGACATCGGTTAGACAAAAATTGACGTTGTGATGTGCACGCAACGTCGGTTAAACAAAAAAAACTGTCATGGATATATCAGTAAAAAATAAAAATTTTAAATTTTAAATTTTCAAAATTTCAAATGGCGGGTGAGTCACTATGTCGATTGGGAGCTTTAAACTGACGTGGTGTTTTTGACCATGATGTCGGTTCTGGTAGTCCAACCAACATCATGGTCACTCTGATAACATTAGTAAAAATTAAGTAAAATTAGGGTTCCTACCACGTCGGTTAGACGTCGGTTCTGGGGCTTCTAACCGACGTGGTTCTGCCTGTTTTAACTTAGTCACACTGTTTTTACTCTTATACTTTGCCTCTCTTCCTCATTTTCACTGTTATGCAGCTGCTTCTTCACAGTTCTCTCTCGCTCACATTGTAATTTTCTCTCTCACGCATTCTCTTTTGCATTCTGTCTCGCTTTCTTGCTCATGTTCTCACTGGTACGTGATGTTCTCACTGGTACGTGCTGTTCTCCCTCGCACGTTGTTCTCCTCCTTTGCTCTCATTGTCTTTTGTGGTTTCATTCACTCCATTTTTACATTCTTTGGTTTAGTAGATTTCGTTTGGGTTGATTTTTGTTCACTAGTTTTGCCCTCATTGTCTACAAGAGGTATGTTTTCATATCTTTATATGTTTGGAATGTTTTCTGAATGTTTGTATCATAGATTTAGGGTTTCAAAAATTTTTGGACAGGAAAACTTCAAATGGTCATAACTTTTAATAAAGAGCTCGGATTGAGATGCTCCAAAAATGAAAGCTGCTCAAAAGGGGGTTACGAAGCCCCTGGCCAACGCCAAAGGCGATTGGGCCTCCAGAAATTCCAAACTTCTATCGTTTAGGGTTTCTTTTTTTTTATCTATTTTTTAGATTGTAGCCTTTGATTTCACATATCTACACTTGCTAAAAAAATTTAAATTTTTTGTGATGTTTTCTTGTATCGATTAGAGATTTATCAATTTATAATTTTTTTTAAATGACAATACCACGTCAGTTGTTGTGGATTTCAGCAAGGCACCACATCATTTTCCTTGTCCAAATCGACGTTGTGGTGGATTACATAACGTCGGTTGCCTCGTTTAAACCGACGTGGTGATGGACTACGTGATGTCGATTGTTTAACCGACACCATTTTCAACATTTCCTGAGTCAGTGTTGGTTCAGGACCTGACGATAAAGGCCTCTCAGAATCGATGATAAATGCTTTTTTTTACTAGTACAATAAAAAAAGTCAACTTGCAAATTATTTTTTATTTACACTTGAAATTTTATATTTTCAGTTTGAGTAAAATGAAATAATTATATAGACTAACTTGAACTTATAGAAAACAATTAATTTCAATAAAATAATTAGATTTTGAGAAAGATATTATCATGTTCATCCTAATATAAATTTCATTTTCTGGCTAAATATAAAGATAATATTTAAACTTATTTGCGGACTGAGATAAATGAACTCATGAAACTAAAATAAGAATACTGGAGGCACTAGTAGAAAAATAGCCTTCGTCGTTGGTTCTGAGAGACTTTTTTCGTCAGTTTTCGACCCAACGTTGACCTAGGAGACGTTGAATCAGACGTCAGTTTAACAACCGACGTGGTGATTCGACTCACTACGTCGGTTAAGACAAGTAAACCGACGTGGTGATTAACTTGGTAATTAACATAATAAGTTAAGCACCACGTCGGTTTTGTCCCAAAACCGACGTGGTGAAGAGAAAAGGAAATCCATGCTAGAATACATGAATAAAAAAGGAAAGGTAGGAGGTTCTGAAAAAAATTAATTTATTAAAATATTGGCTTTGACCTAGAGATTCTGAAGCATGCGAAATAAATCAGTCCTGAGCGGAAAACCTATCAACTTGAAGGGCCATAGTAAAGAAGGCAGAAGGTTGGTTGCCAGGGGAAACCCTCAAGTCCACCCTCCCCTCTTACAAGACTAGGTTAAACGCCCTAGCCCCCACTTTCCAGATCGCATTCCTCTTTCCCACGAAATTTGTAATTGAATTTAGTATATGAGCGGCTGGATTAAATTGAACGTGTTTCAAAACCCTGCAAGACAAACCAATACAAACTTCAGAATTCCAATCCCATTACCCAGAATTATCCTCGCACTTGTACAACACTCAAATTGAGCTTGATATTCATATTTCATAGGACTCTGTTATGGTGATCAAGTTATTCCCCTAACCCCTATGGAAGAAAAAGATTCATGTCGAATCAAATAATAACCTCTTCTCAAAATAACCAGACTTTAGCAAGCAACGAAAATAAACACATTCTGACGCGTTTCAAGCAAAACCAGAAGCGTCAGGATCTATAGTTTTGGACCATTTCGCAATGAATAGAAACACCCAAATGCAATTAAAAATGCACAAATATTTTAGAGTATAACTTACAAAGTGTATCATGCTCTTTACTTATGACCAAAAATTTGTGCGTGCTCCTAAAAATCAATTTACTATTGAGTCATATAAGATAAGGGAGAGAAATGGTAGTTGTAAACTGTGCGGTGGATAATAAAAAGGTCATCATAACCTACAACTCTGAACAAACTCTTCATAAATAACACTGACTTAAAATGCAATTCGGCCTTCAATTTCTTCCCTTTGGCTTCATTAGACGGTTGGTTCTTGAAAGGCAGGAAAGTCTTTCCCCCCATGAATGGCCTAAGGACTTCTGGTATCTCTACCCCATCTTCCTTCTGGTAGTTCTCTAGTATGCAGCAAATGGTCCTCTCGGTAGCCGTGAGAGTAGAGTTCAGCCAGTGAACATATTGCTTCATCTGCTCATTGCTCTGAAACAGATAAACCGATGCAAAGTCCAATAGTTAAACTTGTACAGCACACCTAATCATGCAGATAAACATTCAATACAATCATTTCAAAGATGATAAAAGCACACCTCTTGTAGAGCAGTGGTGACGCCAAAACAGAGAAGACGACCAACCCAAAGTTGTGACGCCAAAACCAAAACCACAAAGCACAAACAAATACTGAATAAAATAACAAAATCAGTTAAAGCAAACGAAAATGGAAGAGAAACCAAAAAAGGAAAGCTTCTAACTAAAGCTTCAAAGCAAACGCACGTTCAAATCGAAAATGAAACCGTTTAAAGAGACGCTCTCGACTTTGCAAACAAGAGGAAGTGAAATGGAGTACAATGAGGAAGCAATGGAGGTCAAAAAGTGAGGGAGAAGATTTCGGAACAGTGACAGGGAGAGGGCGCGCTCAGTGGAGAAGAAGAAAAGTGAAGCGAAATTTCGCGCTGGAGGTAAAATAGAAGCACCACGTCGGTTCTGGCCTCCCAATCGATGTGGTGCATGCCCTGAAATTAAAAAAAATTCACTGTTAACACACCACGTTGGTTACAAAGCCCATAACTGACGTGGTGTGTGCCCTAATTTTAATTTTTTTCCCCAATTTTCTCCAATTTGTCGTACAGCATACACTACGTCAGTTCTGAGGCCGTAACCGACGTAGTGGACAACAATCCCACGTCGGTTCTGGCCTCTTAACCGACATGGGATTCACGCGCATCCTGAAACTTTTAAAAATTTGAATTTTTCTTTTTTATAAATAGGTCAATGACAGTTGTTTGTACTAATCGACATGGAATTGTTCATTTATTTATAAAAATGTCATCGCGTTTATGACTACATCGTTTGCCTGTTTAACCGTCATAAAAACGAGATGTTAAAGTCTATTTTCCTAGTAGTGAGGATGCTTTGTAGAAGATGTGAGTATTATTAGAATCAAAACATTGGATTTTAAAAATAACTTGAATTAAAAATAAGAAAGAAATGTGAATGTTTGGTGAAAATTTAATTAACAATGATTAAAACGATAGAAATTATTCATTCATAAACGTAAATAATGAAAAACAATATTAAGACCGTGAATAAGGGTAAAGGCAAGCTCATTTCATTACTTATTGTTGTTTTCTATATCTTATTAGAGATTTCATTACACTAAATTTTGCAACTCCTAAAAGAATTATCAAATTCCTGTTTATAAATTTATCTGCTATTTGACACTTAAAATATTAGCACGGTTTCGTGCGTACGAGACCTGCCTTCTTTATATTTATTTTAAAAATATAAAAATATTTTATTATATAAATTCTGAAAACGGTGTAATTTAGCTAATGTGGAATTTTATACTTTTTAAAATCCTTATTCATAGCACCCCTTATTTAGACTTTTTTTTTCGAACAAAAATGTTATTTTATTTACTACAGTTTGTGACATTGATTAAAAAGAAAAGAAAGAGTATAGAACTGGATCTCTCACTAGAAAAAAACTAAAGTTTTTACAGTTAAAAAATGGTATAATTGAGTATCTTTATGAGAAGTATTTTACTCTCGTTTTAGATTGCGTATCTGAAGAGCTTTTTCTCGAAGCCGCCTTGGAAAATGTCTAGCTTTTTCATCGTAAATCTTAGGGAGTTTCGGTAAAATAATGAGTAGGTATCAACAAACCTCTAGAATAGTTAAGACAAAAACAATAAGAAAATAAAATAAAAATATTTCAAAAAATTTAAATTAATTTAGAAGTAACTAATTTGTCAAGGTCAGCCAACAGTAAAAAAAAATATAAAAATCTTCGACACTCCTTTCTTCGAAAATTTCTGCATGTTGATCACATTATTTTTACTCACTATTGTTGTTTAAAACATTACATCAACATTCCACTTTTTTTTTTTTTTTTTTTTTTTTTTTTTGTTTCATGTCTATAAATTACAAAATTATGTATAATTTCGCAAGCCTGTTAATTATAATTATATCTTTTAATATTAATGTGTTTATTTTAAGAATAATTTCGGTCTTGAAAATAACATCTTCCGAAGTGTTATTAGAAGAAAACTTGTCAAGTTTGATGTTTTGCTACAAGAGTTTAGACTAGGTAATTCAAATAGAAAATGATTTTTGTATATTTTAATATCACGCATTTATATTTGTTTTACGAGGTATTATGATATTAAATTTAAATGTAATTAGTTATTATTAATAGTCCAGTATCAAATCTTTAATAAATTAACAAAATTATCCATAGTTAAATATGATTATCAAAAAAATGAAAGTTTATGTGGGTGATAGTTTTTAATAATTAAATTAGACTTCCAAATTGTACTTTTCCTAATTGGTGCATATTAATAGATTACTTTTTGCACCGCTTTTATTTGAGACTAAAATATATCCCTGGCCTATACGGATCACAAGCCCCCAGCCTTAAGCCAAATAGGCAAAAAGGCTTATTGAAGCTCATAAAATAGTAATTTTCAAATCATTTCTGTATCGTTAAGCCTTGGCATTTTTTGTATCGTTAAGCCTTGGCGGCTTCCGTATAGCTTAGCCTTTGTAGATTCGTATCACTAAGCCTTTGCAACTTCTGTATTACTAAGCCTTTGTGACTTTCGTATTGGTAAGTCTTTGTAGCTTTCGTATTACTAAGGCTTACAGTTTCGTATCGTTGAGACTTAAGGTTCCGTATCGATGAGACTTACGATTATCTTTGAGACTTACGGTTCTATTTATATACGCCTTACACAATAATGTTTTGAGAATTTCATTCACCATCTCGATCATGTTTTCCGTATCACATGAGCCATCTCCGTCATGTCTACATGAACCATCTCGGTCATGTATTCCGTATCACATGAACCATTTCAGTCATGTTTTGAGTATCACATGTACCATCTTGGACATATTTTCCGTATCACATGAACCATCTCGGTCTTGTTTTGAGTATGACATGTACCATCTCAAACATGTTTTCCGTATCACATGAACCAGCTCGATCAAGTTTTGAGTTTGACATGTACCATCTTAGACATGTTTCCTTATCACATGAACCATCTCGGTCATGTTTTGGCGATTACATGTACCATCTCGACATGTTTTTTGTATCACATGGACCATCTCGGTCATGTTTTGACGATTACATGGACCATCTTGGCCATGTTTTCAGTATCACATGAACCATCTTGATCATGTTTTGACAATTTCATGGACCATCTCGACCATGTTTTCCGTACACATGAACCATCTTGGTCATGTTTTGACAATTGCATGGACCATCTCGACCATGTTTTTTGTATCACACAAACCATCTCGACCATGTTTTTCGTATCACATGAACCATCTCGGTCATGTTTTGAGTATGATATGAACCATCTCTGTCATGTTTTTAGTATGACATGGACCATCTCGGTCATGTTTTTCGTATCACATGAACCATCTCGGTCATGTTTTGACGATTGCATGGACCATCTCAGCCATGGTTTTTATATCACATGAACCATCTCCGTCATGTTTTGACAATTGCATGGACCATCTCGGCCATGTTTTCCATATCACATGAACCATCTCGATCATGTTTTGATGATTTCATGGACCTTGTCGCGCATGCTTTCCGTATCACATGAATCATCACAATTATGTTTTGGCGATTACATGTACCATCTCGGACATGTTTTTCGTATCACATGAACCATTTCAGTCATGTTTTGAGAGTTACATGCGCCTTTGCGGTTACAATATCATTGAGCCTTGCGACTTATCATATCATTGAGCTTTGCGACTTACCGTCTCATTAAGCCATGCGGCTTACAATTTCATTGAGCCTTGCGGCTACGGTATCATTGAGCCTTGTGGCTTACCGTATTATTGAACCTTGCGACTACCGTCTCATTGAGGCTTGTGGCTTACGGTCTCGTTGAGCCTTGTAGCTACCCTCTCATGGAGCTTTGCGGCTACCATCTCATCGAGGCTTGCGACTACTGTCTCATTGAGCCTTGCGGCTTACAGTTTCATTGAGCCTTGTGACTATCATCTCATTGAGTCTCGCGACTTTTGTCTCATTGAGTCTTATGCCTACTATCTCATTGAGCCTTGCGACTTACGGTTTCATTGAGCCTTGCGGCTTACGGTGTCATTGAGCCTTGAGGCTACCGTCCCATTGGGCCTTACGACTTACGATCTCATTGAGCCTTGCAACTTATGGTTTAATTGAGTCTTGAGAATATCGTCTCATTGAGCCTTGCGGCTTACGGTTTCATTGAGTCTTGCAGCTTAGGTGTCATTGAGCCTTACGGCTTACTGTCACATTGAACCTTGCGGCTTACTATCTCATTGAGCCTTGCGACTTACGGTATCATTGAGCCTTGCAGCTTTAGGAATTCACAATTCGGTGACCCGTTTTAGGGACACACCTTTTCGGTATTCATTCAAATCTAACAACTACAAATATATATTAATTTACATTTTAGTATAAAATCTCCACATAATTTTAGGAAAATGAGTAAGTTAGTTACTTAAAATTTTGAATTTTATATTTTTAAAAGAATAATTACTTGTTTAAATATATAAAGTAACTAATTAATCAATTATCATATATTTAACTGAATATCTTGGAAGTATAAAAATAAATTATTTTTAAATATTATAACTACAAAAATATGTTAAACTTTATTGTTAAATAAATAATTAAACCAAAGAAAATTATTATAATTGTTACTATTTCATTTTTAATGATAAAACTATATTTAATTAATTAAATAAGGATTTAGGAACGTACTTGCCATTTTGAAGTTCTATCATTCCATCTGGGATTCTGTTGAACCGTTGTAGCACCATTTCAGACATCTTGCCATAGACGACGTCAAAGCCCTCGAGAATAGCATTTGGGCTCCGAGAGCCTTAAAATGTGTTTCAGGATCCCGAATCTCAAGTAGGGAGCCATCTTCGAAACCATGTAAATGTGGTGACACTTGCTCCACCATGATTTTCTGCATGAAAGGTTGGTCATTCGAACTCGGTCATAGTCTCCAAAATTTGTTCGAGGGTTGGCATATCGGTATTCCCTTCGTTTTGCGCAGTCTGCTTGTTGTTCCTCATTTTGCAGGCTTGTTCCATAAAGTCTCTCTCGCAAAAAGTTTCTCTCTTTCTCTTGTTTTTTTTTTCTCTCTCTCTCTCAGTTGGTGGGAATAAGAAAATTTATCTGTCCCACAGTAGGCGTCAATTTGTTATATTTGTTAAGGTTTTTAATCGCTCTTAGCTAGCCCAAATAGAAGATGATTTTTGTGTACCCCAGTACTTCGTATTTATATTTGTTTTATGAGGTATTCCAGTATTAAATTTAACCGTAATTAGTTATTATTAATGATTCAATACCAAATCTTTAACAAATTAACATAAATATCCATAGTCAAATATGATTATCGAGAATGATAGTTTATATGGATGACGGTTTTTAATAGTTAAATTGGGGGCTCAAATTAAACCTTTCTTGATGGAAGTATATTAATAAATTACTTTTTACACCTTTTTTATTTGAGCCTAAAATACACCTTCTGGCCCATATGAATAAAAAAAAACTTATTACGGAATAAAAACATTTATAATAATATAGATTAAAAAATTTAATTTGTTTTACTTATTATTTATTTATAATAATAAAATAATTTTATTTACCAAAATTAGGTTAGAACTTAGGATTGACTTTAAAGAAACTCAACTTCAATTATGCTATATCTTCTTTTAAAATGACGGTAGAGCTTTGTTGATAAAATAAAAAACGGAGATTCACACATAAAATACTTTTCTACACTCAAATTAATAAAAAAATATAAAATTAAGTGAATATTTTATAAAATTAATTCCTAATAAAAAATTATGATATTTAACAACATAAAGATATAATCAATTAATTCTCACAAAATAAAATAAATTAAATTACATCAGATTTAATTTAATACGTACTGATATATATACATACCTATATAGGTATACCTATATATATAATCTGAAACTTCCCATCATAAGAAATGACCTAACAAACATTATAACTTTTGTGGGAAAGTGAAGTAAATATAAAATAAGAAATCGAAGCGTACTTTGGTGTAAATGATTTACGCAGTAATTTAATCACAATTCAAAAATCTAAATCTATTGACTTTTATACAACTACCTTAATATTTGTATCAACAATAAATTTTTATCGGTTGATGTCACTTTTTGTACAATAAAAGTGTAAAGAAAAAATTAAGCCTTTAATTTTGATTTTATAAACTTAAACCAACTTATCCACCTGATTAAATAATACTTTGCTTTTTCAAATTAAGATTAATCCTTTCTGTAGTAAAAAATGACAACGTCTTCACACTTTTTATTTCAATTTTAGTGTTCACTGTCACTAATTATAACTGATTTAATAATTAATAGCAATTTACTATCAACTTCAATTTCTTTATTTTTTTTGTTTTGGTAATAAAATTTATATAATAAATTCAATTGTTGCCTGATCAAAATGTTTCAGTTTGGATTATTACAATCTAATTTCCTCACTAAATATTTAACGTAAAAGTGTATTAAATATTAAAGACTTATTTGAAATAAGTATTGTTTGTCAATTCAAGTGCTTGCTGGTGCATTTATTATGTTTACATTCTATCAATTTTCTTTTTCACAACTAAAATTGTATCTAGAGTGAGTTACTGCCTATAGATAATGGGAATTTTGTAGATTTAATCTTTTTTTCTCATAAAAACCATAGGGGACCTACTTAACTTTATTTTTTCACAAAAAGACAAAGGTTTCGGCAGGAAAGTAGTATCCAACTTCTTTAGTCGTCTTCAGGGAGACGTGGTGGAGTTGGAAACGTGTGGCATGATTTCTGTGTCTCTTCCAGAAGCCAACCCCACCCAACCCAACAAACATCTCAAGTTATCAAACAATCCAAAAGGAAAAAACTAACACCACAAACCATCCCATTCTTCTAGATACCCACATATAAAAATGTCACAAAACTAGGCCTGTCCCTATCACTATTTTTGGTCATGCTCATGATGTTAATATAACAATCTTATATTTCTCTTGGAGTTATTGAAGTCTCAAAAACCTCTCTCTCAGTTCTTCATTGCTCCTCCCTAGCTCAAAGGGTTTTTGAAACTCTCCCAGTGAAATTTTTGTGACATGGGTATTGCCACTATCATCAATATGAACAAGCCTCATGTGTTGGTGTTGTTTGTAGTCTTGATTGCTTCTTCGGTGGCAGAGAAAACTTCTGTTGTGGAAGGAAGAACACTTTCCCTAAAATCCCTTCATGGTAAAAAATGATTCAGAATTTGTATCCCTCTCTTGTACCTTGTGGCATGGTTGCTAATTGTGTGCTATGTATGAAATTGCAGGGTTCTCAAAAAATTTAGCAGCGCTTGGACTTGTTTGCAAGTGTTGTGATGGAGAAGGAGGTGGCTGCACAACCACATGGACAGAGCCTTGCTCTAACCTGCAATGTTCTCCTTGGAAATCACACTTAATCTCCTAGATCTTTTCTAGCTTTTATTTGGTGTTTGTTTTGAGAAATATTATAGAGGTTTATTAAACCCTTCAATCTGATTTTGTTTTGTTCTGTGTAAATTTTGTGAATATATATGTGCATCTAAATTTCTGATGTATAAGCAACTTTTGACCACATGGCCACTTTGGCAGTACTAATACTTCAAAATTAGCATGAAAATGAAAAAAGAAAAAAAAAATTAACTATTGTTAATCATTGCATGATTGCTCGATGAGCAAATGGTAGACTTGTAAGAGACTAGAAGGGTACCGATATCGCGCATCGTGACAAAAGAACAGGCAAAATGGAAAGTGAAAAGATTGTATGTTTATCCTCTTTAGTTATTAATATATATATATATATATATATTGTAATTTTAATTAAATATTATATTTTTAAAGATTTAACCGTTAAATTTTAATTTTATATCATCATAATTATTTGTATGATTTTTTGTTAAAAAACAATAAAGAGATTAAATTATTTTGGTGTATTTTGAAAAATATATATTATATTTATTTTTATGTATAACTATAAGATATTAAATGATTTTAAATTAAAGTAAAATATTTCAATAATAGTATAAAAAATATTCTATTTTTGGCCCATCAGTATTATAACTACTACCAATATTGTTTTCGTAATTATTGTTACTTCTACAATAATTGTTAATTGTGTTAATTATCATATATTAGGATAATCATTATGCACTAATGAAAAACTTACTTTCTCTTATAAAAGAATGAATAATTTGTTTAAAAGAAGAAAAAAGTTTTTTAAAAACATTTTCTTACTTAAAGTTCTTTTCATTTTTTTCTAAATTAAAAAATTGAATGTAATTATATAATTAGTGGAAAAAAGATATTTAATCGTGGTTGTATAAGTTTTACAAGCATGGTTCCGGAACCGCGATAGGTGTAACTGTGATAAAAAAGTATTGAAGATACAATTGCGGTTATACAATTGTAATAGAAAGTATAACATACCATCATGGTTTTTTAGCAACCGTGTTAAGAAATGCTCACAGTGTGCAAAATGACTAAAAATTGGCACTGAAATTGGACATACCAGAGCGGTTGTGGAGGGGACCGCGCAGGTATGACACATACAAATGCGATTGTTTATTGTGGTGAATCGGCAACATGTCGTAACAACCCATCATATTTTCTTTCATTTGCATGCCATGTCAAGTTCTTTGCATCATCAACATTGGCAAAAAAAACGTCTTAATCGTGGTATGATTGGAAGATACCACAATACTTTTACTGGAGGACCCCTTTTCATGTCATCATCATCACCGTCATTATCCTTTACCTTATATCTTGAAACCCCGCATCTAAGACACTTATGCAATCCTTCAAACTCTTTTCTGTACAATATGCAATCATTGGGACAAAAATGTATTTTTGGGTACTCCATACCCTTTGGACACAATATCTTCTTCGCCTTTTAGTGACTGCTTGACAATGTATTACCTTCTGGAAGTATTTGATGAAATAGTTCTAGCAATTCGGTGAAACTTTTATCAGTCCACCCATTTCTTACCTTGATATTAAATCGCAATATTGTTGACAAGCGAGAAAAAGTAGAACAACCGCGATACAATTCTGTGAATAAATCATCTTTCAATGAATCATACACATGTGCTTGGTGAAAACTATCTTCTCGAATATCACGAATCATGTCTTCCATGCAATCCTCAAAATATACATTAGAATATTCTCATTCAGTTGTAGATTTGCTAGAATATTGCTCCAAAACTTCACCATTCCAAGTCCATATCTTATAGCTCTTCAAGAAATCATCACACAGAACATGCTCTCGTATCAACTCAATATCTTGTCTTATCACATTTACACAATTCACACACGGACAGTAATATTTGTTATTTACTCCTATTTCATTCCTCTTAGCAAATTGTAAAAGCTCTTCAACACCGTTCTCATACTCATCACTGATTCTACTTGTAGTTATCCAACTTCGATCCATGACTACGTATATAAAAAAGACATCATACATATTAAACAAGACATAAATGAAACCTAAAATTACCTGGGATCGAACATCCCTGGACTCAGTACCAATACGTGATGATAAACATAAATATTATAGAAAACATAAAATGTCGGGGATCGAAATCCCCGTACTCAATACCAACACGTCGTGATAAACATAAATATTACAGAAAACATAAAATGTTGGGGATCGAACATCCCCGGACTCAATACCAACACGTCATGATAAACACGATACAATCCTAGTGATATACTCTAGTCTCTCTAACATCATCCTAGTAAGTTAATTAAATAGAAGCATTGAGAATTTGACAAAAGAAATGGACAAACCTGAAAAGTAGAGACAATGGCGGCAACACCACGATACAATGGCAGCAGACTTGAGAAGCGTGTGGACGACTATGGCGAATACCTCAAAATAGAAAATGAAGTTAAATAGAGAAAATTGAATATAGCTACTAGTTTTATGATAATACAACATATTTAGTTAATCTAATATACACACCAAATTATACTATATAAATTAATACAAACTCCAATTCATAAATTAATTTATAAAATTGAATTAAGTTTAAACTCTACTTTATTATATCACAACTTATACTAAGAAAATAACAAAGATGTGGTTTAAGTGTCATATTTTTTGAATTCTTTTGAAAACGAAAAACCAAGTTGAGAAGGAATGACTTTGGACCTTGAAAACAGAAGAAATAAGCTCTTTTTAAGGGTCACCAAAACAGAAGAAATAAGCACATTTAAGGGTCACCAACCTAATTTGAGACTTTCCAACACTCTTTCTTGATGAAAACTCTATGCCACCCAAAATGCAAAACTTTCAACAAAAATGGCTAAACATCAAGGTATCCAATACTTGCTGCAGAAAACGTTGAAAGTTAACCAAGTACGGAGTTTGTGTAAAACAATATTAACAACAAATGTGTGACTATTAGATTGGTTCATGCTTAGAAATATTAACAATGGGTGGAGTAAGAAGTTTGGAGTAGAAGAATGAGGCAGAAAGAAAGAGAGACCTAAGTGGTGGTGGTGGTGGCGAGCGCGGAAGCAGACATTCTTAGTGGTGGTGGTGGTGGCAGTCGCGAAAGCAAAACCTTCTTAAGAGACCCAAGCAAGACCACGAGGAAGAATGAAATGGCGAGACTGAGAGAAGAAGAATGAAATGGCGAGACCGAGAGAGGAAGAATGAAATGGTGAGACCGAGAGAGGAAGAATGACACTGCTCGAGAGAAAGAGAGAAAGACGAAAGCGAGAAGAAAATTAATGCACAAAAAGCCCTAAAACAAGGGATACGAGCACAGTTGTTAGTGGAAACCGCACTCGTATCCCACAAACAAGGGCGATTGTTTAAACAACTGTCCTTGTATCTTCCTGCAAAATAATCATTTGGTCGTGGAGGGTACACATATCCTCTTCATGGTGTCTTTGTTGATTTTCGATCCTGGCAACCATCATCTCATAAGCAGCATTGAGGGTGTTCTACACTTTGACCTCGATTTCATGGAGGGCGGCCTTCATGGCCTCTACGCTCTTCTGAACGACCCCTTCCACATGCTTTTGGAGAGTTTCTAACAGCACTAGATCCATTCTTGTGATAAGAGAAAAAGTGGTCTTGGACAGAGTTTTACCAAAGCCTCACGGTGGGGCCAAATGTTCCTGACCCGAGAGGAGATCGTCTACGGTGGTGTAGTTGACAACCGAGTTGAAGACGTTGAACCAAATGGGGGTCCACCTGCAGAAGACTCTCCAACGCTCAAGTTAGTAAGAGTGTAAAAAGGTGTTTAGAGTATAAGAGTAATAATATGATGAGATAGATGATACTCCTTGTAGACCTAGGTCATATTTATAATACCTTGTCATTAAAGACCATATATTTTCCAGGTTTTCCCCTCGGATTCTCCCAACAAGTGGTATCAGAGCTGATGGTTTGCGGCTTGGACGAGTACAGTTTGACCCTGTATCGAAAGTCTTCCTGACGGAGGTTTCGGGGAAGCATGTCCCGTTTAAGTGTGTAAACGGCAGTTCAAGTGAGACAAGTGATGGTCGCTTGTGATTAAGGAACTCGTATTTGAAAATGCTTCCACTCGAGGGGGAGTGTACCAATGTGGAAGGGACTCTCAGGGGGAGATTTGTTAGGTATCTAAGTGTGAGTCTAAGTTCCACATTGAGTAGAAGTGAGAAAGTTGAGCAACATATAAGAAAGAAGACCCACAGACCTAATGCCTTAAGGTTTTGGTTGTAGGTGTGTCATTCCCTCGTGTGGGTTTGACTCAGTTCTCATTCTTGTGAGATCTCCAAAGTTTTCTCCTTAAATTCTTCCAACAATTTTGGACGTTAGGAATCATGAAGTACCATCATGTAATGTGATTGAGATCAATTAAAATCAATTAGAGTGAATTGAGATCAATTGTAATATTTTGTTAATCGGTAAATAATAACGAACTGGGCTGAGCTGTAATAAATTCGGATGAATCTGGTTTCATTAATGAATAGTTACATACACTACTAGGTAATGAAAAACAATTTTTAATAGTAAAAAAAAAATATTACAATGAGTTGTGATCGGAATGAAAGTAATATAATATATTTTTTATAATTAAAAAAGTACACTTCTGAAGTGACTTTAGGTATCAATATATTAGGATATTTAGACTATCGATAAATCCATGAAATCATTCTCAAGAGTGTCTCGCGAGATATTATGTGCATAAAATCTTATATTATAATATAATTGTTTTCTATCATTCATTATATTTTGTTATTATTGCTAATCGAACACTACCCATTCTATTACATTTTTTAATTTTATAAAATTTGAACACGATAACTGTTCAAAGTCACTAAATCAAATTTGAACACCAACTTGGTATTTCTTTTCCGAGTTAATGTTTAACTGCCCTGAGAATTTAATTCGAATTGAGCTACCCTTAGCAAAACGAGGGACAAGAAAAAAGTGTTTTTCATTAACTCCGTATAATGTAACGCCCATAATAAACCACGAACGCGCTTAGCGCGGATTATACAAGACGAGCTTTTGCCGTATCATTTTAATCGTTGCCAAACCAAACTTTATTTATTGACTTGTGTGTTATAGGATCAAACGCGTCTATCGATAATAATTGATTCCACTTTCCCTCTTCTCACCAATCACCAAACATGGAACAACAACACTCAACAGCACCTCCCCACCTAGTGGCCTTACCCTTTCCAGCAGAAGGCCACATCAAACCCATGTTTTGTTTAGCAAAACTTCTTTGCCACAAAGGCCACAGAATCACCTTCGTTAACATACAACACATCCACAATCGTCTCCTTCAGTACACAGACTTACCGTCCTTCCACGCCGATTTTCCCGATTTTCGCTTCACATTCGTGGCTGATGGCGTGCCTCACGACCTTTCTCCCAACGACTTCAGCGTGATAGTGTCTCCGACCACCAGGTCCAAGGTTGCCCAGGAGTTCCGAGAGATGTTGAGGGGCCTTGTCGAGAATCCTTCGGAGTGGGGCCCGCCTTCCTGCATCATTGTGGATGGGATGATGTCAACGATTGCCATGGACGCTGCTCGAGACTTGGGGGTTCCCGTCATCGCTTTCCGAACCTACAGTGCCACTGCCACGTGGGTCACAATCCATATAAGCAGAGTTATTGAGGAGGGAGTGATGGATATGCACGATCCGGGTTAGTATATGAATTTCGTGTATCAAATTTTGTTCGTACAAAGATTTGATCACTTTAGCTCTAGAAAGACGTTATATTTTCTATAAAACTTGAAAGGCAATTTTTTTTATTCAACTAAGATGCTTCCTCGTATATTCTTCTTTATAAAATTAGTTTCGTGAGGGAAGGTTCTTCACTTGTATACTTAGAGGAGTAGGAGAAGAGAGAGTGACTGTGTGTTTTTGGAGGAGAGTATAAGCACCTATTTATAGGTGGAAGAAAGATTACATACCCAGGTCAGTAGATGCAGAGGTTTGTGTATTGATATACACAACGTTGTCAGAAAAGTAGAAAGTTTTGTTATGAAGAAGAAGGTTGTCATTGTGGATCTAAGGAGAGATATGTAACCTGTGTGAATTACTGTTTGAAACTCCATGTGCCACTTCGAATAATAATGACACTAAATCTAGAACTTTTCATGTTGACTTCCATTGGACATCACCAATAGCAGGCACATTAGCACTTGGATTTTAGAAGTGGTGGATACGGCGTCATCCTTGGATTAGGTTGTTGAACCTTTAGCAATACTTAAATTTCACAACAATCCCAACATATTGCAAAAGGTAAGAGATACAAAGAAAGAAAAAAGATTATGGGTTTCATATATAAGATGTAATACATTTGGTATAGCAAGCTACATGAATCACTTCTAAATTGATGAAGTTAATACATAGTGTAGTTGCTATAACAAAGTATATCAACCAAGACATTTAGTATGTGTTAACAGTTAATCAATCCCAATACACTTACAAATTTTTCAAACTGGTATAATTTTTTTTTTAAATTTCTGAAATAATAAATTTTTTTATTTATTTCCAGATATAGGTAAATAAGGCATATGAGACACGATATCATTGTAAATGGTGGCCTTATTTCACAATTTAATATAAAATTAAATGAAATAGTAAAAATAGGACACAATCTTAATTTACTAGATGAAATTCTACATCTAATATTTCAATTAATGAGTTAATTAATATAGTGAGAATATTGTACCATTTTAATAGGGTTAATATTCTCCACCATTCCTTCTTCTATTTTGTTTGACGGGTGTGATCTATTGTTAATGTGTAACTAAAATATTTAATTTAATTTAAATAGAAGAGTGATTATTCAGAAGACAAGTTACATGTTATGAATTTAGTTATTAATATATAAAATAGATTTAATTAGTAATAAATATAATTTAAAAATTAACAATAAATTTATTTAAAAAATTATATAATATTTTCAAATTTTTCATTCTAAATTTATTACTAAATCTTAATTTTATTTTAAATTATTTTTATATTAGTAATTAAATTCAAATATTAAACTTAAAATTAATTTTGCTAAATATATTTTATTACTAAATGTTAATTTAATTTAATTTTTCTTTTCAAAATCAAACTTACTTTTAATTTAGTTCAATATATAAATCTCATGCTAATATAATTTTTTATTTTAATTTAAACAATAATTCCCTCAACTATTATTATTTAATTTCAAATTAAGTTCACATTTGTTTCAATTTAATTTCAATCACTTTTATTAATAAATAAAACCACTTTTGTAACTGGGCATTTATTTTAATTACACATTAACAATATATCACACGTGCAAAATAAAACAGAAGAAGAATGGATAGAGAATATTAACCTTACTAAAATCGTGCAAAATAAAACAGAAGAAGAATGGATAGAGAATATTAACCTTACTAAAATTGTACAGTATTCTCACTATATTAATTAACTCATTAATTGAAATATTAGATGCATAATTTCATCTAGTAAATTAAGATCGTGTCCTTTTTTCACAATTTTATTTAATCTTATATTAAATCGTGGAATAGGGTCACGATTTATTTATAATGATATCGTGTCTTCTATACACAATTTACCCATATCTGGAAATAAATAAAAAAATGCACCATTTTAGGAATTTCAAAAAAAAAAAAATTACACTAATTTGAGAAATTTGCCCAATACACTCCTATAATTCTTGTTATTATTTTTGTGTTACACTTATTAAGTACTCGGCTTCACTTATAGTCATTTCAAGAACAACAAACTTTGATTTCATTATCGATCTTGAAATAATTGTTTGTCAGGTGATCTCCATGTAACTGCACCACCCCAAGTATAAACACATAAGCACTAGTGAAAATTTTCTCATATAAATCAGAGACCCAAATTAGCACCATAGTACTTTTCTAGCACAACGAGAAATGCATTATATTCAATGGCATAATCCTGTCAAATTCGAATGACATTTTAACCCCAACTTTTCATAAAATGCTATAGAGATTAAATTAACTATAATAGATAGCACATGTAGCACATAACTTAAAGCTCGAGTCTTCCCATGATGTGAGCTTTAGAAGAACTTTTTGTTTTCCTAGGATAAGATTTTTCCTATAATCACCATACACTTATTCTTATCCATCCTCCACCCTCGTGTAGGTGAAAAACATATTTCTATTTGCATAGATGTGCCAGGTAGCACTACTACCACCCAATTGCTCAGATTGGTCACAAGGTCTACTTGTGAAACAACCACAACAATTGTATCTTCCCCTTCGACTATATTTTTCTTAGGGGGAATGTCGTTCTTGACGCTATGTCTGGACTGAAATGCATGATGACTTGGACTTCCACATAAAAAGTAAGTTCCCTTCTTCATAAATGTGGGGTTAAATCCACTGGGATGGGAAAAATTAATATTTTTTCTTATGATTAGGATTTTTCTCATGCCTTTTTGGAGTTGGTTTGTCTTCTACCATCTTTACGTTAAGAGATAAAGCCTTAGCCTTTGTATTAACACACTTTTTTCTATTGGTGTCATTAATGATGATATGTGTGATAAGATTGACAATGACATTTGTTTGTGTTTGTACTTCAATTGTTTATAGTTAGTCTAAAATTGCAGAAGTTTTTTAATCAGAAGTTCTGAAACGAATTCATCAGGTAAGGCAATTTTTTTCTTGTAACATTATATTTTTTGCTTTAATATCTTCAAGTAGCTTGTGGTATTCGTTGATCTGAATCTTGATGTCCTTATCTTCGATTATCTCCCAATGGTAGTAGTTCTTGATAATAAACCTTTGTCGAATGACATCTTCGACAATATACTTGAGAGTAAGAGAATCTCAAATATCTTTTGCTTCCTTGTAGGAGCAAGATACATTGAACAAATTCTTAGATAATACACTAAGCAAAGTTGACGACATACCTTATTCGCATGGTCCAATATTCAATTTGTTTCGTAGGAGTACCGGAGTTGGGTTTGGAAGTCATAAGAACAAAAGAAAGTCCATACATTTCTAACAGAGTAGACTGCCAACATGGAAATTTTGACCTGTGAAAACTTCAATTTTTGAAACATTCATAAACGGTTTTGCAAAGATGGTTTGTATTGCGAAAACACCTTTTGGCTTCTTTAGTGTAGAGTTATTGGTGATTTCCATGTCATAAGTTGTAAGTCCTTAAAATTGTTATAAAATATGGTTGAGAACACAAATACATTGGATTTCCCAAGGCATTGATGATCACTACCCATAAGGACTTATCTGCAGTGTGTTTTCCTAGGATATAACATGAACTTCTCAGGTGACACCCAGAAACTCAAAACTAGCAAGCAAGCTCATTGGAGCAAAGAATCCAAACCTTAGAGAAGAGAGAAGAGTGAAAGAAGGTGTGTTTTTGGAGGAAAGCAAAAACATCTATTTATTGGTGGACGAAAGGTTACAGACCCTAAGTCTACAGATGAAGAGGAGAACCATTATGGAAAGAAAGCAGGGTCTGTGAATTGAGATATGGAACATCGCCAGAAAAGTAGGGTTTTCTATTATAAAGAAGAAAGACACCACTATGAATGTAATGAGTGATACACAATGTATGTGAATCACCATTTGAAACTCCATGTACTACTTCTTATCATAGCGGCATTAGATCTTGAACTTTTTTGTTGACTTACATTGCACATCGACAAAAGCATGCGCACTAGCAATTGCATTGTAAAAGTGGTGGAGACAATGTCATCCTAGGATGAGGTTGATGAACCTTCTATAATATTAATACCTAAATTTCATAAAAGACGATGTCATCCTATGATGACATTGATGAACCTTCTATAATATTAATACCTAAATTTTACAAAAGATAACTTAACTCATAAATCGATTGATTTTATCTATAATTGATGTGCGATCTTGAATACCTCTCTTTAATCTCTATTTTTCTTTTTATCTTTTCTTATTTTACCTATATTTTTAAAAGATTATATTAACTATATACATTGTTCTATATATAAATAGGTTTGGTATATATTACATTGAAAATAAGGTTAACTTATATTACTCTTCCTTGAATAATATGTAGTAGTGTATACATGTAACTAAGACTAAATAAATCAGATCTAATATTGTAAGAAAAAACTCTCTTAAAGAAATTAAGTTTAAATTAAAATAATATTAATGTGATAACACTCGTCATTTCACATAACATGTTAGAGTAACTAAATAAATTAGATCTAATATTGTAAGAAAAGACTTTCTTAAAGAAATTAAGTTTAAATTAAAATAATATTAATGTGATAACACTCCTCATTTGACATAACATGTTAGAGTGTCGGTCACATGGAAACCATTTTAAACTAATAATCAGATCTAATCCTGTAGGCATATCTTAATTGAAAAAACCTCTAGCTTGTTGTCGTTTAGTGTTTTGGCTTTTCTAGGTAAACATACTTATTTTCGTAGATATTTTAATGGAGATTATAAATGTATACTTTTTTAATAAGAGAAAGAAATGAGATCCATGCATGGACCAAATAATAAGCCATCTAATGCAATTTTTTAAACGGGACTTGATTAATAAAGAACCATTTTCTTCTATTTGTTCTTATTCGTCCTTTATCCTTTTCGTTTTCAAAAGCAATAAATAAATAAGTTTTAAACTATTTTTTGAATTTGAGTAAAACAAACTTTTGCTGAATAAGCGATTCCCGTGTAGTTGGCCTTTGGTGAATAAGTCGGTTTTAATCATGTTGGTAAAAGAAAATCCTTACATATTACAAAAACATAAACATGTCATTGATAAAACATAAAATTACATTTTGATGCTGAAAATATTAGTATTCTTTTTTTATAAAGACTAAAACAGTGGAAATATTTTGTGATACATGATACTTGACCTTATGCAATTTCGTTTTGGCATTTTAAGTTTGCTTTTAAAAAAATTTAAATTCTTAAATTAATCAAATTGAATGAATTTTAATACAAGTGAAAAAGCTTATAATTAATGACATATTTTTCTAATCATAAATAGAAATATAAACCATTACTCTTCTTCCGTATTTTAATTACAGCCAATTTTTATACACAGATACATTATTTAGTGTGATTATATCATTTTTAATAATATCTAATTAAAAATTTATATTAATATTTTTAGTAATAAGATGCCAATTCCGTTTTTGGTTTTTTGTTTCTGAAGATCATTGAGTTAAATTTAGTTTTTGCATAAATGAATGTTTGAATTTGCACTGGATAAGAAAAATATGACGTTAAATTATGAATTAATATATAGGATTTCAAATAAGAATTTACATATTTGGTCTCACTTAGAATAACTGATTCTAAAATGTCTTTATATTTTACATTTAAGCAAATTTAGGGGATTTTTGCAGTGGATGAAAAAAATTATACTATTTGAACTTGATTTTAGAATAAACCCATCTAAAAATATAAATCACTTTAATTCAAAATAGCTAATTTTAACAAAAATTAATTTTACAGAGAGTAATTCATTCAAATTTAATTTTACAAACATTCATCTAAAAGCACCTATAGAAGATGGATTAGGGAACCTTGACAATTTTGTTGATGGATTTGGAATTAAAATGCAGAAGATGTACATAAGGTGCTATCAAGCATTCCAGGATTAGAGAATTTATTGAGAGACTGTGATCTTCCATCTGTTTTCAAACTGAAACCTGGAAGCTTTGGTCTTGATTTCTACATGAAAGAAACCCTAGCCATGACTCGAGCTTCTGGTCTTATACTAAATACATTTGATCAGTTAGAAGCTCCTATTATCACTAAGCTCACTACTGTATTTCCCAGAGTCTACACAATCGGCCCTCTTCACACTCACGTCAAGAACCAAGTTACAAAAAATCCTTCATTATCCCTTAATGTCCGAACAGAAGATAAAAGTTGCATAACATGGCTTGACCATCAAAAGGCAAAGTCAGTTTTGTATGTTAGCTTTGGCAGTGTGGTGAAGTTGTCAGAGGAGCAGTTTTTGGAGTTTTGGCATGGTTTGGTGAATAGTTTGAAGCCTTTCTTGTGGGTTATTCGGAAGGACTTGATCAATGGAGAAGCTGGTTTTAAAGACTGTGTACCTAAAGAACTTGAGTTGGGAACTAAAGAGAGGGGGCTCTTGGTGCAATGGGCCCCTCAAGAGGAGGTTTTGGCCCACCCAGCTGTGGGTGGTTTCTTGACACATTGTGGTTGGAATTCTACACTGGAATGTATTGGTGAAGGTGTACCTATGCTTTGTTTCCCTTTGATGGTTGATCAGACAATCAACAATAGGTGTGTGAGTGAGCAATGGGGCATTGGACTTGATATAGATGGGACCTTTGACAGGTTGATCATTGAGAAGATGGTGAAGGATGTGTTGGAGAATCGGATAGAAGGTCTCAGAGACTCTGTGGATGAGATTGCAAAGCAAGCTCGTGAGAGTGTCAAAGAAACTGGTTCTTCTTCTCATAATATAGAGAGAATGATCAAGGACATGATGTCAATGAAGGAAAACAATATTGAGCATAAGAAATAGTTTGTTTGTCAAAGAACATTGATGAAGCATATTTCTTTTTGCAATCTAGCTAGTTATGAAATCTATGTAATAAATTTTAGTTTAGAACTTAATAAAGTTCTTTTATCGTTCTAAACATCATGTTTCTTTTCTTCCCATTTGGCTAGATATGCTTATTTGTATTTAGGCTTGACATACTTCCTTATGATCTATAGTTCCCAATTTAAAAACCGTTTTAATTTGTTGAGTTTAGGTTGAGTAAACTATTCAGATTATATCATTAAAAAAAGCTAATGAGTTGCCAACTTCAGCAAAAGTAAAAGTGATTCATATACTCAAATTTTTGTACTCACATATTATATATATATATATATATATATATATATATCGTTTTTATCAATACAAAAATAAGAACATAATGTAATATAAAATTCACATTATACAAAAATTCATTCGTATGGTGTATATTTCAAACAGGCTTTAATTTTTCCAAACCACATCTATCTCGGAAAAACACGCAGATTTTACGAGCCAGCAAAAGAATTTTAGAAAATTTTCACATTCCATAACAACAATTTATCTAATCTAATAAACAATACACAACTAACTAAAGTAATAAAGATTGAATTTTGAGTTGAATCAAGTGATGCAAATTTTTGTTAGACCACACAGTCGACAAGTAAAACATGTTTAACCCATGGGTTGTACAGGCTAGGTATCAAAATCTTGCATTCAATAATCTACTAAAAAATGCAAATCCACACTCGTGCAAGCTATAAGTTATACACGTGATTCACTAACTTTCACACAAATACTAAATTCTAACTATACCTATAAAAACAATCCCATCTACTTAATGTGTTGCCTTTCCTTCTTTTAAATATTTGAACTCATTAATAATTCAATTAAAATTAAAGATTTTAGTTATTTATTATTACTTTAGTATAAATGAGCATACTCTTTGCAAGAAAATTATCTTTCATTCATTTTCATAATCTTGTTTTGATTATTCACTGTAAATGATCTTTGCTATAACAAAAAAAGGAAGAGTTATAACAAGACAAATTAATTTATTAATAAAGTAAAATGTACTTAACTACATTGTTTTTTCTAAACATTAACATAATTGTTAAAAGTATTGAAATTGAAATTTTGATCTAGAAGATTAAATTTGTTTATAGGAGTGCATATATTATGAGAAATGGGTATAATATACAAGAAGAGAGGGTGAAATTGTGCATTTAAATTTTTTAAAGATTTTGCAATGTCAGGGTATCATGAAATACAATTAGATACATTTTTAACTAAACAGACACATTTTCAAAATATTTTGTAAATCTTGTTAAAATAAACTATTCTTTTTTTGTTAGTTGTAGTAGACAAAGATTTACAATTGATATTTTTATATGGTTCGCCTGTAAATCCATACTGTCCAGTTCTTAATCAACTTGATCAAGTTTTACTATGCAGACTATCGTTGCAAAATACGAGGAAAGTATTATTTGGATGTCGATAACTTTCAACTAAATAATCAAGTATTATTTGGAATAAGACACTTTTAGCTAAACAATTGATTATTAACTAGAACACTATCACTCCTGACTAACACAATTAAGTATTTTTTGAATACCACCATTCTTGACTAAGATTGAGTATTCTTTGAATCACAACGAATCTTAGCTAAAATTAGATATTCTTTGAAAAGTAACCACTCTTGTATAAGACTAAGTATTTTTAAAACGTAATCCCTCGAGATAACACTGGTTATTCTTTAGAACACAGTTACTCTTAGCTAAAATAACAATTTACAAAGAAAGTGATATAAAATATCATAGTTTCGCTTACTAAAAGATGGATGATGTCCTAGAATGAATACAAATGAAATTCACTCTTCTAAATAACTCAAGAACACATAGAATGTTTATCAAGGTTCAGAACCAAATGCACAAGGATTTCTTATTGCTGAAAGATCATAAGAGTTGTTAGTCAGAAACAGATCTATTGCTACCTTTCTTAAATTTGTTCAAAGGATAAAAGATATTTTTCTCACAACTAGGTTTTTCTCTCTACTGATCTTGACAACTTTCAATTCAGTTTTGTATGTCATTTTCAATTAACCATAAACACACATTTAGCATGGATCACTAAATTCTTTTGAGACTTTGTAATGTGGTTGGACTTTCAAGAAATTTGGTGTTTTTGGGTAACAAAATACTCACTCACTACAAGAAAATGAGAGAATAATGTCGGTCAAAAGCCGATATAAACAACCAAAACCAGACACAAAAGTGTGAGTGTTGCGTTGGCAAACAATTGACTCTAAACTACTGGATGGTATTGCATCGGCTAGTAAATCGATACAAATAGTATGAGCCAAACCCACACAAAATGGACGCAAACCAAAATATTTTATGTTATGTTGGCCAACACAAGGCTGACGCAAGTTGTTTTTCTTTTTTTAATTGGCGTTTGCGATGGCTAGCTCGACACAAAGGTTAATTTTTTTTTTTATTATAAATCCATTTGCGTCAGATTGGATGTCAAAATTTTAACTATCACCCATCAGAAATTAAAAATATTATATAAAATATATAATTCTAGTAAAAATAACGTAATACAAGAAATTTAACATCTGATTATTTATATCGTTTTTTTCTAGTAGTCGAGGTATACAATGTTTCAGTTTTTTAACCTCATATGAAACACTGATGGTAGTAGAAACTGGCTCGCATAAGGTGACAGAAGAAGCTATTCCAATTCCAATTAAGATGCACAAAGCCCTTGGCCTCTGCTATGAAAAAGAGAATAACTTTGCTACAATGTCCTGAAACAAGAAAAGTATACAATCAAGTAACATTTAAATTAGCATAGAATCCTAAATAATAATCTTGAAGGTTTAGATGATGAAAAAGAAAATGTATCTATTACTTAAGGGCTGATATTAATTAGATGCTTCCACTAAATATCATCAGTTTTATATATAACCAGCAACGATGTTCATCTTCAGTTTATAGCTATTGACAATCTCATACTACATGATTATTCAATCATTTAAAATAATAGAAATAAACAATTTCATCAGAGAGGAAAGGGTAGTACAATACTGTGTTCAAATTTTCATGGTTTCTGAACTCTTTAGAATGAAATAATAAATTTCATTCTTGTAATCAGCATAAGAATAAAATTAGAATCATGATGTTTCTTTTGTAAAGCACATGTTTGAGAACCCGCACATAAGTTGAACATCAGAAATGGGTACTTGTATCTGCTTGAGAACATGCTTTTCTTTTTCTTTCTTTTCAAAAGCTAGACAAAAAGAGATTGTGTTTTTCTCAAGCAAGAGCAAAGACACACTAATTGCCTCAGTTCAACCTATCTTGAAAGTGTTCCGAGATTCATATATCACAATGACAATAATAATAACTTGGAGTCCAAAACCACAAACATAAAGCACAATAATAGCAAAAACTAGAATAATATTTCACTGATAAAGGAAAAAGAAAATTAAAAAAAAAAAAAAACTACCACAACCCTAAATGATACTATATCTTTTTGTCCTCAACCCTAAATCCTCACAAGAAAGCTGTAAATACACAAAAATAGAGGTTCAGCAAGGTTTTGTTCCAATGGACTTACACTAAATAGACTTACAGATGCCTAAGACGCAGTGATTTTCACTATAAGATAAAGTTAAATTATCGACGAAATTTTTTCGACGGAACTTTATTCGTCGGTAAAATATCATTAGCAATAATTTTATTGACTGATTTCTGAGTCCGTCAGTAATTATCGACAGATTAACCGATGGATTCAGAAATATGTCGGAAATCCATCGGTAATTACCGACGAACTCAGAAATCCGTCGGTAATTACTGACACACTCAAAAATCTGTCGGTAAATTTACATACAATCAATTTACCGATAGATTTTGAGTATTTCTGATAGATTTGTCTCGTTAGTAATTTTTGTTTTTTTTTGTAGTGTTCTGAGAGGTTCTGTTCCACTGAGCCAACCAAATTGTGAAAACCACGATGAGGGGACTGACCAAAAATGAAGTTGAGGAAGGTTAGGGGACAAACGAAATCTCCAATGGTGGCAAAAACCTACAAAAATCATAAAATATGAAAACCAATAAGTTAATACCCCATAAAAACAAAGATTAAAAGGCAAAAATAAAGAAATAAATTGAAAACGAAAATAAAGTCTTTACCTTCGTGACCCAAAACGAGAACAGTGATGACCACCGGTGAAGGAGGAAATAATGAAAGAACTGAGTGAACCTAACTCCGACAACCACATGGAGAAACGAAACAAAGTTGAAGGAAGAAATGGAGATGAAAGTCAGTTGCGAAAGAAGAAAGCAAGCACGGAGATAAAAAAAAGAATGGGCAGGGAGTTGTGCGATGGAGACAATAGGGAGAAGAAACCAAGTGTGGAGAAAAAAGGAACTGAGCTGTGTGGCAGAGTGGAAGAGAGCACTAATTTAACCTAAAGGCTTTCTTTAAACGCGTGACATTTTTATCTAAAAAATTTAAATTTAAATTAAAAATTTAATTTAAATTAATTTAAAATTAAAAATCTAAATTAAACTTTAAACAATTTCCCTTTTCTTTAAACTTAGATGTATATTTATTTTTCATATATTATTATATTATTTTTTATTTCATATTAAAAATATTTTTAAAAACATAACTATCACATAAAATAGCATATATTTATAGTTAACTTTTGTATAATATGAGATATAGTATAAAAATTTATATGATTAAATATTGTTTATAATAAATAAAGTAATATTTATTTTTTATCTTTTGTATTTAATTTCCTAAGTTTGTTTTCAAATATTATAATTTTATAACTTATTTATTTATTTTAAAAACATTTATCATATGTATTATTTTTTTAATCACCACTTTATTAAATCAGGTCAAATAACATTTTATGAAATGAACCAATTACATAAAGATAAATATATTACTTATTTAATCACATTGTAGCATGATATCAATTTGGTAAATAATAAATTACTCAAATTTTATTAACTTTAATTACATATTTTATTTTTAATTAGAAAATATCCTTTTATTTTCTACAATGTAATTACTTTGAAGATTTCTATATTTTTATCCAAAACAATATGTCTTTACTTTAATGCTTATAAATTTTAAAATATTACAAATAATCATTATCATAATGTTGTCATAATTTAAAAAAAAATTAAGTAATATCCATAAAAATTAAAAATATATTTTAAATAATTGTTATATAGATTATAAACTGGATATTATAAATAGAAACTCTAAATTATTAGAAATCATATTTATTTTTTTATTATCACATATAATTAATATTTTTATCAAATATTTACATATTTTTTTAAATAAAGAAAAAAATATAATTATAATTTTTAAATCAATAAGTCTCTCCTTTTGTACGAATTATTTTTCATCATAATTATATTAACTATATGATTAATATGACTAATTTTCATAAATCACATATTAATACAGATAATTACTTTTTTTATAATTATGTTAACTATATGAGCAGTATAATTAATTTTCACAAATGAAAGTTTAAGTACAACAAATCTTAAATCACATATTTTATTTTTTTGTCGATTTAAAATAAGTTTGGTTGACACTTTTTTGAGTTGACTTTTTAACCCACGATATTTTTAGTAATTATTTATATATTTTCTTGTAATGACTAATAATACAATATGCATATAATTTGAATTTTCTTCAATGTACTTTCTTTTGCTTTCTTTTCCAGGCCTGTGTTTATGTTTTAGCTTTTTCAACTAAGTGATGTCAATTGTTTTATTCAGCTTTGTACAACAACACTTACTTTTCTTATGTGCCTAACATCACTTAATTTTTTCAAGCCTTCACTTACATTTATCACATAACACAGAATCCAATATGTTCTTAACTGTATCAATACATATACTATTCTCTCTCGTTTTGGATGAAGAAGGGTAGAATTTAAACAATTAAGTTTAGGGCATTATATAGTACAGTTAAGGATCAATAAGGAAGCTCATTATTTCTTGATGTTGGGTTCGCTTTTTGGCTCTGTTTCAGTTTTTCAACAAGAACGGCCTTGATCCTTTTCATGCTTTAACAGTGATAAAAACCTTGACACAACCAATTGAAAAGATTTGGCATAAGTCTCTCACTGATCTCACCTTAGTGTTTGATTTAGTTCTCTCATATTACTAGATGGATTCTCCCCAGGTGCTAATTCTTGGATTCTATGAATCTATGCAATAGGATCCTACATTTTTAAAGCTGAAAATGACTATCTTTTTTTATCTGCACCGAGTTTGTAGATTACTTTCAATCCTAGTTCTTGTTCCAACCAAATTCCAGAAAATATATTCCAGAAAAAGATATGTACAACCCTAACTGTCACTGTATTATAATTAAAATGTACCCTTATTTTGTTCAAAATAGTCTACTTTGCACCAAAATTCGTATGTAGTAACTTTAAGTTTAAATAGAATTTACCGCCAGAAATTAAATATGTACAAAAAATTAAAGGGAAAACTCTTTTTTGTTTCAATTTTGTTCTTCCTCCTCGTCTTCTAAATCTTCCTTCCATTGTCTTCTGGATTGGATCACCGTGTCAAAGAATTGCTCATATTTGGTTTCAGACGAGTCAATCTACTTACTTTGTTGTTCAAGCTAAGAGGTCAACTCTTTTATCAACTTGACCTGTTTTAGTAGGTTGAGTTTTATTTTAGCCTCCATATGCTACCTGTTGCACTTTCAGGAGGTGGGGCTTCTCCAAATTCAACTACATTGGCCACCCTTGAGAAAAAAGGATTGTACCCAAGCCATGCCACAAGCTATTGAAATTGGACTAACGTGATTGATTGAAAAGGTGCAGAAGGGTGTTGAATCTGATGTATGTTGATTCTATAAAAGGTCTCAAATATTGTAGAAGTAGCCCTATGATTGGCTGCCATTTGTTGTTGCATATGAGATAAGTGGGCAAGCATGGCCTTCATGTCAATGCCAAAATGGGATTTGATTATTGTTGGTTATATGAGTATAAGGAGCTCTTGGGGTGAGGTTGTAGTTGTGGTTCAGGTCCTTGAACCTCATCCAATGAATTAGTGTAGTGTGCTCTTATATATGCCTTATTCAAAGGCAATTTGAGCTTCCTCAAAGGACGAGTTGTGATGTCTACACTTTTGGATTTGCATATGCCATTAATACGGCTAGGAAAGCCTAAAGGTTTGATTGTTCCTCTGTAGGTAGGTTGAGAAATTTCAAATTTGTGGATTTCTTCAGAAATGATTTCACTAACATCAAATACTATGTCAGCCATGATGCAACAAAGAAGTTGACCTTTATGCATGTTGACATCAGAAACATGTGTGTTGGGTGTCATACTGACAATTAGAAAACTAGTCAAAATTTAAGCCAATGTCTTCATATTAGTTCTCAGAATCTTCTGATCATTTCCTGTTCTACCTAGCTCAATTTTTATTTGCAATGCACAAGCAAACAACAAATTGTTCATGTTTGATGCCCCTTTCAATTCTCTTGAATTCCACTTCCTCTTCAGCTACTAAGATCAGGGACGTGCAGATAGTCATTGATTGCATCTCTATCATGGTAAATTTTGTGCCCTCTGACCCAGGAAATTCTAACTTTGTCGGTGATCTTCAATGGATATGCATTATCATAAAATTCTTTAACAATTGTTTCATTGCAGTTTTCAGCACGAGCAACAAGGATGTTCCAACGCCTTCTCTTAAACATGTTGGTGAATTCCTCATGGGCACCTGGCGGTAGCTCCACTCTTCTTTCTGTTATTATAGGCCTGGACTCCAATTGCATATAACGAAGTTGTTTGACCCTAGTTAGAGCACGTGTTGTCCCATCTATCTAGGTTTGCTTCATCCATGAGGTGCTCTCTTAACTCTTTTGGTGAAGTTGGGGGAGGTGATTGAGGCCATGGTGGTGATGAGGAAGCAATTCCCTTTCTTGTCTTGGATGGTGAATGGTGTGGGTATGTTTTTATGGAAGAGTCATCTGCATCACACCAATGAATGTTCATGATTTTAAAATTTTCTGCTATGATCTCGCTTATGAAAAACTAATTTTGCGCAATATTTTGCAAGGGGGTTTGCACTCAGCCATGATCCATTCTCACACAAAAAAAATACAAAAGGGTGTTACAAGTAGAATTCCACCTTGAAAATAAGTGATTCAGATTCCATGTAATTGATCCAATTGTCAAATACCGTGGAAATTAAAGCCTGAATCAATTGTTTTTCAAAAACCCTAACATTTGGAAAAGGAACAGTTATGTACAGCACCATGCAAAGAAAAACAATAATGGGGATGCATCACAATATTATAAAGTACAGAAAAAGAAGAAGACGTTGAGCAAAGCCTTACTTGGACTCAATTTCCCACTTCAAACATCAAAGAGATATAAATGAGTATACTTACTTGGTGATCCAAGGAGTGTAAGAGGGAGAATGAGTAGAAGATGAGAGTAGAAGGGAAAGAAAATGATTTGAAAGTGGAGAGAGAATAGATGATGTGAAATTTATAGGTTGGAAGGATCTTTAAGTGTTTGCAAACTCAAAATCCATAAAAGACACGATGTAATTGATGGAAACAATGAATAACTAGGAAAAACCCATTTGGTAATGTGTCAAAATGTATTAGAAAAAAAGAACAAGTAAAGAAATGAACGTAAAAATGGATTGAAGAGAGAAAAGTGGGAAAAACACGTTATCTTGAGAAATTAATTCCAAAAATAAGTATAAGAGAATTCATCACTTGAGAAATTTTCTCAACAATCAAAATAAGAGAAGACAATAATCAAACTCTTACAAATTCTCACAAAAGATATTTATGTCACTTTACAAGAGGGAGAGTCTTCTTTTATAAATGGAGGATTCAATCATGAGGAGAAGAAAGGACAAAAAAATAGAATTAACTTTGCTAATTAAGAATTAACTCACTTAAATATGTTTAACACATTTGAAATTAGGGAGTGTCCATCGTAGTACCGAAAAATTAGGGAAATGTAATTATTAAAAATGATGACTAGGATAGCAAGCACATGTTGCACTGATCACTATCGCTTCACGAGCAAATTAAAAAAAAAATCAGTTTAGATCGTGTAACGCAGTGCTAGACTGTCTAATACAAAAAAGATGATAATATAAATAGGTGAAAGTTCATCCCAAGTCATCTCTCAACGAATCCAATAGTAAATCTAGTTAATTAGTACTCAAAACTTATTTGTAATTAATGAAAGTTAGTAATAATAAGGGTTGAGGATTGTTGTGCAGAAAAATAAAGTAAACGATATAAAACAGTAAAGAAAATAGGTGACTGTCAATTTTATTCAATAGTAAATTCTTCATTGGTTATCCTAAGATTATTAATCTTTAATTCTCTTATAGAATTGATTAATCAAACAATCGTAAATCAAATTCAACAGAATCTTATTAGTAATGCAAACATATATTGATGTATTTAGTATCTCACTTCGTCTTCAAGTGTCTACTCAATAAAATGATTATTTTCTACCTCTTGACTAAACATACAAGAGATCGATCAAAACTAAGTGAACTTACCTAGAATTTCAATTAAAGAAAATAATAAAATTCTCAACAAGTGTTCAAAAACAATACCTTAACATAAACCATAATTCAAAAAGATCAATAATAAGTATCATCTTGTATAGAAAATTTAAGAAAGCCACTTTATTAAACAAAAACTTTGAAATTCATTACGAAAGATTTAACTAAAAGAGTTTAATGTTCCATATGAAGGAAATGAAAGAATTACAACGATAAAAATAAGAAAAGTAAGATGCTTTGTTATACTCCGTTTCTCGAACACTATGATGAAGCTTCCCTTTTCTCCCTTAAAGCTTGTATCGTTTATAGATTTCTTTGCCCTTTTGAATTTGAATTCAGGTTATACCTTAGAAATTGTTTTTGTAATTATTCTTTGTTTCCTTCTTTGTCACCGACTAATTCACAAATATCTCCTTTCCATATTTGTTGCGGATTTTTTGTTATCACCTTTTATCCAAATATTTTGCTTCTAATTTTGTTTGGATATTCATTGTGAATTTTTATTCAATTAGGTTTGGCACAATCGAACTGAGAAAAAAAAATCTACAATATTGGAGGAGAATTTTGCTCTATTTTTGACACGTTTTTCACAATATTATATTTGTAAAGAATCAAGAGAATATCTTTACAGAAGATATGTGCAGAACTAGAACTTGCTTCTTTAGAAAGCATTAAAGTTATTGATCCAACTTCTTTCCTCTTTAGAATGGTGCACTCAACTGTAAACAACTCTCTAAGAAAATCGTCTAATGATATTGTCTTCAATGAGCCCTTGACATTCACTTTAAAATCTCTTTACAACTTCGTCTTTATTAATCTTTAATGTCTCTAAGGTGTTCTCATCAGTTGAGTCTTAGAATACGGTTCACTAGACCATCTACTCCATGTAATCACTAGACCATTTAATGAGTGTAAAAATGCAAGATTAGTATAAATAATAGTTAAAACCCAAATAAACTCAATTATATGAATCTCAATTAAAATAGTGAATTTAATATTGATTTTAGTCAAAAAAAAAAACTAAGATTAAAGGTCCTAAGTTCAAAATTATGCTTATCAAATACCTTTAGACTTATCATTTTGCACTTTTGGACAAAACACCTATGCCCAACAATAGACTTTAGGAATCTATAGGAGTAATCAAAATATTACCTTGAGAAAATAAACAAAATTGTGAATGAAGAACTCTGTCTCTATCTAATAAACAAGAAAATAACTTAAATCAAATACTAAATTAATAATGATCAATTTTCGTTAAATATTCTTCAACTCTCAAATGTTTTAAGTATATATTTTCACTAAGAACACTTATAGAAGAAACTACTATCATAATCTTAAAGATACTTTTAATAATAACAACAATTGAATATCATGCATAAAAAAGACTTTATATAATTATATCTCTAACTATTTGTGAATCAGATGGATAAAAAACACATATGAGATACTTCAAAATATGAAACAAAAGAACATAATTACAATAATTGAAAAGATAATTAAATATCCTTATTTATCATTTTGTCATAATTGCATATGATATTAGAATCGATAATCAAATATCAAATATCCTTTTGTCTCTTCTTTCAAATAGTTATTTAAATAAAATTAGACACCATTTAGATAAGATAATTATATTTTTTTTTTTAAAGTTGATGGTCTATTCATGCACGCAAGTAGAACATGAACGTGTTAAAATTTTGTAACACTGTTGTCGGTTTCCATCCTTGACACCTTTCGTGATTTGTTCTATTCAATGTATTCCTTCACTCAAACAATATTTTGTTTGGTTTCCGATTACGGCACGCGATATCGTTTATTTATGTTAAGCAAAAGCATCATTGCCCACATGAGGGCCAACGAATATGGCAAAATATATACCAATAAACGAACGGCTGTGATTCAAGCTAATCTGTGATAAGTGATTGCGATATTGACGAGAGAATGCAATAGCTTTTCCTTTTTTAAAAGTAAATTAGCTAGATTCTTTCTGTCCTCTCCACGTATTCCCGTTTGGCTTTCTTGCTCTATATATTCTCAAACTTATTACAAAATTCTTTTGTTTATTTTAATATCTTTGGACCTATCGTTTTTTTATAGTTTACAGATATTTGATTAATCATGAATTAAAATTCATTCAAGCTAAACATAAATTACAGATATTTTGACCAAACAAAACCGATTTTACTTTATAAGTTTTTCGGTTTTGTTATATGATTCTTTTTATCATTAAGTACATATATTTGATATATTTCATTTGATCTTATTTTTTTTATATAACTATCTAATGATGGATAGTTTTATCTTTTACTCCATTATAATTAAATATTTGTTACTTTTTAACATTAAGTATAGTATCAAATAATTTTTTCACAAGTTAGTAATTCTTTTATTAGAAAATGACTATCTTAAAATATAAAAAAAGGGTTGTTTATCCTTTTTATAACAAAGGAAAAATACAGAACAAAAGTAGTTACACTATATGATGTAAATACTATATAACTCTAAAGGTGTACATCTCATTAGTCTAACAAATAATAAATATCACGTAAATTTCTACAATATTGAATAAAATTCATAACATAAATATCAAAGTCAATTCCTCTATATTATTTCATTCTAATAATATTTTATTTTGTTTTAGCACTTTTCTCTTAAAACTACTTAATACAAGTTGAAATTACATATGCATGATTTTATCAAACAATTAATAACAAGAAAACTTAGATGCTTTAGGATGAAAGGAAAGGAACTCAATGAATCATTGAACCTGAATTTAATTTGAATGGATTATAAGTTTAAAAGTTTACTTCAAAGAGCATGAAGAAAATAAACACACAACAACACAAGCTTAGTCATGACAAAAAATAGTAGTGTAAAAGGAATTACATAATTAAGTATGAACAAGATAAAATAGAAAAAATGATTATTTTAAAAATGGAAAGGTGATGCCACGCCACTTGAAAGACTTTCCAAGAAGAGTGATGATCAGAATCACCACATAAATCAATGAAACAAGATAAGACTTAATAGAAGTCTCTTCACAATTTTGTTATAGTAATATACTCTCATTCAATCAAAGATTTATTTACAAGTGGCCCAATCTACAGTTGTGTGGTTGTGAGCTTCAAGGGTTAAAAAGAGGTAAACTTATTGGAACAACTAGTTTTAGAAAGAGGTTGAATAGAGTCTTATACCCTTTTTGCAGTAGACTAGACTAGAGCATCTAGCAAAGAAATAGAACAAGCACATCATATTTTTATAGTTCTCCCTTAAGCAAACTTCTCAAGAGGTTATACTAATCAAACGAATGATTACGAAATGAGTACACCAACACTCCTGGTTACAAATAAGTGCACTAACCACTCCTAGTTCTCATGAGTTCAATAATCACTCCTATTTTCATTTGTTTTAAACCCCCTTGAGATTAAGACCTTTCAGCAGAAAAAACAAAAAAAAAACACTTTTAGAGACAGTACAATCAAAGCTCATAGGATAAAGTTCAAAAAATGAAGGATTACAAAGACTATAACTCACCCAAAGAACACTAAGATAGAAAGAATTGAGATAACTTATATTGTTTCATATTCTTGTGTGTTCTTCATATTTTGCTTGTTCTCTTTATATAGACTCTAGAAGATGAATGTTGTAGCTTAAAATGTTAATACTTGATCTTTGGTTGGACTTCAATGACAATCTTCATCTTCTTTGTCATAAACACTTGATAAGGAAGGTTTTGATATGAATCAACAAAGCATGTACGTATTTGTTATTAAATGGAAAAAATTCAAACACAACATGCATATATGATAATTAATCATTTGATCGTAATCATGTTGGTACATTTGTTTCCATATTAGTATAACTATTTGAAGGTTTGAATTAAAACAGTTTTTTACAATATATTAAAGTTGTTTGATAAAATTGTTTTTAGCATTGTATTTATCTAGAAAATCCTTTGATGATTATGAACTATATAGATAATTAATTTCAAGTTATATGATTGTTAGATATAATATACCGTCTAATGTGAGATTTATTGTAAACACTAGATGGTCTACTAAGCTGCCACAAAACACGTCATAATGTTAAGAAAATTAAACTCGTTCAAACATATAAAAAAAATTAGAGTGTTTGTTATTATCAAAACTTCATAGGTGGTCTGTTGGCTTAATATTATCTAGCGAGGGTTAGACCGTCTCGGGTCTTAACAATCTCCCTACTTTTTATGATGACAAAAATTATAAGTGTATAAACAAAACATCAAATCATGTAACAAAGATATTACACATAAATATGCACAACATGAACAATAAGATTACTCTCATGTCGGTGTCTTCAAAAGAATAAGAGGATTGCAAAAATGGTCATCAATTCAAGTTCAATTTCAAAATGGGTGTAAAAGGTGACAAAGGGTCTTATTTATAAATGTAAGCCTCTTTCACTTCATATCCTAGGAAGTGTGGGACTTAAAAAAAAAAAAAAAAAAAAAGTGGGTTGAAAAGGCATAAATTTGGAGCATGCATTGTTGAAAACTAGAGCCCCAAAATGACTTAAAATTGGTCTCTCCCATGACATATGGGACTTCTATGCTCCAAGCTTCTTCACTCTCATGCCTTGGATGAATTTTGACCATTTCTCCTAGGGTTTTTAGTTGACTTTTCAAGCACAAGTCAAGGCCCAATTAAGATCTAAAGAAGGCCCACTTATCTCTCTACAAAATTCAAAAAAAGAATACAAGAAAAACTACTACTATACAATTTGTACAAGACTAAGAAGAAAGAAGAAAATCCCAGTTTTCTACTCTTCAAATATAGAGTCTTCTTCCATGAGGCATCACCTTCTTCTCTCCTCTTAGCCAACGCTTTTAAGGTTGGATGGTTTCCATCATCACCTCTAGGTAGAAGTTTAAACTTTCTTTGAGTAGAAATTCTTCCTTGGATAAAGCCATACACATTCTCAAAGTTGAAAGATAATTTCTTTTTGGTATTTTATTAGCATGTTTAATGTGACGTCCTACTTTCTGTTCAATTTGATTCTTGAATTTAGTGTGCAAATATTTTATCAAAGAAGTTATATCCACAACATTTATGCACAAGGTAGAGTTAAGATCTAAGAATGCGAAGAATGTCAAGAGAAGTAAGGGGATTAAACTCAAACTATTTCAAAAGGGTTGATGGAAGTAGTAAAGTTAACTCCTCTTTTTTGTATGTAAATTGAATGTGATGTATAAGATCTTTTGAGACTAGTGTTTTCCTATAAATAAGACATCACAACATTTCATATAAGGTTATATTGGCCACTTTTATCTGGCCATCAGTTTATGAGTGACAAGTAGTAGAAAATAACAATTTGTGCTAACTTTACCCTATAATATTTTCCAAAGTGACTTAAGAACTTATGATCTCTGTTACATATGATACTTTTAGGAAGTCCATGTAATAAAAAACTTCATAAGAAAGGAGATTGAAATTATTACATCTACTTTGTTACAGGGAATAAAACGTGTCACAATTTAAACACGATCCACAACCACAAAGATAATCTTGATTCCTTGTTCTTGGAAGTTCTAAGATAAAATCCACATAAACATCAATCTGAGGCCTATAAGGGATAGGAAGATGGGTGTAGAGACCATGGGGTTGGACCTTTGATTTGACTTTCCTACATAGATACACTTATCACAAAATTGTTGGACATGTTTTTCCAAATGTAGGGCTAGAAGAAATGCTCATGCAAGGTTTCTAAGCTTTTAGCTACCCCAAAATAACTTATTAAGCCTCTCCTATGAGCCTCTCTAATAAGAGATTGTCTCAAAGAACCCTTGGGCACAAAGTTTGTTACCTTTAATTCATTTTGTAGAAAGAAATCTTTGTGTGCTCCCTTCTAACACTTTTGATAGATAATGAAAATATTAGGATCGTCTTTGTACAACTCCTTGAGGTGCTCAAAGTCAAGCAACTATGTTTCTAAATTTTTCAACAAGGCATATATTAGTGAAAGATCATAAGCAATAATGTTAGCTTTGCCTTGTTCATGTTTGATCACATATGGGAATTGTTCAATAAAATTTACCTATTGTGCATGTCTCTTCTTAAACTTGCTTTAGCATTTTAAGTACTTAAGAGAGATTCATTATCACTATGGATCACAAATTCCTTTAGAAAGAGACAATGTTGCCAGTTTTGCAAAGCACTAATAAGAGAAAACAATGATTTGTTGTACATAAAGCAATTGAGATGACTTCGCTTTAATTTCGCACTAAAATAGAGTATGGGGTGGTCCTTTAGAGGAGGAAAACCCTAATGCCTATGTTAGAGGCATCACACTCAATTCCCACTACACAAAAAAAAAAACTATTTAGAGACCAATTTTTAGCTACCAAGTGAAATAATTGCTAATGGTGATCAAAATAGTCACCAAATTAGATTTTGGTTGCTAAATAACTACAAAATATAAGTAATGATTGAATTTAGTGAACAATTAAGTCAAGATAATTGATATCTAACATTAGCTACCATAGTTTTAGTGACCTATGTCATTAGATTCTAAATTGGTATCTAATTAAGTTAGAGACTAATTTAGAATCTAATGGTATAGGTCACTAAAATCTTGGTAGCTAATGTTAGATATCAATTATCTTGACTTAATTGGTCACTAAATTCAATCATTACTTATATTTTGTAGTTATTTAGCAACCAAAATCGAATTTGGTGACTATTTTGGTCACAATTAGAAACCATTTCATTTGATAGCTAAAAATTGGTCTCTAAATAGTTTTTTCTTGTAGTTTTCAATTGATTTAGAAAAGTTTGATAGTGTTAAGGTGGGTGCATTGGTTAATTTTCCATTGAGTTCTTCAAAAGCCTTGGATAGATTTGCACCCATCTAAACACTATATCATTCTTTACTATTTCAATTAATGGAGAACCACATCTTCACTTACACATGTAGGGTTAGGCCACTCACGTATGTTACTACCTTTTCTTGGTCCAGATGTGTTAGACTTGAAGAGTAAAGTCAGGTCTCAAGAAAAGGTTTTTTTATTATGAAGTCTACTGCTTTTGATTTTGAAGATATATTGTGTGTTATAGTTTTCATTGCACGTGTTTGAGAGACTTACACACAAAGTTTTCACAAAAAAGTTTCAATTTAGCATATAGTCAATCTTAATTTCTATAATCCATCTTGAAGAACAACATGAACCCATGCAAACTGATGAATCCCAAAAGAAAGAGAAGAAAAACCCTTTCTCCACTTGAACAATCTCTTCAGGTGAAGCTGGAAAAGATTTATAATTACTAGCTAAAGAAGGATGAAGAGCATGATGAAAAATTGAAAAATATTCATCTATCTCTTCAAAGTATTAAGAGGAAATTGAAGAGGCTTAACGTTGAAAGTAGTGGAGAATCAAGAGAAGATTATGATTTTTTTTTCTCATTTCATGAAATTAATTCTTTTTTTTTTTTTTTGTAATGTTTAAAGAAAAATTTTAATAAAAGCTTTTTTAATTCAATAAATTGATTATGTTTAAAGAAATTTTAGTTTATGTTAGTATTAAAAATTCAATCGATTAACAACGTAAGATAATGGATTAAATTATCAAATAGTAAATTAAAAATGGATAAAATCCTTTGTTTTTATGTTTTCTAGGAAAAATAATCGATTACGAGGATGATAATCAATTATTCCATAGGGATGTTTTTTCTGGAAATAATTTTTTTTTAGGATAATTGATTACCATGTGAGCTTAATTTATTATTTTAATCTTGTTTGAATATTTCTTATATTTTTCTTTGGCACATATAGTTTTATATGATTCTTGATATATTTTATTCTTTTTGATAGTGTTAAAGGGGGAGAATGTATGAATGTTTACTTAGAGATGAATTTTTCTTCCTACACCTAATCTTGTCTCTTTGTTTTTTTCCTTAGATTTCATGCAAATGAAGCTTAGAGCAAGGAAGAGATATCATAATAAGGGATAATTCTGTGCACCACGAGTTTGTACATGTGTGTTTGAAAACTCTAATGAAAGCAATGTTTCATCATCTCCAAGATCTAAGCTTGGATCATGCATTAGTTTGTGTCATCATAAAAAGTGGGACATTGTTGGACTTGCAAAGTAAAGTTAAGCCTCAAGAGAAGTTGTTTTGATGATGATGTTTGAAAATATTGATGCTAAAGTTGTATTGTGTGTTATAACTTTCATTGCATGTGTTTGAGAGTCTTATAAAGAAGGTATCACAAGAGATTCAATATAGCACACAGTTGATCTTAAAATTAAATAAGGAAAATTGTTTTTAAAAGGTTTTTAAGTTTGTTTTATCAATTAAGGTTTTACATAATAGATTAACCTGTTCATCATATATTTCAAAATAAGATAATCAATTATTTGCTTTTTTAATCAACTAAAATAGATAACATTGTAAATGAGCTTTTAATTGGTGTAAAATATGTTTTGGTCAAGTTCAAGAGGGGGGTGAATTGACACCTTTAAAACTTTTCGCAAATGTATTTTTCAGTGTGAGAAATGAAAAATCTTTAAAGAAACTATGCAAGATGATATAAATTGCAATCAACAAAGGTTCAAAAAAAATTCCAGAATAAAGGCAATCACACAGAATCAGTAAACTGAGGACAGATTTTAATCCTGGAAAACCAGTAGACTGTTAAGCAAGTTCTGGAAAAATACAGTGTGCAGTAAAAACAATATTTAAAGATTAATCCAAGAAATCAAAGAATTAGATCAATTCTAAATTTATTATGAATTACAGATTAAAGAACCTATTATCAAACAAGACAACCTTTGTTTAATGTATTAAAACTATTTTTAACCAGTAATTATGGAAAATCAACTTTTCTGGAAAAACTGATGAATGAACCGTGAATCCAGTAAGTTGCGAATTTGCTGATTTACAGAAAACTAGTATTCTGATTATTGATCAGATTCAGAAATGTCAACAAAAGACTGTTTAAACAGAATATATGTTTTCAAAAGTTACTTAAAATATTTTCAGAATGTTGAGGAATTTATTCAATTAACAAGGTTTAACAGATTCTGAAAATTGAAGAAAAACAACAAGATTTATCAAGAATATTCAAGAGAGAGCAAGAGAGAACAAGACACAACAAATTATCCTGGTTCACCCTTCCACAAGGGCTACGTCGAGTCTCTTACACCACTTTAAGGATTTCCACTATGAAAAAGATCCAACAAATCAATTTACAACACAATCTTGCAACCCGCAAGAATATACTGCACCCTGCAGAAAACAATCTGCTGAAACCTACAGCAGATCAATAACTATACAGTATCCACTGTATAACCTAGAAAATCCCTTACTGATCCCCTCAGCAAGTTACAACCTGTACAGAACCCACTGTACAAACAGAATTACCACACCAGGCAACTCACACCAGAATAGAATCCAATACAATGAAAGATTTCAAATAACCACAATGGCACAAGCACTTCTATACAAGAACAGATTGCAAAAGTAATGAAAGCAAGAGTATAGAAGGCTTATTCAGAATGATCAGATCAACAGTATAGCAACGACAGTCAATTCAAAGCTCCTGTAGTATTGAGAAAACAGTTCTTGAAGAGCTTTTCAAATGATCTTGATCACAAACACTATTAAGGCATTTTTTTATCTCTCTTGGAAAACTCAGAGCACTTGATTGGAAAATGATTCAGAATGATTTTATTATGTTCCAAAATTTTGCGCCAACTATTTATAAACGACTGTCATTTAAAATTTAGTCGATTGTTTTGTCAAATAGTCGACTATTATTCTCCAGTTAGTTAAAACAGTTGTTCAAAACTCAAAATCTGATTTTAGTAATTTCTCAAAACCTTAGTTAAATCAGATTTGAAAACATGGAGCTTATCCTTGATTGAAAATGCTTATAATACTGACTTGAATCAAACTTGCCACACAACACACAATTCTAAGTTCTAGACTGAGCCTTTCAATCTTCATGAAATCTTCATGCAATCCACATATGATCACATGGCCTTGAACTTCTTCACATGGTTGGCTTCATCAAATCTTCACATCAACTCACTGTTGCTAACAATTGGTATCATAAAATAATGGATTAGCCTATTTAATAATCAATTAACTTTGTTTTCAGCTACTTTTTGAAATCAATGCAAAGCTAAAATAATATATTAACAAGAGTAATAATCGATTAAAATTGAAAGTGTTTTAATTTATTATCAAATTTTTTACTTAAGATAATTTATTAAATGCATCTAAATAAGTTTTTAATTAGAATTTTCATAACTCCATAAATAAATACTTTGATTCATTCTTTCATACATATGATATACTTTTAAAAACAATAGCACAACGTTCATTTGAGGTTTTTTTATTTGTTTTCATTTTCTAAAAGAGTGCTTTCAAGATTGTTCAAAGAAAACTTTCCTTTTCTAAGTTGTTAGATTGTTTCTAGTTTATATCCTCTTAAGTGTTAAAGAGTTGATTTGATTGATTTCCTCTTGCATGATCCAAGGATAAACATATCCTCTTAATTATACTCAAGAGTTTATCTTTATTGCTTGTTGTCTTTTGCATGGTTTGCTTGTGGTGAGTTCTTGTATAAAAATATAAAGATAATGGATTCAAGTTATTTTAAGATTTAATAATTGAGACTGTATATAGGATCAGTTGTGATATGAATCCATATGTTTTTTCTTATGTGATCTTTCTCCATCTATATCTCTTTTATCTTCTTATTTATCAATCTTGATTCCAAAATCAATTGCATTTATGATAGATTACGGTCCAACCCAAATTGATAGTATAGTTTAGATTTTAATTTGGTATATGTGTTTGGTATTTTTGGTATTCTAATTTTTGTTGTTTGAGTTTAATTTTTAGGAGATAATAGAAGACACCTATGGCCCACATGGAAGGTGAAATGCATGACTATTTTAAGAAATACAAAATATTTGACTTCCCAAGATGAAGGTGGGGTCCACTTCAATAAATAAATTGAGAAAAGAGTTACGCTGGGCTGCACCCATGAGATGAAGATGTCATTTGGCTTTCTAATATGAAGGTGGGGTCCAGTTTCAACATACAAAGTGAGAAAAGAGCTACGTTGGGCTGCACCATGCATCAATTACACAAAAAGGAATGTGGAGACCACTCCAATCAATAAGTTCTCTTGGAAATAACCAAGCATGCATCCCATGCATTAACTAGACTTCAAGCAACGTGAGCACTCTTCCTTGGAACAAGCAACGAAGATAAGTTACCAATACTTCAATAAAGATGCACAAACCATACAACATATTTCCAACGGGTAACTCAAGGGGTTGCACCTAGAGTCCCTCCACTAAAGGTGGTACCAACCATTGAGGATATGCCACATGGAAGCAGCTGAATGAAAAGTAAGGAAGTTGAAGAAGCTAGGGTTATGTAGGTAGCTTACTTTATACACTACTTAGGGAAGACCTTCTAGTGCAAGCTTCTCATTCTCTATAAATAGATGTGTAGGCTCCTTGTATTTCAAGCTTGATTTACCTAATGGAATGTTGTAGAATTTTCAACACACTATCAAGTTTCCAATTGAGTTTCTTCTCCAAAAAAGCTTGAGACTCTCTCTTGAAGGTTAGCCCAACCTCCTTCAAGTTCCCTTTCATCACCTAGTTGTCCATCCATGGAAGCTTCAACTGTAAGCTTCTACCATAATCTTCCTTTCCACGGTCCATTCTTCCATGTTCATTGCTTCCACTTGCTTTGAAGAGTTTTTCCATTGATTTGTTCGGTGCAAAAGATTCTTACTACATCACAACAAATTGTAGAATATGCAAGAAGCAACTAGCATCAAGGAGCTCCTCTATCAATTTAGTTTTCAAATAAGAACTATTTTTCAAAGCATGAAATTGCTTCTATTCAGACAAAGATTAGATCATACTCGTGCATTGTCTATCAAACAATAGGAAATTGTTGATCAACAACAACGTCTAACAAATGAAAAAAAAATTAAGCAAATATTTCACTTCATCTAATAAGCATTGATGGGTTTCAGATGAAAGGAGCATTACAAATATCAACCAAAACATCTGATAAAGAAGTGGGAGAGCATTAGATGATATGCTTAATGAAGACTTCAAGCCAAACACGAGATCAAAAAAATATTCCTAGAGCTTGAGTTTATTTTCAGAGATTACCTTCTATATCTATCCCCAAGAAGAATCACGCAAACATTAAAGCTTAAGTGTTTATTGGGATATGAGTTAAAGTTGCAACGACCAACAACTCTCCTAACACAACTATATTTAAACTCTGGCTTAGCTACTCGCCCTGTACGATGTGAATTTTTACCATGCGATATATAGAAGGCTCTATAATTGAGGGAAACATATACTACCATTCATTTAGGAGTTTGTGTAAAAAAGAAGAACATTTTAAAGATGCATTAAATGCAATTGTCAAGTTGAAGATCATTAGACACTAGAAGGAAAAATTGAAAGTTGTTCAATGGATATAAATAGCTTCTTAACAACTTCTTTTTCGAGGGACTATATAAGACCTACCATCAAGAAGAATAATAAGAGAATAGAGGATGCACTGTGCAAAAACTAATGTTGTCAAGATAAAATGCAATAATCAAAAACTTCAAGAAAGGATCCCAATCTTAGAGTAGGAGTATTGCAAAAAATGTATGGATCCATGAGAGCTTATAAGAGAACACAAGATATGTCTCTTTGGTCAACTAGGAGAGTGGAATTTCATCTTGTATTTGTCGAAAGATGTAACCATCCCTAGAGTGGCTAGTTTCAAGAGTACTTAGTTTCATCAAGAAGTGACTTGAGAAAAGAATACTCAAGGGGTTAGTCAGAAGTGACTATGAGCCCAAATAATACTCAATGTGTAGTTCATAACATAGTCTACATAGTTGAACTTGACTGAGTTAGTTAAAAATTGGATGTAATTTGTTGCGATAGATGAACCAATGTAAATTATTGTGTCTTTTCTCTCCCTTATGTCTTTTTACATTGCATATGGTTATCATTTGCACTAACCCAAGAAGGAGAACTAATGCTTAAGAACTTATTAAAATGTTTTGTTGAACGATTTTAAATTAAATATCTAATCTATACATGCATCGGTTAATTAGACACTAAGACTATGATCTAATAACTTATTAAAGTAAACATAAATTATGTTAGTAAAGTGATTTAGTTGAATTATAAAATTTATGTGTGATACTATCCTTTTAAGCTAGAAGAGTTAAATATAAAATAAATCTTTGACTATGTTTGTTTGACTACAATTACTATAAGTTTTTTCTCAACAAGAAATGTGTAGATTCACTAGATGAAATATATTAGAAAAAAAAAATGTTTCACTTTATAAATCTGGATTCGTTAAAGATTTCTTTATAGGTCAAATATGTATTAAGTTTTACTAGACAGAAAATTTACATTCACATCCTTAGTGCATAAATAAGAAAATATATAGATGAATAAGAAAATATATAGATAAATGATTCTGAAAACTAATAAATTACGCTGACATAACACGTTTGATAAAAATATTTTTATTGTCGGTGTATTTCATAAACCAAATCGTCATCTTTATCACGACAAATAAAAAAAATAATTTTTGATAAGCTAATTAAATCGTAATTTAACTTGTTTTGCATGTGGGCTTTTTTTTTATAATACGTGAATATTAAACCCACGAAAGTCAATATCAAAACTTCATTATCTAAAATAAATAAATTTTAAAAATAACAAATCAACAAATAAAATATAAATTTGCAACTAATATATAAGATTCTTCAATTATCAGTTGTAATTATGTAGAATAATGAATTGGACTATTTTAATACCAATTTATCAGGACACAATTTCAATACCACGGTATAAAAAAATAATATAAAAGAGGGATATAATAGAGTAATCTTATATAAATAAATAAATAAATAAGGACTTATTAAATAAAAATAGATATATTCGCTAATTTTACTTAAAATAAAATTATTTAATAGAGAATAAAATCCAACATATATGAACAGAAATAGAAGTTATTAATAAGCCAAGCTACAAATATGACTTGAAAAAACCATTTTAGTACTTAACTAAATAAGAATTTAATAAAAGTAGAGAAATATTCTTATAAATAAGATTACTATACTGTATGAAATAAGAAATTTCTCAAAAAAATAAAAATAAATTCAGTACAAATATCATTTATAAGAGAACAGTTTTCTTTGCTCTGATAATAACTAGTCTTTAATCTTTAATTCTTGTACAAATCAAAGTAAAAAAAACATATATTTATTTGTTTTTTCGGTGAAATCCGTAACTATCAGACAATAAATCCTAAGCAATCCACAAAATCTGAAATAAAAGAAAAGAATAAATAAAAATTAATGGAACAGCTGCACACGTTATTATCCTAATAATAACAATAATATATACACCCTTTCTTAGATGCCATTCTTTATGCTACTTTGTCCAAAATTTAAACCCTTTGTCAATTTCTTGGCTGTTCTTCTACTTCTACTCTCTTCTCCAACTTCAGGCACAAACCATGGCAAAGGACAGAACCATTGGTGTGGCTTTGGATTTCTCCAAGAGCAGCAAGAATGCTCTCAAATGGGCACTTGAGAACTTAGCTGACAAGGGTGACACCATTTATGTCATTCACATCAGCCCCAATTCTTTAGACGAGTCTCGCAACCAGCTATGGGCTAAATCTGGTTCTCGTGAGTATCAATTTTCTGTCAATTTTACTTTCTGGGTGTTTTTCTGTTATTTATTTTGTGATCATTTTTTAGTTGGTTATCACGTTCTAGAAATCATTTGATCTGGGTTGATCAGATCTGTTCTGATTTCGATTTTGCTTTGTGTTTTTGAAGCTCTGATTCCTCTGCAAGAGTTCAGAGAACCTGAGGTTATGAGCAAGTATGGTGTTCAAGTTGATATCGAGGTTCTTGATACGCTCGACACTGCTTCCAGACAAAAGGAGGTGATTTAAAAAAAATAAATAAATGCTTCCCCCTGTTCCTCCCTCCTCTTAATAAATTCTACAAATGAAATTCGATATAAAAAAAAATTTTTTTTTTTTTTTTTTTTTTTGTGTCCCCATGTTGTGTCTGAACTTGTTGATTTCTTAGGTGCACATTGTTGCAAAAATTTACTGGGGTGATGCAAGAGAGAAACTTCTGGATGCAATTGAAGATCTGAAGCTGGATTCCCTGGTTTTGGGAAGCAGGGGCCTGAGCACAATCCAAAGGTGCCTACTTTTGTCTCCTAATTCTATTTTTCAGCTTCTCCCACCTGTCAGTTCAAAGAGAAGTACATGCATTGAAAGATATTTATTTTTCATTTTTTTCTTTTTTTTTTTTTTGAGTGCGGCTTTTCTGTTGGCATTAATGTCTTTCTTTGCTGTGATGGATTTTTATCATCTGCATTTATTGGGGAATCTATTAAATGGTTCCAGTTTTATGAAAAAATTGAGACAATTATTAAGAAGTCTAACTCATCTTTAGATGACTGTCCATAAAACCTAATTAGGATTAGAATGTGGATCTCTGTTAACAATAGATAGATTTTGATTAAAATTACAAAATGGATCGATTGTATACAAAAACTAGGGAAATGAATAAAATTTGAAAAATTTACCTCTAAGGGCCTGCACGCAGTGACAATTACCTCTAACTTTTTATTTTTCTTCTCAATTCTAAAGAAGTCCATCTCATCGATGTGGACCCTCTTATCAACGGAGGTAAGGTTGACTTGATGGTGGAGTTGGTGTTGCTGTTTGAAGAAGATGATGGAAACCTGTTTCTGGTTATTGTGGCATCCATGTTGGGATGTTTCCACTAGTGTTGATGTTTATGTTGTCTTTAGAGAAAGAGTTCATGAAAACTACTGGCTTGTGGGAAGAGAAGCTCCCATTTGGATTTGAAGGAGATAAAGAGATGGAGACTAGGGAGGGAAGGAGAGAAGAGAAAGAGAGATAAAGTGGTAGTAAATCATACTATTGGACTTGGCAAGGAGTTGATCCTTCATAACAAGAACAAAAGTGAAATGCAAGTGCCCTTTATATTAGCCTTGAATATTGTACTATTCCCTTGGATTTGTTTTTACTAACAGTCTCACCACTTGTTATAAGTTATGAATCAAGTTGGATGTTTGGTATTATAAGTTATGAATCAAGTTGGATGTTTGGTATTATAAGTTATGAATCAAGTTGGATGTTTGGTATTATAAGTTATGAATCAAGTTGGATTTTTGGTATTGTTTATCTACTGTATCTTCAAAATATACAGATTTTTGATATATGAAAAAAAGTTTAACGTATTGTAGAATATCAAAATCAGTATATTTTGAAGATATAATACAAACATAACACCAAAAATCTAGTTGAGAAGAAATTTATGATATATATA
>Ga0209489_100921_pt1 | contig 58875 bp, 23 predicted proteins | sample SiratrowhiteBW_FD_187527 | JGI IMG/M metagenome (GOLD analysis project Ga0209489, IMG submission 187527) | Root nodule microbial communities of legume samples collected from California, USA - Siratro white BW (SPAdes) (version 2) | ecosystem: Host-associated > Plants > Roots > Nodule | place... | reverse complement strand
AAAAAAAAAAAAAAAAAAAATTATAGTTAATGATATATTAGTAATTAGATATCTGACGTAAACTATATCCAGAAGCATAGATATTATATTTACCTTGAAGCTTTGGAATGAGGAAGTGAATAGAAGCCTGCATGGTGACCAAGGTCTTCAACAGGAGGCCCAGAGTTACCAAGAAACGAGAATTTCTTCTCCACAATCTCACCAGGGACAAAATCTGCATGGTCACCTTTTATGATGTTAAGTGATTCCTTTGAGATTAGGTTAAGGCTTCTTCTGAGTTTTTCTGCATGTGAGTATGAATGTGGTGGATTGGCATGGTCAAGGATGAAGCGATGAGAAACTACAGAAGAACAAAAAAGTGAAAGGAAAAGCGACACAACAGAGAGAGAAGCTTTGGGAAGTGTTGGTGTTGATGCCATTGGCAACTCCATGTTGTTGGGGATTATTCAAAAGAGCGATGGTTATGAATTTATAGCAGAGGTGGTTGGGCACTGCAAAATTGACTTGACAGGTACTCAATTGGAATTAAAAATTTTAAATATCTAATAAAGGCCTTTTAATACAAAGTCAACTCACATATTTATCATGACTTAAAAGTTAATTAAATTCTTAGTTTATATTTATATTTAAAATTTTGTTTTATTAAATATGTTATGTATTATTAAAATTAAATTGAATATTCCACCATGACATTTTTAAGTGTCACATTTTGAAAATATTTTGTTTGAATTTATATATAGGACAATATTAATTAATAAGTTATAACAAGTTATAAATTCATATTAATTAGTTTTATATAAAAATAATAACTTCTCCTTTATAAAATGTATTTATAATTATTGTGATTATCTCTTTTTTTAGTAAATGTAAATTTTCAAATAAATATATTAATTATTTTATTTTAATTCAAATAAATATATTAATTATTTTATTTTAAAATAAGAATTAAAAAGCTTTAAATTTTAATTTATATTATTAAATTCTCATTTTAAAAATATTTTATATCTTGAATAAAATTTGAATGTTGAAAAACAAATCAAATAATTTTTAAAAAATTATGATTAAATAAAATAATATATATATATATATATAAGAATAAATTGATATTATAAATAAATTATATTTATACAAAGTCAACTCACATATTTATTAGGACTTAAAAATTAATTAATTTTTTAGTTTATATTTATATTTAAAATTTTGTTTTATTACATACATCATTTGTTATTAAAATTAAACTTTAATATAATAAGATAATACCATCAATTATACAGGTACCAGGAATATTAAAGTGAGTTAATATTTGCGCTTATTAAGAACTCAATTCGACATATTTTTTGATAATTCGTAAAATCTGTAATTGGACTTGATGCATGGGTTTATGAATTAAGTGGATTAACTTATATAAAATAATAGACAATTTTCTATTTTAATATAGAATTCAATAAGCTAATATGTTTTTTAAATAATTATAAGGATATAAAATGTTGATATATATTTATATTTATGAGATTACATTATAATTATAATTATGTTTAAAAAAAGTTTTTTCTTTATGCTCTCTTACCAGGTATACATAAGATAATTATAATATTTCAAGTATTGTAATTTAAAATATAATTTAGGTATACATAAGATAATTATAATATTTTAAGTATTGTAATTTAAAATACAATTAAGTATAAATATAAATATGTATATCACGTGAGAAAATGTTCATTATATATTATTTAATAACTTATAATTTAATGTGAATCTTTATATTAATAATTGATTATTCTTTGAGAACATTTTCACTCAACATTAAATAACACATTATTTTTTATTTAACTATTATTTTGATAAGAAAAAAACAAAATCAAAAAATTATTGTTTTAGATATAGATTCAAAATGATGATATTCTGATATTGTATATAGTTCTGCAAGTTATAATTTTTTTTATGTGAAGAACAAGGTCACAACTGAGTGTAATATCCAAAAAGAAGTGTGTACATCAATTAAAATAATTTTATTTATTTATTTATATTATATTATTATTTTATATTATGATTATTATTTTAACAATTGTTATATATATTAATAATGAGAAAGAGAAATAATTATCAATATACGGAAGACCATAAAAAGAGATAATTATCTTCAATTAATAAAAAGGATAATTTATTCAAGAGACAAAGAGGTTATGTTTTTCCATACGAGATATTATTAATGTACATTTAAGATCCAATTTGAGTTTTTTTTTTTTTTTATCAGCTCCAATTTGAGTTATTAATTTAAAATGATATGGAAGATTGAAATTGAGAGTAATTCATTTCAATTTATTTGAGTGTCACACTCTATATATACTGTAATGTAAAAATAAAAATAATAAAACTTATAAATATTTATTAGAGTTAAGAAAAAATATCATTTTATTCTGTAACGGTAAAAAGTAACGGAGGAATAGAGTTTACTAAATGAGAAGTATAGTTTGCATTAAATATTAATCAATTACTTACATCAATGTATTAAATGATAATTAAAATCCTTGAAAAAGTTATATTTTCATTAAATATTAATCAACAATAAAGACAATGTTATAAAAGTATATTGGAAAGTTTTTTTTATTCTACTTATTGGACTTCTATTTTTGGTGGCAAATTTTTCAAGGTGGTGTAATTTTTATCTGAAATTCTTAAAATGATGTATTTTTTTATTTATTTCCTGATATGGATAAATGGTGCATAGGAAATCATGAAATCATGTAAGAGAATATAATTTTAGTTTACTAGTGAAATTGTGTAACTAAGATTTTAATTAATGAGTTAATTAAAATTGTGAGAATACTGAATTATGTGAGAATACTGCACCATCTTAGAATGGTTAATATTCTCCACCTATTCTTCTTAATATTCTCCACATATTCCTCTTTTTTTTGCATGTCCTGTGCTGCTACTGTGCAACTAAAATAAATGGACAGTTACAAAATCATTTTATTTATTGATAAATATGTAATGGTTGAAATTAATTCTGATTAAGTAATCAAATAATTGTGAAGTTAATTTGAATAGAAGAGTGGTTACATATTGTGAAGAAAAATTACCTAAATATAATTTAAAAACTAATAATAAATTTATTTAAAAAATTATATAATATTTTCAAATTTTTCTTTCTAAATTTATTGCTAAATTTTAATTTTATTTTAAATTATTTCTATATTAGTAACTAAATTCAAATATCCAACTTATACTTAATTTTGCTAAATATATTTTATTATTAAATTTTGATTTTATTTTATTTTTCTTTTCAATATCAAATTTACTCTTAATTTAATTCTAGAAGAAGAGAAATGGGTAGAAAATATTAACCACCATAAAATCCTGAAATATTCTGATGACTTTAATTAACTCATTAATTCAAATCTTGACTGCACCATTTCTTCTAGTAAACTAAAATGGTGTTATCTTTTCATGATTTCATTTATTTCTTCACATTGATATTGTGTCTGGTAGACAACACACAATTTACCTATATCTAAAAATAAATAAAAAAATACACTATTTTAAAAATTTAAGATAAAATCTACGTCAGTTCAAGAAATTTGCCACTTTTTATTTTTGTTGGTCTCTAGTAATTATGGTGTTTATGAATTTGGTTAAACATGATAATTCAAACCAAATTAGTTAAATTAGTTTAACTATTTAACTTAATTGGATCTTATTTAAACCAAGCAAATAGATTTTTAATGGTGATGGTTTCGAGCATCAGCTTTATACTTTACAAATCTAAGAAATCCGAATTAAATTAGTAATTTGTTTTTTTATTCTTATTATATATACATACATATAATTGTTATGCAATTATATAATATTTATTATTATTTAGTTTATATAAATTAATTGATACAAAAATTACTGAGTTACCAGAAAATGCAGACATGCATGCAGAAACGGGAACGAAGAGTTTAAGAATGAAGATGATGAACAGTATATCACTATTTTATCTACCCAACATTTGTTTATAAGTGTTTTATAGCACAAAAAGTTTGAACAATGTAATAAATGGATAGGAAATATCTTTTTTAATCACCGGTTGGTAAGTAACACTTCTTTATTATGACTTGTTTAAAGAAAGAAATTGTAATTTGGAAAAAATATTATGACTTGTTTAAAAAAAATGTAATTTGAAAAAAATATGTGATTGACTATAGTAAGTGAAATTTAGAATAAGAAAAATAAGATGATATTCAAGAATGGGTAAGGAATGATGTAGAGATTTTTGCTTAACACAATTGAAAGATTGGTCATGAACAAAAAAAATTGTAGGCAATAAGGAACAACAGCACAGAGGATCAATTTCTAACCTTAAATCATAATTCCTCAATTTTACATTACTCTCCAACTTTTCACTTTCTCACAGTAAATTGAATTTTCATAAATTTTTAATAAGATAAAATGACTAAATTGCCCTTTGCCATGTATGTTCCTTCTCCTAGCTGGCGGTTGTCAAAGTATTACTTATTATGAGCTTTTGACTAATGTGAAGGTCATTAGAGTGGTAATCATTTAAGCAAGCAATAGAGAGCTAACAAAGCATTTGAAGTGCTTATACACAAAATGTCAAGAGAAATCAAAGAATAAAATTGGGCCATGAAGAAAATAAATGGGCCTGAGCAAAAATAAACGAAGCCCAATAAAAATATTATTTATCTCCTTCAATGATAAAATTATATACAAATATTAGGACGAAACTATAATCTTTTTTCTTAATTTTTTCTATATTTATAACCAACTCTTTTTTTTATCGGATTTGATTGATTTAAAATTTGAATTTGTTTTTTGAAAAACCTGAAAAATCTAAACTAGTGAAATATATTATTATATATAAAATTTTATAATGTAATTATATCATTTTTATGATTTATGTTATTATTTAGTTTTATAAGTCAATTATAATATAAAAATATTAATATTTTTGGATAAAATTATTATTCTTTTCTTTTTCTTAAAACAAAATTTGGTCTATTTGTGTAAAATATTGAATCAATTCTACCAATGCATTTTTTGTGATTTATTTGATTTAAATTTTGAATTTATTTTTAAAAAATCAGAAACAATCTGAAAAAAAAAAAGAATTGGATCTTATTTTCTTCTAAATCTAATGTAAACAGATCCGTGAACCATTAATGCGAGGACAAATTCTTCCTGCACCCTAATACACTCTTCCTGCATCCCAATACAAAATTTTAATTCCACAACTACCACTATCCGGTTCACATGGACAAAAAAATAAGAACCGGATGGCACCCCCATCCGGTTCACATTTCAAAAAAAATACAATCGGATGAGTATGTCATCCGGTTGTCATTTTAAAATAAAATGAGAATCGGATGACACCCCATCCGGTTATCATTTCCAAATAAAATGACAACCGGATGACACCTTCATCCGGTTGTCATTTCAAAATAAAATGACAACCGGATGGCAACCCCCTCCGGTTGTCATTTAAAAAAAAGTCATTTTATTTGGAAATGACAACCGGATGACATACTCATCCGGTTGTCATTTTGATTTTGAAATGACAACCGGATGGGGTTGTCATCCGGTTCTTATTTCCAAATCAAAATGACAACCGGATGGAACCCATCCGGTTCTCATACATCAAATCGAAAAATTCTTCTGTTCGTCGTCGACAACCCCCCAAACCCCAAATCAACTACTCTAATCAGCAATATCACTTACTAATTGCTAATAAACACTAAAAATTACTTACTTATTACTTGTTTGAAGGATTAATCAAAGATTTAGAAGAATGGAAACAAACGGATGAAGTTAAAATGAAACCCGGATGAGATGTCATCCGGTTGTCAATTTTTTTAAAAATGACACCCGGATGGGATACCATCCGGTTCTCTCTTTTTTTGGCATTGTGAACCGGATAGGTGTGCTTTCTATATTGGGGTATTTATGGAATTTTCTGTATTGGGGTGCAGCAAGCGTGTATTAGGATGTAGGAAGAATTTGTCTAATGCAAGTGTGGACAATTCATTTGGGCTTTGATATTAGACAAATTCTTCCTCCACCTCTAAATCGTGTTCCTGCACCTCCATACTCCACGTTAATTACTATTATACCCTTAAGTTAAAAATATAAAGACAAGAATACCTTTTACCTCTTTATCTTCTTCGTTCATTACATCCTCACTGTTTAGGATTTTCCACCATGCCACCAGCATCGCCTCTCTCTCTCTTCTTCAATTTCATCTGTATCTTCTTATCACAATTCTCAATTCTGATTTCAGAGTTTCTAAGTTTCTAGTCCTTTCATTTGAATGTGGATATGAAAAGTAGGAAAATTTCACTCTTTTTCCTTCTTTTTTTCATTTTCTCAACCTTTTTCAGACACCGATCAGATTCTTCACTCCAAGAAGCTAACACCTTCCACCTCTGATCATTCCCTTGCTTTCTCTATCGCGACATTGAAGATAGATTTGGTATAAACTGGATGGCTGTGATTCGGTTTATAATTATTTTTAAATGTCAACCGGCAACTCATTCAGTTTACAAATTAAAAAATGATACGAATCGAATAAGGTGTCATCTGGTCTACATTTAAAAAAAATTATAAATCCTCATTCGATTCATATAATTTTTTAATTTGTAAACCGAATGAGGTGTCATCCGGATTACAATTTTGTAGACGGAATGAGGTCCACCAACTGTCCATCAAGTTTGCAAATATCTTATTCTTTTGTGAATCAGACGGGAATTTATAAATCGGATGAGGTCCACCCACTACCCCATCCGGTTTGCAAAAATCAAGTTGTTTATTAATTGGACGGAATGACGTCCGGTTTACAAATTACAAACTGGATTCCAATCCCACTCCTCTGCATCTAGTTTTCAATTTATAAACCGGATGTCCACCTATCTGGTTCACATTTTCAAAAAATTTATAAACCGGATGGCTTAATCCGGATGACTTACCAAAGCCTACAAAATACACCAAAATTAAAGATCTTATCTCTCTGTGTTCCTTGTCGCCAATCAACACTCTCCAAAGTTCGAAAAGCCTTCTCTACCACTTAATCAGTTTCTAAACTTTCAAAAATATTATTATAAAAGACGTATTTGAGCAAAATGAAATGCTTCACTGTGCTTGATTGTGTGAAGGTGACAAAGTATACTGTGAATTTTTTAATAAAAAAACAAAGTCCTTTTTTATCATTTCAATAGAAGCACTTTGACAAATTAAAGTTTTATGGAAGTGTACGAAGAGGATACGGAGGAAGAGGAGACGGAGGTATAGGAAGAATTTGTCTTGATATTGTTGTTTACTTTTTTCTAATCCATGACAAGAAATTGGTAATAAATTTTAGCCTTAGAATCTGTAAATTAGGTTGATTTTAGTTATTGATTTCAATTTCTAAAACAAGTTGAAATTTTAGTTTTCATACATTTTTTTGTTTTATGTTCCTAAAGTTTTTTTTTTTTTGTTCGGTTCAGCTTAGAATGCAGTTAAGCCATTATTAAAAAAACTTGGATGTAAGGTGGGAACTATTGATTACTTTCTTCTTTACAACTATCAATATTCATTTTGACAAACACTTTTAATTTCTCAAATGCATGTTTATATTTTTTGTGAAAATAATATATATACATACATATATATTATATATATATATATATATATATATATATATATATATATATATATATATATATAGATGATAAAGATATTTAAAAATTATTTAATTAGAAAAATTTATAAATTTATAATTTTACAATATTTATTTGTCAATCTAAATTAATTACATTATGTCGTATAACTTTATTAATTAAAAGTCATTTTTTTAATAACTAGTCTATTAATATTTTAAATGAGGACGATAATATTTCCACAGCTGGGGAATCGTCTAGGGAAAGTAATCCATCTTTTATCACTCTTACACCTAACACACGGAAAACCCTTAAAAACTCACTCAATGATTATCGGCCAATCTGATTAGTGGGATGCATATACAAGATTATTAGCATTAAACTTAAATTATATTTAAAGAGTATAAATTAAACCAGAACAGTGATCATTGCATAAACAGCAGCTAAATATCCAGAATTTGACCTCCAATTTATTCACGAAATCCTCTACACAAATAACTTCGATGACTATCAACGTTAAAGGACGCAGTGTTTTGGTTGAGTTGAGTATATGAATTATGAGCGACGCTAACTATCTCCTGTTGAGTTTATAACAGTTTCCCTCCCATCCAACTTTTCAACATCTGTAGTGCAACTTTTGGTTGATCCATAGGTACCATGTGCCCAGCATTATTTACCTGTTCGTAGCATCACATAAATAAAGTTTTAAGCAATATGAAAATATCATGTCAAACTAAAGAACAAGTTTTTTTTTTTCTCTGATTCTGGTGTAATTTTTTTTTAAAGTTTTTAGAATAGACAATATTTTCTAATTCTCATTATGTATAAATTGTGTTATTATAACACGATTTTATTAATTCATAATAAAATCATATCATTATAGTATAATTTTAGATATTACTTGAAATCATATTTATATGGCACCATTTCAGTTGTCTTAAAACTATATTGATGTAGCTCGATTTCAATTAAATTTTTAAAATCATGTTATATGACACACGATTTCATTAACTTGGGACCATTTATCTATAATAAAAATAAATTTTTATTTTTAGGAAAATAGGAAAAAAGTCGAATAAGAAAACCCTGAACAATGTAGACGAACCTTGAGGAAAGAGAGAGATCCATGTCTGATCCCAGTCCCTGCTTCTGCACCATCAACTACAAATTTCACCATAGGAGCTGCCGCAAATGCCTTTTTGCCTGACCAATTCATCTCGTGGACCCACCTTAAATTCCCTGCCAAATGATAACCACATCAAGAACTCAATATGACTGGCACATAAGTTTCTCAATACAAAAGCATTTTTGCTTCAAATGAGTCAAAGCGGGCTCACCAAGCCAATTGCATATCAAATCTTTTTCCCCATGATACAGAAGCACATTGATCCCATCCTCAAGAAGAGCAGGAATCCCCACTGCCAGATTTTTCATGGAGTCTTGGCTCAAAGCTTCATACACTTTGTCACTGCATGCAACATAATGCAAGCCCTTCCCCACACCTAAAGCTCTCTTCACCTTCTCCTGCTCAAACAACTTCTCTACATTGCTGAAGTCATAACACAAAGGTCCCACACATTTCTTTCTAATGTCATAGTACTGCAATTTCCATACAACACAATGCATTAAGCACACCGAACTACATCATTTTTCTCAAACACTTACTGTTCTTTCGGGATAACTTACATTAAGATTAACGTTAATGGCCAATATTGCATCGAAAATTGCTTCACAAGCATCTGTTGCATCCTCACAAATTTCTCCACCCCGAGATTCTGAAAATAAAAACGGAAACAGCATCACACAGTGAAACAATATACATCAGTAGAAAAGGATGTGCAGTGAATGATAAAAGGAAAAGAATTTTCTACGGCAGGCTTTAGAGGTTTCTGCACAGTGTGGGATTAACTTGCTGATATTATCTGACTGTTGCTGGGTAATTAGTCCGATGTATAACGCAAATTCTGGGTATGTTTGGTATTGAATTGGAGGATTTGTAAACCCATTACCAATAGCAACACCCTGTTGTTATATCAAATAAACCAATAGAAGCAAAACCAAGAGAAAGTAATTAGTTATTTATTATCCTTGCTCAATCATAGACATAACATATAATATAAAAAAAATAGAAACAGTGTTAAGACCTTGAGGTTCAAATGGATTCCTTGTTTCATTTTATTTTTTTGGTTAATCTGTGTTGCAACTGCAGGAATATAGTGTCCAGCGTATGATTCTCCAGTGATATACAAGTCATTCTTAACAAAATGAGGATGAGCCTTGAAAAACTCCTGACATTATAGTAAAATTAATTCAGTATACACAAACTAGATAATATCTTATATATTCGGATAAATGGGATCAAAGAAGGAACTTTCTCGTTATTACCTGCAAGAAGTCATATAAATCAATGGCAACGCCGGTTTCATCGTGGCGAAGGTCACTGGGATCAGGAGAGTAACTAAAACCTGTCCCGGTAGGTTGGTCAACATATATAATATTTGAAGCCTAATGAGAAAAAACAAGTTGTTGATACAAATAAGAAAAAAGGTTTGTGTCAGTTTATGACAGTTTCCATAAAAGAAACGTGAAAATTGAATAAAAAATTACCTGATCCCAGCCGTAATCATTCCATGTAAGAGACAAGTTATTGGTAATGTGAAAAGGACCATTTTCGTAAAACAAAGCTATTTCACTTCCACACCCTGGTCCACCATTCAACCATATGACAACAGGATCAGCCTTGCTATTTCGTGATTCAAAGAAGAGGTAGAACATTCTGCATGGCAGACAAAAAAAAAATATTTGAGTTAATGGTTCATGTATTAGGTAATTCGAGGGAGTAAAACGGAAGAGCACTTACAGTAATGAAAATTGAATCAACTCATATAAGGGAATAATATTACTCACTCAAAATCTTAAGACATTAGGTTTGTATGTCTTCTTTCTTATATTTTGTTCAACCTTCTCATTACTACTTAATGTGGAACTTGGACTCACATATATACTTAACAAATCTTCTTCTCAAGTGAGAGTCTCACTTATACTGTTTCTTTTTTATATTTTGTAGCTTCTTTTTTATATTTTGCTCAACTTTCTCATTATTACTTAATATGAAATTTGGCCTCACATGGATACCTAATAAATCTTCTCAACTTTCTCATTAATACTATTACTTCGACTTTGATATCACTTGTTGGGTAATCTGAAAGGGGACAAATCTCATAAGAATGAGAACTGAGTCAACCCACATAAGGGAATGACATTACTTTCAATCCAAAGTCTTAAGGCATAGAGTTTGTTGGTCTTTTTTCTTATATTTTGCTCAATTTTCTCATTCGTACATGTGAAACTTAAATTCACACTTTAAATACCTAATAAAATGTGATATGAGACTCTTTTCTATGATATAATTTTTTACAAAATTCTTCAAGACAAAATTTTATTACGAAGAAATCGTGTCATGATTTAAAAATAAAGTGAAATCATATCATATCAATCCATCAATACGATTTTAGAATTCAAATATTCTGAAATTATGACAAAATTTCATATCACTTTTTAACATCGTGTCAGATTTCATTTTAAATTAAATAAAATAATGTCATAATGGTACGATTTATTCAGAATGAGAATGAGAATTAAAAGAAAATTACAAATAATTTTGTAAAAAATTTATCAAATGGAAAAAAACCCGTAAATTATATATATCCAAAAGCAGAGATATATTTACCTTGCAGCTTTGGAATGAGGAAGTGAATAGTAGCCTGCATGGTGACCAAGTTCTTCAACGGGAGGCCCAGAATTACCAAGAAACGAGAACTTCTTCTCGACGATCTTACCAGGGACAAAGCTATCAAGGTGGTCACCTTGAATAGTGTTGAAGGGTTCCTTTGGGAAGAGGTTGAGGCTTCTTATTAGTCTTTCTGCTTTTGATGGTTGTGGTTGGTATGCAAGGCGATGAGTGAAGCGAGAAGTTGCATGAGAAAAAGAAAATGATGCAAAGAAAAGCAACAGGGAAAGTTTGAAGAAGGATAGTGATGATGCCATGCTGTTTAAGCTTTTCTGGAAAATGCGTGGCAATTGGTGTGAATTTATAGGACAGGTTTGACACTGTATATAGTATAATATAACGGTTTCACATTAAAATAAATTATGATTTTATTGTTATATGATATTTTATTAAATAAATTTAATGTTATATTAAATAAAGTTAAAGTTAAACAGATGTAATTTCCGAGAAAAATCTTATTTTAACACTACAGTTTATATTATACTCTAATTTCCCACTCAGTTTTATTATAAAATATTATATACAAATTAGGTAAGGATACTTTCACATCAAATAAATTTTTATAATTATTTCATAATTCATGTTTTATCTTTTATTTTCTTTCCTTATAAATATAAAATTTTATTTTTATAAAAATTATAACACTTTTAAAAATTAATTGTTATGATTATCAAAATATTTATACTTACCATATACAACCAACTTTATTCCACTTTGGAAAATTGTTTTTTAAATTTTATAAAAGGGAAAAAAAAAACACATTCCTTTTCTATTGCACTCATGTTTTCTAAGCTAGCCACATAATTACTTAAACTATAATGTTAATTAGGTAGTAAATACAAACTTATAATTATTAATTAATAAATACTTTAATAGATAACAAATATTAATAATTAAATTATTCAATTAAGTAATTATTTAATTAATAAATTTATTGTTCTACTATAATGGGAATTTTAAATGTTTAAGGAAGTTAATTTTTTAAAGCTTTTTTGCCATAATTTTATCATTATTTTTTAGATTGAGGTTGATAAAATTGTTTTAATCCCTTCACGAGTACATATAATAAATGAACCGGTATTCGAACCAATGTCAATTTCTTTTCCATATTCACGTATAAATACCAAATATTTTCCTCAGGTTGATCTTTTTGAACTGACAGTTTGATGATTCAAGTTAAAATTATATTCATTATTACATGAATGAAGTCTTAATTATAAAAGAAAAATAATATTTTGACATTGTTGTGAATGAAGTGTTAATTATAAAAAGAAAATAATATTTTGACATTGTTGTGAATGAAGTGTTAATTATAAAAGGAAAATGATACTTTGACATTGCTGAAGGAGTTACACTCATTTAACATTCTTACGTGTTAAATGGGTCCTGTTTGGTAAAAAGAGAGAAAAGTTTCTTTTGTTTGGCTTATGTGGTGTTTGTTTATCGTCTTTCAATGATTTATTTTGTCAATTGCAATTGAAGATGGTAGCGTCAATTTGAGAGGAAAAACGAAATTTTCCCCTCATTTCACTCATTCGTAGCTTGTATTGAAGGAGAGAGAACAAAGAAAAAGGCGACTTAGGCGTTCGTCGTTGGTCGTGTTCACCACCCAATCTTTTAGTGTTTTCATCCGTCAATCGAAGCATCCAGTGTTCGTCTTGTGTCATCCAATGTAAAGAGTTGTGTATGTTTTGCTATTGACCCTAAACTGTGTATGCTCTCTCATACGTTGTTGGTATGAAACATTCTTTCTATTTTCCTCTCTGAAAAAATCATTTCTTTGTGTGTTTTTGTTGCTGGTTTTTGCATATGTTTTTCGTTTATGTTTAAAAAATCATTCTTTTTGTTGTGTTTTTGGTTGGTGGTTTCCGTCTAAAGTACTTGGGTCACCGTAAAAAAATTTTCTTGATGTGTTTTCGCTGCTGGTTTCGTTTCTGATACATGTATATGTTTAAAAATCGTTTCTTGTTGTCTTTTGGTTTGTTGGTTTATGTATCTCATACATGTATGCGGAAAAATCATTTCTTGGTGTGTTTTTCGTTGCTTGTTTTTGTATCTAGTGTTTCTTGTTGTGTTTTTGGTTGTCGGTTTACATTTGTGCTTCGTTTATGTATGCCAATGTCCTCGTCTTAACAAAAAATCATTTTTTAGTGGGTTTTACGTTCGTAGTTTTCATGTCTGCTACATGTATTCCAAAGTCCAACTGAGCAAACCACTTAGGTGAACAAAGTAAACCATTGCCTGCTGAGTTTTCCACACCTTTCCTGGTTTTCACCTCTGAGAATTTATGTATGCGAAAGTCCTACTGAGCAAACCACTTAGGGGAACAGTGTCAACCATTTCCTGTTGAATTTTTCACACCTTGACTGGTTTCCACCTCTGAGGCATTTATGTATTTGAAAGTCATGTAAAATAAGGTTTAGACCGAGTTCAAGAGGGGGGGTGAATTGAACTTTCAAAATCTTTTCGCAAATATAAAATGTTCTTGGAGTAGAGAATGAAAGTTCTTGATTCAATCAATCAACTCGTATAATTCTGAACTGTCCAGTAAACAATCAATTATGCACAGCGGAAGTTGTTAGAAATAAATCCAGTTCAATACAGAGATATGTTAATCCAGAATCAAGATGATTAAACACAATTTCCAGTAGATTTAAAGAATGAACAATAAAAATAACCCAGAAATTGATTCAGATATGTGTAAATAGATTCAGATATGCGTAAACAGATTCAGAACACAAACATACACCCAGAAATTCTTAGTGAATAGCAAGATTCAGTGATCAGTTTATTAGGCGAATGCAAGCAGGTAATAAAACGATCAAGAAGAGAGAATAAGAAATCAAGAACACAAAGATTTATCCTAATTCACCTTTCCTCAAGGACTACGTCCAATCCTTTGCAAACTAGCAAAGATTTTCACTAAAAATATCACATGATCTGTTTACAACCCTTGCTCCCAGCAAGTTATCACTGCTCCCCACAGTACACACTGCTCCCCGCAGCACTCACACCTCACTGAATCCCTCAACTAGTGTGAAACTAGTGCAGAAACCCACTGCACCAACTCAATTACAAACCCAGTAATTGAAAACAGCAAACAGATTACAAGAACAGTAAGATCAACAATTGATCCCTCAGTACTTCTACACAGAACAGATTACAATGACTAAAGAGCAGGTGTAGAAGACTTAGCTTTGGTCCAGAACCAAAGTCGCAAGAACCTCACTCAAGGATGCTTCAAGATTCACGTTCTTTGAGGTTTCTTATTTTGAAAAGCTTTGTCAAAGGTGTTCGCATAAACGGGGCGCAATTTCTCACTTAGAATATCTCAAGGAATGCTTTTCGAAAATCTTAGTTATCTGAAAATGATAGTGTCAAATCCTTTACATAGCCAAATCAATTTTAAATCAACTTAGCTGTCACAATTTCAATTAATTGAATTAACCATTCAATCGATTGAATTAACCGTTAGAAGACTCAGTTAAAGATTCCACTTATAACAGAAATAATTGTCACAATTCAATCCATTATTTTAAGTATTCAATTGATTGAAAAAGATTTTCAACAAAAAATTTGTTTAGGCTATTTTTCTTAAAACTAATTTAATAAAAATATTTGTGAATCTCTTAGCACCTCAGGAATGAAGAACCATGTAACTAATGATTAAGAACCAAGCCAACATCAACACAAACCCAACTAAGGACCTAAGACCGAATCACCCAACCATCTTCATGTTGGCTCAAAGTCATCCACTTAAACAATTCTGGTCCAAGTTGGTTCCAACAGATTCTTCATGAAGCAATCTTGATCAACTAACGTGCTAGGCATTGATCTAACATAGTCCAGATTCAATCCATCAGAACTTCAACAAGTTGTGGTCTTTATTGACTTCATCAAATCACATGCTTAGCATTGGTGCTAACAAGTCATACTCAACGAACCCCTTAGGTGACCAGAGTAAACCATTTCCTGTTGGGTTTTCCACACCTTGTCTGGTTTCCACCTCTGAGAATTTATGTATTTGAAAGTCATACTTAGCGAACCATTTAGGTGACCAGAGTAAACCATTTCCTGTTGGATTTTTCACTCCTTGTATGGTTTCCACCTCTGAGAATTTATGTATAGATTGAGTTGTCCTAGTTGTTGTGTATGTATTCAAATATCGTGCTGAGTGAACCACATAGATGACCAAAGTAAACCACTTGTTGGTTTTTTATAAATTGCTTGTTTCCAACTGAGGCATATATGTATGTATTCAAATATTGTGCTGAGTAAACTACATAAGTGAGCAGAGTAAACCACTTGTTGATTTTTTGTAAATTGATTATTTCCAATTACCACATTTATTTATGTATTCAAATGTCGTGTTAAGTTAAGCACTTAGGTGACTGAGTAAACCACTTGTTGTTTTTTTTAAGTGTTTGTTTCTAACTGAGATATGTATGTATGTATTCAAATGTCGTGATGAGTGAACCACATAGGTATCTAGAGTAAACCACTTGTTGGTTTTTCATAAATTGCTTGTTTCCAACTGAGACATGTATGTATGCATTCAAATATCGTGTTGAGTGAACCATATAGGTAACCAGAGTAAACCACTTGTTGGATTTTTGTAAATTGCACTAGTAGAAAAACATTATTCAACGTCAACGTATAATGACGGTTAAAACTCAAACCGACGTAGCCAAAAATACGATTGTATTTTTGTAAATATTTGAAAAGATATTACATTGGTTTACATAAAACCAACGTAATATACCATATTTTACTTCGGTTCTACAAATAACCGATGTAGAAAAAGATTGAAAAAAATAGAAATTCAAAATTTTAAAAGTTAAAAATGGCGGGGGAGATACTATGTCGGTTAAGCATTACCTGCTTACCTGCTTAACTGACATAGTACCTCCCCCGTCATTTTAAAATTTTTAAATTTTGAATTTAGGGTTTAAATACAACGTCGATTGGCCCCAGAACCGATGTTGTATCCTATTATACGTTGGTTATTAGTGGTAACCGACGTAATAGCCTTTTATTTTTACGCTCCCCTACACTATTTTTACTCTTACACTTTTTGTCTCCCTCTCTCATTTTCACTCTTGTGTGCACTGCTTCTTCACAGTTCTCTCTCGCTCACATTGTCATTTTCTCTCTCACGTATTTTCTCTTACATTCTATCTCGCTTTCTTGCTCATGTTCTCATTGGTATGTGGTGTTCTCCCTCGCGTGTTGTTCTCCCCCATTTTCCTTTGCTCTCATTGTCTTTTGTGGTTTCATTCACTCCACTTTTGCATTCTCTGATTTTGATAGATTTCGTTTGGGTCGATTTGCATTCACTGGTTTTGCTCTCACTGTCTATAAGAGGTATGTTTTCTTATCTTTGTATGCTTGGAATACTTTCTAGATGTTTGTATCATAGATTTTGGGTTTCAAAAATTTTTTGACAGAAAAACTTCAAATGACCATAACTTTTGATAGAGAGCTCGAATTGAGACGTTTCAAAAACAAAAGTTTCTCGAAATTGTGTAACAAAGCTCCTGGGCCATAGCCAAAGAGGACTCTGAAAAATTGTTTTTCCAAAATTCCATCATTTATACTACTTTTTTATTTTTTTGTATTTTTTTCATTTTTTTAGATTTTAACCTACTATTTCACCTATTTATATTTGTCAAAAAGTACTGAAAATTGTTGGTTTTTCTTTGTATGTATTGGAGATTTTATCAAAGCGATTCTAAAAAATTCTGGAAATTTTTTTCTGAATTTTGTTTTTAAAAAAAACACAACCCTATTACGCCGGTTGTGGGCTCCCAACTGACATAATAGGTAAATACTACGTTGGTAGGGAGCCACAACCGACACAGTATCTCTTTCAGAGTACTATTTTGACTGGTATTTTACGTCGATGATTTATTTATCAACCGATGTAGTATATGCACATACAACGTTGGTTATAGAACAGACATAAAAAGTCCAAGACTTTCAACGTTGCCTGCATCAACGTCGGTTCCAAAACCGACTTAAAATATCCTCTAGAATCGATGTAAAAAGCTTTTTTTGTACTAGTGTTTCTTGTTTCCAACTGAGGCATATATGTATGTATTCAAATATCGTGCTAAGTGAACAACATAGGTGAGCAGAATAAATCACTTGTTGATTTTTTTGTAAATTGTTTGTTTCCAATTGAGACATGAATGTATGTATGTATGTATTCAAATATCATGTTGAGTGAACCACATAGGTGAGCAAAGTAAACCACTTATTAATTTTTTGTAAATTGTTTGTTTTCAACTAAGATGTGTATGTATATATTCAAATATTATGTTGAGTGAACGACATAGGTAACTAGAGTAAACTACCTGTTGATTTTTTATAAATTGCTTATTTCTAAATGAGGCATATACGTATGTATTCATTCTGAGTAAACCAGAATAAATCACTTGTTAATTTTTTATAAATTGATTATTTCCGATTGAGACATTTATGTATGTATTCAAAATGAAAAAACACCTTCAAAATAAAATCAATCTCAAAGACACTGGACTTGAAGATTTGAAATGGCAAATTTTGTGAAAGTATTTAGTTCTTATACTTATCACTTAAAATTCCAGAATCAACATATGTGAATACCAAATATTTTCTTCAAGTTGATCCAGTTTTTAGATAATTTTATGATACAAATTAAAATTACATTTATCATTATCTGAATGAAGTGTCAATTACAAAAAGATGGTGTTAGCATCATTATTCACTATTCACTTTTCACTCCAGTTCAATACTAATATATATTATTATTGTTTTATTAATATATAATATTTTATTAATAAAAGCACGTGTCAAACGAAGATTTCCACATTGTGAAAATAACGTTTTCCATTACAAAATGAGCATTAATCACTCAAAGTTGCCTTCAGAGTTGGTCTTTTGAACCATGGTTCATTTTTTCTAACATCTTTTTGACATTTTTATCATGCAACTTGAAATGAAATGATATCGATAGTTATTGTATTACCTTTTTTTTTTCTTAGTCAAGAAATTTCAGCTTAAAACGTTTATAATATTTTTATTTAGCTTTACAAACACTGAAAATAGTATTATGTAGAAAATACTTATATCTTAGATGTTTGGTAAAAATAATCATAAGAAATATTTGTTCATAAGATTTAACTTTTTAGTGAAATGTAGAAGTTCCTAAACTCTTAACATTGGTGTCTCTTCTCCTTGAACTATTTGTAAGAAAAAATAATATCTTTTAAATTATTTTTAAGTTTTTAAGTATACCTTTTTTTCATAAAAAAATATAATTTAAATCATATTATGGTGTCTTTTTTCGCTAACCATATTCATAAATTTTACTATTAAAAAATATGTTAACTAATTAAAAAATAAAAATTCATAAATTAATAAATAAAAATTTGCAAAAAATATGATATTTTTAAATATAAAAACTAAAAAAATATTACATGGAACTAAAAGTAATAATTTAGCTTAAATGAAAAAAAATGGTAATTAAATTCCTTTTATCTCCGTACATTTCTCAATGACTCCATCATATATCTAGTTATCAATGTTTTTTGTGTTATCGTTATTATTATTATTATTATTATTACTATTATTATTATTATTATTATAAAATTGATTAAATAAAAATTTGTAAATTTTCAAAGAATATGAGATTAAAAAAAAACTAAATTTCACATCAAGAGTGAAATGAATCCAAATTGTAATTTAACTACTATTATTTTTACTTGGTAAAACGTATCTTTTCTGTATTTTTGTCCATCATGTAATTTCTTTCCATTATATTATATATGTCTATTTGTTGTTTGTTGATTAATTCAGTCTCGTTATATTATTGGAATCTCGTGGATATCTTTTTTCAGTCTTTTATTTTCATTGATATATCTTGTGTGATTATGGCAAATTCAATAGACTTGAAGATTAGATACATCAAGAAGATCAAAACAAAGTTGAATCAAGAGAAGATCAACTCGAAGGAGTTATGATAAAATATACCCTTTAGTTGGGCATAGTTATTTTCATCCTCAGCTCTATCAATTTGCCGATAGTAATTTTTGTAGTAACATGTGTAGGAGTGAAACTTTGGGACCAAGAATATCTCAAACTTATCAAATTCCCAATCAATATGCCAACAAAACAGAGTAAGTGGGAAAAATGAAAATACAAAGAATATGGTTTAAATTAACAAGTAATCACCAGATTCTTGTCCATCTCACATTCTTGTCGACAATATATTTATTTTGTATTCCATTTGCATGCACATAAAATGTAATATGTGACTAAAACATATACCAAGAATGTCAAGAATTCTTCAAAAATCTCCCCGGGATATGAATCAATTGATTTGCATGACATACCCAAATCTTTCAGAATTTCAAGAATTATTCAGAAGTGCAACTCTCAAGAGCTAACAACTCTCAAGAGCTGCTGATTAATTTTATCCATTGGTGATCTCATCAAACTGAATCTTATTAAAATGAAATTAACTAACTTTTGCTAGGAGCCATATGTTAATGCAATAAATCCTCAACCATGCATGAAGTTATCTTGTCAAAGAAAAAAAAAACACTATAGCTTAAGACACTTTAAACAACATCGCGTAATTACATAAGAACCTCCCTTCACAATACTATATTTCCCATTAGTATTATCAAGTGTGTTTTTCAACAAATAAGATACAAAGCTGTCAACATCTCAATCTCTCTTTATAACACACCAGAGTACAAGGTAGAGGGTGCGAGATTAGAATACTTGTTTATGATCTAACTTTAGCAAGTCGGGCCCTTATTTCTTCCATTTCTTCCTCATCATCAACACCCTCTGCTATAGCCTCTTCCTGCAAATAATAATGAACACCATAATTGGTGTCATGTGTGAGGCATGAAAGAGCCATGTTTATAAAGAAAATTAGCTATAACTCAACATACCTCTGAGGCTCCAACACTTTGACCAGGTTGTTTCACCCTTTCTTTCCTCACAGCTTCAGGAAGCTGTGCAGCTGTCTCACCAGCTATTGCGGTCAACACTTTATCAACTTCTTCTTCTATCTCATCTTCTATGTCCTCGGAATCTAGTGCTGAGTCCACAGCATCATTTACTATCTCCTCGATAACTCCTGCCTGAAATAGACAACGTTACTCATAAATACCAATGCAACTATCTTCTCTAACCACAAGGGAGGGATGACAGGATTGAAAGTGATATTCTTCCACGCCAGTAAAAGGGGTTTGCAGGTATACCTTTGTCATTTCTTTGCTGAACTCTTGCATTGTCACAGCCATTTCGGGAGCCTTCATGAGATTATTGCAAAGCTTCATAACCTCAGCACTTTTTGATAGATGTCCTACGGTGCGAGCAATTGCTGCATAAACAACCAAAAATCATGAATTTCCACAGAACAAATTTCTGATAACACAAACCCGTCATGATGACTGATTGCATAAGAGTTCACAGCTGAAAATGTAATTGATTGATCTCAATATTTTATATAAATATTTATAAACACGTACATGATTTGTCATATTAGTCACTGCATCAAGCCAAATAAAAAATATTCTAACCAAAGAAGGCTGACTATACATAATAAAGATTCACCACAAGGAGGTGATTTGCAATGGAGTTTTATTCTTTTATAATCTTATTTTGATTTTCGCATGAATTTAATTTTACAAATTTCATTTAGTATTTTAGATGAATAAAATTTAAGGTAGTTGTAGAATTTGAGTCGTATCAACATTATATGAAGAAGGAAAGTCCCTGATGATACTTGCCACCCAAACTCTGTTATGCATATGAAATTGCCTCTAATTTGTAAAGCAGTATACAACAAATCTTGTCACGTCACTCCAATGATTTTCTAAATTTCCTTGAATTTAAATGGTTTACCTATAGACATGATTTACAACATGACATTCCGGTGTCATTTCATCATGTAGCCAACAACTCCACTCAGTGAGTAAGTTATATTTGAGTTTTTTTTTACTCCTTGTAAATTGTGGAGTTTCTAGCTCAGGTTACAAAGGTAGTAACAAATGGAGATCTTACCTAGGTATCAACGGAGACAGAGAATGAAACAGAAAATGTGACACAGATTGCAAGATCCCATTTAAAAACATAAAATTAAATTCATATACATATAACAATCTCCTTATAATTACAAACTAACACTGACAGTGTGCCTGGTGGGAAGGAAACAAATAGGTGAGAAATAGGGTAGATGGAAATGTAGAGAAGAGAAATACAGTAAACGAAATAGGCAAGAAATAGAAGTGTTTGGATTAAGAGAAATAGGGAAGAGAAAGATAAGAAATAGAAGTGTTTGTTTTTTAAGGATGATGAAATGGAGGGAGAGAGGAAAGAAGAGAGTGAAAATGACAGAATGGCTGTGGTTAGACAGAATAGAAATGTGAAAATAAACCAGACTGACCAAACAAAATAAATTTCCTCACGGTTGTGCGAAGAAATGTCTGGAAATACACTTTGTACACTTTGTCGTGCAACATAATCAACTATATTACACAATTTGTGTTAATAATATATAAACCTGCGTCATAATCAATCATCCAAAGATGATAATCGAATATCCCACACTGAAAAACTTCTCCCACAGTTTTTTAATCAGACTCTTCCCCCCTCACACGTATAGTTTTTTTGTTTAAACTTCCCCCCCTACATAGTAAATAATAATTAAAATATTAAAAATAAATAATAATACTATTTTTTAAACTAAATAGTTTTAAAAATTTAAATTGCTACTCCTATTTTCTCTTCATCTGCCTTCAAACTAACAACCTTTATTTCCACTTTATTTCTCTTCTCTTCTTTTATTTTCCACCTATGTCATCTCCCTCTATCTCTTCCTCCCTACCAAACATTCATAAGTGTTAATTGAGAAAAATTATCCAGACTCGCGTTCAATTTTCAAGGGTCAACTTCATGGGGCACCACACATCAAATTGATTATCATGGCCAAAGAGTCATGATATCAAGGATCAATTTATAGCACCTATGTTTTTCTCACAATTTTAATACTATTTCTTCTTCTCTGAGTGCAAATTTTTTATGTCGGACGTGCATACTTCTAATTTCTTTCCTTCACATTTCATCTGTACCAGACAATCTCAATTTTAAAAGCAGCCTCTATCTGCTTTCCCTCCTCTCAATTTCCATGCTATTTGTTTTCTACCAAACATATCCTCAGCTAAAACCTAACTACAAACCAATGAGACAACGGAAAAGTTGGAATTCATAATATAACAGACAAACTTGGTAACAACTGCAGCACTGGAACGCAAAAGACAAAGACAGGTCAAAAGACTCAAAACAGAGAGCAAGGGTAGAGTAACAAAACAAAAGTAGTCACAAACAGTCATACAAGTCATGGTGGGTCTTTTTCTTTTTCAACAGAAAATAGGCTTTTCTGAGCACGCATGGTGGGATAGTCTGATTCCAACAATCCTATGCCCAAGATTGGGCATTGCTACTGATACCAATCATATCAAAACATATTTTTCAAGTGGATGGAAATTGCAGGGGAAATCATGTAATGCCACAAAAGGACAGTAAAACCTAAGATTAGTATCAAATTAAAGTCCTTCAGTTAAGGATCAATTATCAAAAATCTGGTATCAAACATAAGTAACTAACTTAGATACTCCTTATCTGTTAAGGCTAATAAAACATGGAAAAACCTACCAACACTCTCTCCAAGGTGCATCGATATAGAATTCATTTGCGCTTTATTTTCGTAAAGACGGTTAACAGTTTTCCTAGATCTCACAAGTTCCTTGGCAAGTGCCTGCAAATTACACAAATATCACAATAAGGAGAATTTTTTTCTCAAAATACTGACCATATCCTTTAAACCTTAAAATCTCAACAGACAAAACATATCAATTCCTAGAAAGCCATAAACAAATGCAACCCGAAAATCACTTCACTACTAGTTTATTGAATATTGTGACTGATCCTAACGAGCCCTCCAACGGACACAATCCATACATAAAGCAACATAACTATTAGTTCTTCCTCCAATCGTTGCATAATCCAATTAGTCAATCCAACAATTCATTAGATTCAACACAAATATGCAATGCATTAACAGTCCATCGCAAGTTTTTCTCCCATCTAGTCTCCTGCCTCCTTTCTTCAGGCAGCCAACGGCACACAAGAAACTAATACACTATCCCCCTTGATCATCATGTTAAGCATTAGGGACCTGCCCTAAAAATATGTTGTAAAAAATAAATTAATATCTTCCACACCCACATTCAACAAAGGAACCCAAAATGTATTTCATGCACTACTCAAGAAGACAACATCAAACATTCTTCCTTCCATTTAGAACCAACTCTGCCCACAGCTTATATATTCAAATTTTAGAGGTGATACACACAAATTCCTCAACCCCTCAAACTTAGGCAAATTATTGCATGACACTACCCAAAAATTACAAAAAATAAAAAATAAATAAACTCACTGGCACTGACAATAGTAAATCAATATCATAAAAAAAACTTACGAGAAACAAAAGAACACGAAAGACCAAACCTTTGCAGAGCCCATGTCATTCCTCTTTGCAGCTTCTCTGATCGCCTTCTGCACATTTTTTTCTTCTCTCTGTATATCTAATATAAACCCATAAACACAAAATCAAGCAAACCAAAAAGATTATGAAAAAGGAATTGGTTAGGGTTTGAGAGAGAGAAAGGAATACCGCGAATTTGGCGCTCAATGTTGCGACACTCCTGACGAAGCCTGCGCTGCCAATCCCTCAATAGTTGCTGCGGATTTGGCTTCGGCTTTAGAATGTTCATCACCTTCTCCATTCCCACTGATCCCAAAATCGAAAATTGATCGATCAAGGATCGGAAGGAATTAAAGTTTGCTCACAAAGATAATTGCTTCAAGATCTGTTTTTTTGACAAAATCTGTGAAGATTAGATCCTATTGAACCACCAATCCGCACATCAAATACGATTATTCGATTCTACGCTTTTTCCCCTCTCACCTCTTCCACGAAATGTGCTGTTCTAACAAGTTTAAAAAATAAAGAATAAAAAATAAATAAAAGGTTTTAACTTTTAACCCTACTGTTAATTTTTCATTTAATTTTGAAAAAAAAAAAACTTATTTTATACCTTAGGAAATAGATGAGCAGCTAAAAACAGAATATAATTAAATTAAACATATATATTTTATCTTGTCCTAAACTACATGTAACTAAAATAATACTTATTTTAATTAAATAAGGATCAATTATACTTCATTAATATAGAACCAACGGATAGTGTGACAGAAACATTGTTAGAAGTTTATTCATTATTTGTTTATCTGGGTGACTATAAAAATTAAAAGAAATAATTGTGTGTTTATAAATTTCGAACTAACTAGAAGAAATTCTCCCCACTTTTAATATAAATGATTTATTTTTTTAACACATTTATATTTTTAATATTTAATCTTTTGATTAAAAATTATTTAATCTTAAGATCAAAAATTGAAAATAAGAACAATTCTCTCTCATTTTACACCTTTTTCCGTTCTAGCCTTGATCAGATTTTTTTATTTTAAAATTTGATTCCAAAAGTCCAATTTATAGGATGATGTAACTATATGAGAAGTTTAAAAACAGAAGTTTTTTATCTGTAAGAACTGAACCAGAGTTAACTCATTAACTTAACTCAATCAAATCAATTAAACTTGTTAAACAGTAAGTAATGTTATCCCATAACATTATAAGAGTAAATAGAACAAAATTTAGTGTAAAAATATATAATAAATGTGTAGGCCTCATATTGAACTAAAAGTTATCATATTAACTGTGCATTAGTTTTTTATTATAAAGTGATATGAATCAAATATGAAATTACATGTAATTTAATTTAGTTTCATTCAAATTTAATGTAAACTCTGAATCAAAATAATATATTTACGATTTGGTTTGTATATCATTTTAATATAAAATTATTAAAATATAAAAAATATTAAACATCATATAATTAAAGTTTTAAATAATATAAAATTACTAAATATAAAAAATATTAAACATCATATAATTAAAGTTTTAAATAGTGATAGATGTAGTAAATTTATTTTATATAATTGTTGTTATATTTATAATTTTATTTTTAATTTATATGTATACAAAAAATTGTATAATTTCACACTTAAAAACTATAATATGTTTTTTTATTATATTATGATAAATACTATTCTAATTGACTTAAAATTTCATGCTTTTTAAATTAAAAGATAAAAGTATTTTTTATATATAATTTTTTTTTACCTTCTCTTTAAAGTTACGTCTTCATTCTTAGGACGTCAAATAGAATAAGAGTTTATGATCATGTTTTAGGACGTAGTAAGTTCATTTTCTGCTCATCTTACTTAAAAGTTTTAGGTTAATGTTATTCTTGGTAGGAGTATTTGTCTATATCTTTTAAGACATCAAAATAAGTTCATGTTGGTTCATTGTTCTAGTAGTGTAGTCTGATCATTCATCAGGGATTCTTGGTGCAGGTTAGGTTTCCCGTGATTTTAAGTTTTTGAAACTTCTTAGAGTCTCTACTTTATACACGTAAGGGAAGCTAGTTTGAATGTTTTTAATAGATATTGTAATTACTTGTTTTATTAAATATGAATTTAAATTAAATTGAATGAATGTTTATATATGTTATGATGTAGTATTAATGTTTATGAATGATATGAAATGATGATTGAGACATGGTATTTTAAGAAAAGAAGATACCATATTGGGAGTGTTTGGAGGTTTGATCAATAAAGAGGTATACATTGAAATCATAAAATATTATCGGGTGGTAAGAGTCAAATAAGATTCATATAATTATGTTTGAGATTTAAAATATGAGTTATTCGGAATATGACATATGGATTGACCTTGTGTATACGATAACTATATTTGAGATTTGAAATATGAACTAGTCGAAACATATGGACTGATATATGACAGGTATAGACCTTTGAATCTAATTCAATGCATGAGTTTCACGAAAATAGAGAGTTAGTGTCTTTGTAAATGAATCCGTGTACGTATGACATCAAATATAGAGATATGATAATGATAATATCAAATATAGAGATATGATAATGATAATGTAATGTACTAGATAATTTATAAAAATTTTATTTCTCCTAACTTGGTTGAAATAGAAATTTAATTTAAATATACTTTTTTAAAACTTTTTAACTTATCATTATTTTTATACAATGTTTGTTTTATTTTTAAATATGTTATAATAATACATTACACGTAAACAAAGGTGATGTGACTCTTTATTAAATTATAAAAACTTTATTTTATGTTAGAATTATATGAATATATTTATATTAAATATTGTGTAAAAGAATATATTTCCAAATACTATCATAATCAATATATAAATACTTATATTTAGATATATTATATAATTTATACGTTATATAATTTTTATTATATGAAAAATGTAAAATGTTACAAACTTAAATATACTTAAATATATAATATTATATTTAATTCAAATAGAGGATTTCGTTTTAACTTTTTATTTTTATCTAAATTCTGAATATAGAAATTAAAAAAAAAATCACTTTCAATAAATTTTCATTTTTTTTATTTTGTTTTCTTTTTAAAAAATAGTTACAGCTTGCAAGTGAATGGAGTCCTCTGACTTGCTCTCTTTTTTTAATTATTTCGCAATGATAGGAATTAGCATATAAATAATATTATTGAATTATATTATTTTGTACATATTACATATATCGCCATTGAAGTTATCACACCTGCAACTCCTTGAATTTTAAATTTACAAATTTATCCTTTGGTTGAGGATGATATATTTAGTTTTGGATTATATAATATACAGATATTTTACATAAAACATTTTAGAATGTAGATTTTAGAATATAAAATAAAATATATATTTTGAATTTTGGGATTTGAAATCTTTTTTTTTTAAATCTGAAAATACGTTGTAGAATATATAATTCAAAATATATTAATCTATAATCCAAAATTAGATTTGAGAATGTACCATAACATTTTATAAATGGGAGACACTTTTATCTTTTTACTACTCACATGAGGTGCACCTTCACATGATGGGGGTGTAGAATGCAATTGTCTAGCATTAAATATTCAATCTATTCATAGCTTAGAAACTCGAACATAAATATAAATATGTTGGGTATTTATTGGGTTATTTCTTTTGGGCCTTCACAGGCTTTCTTGGACTGCTTCTTCCTGCACCTCCATATCATCTTCTTGCACCTCCATAATTTTCAAAATTCCAATTATAGACATGAGTAAATTACAAAATTATCCCTGCTGCTATAAAAGAAGGTTTTCCATGAAAGGGGTCGTTGCATTTCTGAACAGCGGTGGAAGGTGTCGCAGTGGTGGTGGAGGTTCCTACGGTGTTGGAGTGGGGGGTTTAAGGTACTTTGGGTGGCCATCGGTGGTTGTGGGTGGCTGAAAAAAATCACCGTCGTCTTCGTCGAGTTATCTGTTATTCATTTTTTCTGATTTCCACGGATTGTAGAAACCGTAGAAGTTTAATATTTATGGATTTTGTAAGCCGTAAGTTTTAAATCAATATTTATGCCTCTTACGGATTACACAAACTATAGTTATTTTAACACTTGTAAGAGCTTACAGTTTGTACAAATGCTTATACGGTTTCTACAAACTGTTATGTTTATTACTTTTACGGTTTCTGCAAACCGTAGAACATTTTTTTTTCTACTGTTTATAGAAGCCGTAAGCAGTAAAAAATTTGCTTCTGTTCTGCGGTTTGTACAAACCGTAGAACAGTGGCAAATTTTTTTTCTTCAGCGGTTTGTATAATTTGTATAAACCGTAGAACATTTTTTTTGTCTACGGTTTGTAGAAGCCGTAAGCAGTAAAAAATTTGCTTTTGTTTTGCGGTTTGTACAAGCAGCAGAAGAGAAAAAAATTTCTATTGTTTTGCGATAACCGCAGAACAGAAAAAAATTTACTATTGTTCTACGGTTTGTACAAACTGCAGAAAAGAAAATTTGAATTACCTACGGTTTCTACAAACCGTAGAACAGTTTGACAGTAGAAAAAAAGTCGACCACCGCCGTCCTCCGCCACCAATCCACCACAACTATCTCTACAATCTAAAATTAAACTTACAATAATGCTTACCTTCCTTTCAATTGCTTGAATGGGTGCCAAAATGATGGAAGTTGAAGTTTATGGGTTACGGTTCTCACGAACTGTGAATGGAGAACCAAGCCAACAACCAAGCAACCAAGGTACACTCAGTGTAGATCTGCACTGGCAAACTGAGATACAAGCACTGACAGTAGAGGTGGAGGTGGAGGGGGAGGTGCAGCCGCCGTCGAATGGGGTGCAGTGGAGTTGGAACAGGGTGCAGGCAAAGTTAAGGAAAAAAGGATGTGAAGGGTGGTGGAGGGTATTATGGGTATGAAATGTTTTAAAAAGGGTTAAATGGTAAATTTGCCTAGACTATGGAGGTCCAGGAAGATGATATGGAGGTGCAGGAAGAAGCAGTCGCTCTCTTGCTTGAACCATTTATTTGGGCCTCGGATGTGCATACTTGTACTTATATCTCAACCCCACTGAAAAAAATCTTAGCCCTCTTAATCATATTACTTGGTTATAGAAAAAGGAAGTCAACATAAATATTTTTCACCTTTAAACTCTTAATTATTGCTTAGATCTCAGCTTGATATGAAAACTAAACAAATAGAGGATTAAATAATTTGAAAATAAATAAAAGTTGACCCACATGGTAAGCGCAATTAATAATTACACTGCCACTCGATTTTCAATTTCAACTTGCATTATATATCAAAGTACTTAGTCCAAAATAATGAAGGAAAAAGAAAACATTAGTGGGTGAGTATTTTTTCTAAAATAAATTTTTAAAACACGTGGTATTTGACTAAACTTAAGTTGAAATAAATTATAATTCTGCTTTAAAATACTTTTATATTTATTATCAAAATAGAAAAAATGTAATTTTAATCTTTAGTTTTAAAAAGTATATTATCATTATATTGTACTTTCTATAATATCATATCAACTGCTATTATTATTGTTATCACAATTATTATTACAAACATAATCATTATTATTGTTATAATCATTAACAGACAAACGCATACTTAAATAAACTTAATATGATAAGAAAATGTTTAAAAGTGAGTTACTCCAAAACTAAAAAGTAAAAATAGAAGTAATTTTTAAAAGCTTAAAACAAATAGTAGTTTCTAAGAATTTTAAACCTATATCTGATATTCAACATTTTCTGCATCTGCTTTTACGTTCTGAAATTCGCCATCATATGAAACTAGTTTCATCCTTCTTTATCTTCTTCTTTCTTATATAAAGCAGTACATTTGACGTTAAATAGATAATATATTATAATTTACATCGATCACGTAAACATGCTTTGTTTTCAAAGTTGTCAAAACTTAAAACTGAAAATCATCTATAGTAATTTTTATGATCTGATTCATTGAGTCATTTAAACATAGATAATGCTATTCGTAGTAATTAATACGATGAATGAGATGTGTACCAAAACATTTGGGTTAGCAATAATTTATAACTGGTAGCATTTGGAAAGTGAAGGGTATAAATTAAGCATTGATTCCACCAATCCATTTTGTACATTCTTGTCCTTTGTTTGATATATATATATATATCAAACTCTTAAGCTTTCATAGATTCTTCTTGCATGCCACTACTTCTTTTAAAATTTTTGGACAAAGTTGGACTAGCACTATAATAATATTAAAAGAACAACACTCATTTATTATATGATGAAAACAAGAGAAAACTCTTGAAACTTAGAGTTGAGATTTGGATAAGAGCACCATAAAAATAACCAAACCTCATATAAGCCAAAGGGTAGCCCTGGATTGGGTGCAATGGCACAATCAAACTGTCGGCAATGTGTATGAGACAAAGGGGTGTTATCAAATTGTCTATAACAAACGACATGAATTTCTACATGACACCCAACGTTTGGAATTTGATCACTCTTAGTTGAAAATATGGCTAAGCTTCTAATGAATGCTATCTATCCATTCCCATATAGCATATTAGCAATGCACTTTTTATTAGTATAATAACTAATCAATGTACTATTAGGGTTCAAGGATTCATATATTCAAGCCTTAAACAAAAGATTAGGTGTGATAATTTAAGAATCGAAATTGTGAGAAGGCCAAAACTCCACCATGATCATATATTTAAGTGGTGGGATGTTACTTTAGGTGGGAAGCAAAGATGTATTTTATTTGCAATAATAGTTTGTGGCTGATCTCCATGGTTTAAAATATGATTAATAGCATGGGACCATGACATTATGATAATCAAAGACCCTACAACTAGTTAATCCATTTATGCAATAATTGTTATTCTTTTTTGGCTCATAACACCATTGCCAAAACTCTCAACTTCAGCAAAGTTGTAATTATATTGTATTTGAAAGCTTAATACTGATGTTATTAATTATTGATGAAGAAATTCACATTATGTGATAATTATACGACTAAAGTTTCCAAGGCCACAAGACTTTAATGTAAATTAGAATGTTGCTAGTATATATGATGGTTTAGTTTTAGTTAAAGGGAAAAGTTTTAGTTCTTGTCTAATATATACACTATTATGGCTTTTTTATTTATTTTTAATCTATTGCTATTAATTTTAATGGTGATAACATTATCATCATAAGGGTAATATTATCACATAAGTAGAATCATTAAATCATCAATAATGATATCATTGAAAATGTCACATCGACTTATTATGTCATTCGATACTTTAAAACATAAAAGTATCATTAGTTGATTACAATGAAGGACTTATTTCTTTTTCACAAAAAAATTAGGAAAAAAAAAGTAACATATTTGAGATTACATGCGTCTTTAATGGTAAGAAATTCTAGATTTGATCATAAAAAATTTGTCATTTGCACATATTTTTTAGACTTTATACTTTTTAAATAAAAAAATCTTTCTATTTTTAATATTTATTGTTTTGATAAAATAATTGCACAATCTAATTTAGGTCGATTTGTGCGAGTGTTACTTAACATATTCTACAAGATTTTCGGATTAGTTCACCTATCTATGTCAATACTTTTATTTCTAACAACTAAAAATTAGTATTAATAAAGACAAATCACAAACAATTTTTTAAGTAGAAGAAAAACTGCATTTAGTTGATAATTCAGAATTATTTTTATAATAATAAACATATTAAACAAGATAAGAATAATTGGTAAACTATGTTAATATTAAAAATGATTGATTTGGTAAATTTTTAAATGAGTTATTAGAGTTTGCTTAGATATCTCTAACAATATCAGTCATTCTTAAATACATCTTATTTTATTTATTGTCTTTATAAATATGTTATTTTTTGTTTTTATTCCCATAAATTTTTTATTTATAAGTTTATTCCCAAAAATATTTTTTTTATATTAGTTCCTATGGATAATTTTTTTTATTTTAATCTTTTATATTACTTTTTGATTTTAGTTACTTGTAATCTCATGTACTCACATAACAATTTTGACTATGTCAATAATATTTAATTCACAGTTTTGATGGTATTAATGGAGAGAGTTAACAACAAAAAAACTAGAAGAAAAAAAATAAGAAAAATGAAAATCAAACAAAACATAAAGTAGGAATAAGAAATGTTCTACTCACTTTAGTGAATTTTATTCATATTCTTCTATATATCATAAAATTTATTCTCACATATGCATGTCTCATTTTTTATTCACTCCCAATTGAGAAGTGTTTAAATTTCTTGAGGTTGTATAGAAGTGACAAAATTATTAAAATCAGTCTCTTTTGACTTGGTCCATTATTGACCCACCAATAATATAAAAATATCTATTTTCAAAAACATAAAATATCTAATTAAAAATAATTAATTCAATTTTACGCATGAAAATAAGTATTTTTTTAATGATATGTGATTGTCATCTAAATATGCTGCAATAATAAAAACAATTTTAGTTAATTAAAGTTTATTTTTCAGAATATATGAGATTGTTATAAAAAAATTATTTATAATAATAAAAACATCTTTAATTACTCAAAGTTTCTAAGTAAAATTTCAAAAAATTGTTACAATACAACTTTATCGAACTTCCTATTTGAGCTTGTGTAATTTGGTTGGGAAGTCTAAAAAGATAATGTTATTTTATATATTACAAAGAAATTGCACAAAAAAAGAGAAAATAAAAGACTTTGTATATGAGTTGACAAAAGAGAGTCTAATTTACTAGAGTTGGTATGGGAAATATTTAGGTTAAATAATAAAAGTCCAGAGTAATGGCCCATGTGAGTATCTGAGCCGAATTCCACATTAGGTGATTAAAATGCAAGGAGAATTCAATAAACTTTAAAATAAGAAATCATATTTTGGCAAACAAATCAAAATTTTCCAATTGTAAGGGGTAAAGGTGATAACATAAACTCTTTTAAGAATTAAAATCTTTCTAATAAAGTCTTATCATTTTCGATATAGATAAACACACATAATAGGTGTATTTTCTTATTTTTTATGAAAGAGGTGTAATTTTTTTATAAAAATAAGAAATTATATTTTGACGAACAAATCAAAATTTTCCAATTGCAAGGGGTAAAGGTGATAACATAAACTCTTCTAAAAATTAAAATCTTTCTAATAAAGTCTTATCATTTCCAATATAGGTAAAAATACATTATAGGTGTATTTTTTTCGTTTTTTTATGAAAGAGGTGTAATTCTTTTTTATAAAATAAGAAATCATATTTTGGCAAACAAATTAAAAATTTCCAATTGTATGGGGGTAAAGATGATAACATAAACTTTTGTAAGAATTAAAATATTTCTAATAAAGTTTTATCATTTATCAAGTAAGAGGTGAAATTTAAGTTTAATTTAAAGTGAGGTTTCTACCTATTTATAAATTATGTGGAATTTTTAATACATCTCTTCATGCCAAGACTACCTCTACTATCTCTTCATGCCAAGACTACTTGACTCGTGCGTAGGACTACGTTGTTTAAGGATGGTCCGATAGCAGGTGACCCGATAGGCCCCACAACTGTGCTAGGATAAACTCTGATACCATATTAAAAAAAATTTAAGCATAACTCAACCTTACAAACTGACTTATAAAGTGAGATTTGTACCCATTTTTAAACTATTAAAAGACATTATCTTTAGTTGATGTGGGATGTCTAACATCATTTTCAATATAGGTAAAAACACGAAATAAGTGTATTTTTTTCGTTTTTCATAAAAAAGGGATAATTTTTGTTACACGAAAGGGTAAGTCTTATCACGTTGACACGATTTCAGTTAAACGAATAAAACTGAAATTGTGCTAACGTGACATGACTTTAGTACAAAAGAAATAAACTGAAATCATGTCAATATTGCACGACATTAGTGTAATTTTATTTTTTACTGAAATCTTATCACATTGGTACAACTTTTATTATTTTTTTGCATCGAAGTCGTGCCACATTAATTTTTTATTCTATTTTTTTCGTTTGTCTAAAATCATACCTTGATAACACAACTTGCGAATTTTCGTAAGAAAAAAAAAATTGAATCTCTTTTGTAAATAGGAAAAAAAATTGTCCTTGTGCTTTTTGCCTACAATATACCTCAACCCACCTTAAGTATACTACCTCACGATGAAAAAAAAAAAAAACTGTCATGAATATATATATTCTCACTTCGCTAGAATCATGATTGACTCGTTAAAATGTTTTTGTACGTACTCTCAACTGTTCAACCATTGTGAAAAAATATATAAAAGCTTAGTCAAAATCATCACCCCACATCTCAAAACGGTTAAAAAATGTGTGATAACATAATTAATTTAATGCAGAAATACAATAAAGTGTAATGATATAAACATGGAATATCTAATTGATAATTCAATTGTTAACAAGTATTTTATTTTTCCATCATTTTATATATTTTTTTTCTATAGATGTAAGAATTCGACATGTTTACCACGTAAAGTGCACATAAAATGAATTATTAAGAAAATTTGTTTTTAAAGTTATTGTCTTTGTTATTTCTTCTTATATTTTTCAACTATCTTGAAACAAATTTTTCTTCAATTGTTATTGACTATTATTGTCTCAAAAAAAAATCTAATAAGTAACCCAATTTATTTAAATTTATTTATTTTTTAGATTAATAAGAATTTTCGCAAAAAGATATGGCTGATAAAAATATAAATTTTAAGAATAAATTAATGAAGGTTCTTATTAATACATGAACTGGTGATTATTATTTTAATGTTAAGTATTTAAAATAATTTTTAATATCTTTTTTAAAAGAGTAGTTTCTATTATATGATTTATCGTTTAAAAAAATTGTATAAATTTTAATACTATCATGGTTGCGTGTGTGATGCAACTAATAAATAACTATATTTCTTAATCATATAATTAAGAGTTTGATTCCAAAATCCTTGTATTTTGACAATTATATTTAAGAACCTACTCATACCTGCCCAATAAAGTACTTGCTATGACAATTGATTGAAAGCTTGAAATGCATGGATATTTAAAAAAATCAAAAACTGATTTTTAAATTTTGATCTAAAAAAGAATACATAATTCCATAGAATAAATATAAGAACTCTGAAATTTAGTAACTTTTTCACAATTTTATTCTCAAAAATATCTCAGTGAATTAGGAAAAAGTCATTAATATCAATTCTCCTAAACTATATGAACTTTAAGATATACCAATATTCATTTTAGTCCTTAATAATCAAAAAAAATATTATTAAGATATAATATTTTACCAAATTAAAGACACCATTAATGTAATTAAGAAGGTCAAAATAAGAATGGCTTAACAAAAGTTAACTCCAAGTCAAGGAAAGAACTTCTTTTTTTCCTTCAATTCCTTAGCAAATTGTGAAGGTAACTCAAAATCACAATTGCGTTAGCGTAACTTAAGCATGTTACCCGTTCTTTACTTCTGTCTTCAAAACATATGATAACAGACAAAAGAAAGATCTTTGCAGATACAACCCTTCTAATCTTGTCGCCTCTTATCATCTTCTTTTGATCAAAGAAGGAAAAACAAACACTAAATTGTTATTATAGTATTATAATTTCAACATACTGAACAACTAATAAACTAGTTTTGTTTTTGTCACCTTTTACATATTAGATGTAAAAGTGAATTCAAAACAAAGTAACATCTTCATTTTATAAGTCTTCAACATATATAACATTAGAATTTCCAATTGCAGCATATCTTGATTAATGTTACTGATTAAAAATTGCATTGAAAATAAAGTACTTATAAGACAAGACTTCACCAAAGAGTTGTGGTGCTGAAAGCTTGCAGAGTGAGTACTTTATTCACAATGGGAGGACGGTGATGGATGTAGACCTGTTTAATTATTTGGGTCCCTGTGTCTTTGAATTTTAGCAGGTAGTAGACAAACATTGCTGCTATTTTTATTTTCTGTTACCCAAGATTAAGACATAAATTAACAGAAAGTACTCCTCTTTAATGATGATTAACTGAACTATATCTAGAAAGTGCAGAATTAGTCCATGCTAAATTCTACTTAATGTCATTAATTTGTACTAGGTAGTTTTTTTTTTTTCAGTTTGGATTTTGACTAACCAATTCAGTAGAGTGAAACATGTAAACCCCTTTTAACTTTTAACATCAGTTTAACATGAGATCAACACAAAAACCAAATCATGAATCGATAAATTTTGTAACAAAGAACCTTACTAAAGATATAAACTCTATCTTGTATACCTTGGTTCAAACTTTATCCTTGATAACTAGCACATCTGATCAGAGTATACTAAGAATTCTAAACCAACTATGCTCAAGTATATGCCCTACTTCTGATGAGAACGATTACTTTGTCAAACTCTTCTAATTGAGGTTTGAAAAACATGCCGTGGTTCTTAGAATTATTTACACATATTCTATAATTATAAATGCTTCCACGTGCCTTTTGCAGTAGTCTATTTGGTTTTTTTTATGACAGAAGAACGTGGTAGGAAAAAAATTGCAGAGTTTTGCTTGTTTTATGACCATAAGGATTGGTCTCCAAATTCAAAGCCAGCACGCCACAGGCTCCAAACAATGATCCAATACATTTGTTTATCTGATATTTTTAGCAGAGTCTGCAGAAAATTTTCATTGATTATTATAATTTATAAGTATATGCAACCTAATGATGAAAATCAAACAAAAGATAATATAAAATACAAGTAAAAATAAGTCGTTTCAAAAATATATTTCTACAAGTCCTGCCAATTACAATCTGAATTATGTAATAAATAAAAATTAATATCTGAGTTAGTTGAACAATAAGTTTTTAATATGCTATATCATATTACAGAGACAAGTCTTTTCATAAGTGGAATACGTTTCCATGCAGGGGAAGGATATTGAAAATTATTTTGCACCTTAACCATAAATCATGGAAACATTGCAGCGAAATACATGGCAGACGCATTTACTAGTAGATGATAATGTGGATAAGAGCTTGCGTAGCTCAATTGTTTCTTTTATTTTCTTCAAAATAAAGAAGAACTATGTCATATCTGCGTCAAGAAACTCTTTGCTATAGGTTAATACCTAATCTAAGAACTTGGATGTTACACTCTGAAGTGTCCTAAAAGCTAAAAGACTTCAGACCCAATTGTGTATTCATCTCATTAGTGCTATTCTTGAACATTGTCAACAATCTATTTGTTCCTTCAAATTCTGTACCTTAAATTAAGTGTGTGATTCCTATGAAAGAACAATTTTCCTCAATTTATGGGCTAACTAACTCTTGGTGGAAAATTAGCATCGAGAATTTGCCGACAGACTAAGATTAGAAAATGGCATTATAAGCTAGTTTGTCAACGCACTTTAGCTAAACACTACACTACACTGGTCATTATCAAATATGTATTCACATAACCCCCATATTTTGATAACCACTTTGAGGTAGGTTTTTTGTGAAGTAACGACCGCAACCACAACTTTTGCTAAATCTAGTTGTTGAGATTTCCTTATTTCTTTTTTGGATCAGCAGAAGACCAAGACCAGATAAAAAAATTGTGCAAATTTTAATAAAGCATGGTTGGCTACTTGCATATTTCTACGGTCGCTGATATTGCAGAAACTACAATGAAGTTGCAAAATTAAAGTGTGATCATGAAATTGAATGTGCTTCAGCTTGATATTCTCAAGCTCAAAAAGTCAAAACATGCAAAGTGGAAAAACTGCAAGTTGCTAAATGTTGACCCGTTAATTATGATCACCCTCTATTGCATGTGAAAGAATTCAAGTCATGCAAAAAGAATCAGTTTCTAAAACCCAAATGCTGTACTTTGCATTGGACATCTTTAAAGTTGTAATTTTCAATTACTACCACTGATTGATAATTAATTGTTGCACTATGGCATATGACAAATTCAATGTTGACCCGTTTAGATTATAAATGCTCTATAGCATAACATGACAAATTCAAGTCGTGCAAGGAGAATCAGTTTCCAAATTCTAGTGTTTTACTTTGAGATATCTAGTGATTAAATTACTATCTCTGACCGCTAATTGTGGCACTAAGTTGCACAGGGAGCATGTCAACTATTTCTACAACCAACATTCAAAATTGAATCTTAATTTCGTATCTACCTAATTACTTATAACATCATTGTAATAACTGATTAACAACTTTGATTGAATACCTTGAAGAAGAAATTGTAAGTAACCATGAGAAAGTACCATGAGAGAAAGAGTTATCAACTTATCATTCATTGAGAAGTTGTCCTTTCCCATCACATTTCCCGAAGAGAACACATAATGAGACATTTGTTGCCCATGTTTTTCAGTGCAATATATACCTTGTCCGAATGTTCAATAGTGATGTTTTGTGATTCGGTGTGGTGAACCATACATATCCAAAGCTATCCATGCCCACTATGTGACCTTGTCAAGGGTAACCAAAATAGTGTCATCAAGTACACTATAACAGTGTCATTCCTCCTCCATGTTATTCCATCCAAGTGGTGCATTATAATTTGCAAGTTTATACCAAACAAGTATTCACTTGAAAAGGAAGTTCCCTCCCTTGAAGAAATTACACAGAAAAAGCCCACACCTTAACTTCAACATATTCCCCTATGGTTACCACAAATGTGATAAGTTTTTGTCATCATGTGTAACTCCCCAATCAACTAACTTATCACCTTTTTGGAAGAGTAGGGCCTTGAACCCCTTTATATACCAAACTCTAGCCACACTCTTTCATACGTATCAACTATCCTGAAACCTTCAGCCCCACCCTGCATTTTAGCAGAGTTATTCTGTTCCTACAATGCCATCATCACTGTCCTCTTTCCTCCACATGATTCCTGTTCTCTCCCTTCTTGTACTCTCATGTACGATTTATTCTGGTTCTGCTCAGGGACCACCTTCACCTGGCTACTACCCCAGTTCCAAAATCAATCCAATTAGCTTTAATCAAGGCTTTAGAAACCTTTGGGGACCTCAGCATCAGAGAATAGACCAAGACTTGCTGACAATATGGCTAGACACCACCTCAGGTATGTAAATTTGTCTCACTCTCACATATAACTCCTAATTTCCCTTAAATTCACAAATCAACGTTTTTTATCATTTGGTAACACAACATTAGTACATTCTTCACTGTTACTAACTTACAGCATAGTCTTACTAAGGCATTGTTTTGTGACACAGGGAGTGGATTCAAGTCACTTCACTCTTATAAGTCTGGATACTTTGGTGCTGCAATTAAGCTCCAACCTGGTTACACTGCAGGAGTGATTACATCTCTCTACGTGAGAATTACTCTACAACTTCTGCTACTGTTGAAAAGTAAAGCTCTTCTTTTAAGTGCAAAATTTAATCTTTTTCTCTGAACTCTGGGAAAATTTCAGCTTTCAAACAACCAAGACCACCCCGGAAACCACGATGAAATTGACATAGAGTTCCTTGGTACGACGCCAGATAAGCCATATGTCTTGCAGACAAATGTGTACATCAGAGGAAGTGGAGATGTGAATATTATAGGAAGAGAGATGAGGTTTAATCTCTGGTTTGACCCAACAAAGGATTTTCACAACTATGCCATTCTATGGAAACCTGCTGAGATAATGTAATATTTCATGCATTCTCATGCCACCAATTTTCAACTTCCTTAATTCTGAATTTACATGTCCACATGTTCATCAATTTACAATATTAACTTTTATCACTTTTAGATGCATGACTATTTATAGTGAGGTAACTGTAAGAACCTTTTTTACTATCCGTACGTAGACTACTGATTTAAGAAATCTTTATATTGAAAGTAGTCAAAGTTAAGCCTCATTTCAAAATTTGTGTCAGTTATGTTTTTTTGTGTTTGTCTAAACTAGTGCATAGTCAAAATCTGCTTACGCTTCATCTACATTATTAATTTGGAAACACTTTCATTCATAGCTCATTGTTAGATTATGACTAGGAATTTTTCTGACATCACGTGATTGTGATGCACAATCTTGCTTGTGATGCACAATCTTGCTTGTGATGCACAATCTTGCTTGTGTAATAATGAATGTGGTTATTGTAATTAATATGTTGCATGCATTGTTGTTAACTAAGTTGAGTTATAATGGAAACAACATATATATGCAGATTTTTTGTGGATGATGTCCCAATAAGAAGGTATCCAAGGAAAAGTGAGGCCACATACCCTTCAAGGCCAATGTATGTGTATGGGTCAATATGGGATGCATCTTCTTGGGCAACAGAGGGTGGAAAATACAAAGCTGATTATAAATACCAACCCTTCATTGGTAGGTACAAAAACTTCAGAGTTCAAGGTTGCACTAGTGAAAGCTCTGCCTCATGCAGGCCACCTTCTGGCTCTCCATCTGGCTTTGGAAGTCTGAGCCCTGACCAGTTTAGGGCCATGCAATGGGTCCAAAACACCCACATGGTTTACAACTATTGCCATGATCCTAGGAGAGACCACAACCTGATCCCAGAATGCTAAGCCCAAGTTTGGTCATGTTGGTGTGTCTCATCTCAATTCTAAGTTACCCCTTATATATATATATAGTTGAAAAAAAATTAAGTTGTGAAATGGTGTTAGGAGTGGTTTTTGTGATGGTCCCATTGCTAAGTGTAATTGCAAGAGTAGTTGAACGTCCAAGCCACTCCAATGATTGGAATGTTGTGTTGTGTCATTGTGTTGTAGTGTCGTTTTGGGTCCTATGATATTGCTATTCAAATAAAATGATATGAATGTTTTCCTTATACGTGTATGGGTGTGAAAAGTGACACTGAGAGAAAGGACATGCTCCCTTATAAGCAAATCCTTTGAAAGAACCTTTCTCATGGACTTTGATGCCTCACTCTGGACCACCATATTCTTATATTTTCACTTTTGTTCCTTTCCATTGTCATTACACAGATGAAGAGTATTCACGAAATTCTAAAAAAAATATAATGTTTATACAGTTTATAGAAAATGTTATTCCATTTTTCTGTCAACTTTTCTTATTTTATAAATATTTTTGAAAAGGGTTATCGAAACCAACAAACCCAATTGTAGTGTGGTACTGTTCCTGGCCCATGCGAGGGCACTGATCATGAATTTGTATAGCATCAATGTGGATAACGAAATGGGCCACAGCATAATTCAGTGTCTGACACACTCCTGAAATTTGATAGACACGTTTGGTTACTATACGACAACCCAATCAATTCGTGCCTTTTGTCAATTAATAGTTAAAAGGAAAACTTGCATTTATAAAAGAGAGTTTTTTTCTAAAAAAATATTACCTCTTCTATAAATAGGTACCTATTATTTCAAAAATAGATTTTAGAAAACGTTCAAATTGTAAATATCCCTTTTATTAATTCACTTTATGTAAATAAAATTTTCAGTTGTAATTTTTCCTTTCCTATCTTTTGGTGTCACTCGAAATACTTTAGAACTTCATTTTACCATGCTAGTATGTAGTGTCCAAAGATATCATGTATCGATTATTGTTCACGATGTCAATACATCAATATGATAAAAATAAGTGTTGACATCTTGACATTTTCAAAAGTCACTCGAACAATTAACCAATTTTTTAAATTTGATTTAATTACTTTATTATCAATAATCAAATATAAATTATTAATAAAACAATGATTAAAGATATTTTTTAAACTTATTTATATTTAACTTAATTATTTTTATAGATAACAATTCAACTCAAATAGTGTATACATAGATACTCAAATAATATATACATAAATATATATATTAAGACAAAAAGTAATGACTCTTTAAAAACTTTATATCATCATTTCTTATAATTGACTTGAGTATTATAATCACATACTTATCTAAAAACTGAGATCGATACGAAAATTGAAAATAAAAATAGAAAACAAGAAAAAGAATATCAAAATTATAATAATTACATAAATTAATTTGACCTTATAAATAAATCACATATTATTAATAAAATTAGATAAAAACTACAAATTAAAAAACGGTGTTGTAAATATTATGTGAATAACTAATTCTGTTTATATATATAAAGTAATTTGATGAATTGAATGATATTAAACGGCTTTATAGTTTTAACCTTATTGTATTTCTATGATTCAAACTCAACATTTTGTTTTAAATAAAATGAATTATATAACACTTATAAAAATCTAATTATTGAAAAGAGAAAATTTAAAAACTATTTGTAACGAGAACGCTCCTTCATAAAGATATACAAAAATATCATTATCGAAGATATATCAATTTTTTTTTTAATAACTAACTATATTTTGTCTTGACTATAAATCTCCTGTCCACGTGATTCAATTATTGAAAAAAAAATAGAAGGAGAGGATAAAATAGTACGGATAAGACAAAGGAAACTTAATGTCATATATATCTCGATAATGAAAAGGATTAGATTTTATCAAATTACTAGCTCACCAATGACAACCATAAATCAAGTTTTTTTTTGTTTTTAATCCCGATAACGATAATAATCTTTTCAGTATATCTTAATTACTTTATTTTAAGATTTATGAAGCCATTTATGGTTATGGAAAAGAGAATATAAAAATGTGAAACGCGTATTAAACTGATTATCTCAAGTTTTATTTATTTTTTTCTATTTTCAAGTAACAACACTTTTTTTTTTGTCAACAAATAAATTAAACAATCATTAACTTATCATATTATAACTTAAATTTTGTACCGATTGTTATGGATATAAGTTGTGTTTGTAAACACTAAACAACTTTTTTCTATTAAAAAATATAAATATATATAATCTTAGTATGGATCACATTTTGTTATATTCGGAGAATTAAAAGATTTAAAAAAAGAAGAAATTTTATTAAAAGGAAAGAAAATATATGGATATCCAAACCTTTAAACAAATTTTCTTTAAAATTAGTATATTTTTATAGGGTTACTTGTATTTTATACGAAAACATGACTTTATAGCTCTTTTGAAATAAAATTTGAAGTACGAATTACCTTTTTCAGAAGACTTGCATATACGATCTCTATTTTTCTTTTTTTTATTTGTTATTTTCAATTGATAATGTAAATGAGATGGTCAGGTTTGTAATATATTGTTTTTCTTTAAAATATTGTTTATTTAGAAAATAATTATAGTTTTTTACATGATTTAAATTTCGCTAATAAATTAAAATTTGATATTAATGAAATAAAATATCAAATCTCATCACGTACAATTTTAATAAAAACTTCGATGTCAAATATAATATGTTCATATCTAAAACAAAAAAGCACTTATATCTTAGCAATAAGGCGAAAAATATTAAAAACCTTCCTAATGGTGAATATTTCGGGTGGCTTACACATAATAGTTTGAAAATAAAAATAAGAAGAAAGAAAAAAAATATCAAAATTATAATAATTACATAAATTAATTTGACCTTATAAATACATTACATGTTATTAATAAAATTAGATAAAAACTACAGATTAACTAATTTTGTTTATATATATATATATATATATATATATATATATATATATATATATATATATATATATATATATATATATATATATAAAGTAATTTGATGAATTGAATGATATTTAACGGCTTTATATTTTTAACCTTATTGTATTTCTAAGAATCAAACTCAAAATTTTGTTTAAAATAAAATGAATTATATAACACTTATAAAAATCTAATTATTGAAAAGAGAAAAATTAAAAACTATTTTGTTAATAATTAACTATATTTTGTCTTGACTATAATCTCCTGTGCATGTGATTTAATTATTGAAAAAAAAATAGAAAGAGAGGACAAAATAGTACGGGTAAGGCAAAGGAAACTTAATGTCATATATATCTCGATAATGAAAAGGATTAGACTTTATGAAATTCTCGATAAGGATAATAATCTTTTCAGTATATGTTAACTACTTTATTTTAAGATTTACGAAGCCATTCATGGTTATGGAATATACAATGTGAAACGCATATTAAACTTATTTGCTAAAGTTTTATTTATTTTTTCTATTTTCAAGTAACAACACTTTGTTTTTTTGTCAACAAATAAACGAAGCAATCATTAACCTAAGAAACGATACCATTTTCAATGGGTAAATGAATTCCTCTGTTGACTATGGTTTTTAATCAAGATACAAAGTTATTATATATTATAACTTTTCATATATTATAACTTAGTTTAAAGTATAAATCATTAGCTAAAATATTTTTGGGTAAAATATTGCAGGTGTGCTCGCTGATTTGATTCAAATATAAACATGGGAATTATAAACCAATATAAAGTGAATAAAAGAAATTTTTTTTTCAATCTCCAAGATTTTTTTTATTAAAATTTCATTTTTTCTTAACATAGATTTAATCGTTTGAACTGGTTATTGAACTACAACCTTATCCTTAATGAGGGTAGCATGAGGTTTCCTATAAAAGTATTGAAAAATTATATTATTATATTATATTTTTAATGATAATTATACTAATATCACCCTTTTCTACTTCTGTATACTTATACTTCAATATAACAGCAGTGGTAGCTCAAGGTTTCGGGAGGCCTAAAGCGAATAAAAAAATTATGTCTTTTTTAAATTAATAAAATAATTAAAATTATGATATTTTAATCTAAACTTTATTTTTCGAGTTGTTTGTGATGTTAAATTATCTATTAAATTATCATAATTAATTTTTCGTTTAATCTTTTTTGTTGAGACATTGTTGATCTTAAATAAGATTTTATTAGTTTAATTTGAAAAACTCCTTTCACCTTAAGTAACTGATACTAGAATTGTTAAACAATTTACAACAAAAACATAATACTTTATCTAAATCTGTGGAATAAATGAGTCATCTTCTTTCATTTTTCTCCCCATTAAACAATTTTTTTTGGATATAATATGATACAGAAAAGTGTCTTGAGTATTTATCTTTTGGAAAATCTATATCAGTTATCCTAATAGGGCCTTTTTCTACTAATAAGTCTCTTAATTTTGTATCAATATCTTCTTGTTGACTTGGATCGTATATATTTTTAATATTAAAATCATTTTGTCTTGCAATTTCATTCTCATTATCCTGAGTTTGTGAATCATTAGTTTGAGAATCAAAATTATTATCTTTGTTGACTACTTTATTATTGTCTACGCCTATATTTACATTGTTATCTTCACCTAAATTTAAATTTATATTGTTATGTTCTTCATTTAAAGAAGACTCAACTGTATTTTCTAATTCATTTTTTTTTTGTTTGTTTTTATAAATTTATCCATAATCCCTTTCTGTGATTCAATAAAAATTCAACTCTTCTTTTTTTCTTTTGAACTTTTGAATAACCTGATTCAAATTTTTTTAGCTGTCATATTTGTATATTTTTATATAAATTAAAAATTATAATATATATCACACTGAATATAACTTATAAGTATATAAAATAAGTCTATGTTAAAAAGATAAAACCTGATTGATCCTGTCCTTTGGTATGTCTTTAAATATAATTTATAACTTCTAAATTCTCTTCCTTGCATCTGTACAGAATATTTTAAGATTAATTAAACAATAATGAAAAATAAAAAAAAATGGGATTAATTGATCAATCTCATATTATTTTTACCTAATATTGATGCACTCAAAAGGAGTCAAAGTGAACACAAACTCTTCCTCAATTAATCTACTGGTTAAAGTCTCCAAGTAAAGACACCCGTCATAAATGCACAATATAGAATGATGAGATATGAGATGAAAGAAATTTCAAATTGAAAATAAGTTGAATTGAAATAATATTATAGAAGGAACAAATAGACAAAGGAAGAAACAGAGATAAGTGAAGAAAGAATGAGAGAAGTGGAAGAGTAATGATAGGACATATAAAGAGATATCAATCCCTAGGAATATAGGGAAGAGAAAAATTAGAAAGTTTTGATAAGAAAGATTTCTTGACTCCTTGACTGTTCAATTTTTTTTAAATATTATTAATTTATTATAAGAAAGCTTTAAGAATATTATTCATTAAATAGTATTTATAGTACCAATATAAATTTAAAGTCATTAAATAATATTTCTAGCACCAATTTAAACTTAAAGTTAGATAAAATATTTAAATTTTTAATTAAAATTTTGTTAGTATAATTTTAAAATTAAATATTTTTTATTTTATAATAATATGTGAGTATTAAATTTTTTTGAGGCCTTGAGGCTTAAAGCATATTAAATTTTTTTGAGGCCTTTGTGACCTTGAAGTTTAAAATATATTAAATTTTTTGAGACCTTTAAAACTTTGAGACCTAAAGCGGTTGCTTTAGCTACTTGGGCCTTGAGCCAACCTGTATAACATTCGTGTATTCATAATTTATTTATAAAAAATTAAAAAAGTATATTTTTGCTATTATTGAAAATAAATAATTATAAACATCAAATACTTTTTTTTTCCTCTTGTAGCCCATAAAGATTCCTTTTCCATTTACATTCTCCACGTATCTAAGGTGAGGGTGGTGTCATCTCATCATATTATAGTTGGATTTCTTCTCTAATTTTCTTAAAAAATAAAAGATAAAGAGGTGATAAAATAAATTGTCTTTGAAATCATCCACGAATTCTAAAAGTATATCTTTCTTATTAGATTTGGTACAAATTTTGAATTCTTGATTTAGAACGGAAAGAACAATTTAATTTAATTATTAAAGAGATCAAACTCCATAGAACCAATAATAGAAAAATAAAAGTGAATATTAATTATTTTTTATTTAAATGATTTCTCTACCTTAAAGAAAAAAAGATTAATAATTATCTTAAAAAAAACATATTTTCATGACAGATTGTTTAACGTCTCAATCACTATTGAATATCTAATTTAAAGATAACATCACTAACCAAATTTGTGAACGATATTTAACCTACTAATCACAAAAATCGCCTCCAAAATAATATTAATTATGCATGGCCAATAATATCACCCATTTATTATTAGTCTGAATCAAATTTGAAAATTTCCCAATTAATGAAGTAGTATCTCCAGAATCATTTAATTCTGTTTATACATGAAGTTTGTATTTTTGGCGTTATCTTGAATATTATAAAAATGGTAAAATTTCTTTGGCTGAGTTTGGTGGCTACATGACAGCCCTTTTCCTTGTAATTATTTTGTAATATTTCTCTTAATTTATGTAAGGATTTTTTTAATTACAAAACAGCAAAAACACATTTTTTTTTCTATTATCTTGAATCCGGAACAGTGCTAAACCTCTGTAGGAATAATATTGGGCCAGGAGTCCAGAACCAAAAAGGAGAAAGGGAACAAGAACAGACCCAAATTTAAACAATTGTTTGGAAATGAAAATTTCAAAATTTTTTTTTGTTTTCAGAAAACTGTGTCCACTGCAAGTACATTTTTCAATTTGTGAATTAACATTTATTGATGAACATTATTAATATAGAGTTAGTTTATCAAGCTGAAAATGAGTGTATAATCTAAATAGGATTAGATGGACTGATTTTCTTAAATGTTTTATTCTTATAATTTATCTATATATTTATTATAATATATTTATGAAAGTACAATCAAAAGCTTTAACTATTGTACTAAAACATTGACCACAAACTAAAAATAATACTATAATTTGAGTTTTAAGATTGAAAATTTAATTTCAGTTTTGGGTGTGGCATGTGCAATTTGATGGGATGGATTCAGTGATTTCTCTGTGTGCTTGCTTGCGTTGATTTTGACAACCTTTAAAGCAGTGGTGACAACTCTGACGGCCCCATTAAGGCAAAAAGATAAAAATTAAAAATTTAAACCACCACTATAAAAACTCTGACATCTCTGACACACCTTCATCTTCCCCTACCCATCTCTATTCTCATTAATCATTTCACTGACACTCCCATTTTTTCACCTCTTTTACCACAAAATAACTCACAAGACCCTTTTCCAGTTACCAAATAGTCAATAAAATCAAATATAATAATAAGCATAACCAAAACACATTTCAAAAAAATAACTGTCTATAACTTTTTAAATTTACTTACACCAAAAATGATTATACAAAATTTACCTCCAAAGATATTTTTTCACTACTTCCCCAGCCGCAACTCCTTCCAATCAATTATTGCCATGTCATCACCATAAACCACGTCAGCATTAATAAACCCGAAGAAAGTCGTAAACCCAATCTTCCACTTTGGGCCCCACCATGAGTCATTAAATTCCATCTCTGAATAAATTCCAGCTGGCATCCACTAAATATTATTTTAATATTTACCATTTATTTCTTTGTTTATTATTATAATCTTCCATGCAGCGTGTTTTGTTTGCGTAATGCAATGAGCACGGGTGAAGTGAAGAAAGAAGGAACCAACTTGGCGCCCAGTTTAAACCTCTTACGTGTCAAAATCCAATTGGCGTGAAACCCTCGAAGCCCTATAGGACCTTTCAAGCTTTTCGCTCAAAGCACGTAGCACCTGCCACGTGGCATCCCCTTCCCGAACCTGGCTGTTGAAAAGTAGTGCCCTCCTTGTCGATGGGTCCCACAGGTTCTTTTGAATCGTGCTCAGGTTCGTCGCCGCCACGCGCTCCAGTATCTCCGCCAGCGACCCCACGTCCCTCTCCGCCACAGTTATCGATATCTCCGACCACTTCACGGCGGAGGGAAACGGCAACTGGATACCGTCCGCTATAACTACCGGCACGCAACCCAAAGCAACGGACTCTACCAGCCTTGGACTCCACGGGGCCCACCCTAAGGGGCACAGACAAAACACCGAACGTGCAATCTCTGACTGGTAACCGGCAAACCTGTGTCTCTGCAGGTAAAACCTCCGGTCACCGTTGAACTTTCGCCATATCATTGTCCTCACTTTCCTTCAAGGTGAAAACAATGAACTTGTCAAAAGAAATACAAATAATAGAAAATAATTAGCTAATTTTTTTACGTTATGTCTCCGTCACAAAATATGACAAATTTACTTCGGATAATAATTTTTAAACGTTGAAATGATATTTTTTTGTCAACTACGAATGTACAAAAATTATATTTACAATCCCTAAGAAATTATTCAGGTTTTGACTATTTTGTACAGAATTAAATTGCAGTTAATTTCTCATTTAATTAGAGAGAAGAAATGGAGATAGTTATTACTTGCTGTAAAATCGTCCACTGACGTTCTTGGGATGAAGTTCCATTTTGCCCCGGAAGAAAACCCAAATATCTCGCCGTCCGTTCACCGGAGACTTATCCATCGTGTCCTGCACACTTTCCGGCGAAACGTACGGCGGAATCACAACATGCTCTACCTTCTGGCATGGGTGGTCGTACACAACGCCAAACGTCTGCAACACAATCGAGTTTCTCATAATTTCCGGCACGCCGTCAGCCACCGCCACGTCCTCCTTCGCAAAACCAAACAAAACAAATCATTCTACGAAACCAACTAGCGAAACCGTTTGAATACAAAAAAACAAAGATGAACGTACCAGCGTGTGGAAACACGAGCCGAAATCATGCGACGCCACAAAGACGTGGTCGGAGCCCCTGCTCCGGTTCCAGAAAGGGTACTCCGACGAGACGAGGTTGACCGCGGACGCGATGAGGGAGCGCGCGTGCCCAATCGCGGGGAAGCCGTTGACGGTGCTGAAGTTGCAAGACACGTAAACGGGGACGAAGAAAAAGTCAGCTTCGTAAGGGTCAAAAGTTCGCACCTCGCTGGTCAACAAAGCCCTGTGAATGGCAACCTCCGACGCAAACAAATGTCTGCTGCACCTCTGGTTCGACAACCAATCCGTGTTGTACTTGGGCGGAAGATCGTATACGAACACCTTCAAGTTCTTCAACGACGCAGACCCTTATAAAGCAAAACATCAAACAACACTAAATTTCTAATCTTTAACTTAAAAATAATATTTTTCTTCACGTATTGTAATATAAAATGAGATTGAGTGTAGATACCTAGATAGTGGAGAGATTGTGGAGGAGCTGTGTTGTTTGATTCAATAAGGGTTCTGGAGACATGAGTTGTTTTGTGGGGAGGTGGTTGTTTGGTGTGGTTGTTGTTGCTGATGAGGTAGGAAGTGAAGAAATAGAGGGAAAGAGAGAGCCAGAGAAGCCATTTGTAGTATTTGTAAAAGCAGTTTTTTTCTTGCTGGTGATGAGAGCGGCCATGTTTGTGAAGGAGCTTCATCTTCACATAGTAGCCCCTGCTATTTGGGGCTGTTTTGTGCAGAGCCATTTCATTTAAATTCAGAGGGAAAAAACAAGCCAGGTGTGGAGGGGATCAAGGTGGTTGGTTGAGAGAGTGCTATCTTGCTGGGGTGTGAGAAGAAGTGGAAATGAAGAAACAGCGACGGGGGGAGAAACCAAACGGGGGAGTTTTGTTTGGTTTTGTTTTGTGTTGTGTTGTGTTGGTAGCACTTCGTTTTTGCTAGAGAATAAACAAAGGGGGTTTGTGAATTTTTTTATTAGGGAAAAGTGAGGGTGGGATTAAATTATTGCGTTCAAAGGAAGAACGGTTATGGGGTTCTTTATTTTCTTACAGGACATGGTGTGTTCCTAATTTCGATTATTCCCTAATTATTGAGGGAGAGTGTGTGTGCAAGAGAGAGAGAAAGATTGTTTGTTATGTCACATGGTGAAAGGCTGAAAGGTAGCAATAGATCAGAAATGAGGTTGGCCACGGACTTGCTTATTATGCAGCTTTTTAGCCTTCTTTCTCAGTACTTTTTAACTTTATATATTGTCTCATATCAACCATGAAAGATATTAAAATCAGAATTCAAAACCATGAAAAGAACCTAACACATCAATGAACATGTTGATGAACTTTTCGGAAATCTATGGCAAAACCTAAAGTTAAGATTTACTACGTTTAACAAAAATCTAAATTAATTACAGTTAACAGTTTTGTCGTTATGACTGGTTTAATACTTACGATAACATTAACTCACATTTGATGTGTGCTGTTGGATTGAGTTGTTGTGAGTGGTTCTAGGTGCAACTAATTTTTGTGGCTTTGGGAAGAAGATAAGGTTGTCTTAAACATGTTTTATGATGAATACGAAATTAAGCAACAACATCTAGATCAACGTGACAATCTCTGTCTCACCATCATCCTTGTAAGTGCAAAAAGCCAATGAGGTAGTGTCCAAGCATTCAACAGTGGATCATATTTGATACAGGACAGATGCAAAGATCGGCAAGGCTTTAAAGAGATATTTTGCTAATCCATGTAAATATTTAATAGATAAAACCAAACAACAAAAACAAAAATAATGCAATAAGAGCAATGATAATATGACTAGAAAAATAAGCCTTACGGAGAAAAGATCGTTTATTCTTTTAAATAAGAGTAATTGTTTTTCAATAACCTAACAAAAATAAACTGTTTTATTTTCCTTGAATCCACTTGCCAATACTATCACTTTCCTGTTGCATCAAATCAAATGATGTAACTAATTTTACGGGAGACACAACTATTTTGTTGATTATGTTAACAATTTCTATATCTTGAGAATTCTTTCAACGAGAATAAGAAAAAAATAGATTATAATTATGAAAATAACTCACGTTATCATTCCATCATAATTCATCATGTATAATACGTTTTTTAAATTTTTATGATAATTATTTCAAAAATTAGACCAAAAATTTTAATTGATTGATAATATATTTTTATCGACAGTGTACGAATTAAATTCGGACTATATAAATAATACTATAATATAAATTTAAAATTATTCAATATTAATAACCACTTGTTTTACGAGTACATACTCATGCATATACTTAATCATATTTGCGCTCTTCTCTTAACACAAATAATTATTCACTTACACGTGCATTCTGAATTCTATAATTTCTTTACGTAAAAAGAAATAGAAACGTTTGGGCCTATTTATTTCACTTCAAAATTAGGTGGGTCTTCACGTATATTTTTATGCACAACAATAATCGTTCAAAACTTTAGATTTTTAAAATTTTTTTTCATGAGTAAAAATAATATATAAAATTTATTTATTTACCTATTTGTTGAGTGAAATTAACATGAAGCAATAAAAGTATTTATGAATAATTGTTATCACGTGACTTAAAATGAGTTTTCTTTTTTTCTTATCAATAATATATTGTTTCCCTTAGCCACCAGAGGTAGACCCGTAAGTGATGATATGATAGCTCGGATAATATACATGGCTGGGACATCATATTTCTATAATTGTTAACTTTCGTACACGGCAAGCTAACATTTTTTCTCTCTTATATTAAAACAAATTATAATTTATAATTAAAATATTTAAATAATTAACTACATATAACGATTGGATTATAGCTTCTAATCTGTCTTTGGTGAGTGTGATTTAAAGGTATTAAATTATTAAAAGAGGTTTGCATGTTTGATGGTATCTTGAGGTCAAAGGCAATAGGATTAGTACATGCTACCTAGAAGACATTCTATGTGGTGGAATATGCACAAGGAATTTTGTGGTTGGAGTTTTGGTCACATAACCCTTCTAGTTACATTTGGATTACTTGTTTCAGCACCCACTTGTAAACATACAAACACTCAATAAAAAACTATAAATGCTTCCACCCTACGTTGCTATAATTATTTTCTTAATCAAATCACATCAAAGATTAATTATGCCTGCCAAATGTTATTTCTTTGTACACAGGTGCATAGCTAGGGAGAAGTTTTGTGTATAGCTATGAGATATGAGATAGTGAAATAAAGTTTAAAAAATGTGGTTAGTTTTACTTTTTTTATTTTTGTTGTTGTTTAGGATCTTGGCTTATATGAGGTTTTTCATCTTTCCTTTTCACTATCTTATCCACTTTTGAAGCCAAAGTCATTTTCCCTCCCTGGTTAAGGAAACTAGAGCAACCAACAATATTGCGCATAAAAGCTAAGACCAACTAAAGTATTTTTCATTGGCAAGGATATGTATAGAAGCACTCAAGGTTTTATTGACTCACCCAACAAATGTCAATTTTATTTGCGATGACTATGAAAGATCAATACAAACTCTACAAGTCCTTCTCTTTGGGCAAATATGTTTCACATCTCATTTGTGTTGAAGAAAAAAAGGTAACTATTTTGGAAACTAATAATAAATTAGTTTCAGAAACTATATTCTTTAGTGAATTCATTTTATGTCATATTTTCTCTCTTATTATTTATTACACCAAAATAAGATACGAAATTATAATTTCTTAAATAAAAAATTTATTGAAAAAAAGTGCATGAAGAAGTGGGATCTGGGATTTGAAGCAATGATTGAAGGGTCTAGAGGGTCCAGCTACATGGAAGCACTTCTGCAGAAACACCTGGTAGGATACTTTCATAATACACTACTGATTGTTATATTCTCTTTGCTAGTGGGGTGAATGCAAATCACAAATTAAGGCCTTAAATAGGCTTTTATGTGTTATTGTTACTTAAAAAGTAAAAATCTTTGTTTATTAGAGTAACTTCTTCCAAAAAAGAAAATTCTGGTTGTCTGTCTCATATTAAAATAACTTTTAATGATATATATATATATATATATATATATATATATATATATATAATATTTGTGTGAACATGTATTTTTTAATATTTTACCCTTACAACAGTAATAACTATTTTTTTTTATTGTTTTACTATTCTTTGTTAACTTGTGTTTGAAGGAGAGTCAGAAATAATTACTTCATAAAAAATGAGATAACTCTCATTATAATTATTTTTTAAATTGTATTAATTGTTTTTTTAAATATGAACACACCTATTTAATAACAAAGTGTTTTCACTTACATATAAAATATATAAGGATGATTCTCCCATTTTGTATATACAATTCTTTTTCTATTTTACATAATACTTTTAAGCTTATAATATTTAATAACAAAGGGAAGACTTTTATATAGACTAATTACAAACATTTTATATAAAGTTAAGTTATAAATGTTTATAATGTTAGATTGTATATAATTAAATAGCTTATCATAGTATAATCTTAATGCAATGTACAATACATAATGTATTCAATTAACTTGTTGTATATAATAAATAAAATTATATAAAATAAGAAATAATTATAAAAATAAAATAAATTACATAAATTAATTATAATCAAATATTATACCATTCATAAATTTAAATAAATAAATAGAATTATCAATAAAACTATTAAATTATAATTTTATGTTCTTATAATAATTTATATTAAATTTTATAACTAAAATATAATAACGAAAATATCAAATGATTTATATTTTAATATCTATTACATTCTTTTTTATCTATAATAGGGTATAAGATAATTTCATATTAACATTTTTTTAAGCATCTAATAGAAATATATTTAATGGTTTAAATAAAAAATTTATTAGTATAATTTGATTATATATATATATATATATATATATATATACATGGATGTACAGAGAGAGATAATTTAGTCTTTCTCATTATTTTATAAAATGCGTTTGAATAATATTATATTACTTTACTTTGATATTTAAGATTTAGTCTATCTTATCCTTTAAATACAATTTATTTAAAATGATAGTTGTTCCTTAAAAATATTCTATATCTTTATGAGTCTCAAATAGATAGTATACAAGTCGATTTATATCTAAAATTGGGAAGAGACATATTTTTTGAGTTTTTTTTTTAAAGTCCAACAAAGATTAGTTTAAACCTTTATTATATAATATTAAAATTTATTGATATTTTAGTCAAATCTGTTAAAGATAAAATTGTTAAAGTGAATAATCGTATTTAAAGTATTATTTATTTTAAAATATCTTTCTTTCTCATGATTTTGTTTTAAAAAGTTTCAATAGATTAAAGAAATAAAATATTTATAAATATTTTTTAATTTTTTATTCGTATATAATTCAATGTGTATTAAAATAAACTTTTTAGTCCAGGACTAAACTAGTAGATAAGAATATTTGCTTTTAAATTCTTTTTTTTTTCTCATATATTATACTAATGTTTTAGTTTCATGTTTGATAAAATAACATCATTAAGGTTTATCATTATATTTAGTGTTATCCAATTTAAAATTTTATATCTTGATTACAATTTGTTTTTATAGACAACCTCTAATGTTTTAATCTCAAACCGATTAATAATAAAAAGTTTATACTTATTTGTAGCTCGACTTCATGATAGATTTTTTACAAATAAGTGTGAAATAAAATTTAACTTAGTTATCCAAATTGAAGATTTTTAACTCAACTTTAAATCTTAATTATCTCTTGTTTGATTTCATCTCTTAAGTCAATCTTTATTAATAGATGTCATATTTATTTTGACTCTACTCCTTAAATATTTTTAGCCTAAGTCAGCATCATGAACATAAATAACTTGACTTTAAACATATATAAAATAATTCATATCTTAGTATCACTCGCTAAATTATACAAATGAGGATCAATAGTTTCACCTCATGCTTTAAACCTCTATAAAACTCTTGCCTTCAATATCTTCCATGGAACTTCGTTCCTTCTAGATTCCTTTACTAATAACAATCAGTTTCGTTAAGGATTAATATTTATGGGAGAAAATGAAGAAATAGTTTTACTAGATTTTCTTTTTCAATTATATGTTTGGAGAACTTTAATATAAGACGTAACTTAGGAAAATATATTTATTGATATAGCATTTGATAATGCTGGTAATCAAACTTGGGTGTAATTTAATAACCCCAAGCATTTATCTATGCAGTTTGGTTAGGTGATATATAAATGAGGACGACACTATCATAAGTATCTGTCTTTGAAATTTAACAGTTTGGAAGACGTGGTCCGAGTTGACCAAATTGGATATTTAGCAGAAAGAAGAATAGTTACTATTTTATGGCAAATTTTGTATATGATATTAAAAATCTCAAATCGACTAAACATAAAGTTTTTTTATAGTTTATGAATGAGTATAAATCTCACCTTATAAACCGATTTTGTAAAATTGAGTTAAATTTAAATCTTACTCCGTAATATCAGAATCTATTCTATCACAGTTATTAAGTCATCTGTTACCAAGTTGCTATAGAACCACTCTTAAACAAGATAGTGACAACTATCCTACCAATTAAGTTAAACTTAAATATCACCTTTTAATACTTGTCATGTGCACACTGACAAGAAAAATGAATCAATTACAAATGTAGCAAGGTTAAACATAGTAAGCTGTTTTAATCCATAGAGCTTGTAAGACAACTTATACAGTTGCCAATGCAATATTCCTGAATATGAACAAATGTCTGTTCATACATCTGCTTAAAAATAAAGGAGTTGTAAGTTGAATTAAGAAAAGGGTATATGACCCTACAGCATTGCGGTGTGAGCTGTTTGAGCACATGCATTGCATAGATAGGACTCAGGAGTCACTAAGACACAGGGAGGGAGTGGCATGAAATGAAGAATCTTCCAAATTATTGGAGAGAAAAGTTTGATCAAAATTGCCTTTGCCTTCGGGAACATGTTCCCATGTGTGCATGTGACACCCTACATGGAATAACCACCCTCCATTCCAATATTGAATTCAGAACATACTATTGTTTTTCCATGCTTCAGATTTTCTTAGATTTGGTTTTTCAACTTTGAATGGTGGATGAATGAATGAGTATATTCTCTTGCTCTTCTCTCTCAGATTGCCATCTTTCCCAAAGTAGTGGCTTAATCACCTTGTATTGGAGGGTTAAGGAAAATAAGTTTTGTGTGGATAATTTTCTTCGTTAATGCTTCTTAAGAATGAAAAGAAAAGAGAAATAAAATACAGTTCTTCATAAGTCAAATTAATTTAGTTTTAAGCTAATTTGTAAAAAATTCTATTTATTTTTTAATGCATTAATTACTTGTTTTAAACAACGAGAACTGTTTCTGATCCATTAAAATATCAGGAACTGTTGACCCTGAGACAATAAATTATTGGCCATTGCTTCCTTTATCTCATCATATTTTTAAAATACTTCTTCGGGTTGAAAATATGGCTCTAAGAATTCACATTCCGAAATAAATTTTAGGTATAAAAATGGTTTATAGAATTATGAATTTTAGGAGGTGTAAAAATTATTTATAAAATATTATTTCTGGAAGTTTAGTTGAAGTTTCGAAATGTAGTTTTCGAAAATATACCTTAAGCCGTTCCATAATTCTTTTGGAATTCCGTTTTCGAAAAAAAAAAAAAATTGCAATCGGCACATTTTGCAGTTCTAATAATACCACCTTCAAAAAAAAAAAAACTTTCACAAACCACTGCAGAAATTGTCTCAAACCACCAAAACAGTTGAGCAAACTTCACTGTTAAAAGTTAAACCAAAAAAATATTAAATATGCTTCTCACAATCCTTCAAAACCGTAAAAGTGCAAGCAATTTTTTTTTTCTTTTGGATGGGTGTAGCAAGCAAATGAGTGAGTGCAGAAAGCAATTGCCTAAACTATTTTCATGTTTTGTTCTTTTGAATTTTAACGGTTTCAGTCAAAATTACTAGAGATAGACTGCTTCTGGCTGCATCTCCAGGTTTTTTAAATTTTCTTAAACCATCCCGTTTAAGAAAATCATTGTACCTCTTATTATTTAAAAATGAATAAAAAAACTTTTTTTAAATAGGCAAATTCGACAACCAATTCCAAATTCGAAAATAGCTTTAGAAATTGCTTATTCTTATCCAGATTCGAAAATAGTTTTCAAAATTGCTTATTAAAAAAAAATGTATCGTTAAAAACACTTTCAGGTAAATCCTGAAGCTAATTCTAGATTCGTAATTAACTTCAAGATTTATTTATTTCAGAAATACTTTTTTATAAAAAATGAATTTCAGAATAGATAATTCTAGAAGTCAATTCCATATCCAGAAATAGCTTCCAAAAATTTCTATTCCAAAACTGAAGGTGTCAAAAAAAATTATTATATAATTAATTATCTCATTATATCATTACCTATTTTAAAATTGTCTATTTTAGAAGTGAAGGTGTCAAAATAATTATCATTGTCTATTCTGAAATTATATAAAAATAATTATATTATTTCTTATTTTGGAATTATATCAAAATAATTATATCATTGTCTATTATGAAATTTTATCATTGTATCATTATATTATTGTCTATTTTGAAATTTTTAAATAGACAATGATATATTTCTTTTCGGAATAAGAAATTTTAAAATAAACAATAATATAATAAAATAATTAATAATATAATAATTTTTTTTACACATTCAATTCTGAAATAAGCAATTTCGAAAGCTTTATCTAAATCTGGAATTGACTTACGAAATTACCTATTTCAAAATTCATTTTTTATGAAAAGATATTTTCGAAATAGGCAAATCTAAAAGCCAACTTTTTGAAAATAATTTTCAGATTTGTCAATTCTAAAAGTATTTTTAATGACACATTTTTTTCTAAAATAGATAATTTTGGAAGCTATTTTCATATGCGGAATTGGCTTCTAGATTTGTTTATTCTAAAAAGTTTTTTATTCATTTTTAAAAAATAAAGGATATAATAATCTTTTTAAATAGAGCAGTTTGGGAAAATTTTAAAAGCTTAGAGGTGCCTCAAGAATCCTTAGAAGTGCAAGAAGAAGCAGTCCTAAAAATAAAGTGTCTTTTTTGTAATGGGCCTGCATATATTTGGAACGTTGAGAAAAGAGGGCTTTTTCGTCTACTTCTATGTTGCAACCTCGTAATTTCAAAAATACTACAATTTTTTTTTTTAATTTGTATTTCATATTATATAAATATAGATTTTTTTTTTCATTTCAGATTTTACAATTTAAAATATATTTTTTTATATTTTGAATTATATAATTCATTTCTATTTTGTGTAAAATAATTTAAAATATAAATATTTGTTTTCTTTTAAATTATACGATCAAAAATACAAAATCGAGAAGTTGAAGAAGTATTGA
>Ga0209489_100919_pt1 | contig 58901 bp, 19 predicted proteins | sample SiratrowhiteBW_FD_187527 | JGI IMG/M metagenome (GOLD analysis project Ga0209489, IMG submission 187527) | Root nodule microbial communities of legume samples collected from California, USA - Siratro white BW (SPAdes) (version 2) | ecosystem: Host-associated > Plants > Roots > Nodule | place... | reverse complement strand
AATAAATTTTTTTTGAATTTTTTCATTAAAAAAAACTTAAAAAAAAAAGAGAAAAGGTGGTGATTTAAAAAAATAATAAATAATAAAAAATGAAAATAAAAAAAAAAAAAAAAAATAAAAAAAAGACAATTAAAAAAAAAAAAAAAAACAGATGAGAAAGAGAAATAAAGGAGATTCCTGTGTTTTTGTTAAGCTTATTCATTCTCATTTATTTCCCCTTGTTGTTTTCCCACTTGACCACTCATACCCGATGAGGCTAATAAATTGTTCATAACATATTTTATTTAATTGGAGTTATTAATCATCATCAAACCCAAGATATGAACAGTAAATAGAAACCAAAACAAAAAAAGGATCAAAAACTGGTGTTGAAAAATACTGATAAACTTTTTCTTCCCTCACCACCCTTTTTCTTTTCTTTTTAAATTGCAGTATCACCTGCAACTCAGATTAAAAAAGCATATCACCAAGGTTTCTCTTCCCTCTCATTAGACGCACATTATTCTAAGAAGAGAGAGAGAGATAAAGAGACATTGTACCATGTTAAATGCCAAGTCTTCTTCCTCTCAGCTTCCCCCTTTCACAAACCCAATGAAAATGAAAATGCAACCATAACCTCCATTTTCTCAGACCTCACAGTTTCTCCAAAAAGTTCAGATCTTTGTGTGAGAACCAAATCCCACATTGATCAGATAAAGACAAAAACAAGTGTAGAAGCCAAAAATGAGAGACATTGTTACTTGCTTCAGCGAGAACGCTGTGAATGTCTCTCATTCTTCTTCATTCTCGTGTTCTTCTTATTCAAACAACGCCTGCATTTCTTCTTCCTCTGACATTTCCCCCTCCACCAGAAACTCAGTTTCCAGCCTCTACAAACTAGTCCTTTCCACGTTAAAGCAAATTCTGGTCACAGTCACATGGTGTAGGAGCCACTCCAACCAAGGACTCACCATAACCTTCAACGACGAAGACCCTCCACCCTTTAGACTCAACACCAATTCACGTTTCTTCAGAAAGAAAAAGGGTATCAAAATCCTCGAACCCTCTTCTTCTGACTCCTCCAAAGTTGAAATCTTGTGGGATCTTTCAAACGCCAAGTATGAATCCGGTCCAGAACCGGTTCAGGGCTTTCATGTTGTGATCATCATCGACTCTGAAATCGGTCTGGTTCTGGGAGACACCGCTGAAGAAACAGTGGTTTCCAAGAGGCGCGATTTCCGAAGTAACAACATAAACATAAACAAGGCTTTGGCTAAGGTTTCTCTTTTGTCGCGAAGAGAGCATTGTTCTGGGAACACCCTTTACACGACCAAGGCGCAGTTCTCCGACACTGGCACGTGGCACGATGTTATGATCAGATGCGGCGTGGAGAAGGAGAATGAAGGGTTGTTCAAGTCGCCGGTTTTGTGCGTGTGCATAGATAAGAAGACGGTGATTCGTGTGAAGAGGCTGCAGTGGAATTTCAGGGGGAATCAAACGATTTTTGTTGATGGGTTGCTGGTTGATTTGCTTTGGGATGTTCATGACTGGTTTTTCAACCCTTCTTCTGGTTATGCAGTGTTCATGTTCAGGACTAGGAGTGGCATGGATAGCAGGTTGTGGTTGGAGGAAAAGAATGCACACAAAGATAAAGACAGGGTTGAATTCTCCTTGTTGATCTATGCCTGTAAGACCACATAAGGAAACTGAAATTGTTCTTAGAATTCAGTTTTTTTTTTTTAACCTTTTTTTTGTCTCTTTAGTTTCTTATTCTTTTCTCTTCCTTGCCTTAACTCTTTTTTCTTTTCTTTCCCTTCCTCTTCCAAGGAAACATACTAATTTTTTTTTAGAGAAACAAAATAATTTCCAGTTTCAGAAATTTTAGTTATACAAGAAAAATTGTATTTTTTCCCTGTCAACTCTCACAAACCATCTTTGATATATCTGTCATGTAATTTAGAATCCATAACCTTTGAACTCAAAATTTCCATGCAAATTATCCAAACCCCAAGACTAAGTCCACTCTATCAGATTAACAATTAGAAACTATCTTGGATAGTCATTGTAATTTGTAAAATAATGTTGTCTAGGACCCGTTTGAAGCTGATTGTTTTTGAATGTTACTAGAAGTTGAATTGATCTTCAACTGAACATAAGCATGAAGCCATGGGAAAAGTGTTCAATTTATTTAAAGTTTTATTCTTTTTTGGTTGAGGGAGAAGAGAGAGTGGCCAAACAGACTTTTCCAGTTTATGACTTATACAGAAACGAAATTCAGCTAAAAGGGTAATAGTGGAAGACTTTGATTGTCATAGTTGAATTGCTAAGCCTTTTGTGGAAAACAAAGTTAAAGTACTGTTGTGAATGGAAATGGAATGAACCATATCTTGACCAGTCTTGTCCTTGCTCTTTACCCTTTTGTTCATCACTGTAATCTGTGGTTGAAAGATCAAAACTTTATTATTTTGATGATAACCCTCCAAGTAATAAATAAAGGGCAAGATACATGTTACACGACAAGGTACGATATGGATCTTACTTAGCATTTGCTTGTCATAGCAGTTTACTTAAAACCTTAAAATATAACTGAAATGTGGGTAGAGAGGATTTAAGCATGATGGATTAGTTTAGAGGGAAAATATGGTTTGGTCGGGTCACTTTCATAGGAAAATGATTCAAAGCAAGGAAGTTCCAACATTTTAAATGTTGGGTTTGTCTTTACTGGCGTGGTGGAACCTTTGATTATGCATCATGGTCTATTCCTGTGTCCTGAGATGCCTTAACATGTGTTTATGACTCCTGGTCCCTCCAAAATTCCACTTCACCCCTCTCAACCAAACCCTCATCACCTACTTTCTCAATGCATGCGTTTCAAAAGAGTTACACAAATGTTCGTTTCAAACCTCCAAGTGGGTGAGAAATGGATAAGAGTTGATTTCGATAAAACCTATTTCAAATGTCCAATTTATTTTATTTACAACTTATCGTATGATATTCCATATTTTTAAGTTTCCTGTATTGTTAACTTCATAGAATTTATAAAGGGATTTTCTGTGGGTGAGTCTTGTTTTTTATGGCTGATTTTGATTTGGTTTTTCATAAAACTATTATACCTATACAATTTTTGTTCTGCTTTGGAGATACAAGGTGCATCTCTTCAACTCATGAGATTCTCTATTGAAACATAGTCCAATGAAACAATTTGATTGTCTTTTTGGCTACTATTTCCCCTTTAGTCAATAATAATTTGACACCTTTAGAAATAGGTGTATTTTTGGTTACTATTTCCCCTTTGATTAAAATATTGTTATTTTGAGTTAACAAATAGGTGTATTTTATTTGATGATTTCAAAATATCACCTTCCTTTTCCTTTTCATCTTTGTTCAAAGTAAAGTGCAAATCGGTTCAGTATTACTACTATTCACTAGCAGTGTCAGTCATCTTTTCATTTTATTTTCCTTTCTTTTTTTCATTTACATAATAGTTTTCAATAAAGAGTACCTTTTCATTATGCTTTACATGTTATATTTGGTTTTGCATCTTGCGTGTTGTTGGGTGGATGTTACTTTCGCAGCTCCTTCTTCCTTCCCTGTTTCTAATTCAGTTGTTTGTGTTTTCCTTAAAAATTATGGTCTTTTCTCCTAACCTCATAGCTAAATGTCTCTTTCCCAACAAATGGAAATAAGGTAACACAAAATAATGAGAGATTTATGTGGAATTTAATTTCATAAAATTAATTTATAAGATAAAGTTTCTACTCCACTTATATATTATAATTTCATATTATTTTTAAAAAATTTTACTTTGACAATCTATAAAAAATAATTCCTCTTTAACAACTGGAAGGTGGCACAGTTGTTTACGTGATTAAAAAGTATTATTATTTTTTTTAATTTGTATTTTAGAAAGTGGGAAAGTGTTTAAGGGTTTAACATCATTATAAGGAGTCAGAGCAGGAATCATGTTAAGAAACTACATTTCACACTGGAAAACCTGTTTCTTCTCAGAAAATCGCTCCATTAATAGAAATATTGAAGGAGACGAGTGAATGTACAAAAATAGAATCGCCTCACATCAAAAAAGCTGTGAAAGGGGAGAGTTTTATTGAGGAATAAAAGAGGTGAAATTTACCAAGAACAAAGAAAAACCCAGACTAGGCCACTACCCAAAACAGAAACCGCCCACAAACCATCTCACCGCACTGCAAATCAAAACACACTACCACGAAGAATTGTGACCCAATGACCAACCGCTCTAAAGAACCACCTTTGAAACTCATTTCCAAAGTACCATCGCTCCAAACCAGCTATCAATCATGACAAGCACACAGAATAACCTAAATTCATTTTTAGTTCACGTTAAACACACCTAAAGTCCGATAAAAAATTGTTTCTTTGATATAGTTAGCACTTTCAATTAAAAAACTATTTTCATTGTTAACACACATGTAAAGTTGTTAAGTGGTTGGCATGCTAGGTAGGGATGTCAAAGTATCAACACCCATTATCTTTAATGGATGTTAAATACACCTAAAGTTCAATAAGAAATTGTTTTTTTATACAGTCAACATTTTCAATTAAAAACCTATTTTCATTGTCAACACACCCTCACGAAAAATTGTCAAGTGGTTAGCATGTTAGGTAGCGATGTCAAAGTATTAACACTCATTATATTTAATGGATGTTAAACATTGAAGAGTGAAAAGAAAATGAAGAATAATGATACTTTTACATCCTTACTATGGACTAACTTCCATCTCACATATCTGAGATGACAAAAAATATATTATTTTTGTTATGAGACCATGTGTTTTTTGCCACGACAGTGCTTCTTGGGTGTTCATTTGCAACTTTTGGTTTTCACATTCTCTCGTTGTCTCGACACTCCTTCCTCCACTTTTGATGTTCTTCTCGTCTTCTCTTCACCTTGCTTTTGTCTTTTTACCCTCTTCTTTTGTTTTTTTTTTGTCAGTAATAACGAATAAAATAAATGAAAACATTTGGAATATTTCAACTCTTTGTACACAAACAATATATACACATAAGCCTCAAACCTGCTTCAGTCATGCAAGCTCCCAAAAACCACTAATAACAAAACATAACATCCCAAAATTCACAGAAAAAATGATAAGCGTCCAGTTTTCCAGCACTCCAGTCTTGTAGTGTCATCTTAGAAGGCATCCACTTAATGATACAATCATGTAACTATCTTTGTCTCGTTCTTTCTTCCAACTCACCTTTTTATATTATTGTCTTGATACATGCAAAAACACTGCATGCACAAAACTTATGGGCCAAGCATGTAATCCTTGTCAATATCTTCAATTACATATTCTGTTAATGGTCTGCAATATCCCTTTTCTTTTTATTGTTGGTGCTCCTTTCGTGGTCGTCTCCTTTATTCGTGTCCATTCGCCGTTTCATTGTGGTCGTTAATATTCATGTCGTTGAGTGGTTTTGCATTTTTAACAAAGGTAAGTGTGTTTTGCCGCTAGTCAAAATCTCCTTTCACAGTATCTCCTTGCAAATATTTTCTTTCGTTCTTTGTTCACTTCACCTTCTTTCTCTGTTATCTCTCTTTCAACATCTTCTTGCTTCCATCACTCCCTTTCTAAATGCGTTTCTTCACAATTCAAAAGTTTTATTTTTTTTTTTAAATTTTAATCCTAATTTGACAGGCAAAATGATATTTTAATCTCACCTCAATAATCATTATCACATCACTAAGTGTCAAATGGAATTATTGATTTCAGAATCAAAATATCATTATTAAAATCAATCACCAAAATAGAAGAGAAATACTTTTAAAAACTAAGAAAATTTGTAAAATAAATATAAAAGAGGAGAGAATATGAGAAAGTATAAGACTTGATAGTGTTGGAGGTAAAAGTATAATAATAAATAGATAATACATGTAACATGTATGAGGGTATACGTCGAAAAGGAAAATAATGGAAAAGTTTCTACCATTTAAAAGAATAGGTTGGAATGAGATAATTGATGATTAGCCCAGAGAATGGGTAGGCATTGGTGGTGGCAAAGGCCAATCAGGAAAGTAAATCATACTTGGAAGATTTAGCATTAAAGCCTTCAAGTTTGTTCAATTCCGCCATCATTGACCCACCTAGTGCTTCTAATATTGGGATGCAAAGATAACAAAAATCTGTTAATAATCTCTTTTCTTGCACTTCATTGGTGATATGTTCCATTGGCAATTAATATACACACTAAGATATGTTGACTTTTGTATGTGTTATTTTCCTCTTTCAAATAAATATATAGATAATGTTGAATTTGGAGGAAATTAGTCCTGCAATGACTTTTGAGAACATATATTTTGAATTATGGTATGCTACCAAAAGGAACATTCTTAAAAAATCAAGAGGAATAATCTCTCTCTATCTCTCTATATATATAACATACTTTATTTTTAAGTATTTATGAAGTTTTTAGTAAATCATTGATTAACAATTTAGTTTTGCTAGTTATTTTTCTGAACAGTCAAAATATATAAATCCGCTTGAGAGTGATGAAGAAATTTCATTATAAATGGGTCTATCCACCTATATCTCCTTTGTCACTTAATTTTCTTTCGTACTTGTGTTAATTTAGTATTAGGAATGAGCCAATTTTAGATATTAATATGACGGAGTCTTAGGCTTAAATTTCTTTGGTAAACGTGTAAGTTCAAATTACTTCTAAGTGCTTCTACACCACGTTTTGATAGTGACATGAAAATTACTCATTGATAAGGTTGGCTATTATCATTTCAGTGTCATTTTTTTCTGCACTTTTTAACTATTCCATTTTTATCATTGAAATGGAAATACTGACAACAAAAATGATTTTTTTTAGTGGTTTCTGCCAAACAAAATTCTTGACATATATTGTGCAGTTTTTAACTTTTTTTTTACTGCATAGATTATTTTCAATTATTAAATCCCACCTTATACTTGTTTTCATGCAGACGATTTTACAATATCAATATTTTTTATTTCTGTGTTCTATGTTTTGTAATGTTTTTTCTTTTCATAAATGTGTTCTTCTAAGTTTTGTCCAAATATGTCTAAGAAGACATTTTGATGCTTACATTAGTAAAGATTTATGTATAAGAGTAAATATGTAATTGACAAACAATACATGCCTTGGACTTATTGTATCTACATCTTAATGAATTTTTACCTTAATGGACCTAAGAAAAGTGCCCAAATTACATTATTAGTGCTTAAAATATTCATCCACTTAATTGTAGATTATATTAATGGAGATGAGATGTTAATATCCCACTACGAGATCATCTTAACCTATAATAGTATATTAACTCTCAAACTCAACAAGCCTTTTTTAGAGTTTAAAAGTTCATGTATTTATTAAAAGTCATGACAATCTGTGACCGATATAATCTTGATTTTTGAATTTATGATAACATTTCAAATCCTTTATCAACTCAAAAACAACTCCATATGTGCATGAAGTTCACCCCTAGTAATGAAGCTTCAGGTCATTTTCCCAATATCCACACGATGAATTTTAAGTGTAAATAACATTCCTATATAATAAAACCCTCTCACATATTAGAGCCTAAGAACCTAAGGGCCAAACCCACCATATCCAACCGCTTTTTATTTTCAAAATCCATCAACTTTAACGAAAATGACAAACATGGATACCAAATGAAAAATTCTAATGCACTTGTCCCATTAAAGAAAACAACAAGCATCAAAACATCAAGTAAAACAAAAGGTAAACACATTAGTGACTTGCATCTTCATCACAAAGCTGCAATGTTAAATGACATTTTGATTTCTTCATCAAGTATCTCCATACCCAAAATGAAGTTAGAATTGTCAATGGGGCCTTGCAAATTAGAGAAGACATTGTTTCATTCTAGGTAGGCTTTGACATCATTTTTCTCCTTTGTTTCAACTAAGAGTTCAATGGTTTCGAACTTCTTATTTTTTTTTTACTTTAATTATCTTATAGTTTAAAACAAAACAAATGTTAAAAAAACTTTTAATTAGATTTACACATGGTAATTCATCTTAAGTTTCCGTGTAACTTCATTACTTATGAGAACATACAAATTATGTTTATATTTTATAAGGACTAAAATAATCCAAATTTTTTTAAGATTTTTGCTATTAAAGATACAAAAAATAATTTACCCTGATTAATATATATAATAATATTTACACTAAATTGAAATTTTGCCGCCTCTATAATATTGAATTTTCAATTTATCTTTTTACTCCCGTGCTTTCAATCTTCGAGCAAAAATTATATTTAATAAAAATTGTAAGTGATTGAGACTACAAAATTATTTATTTAACGTATCTAGTTTAAAACTTAAAAATAACACGTGCGTGTTAATTTTAGTTTAATTTTGTCTGAATACATGGTTATCTGTAGTAACATGTGCGTATTAATTTATCTTTTTACTCACGTGCTTTCACACTTCGAGCAAAAATTATATTTAATAAAAATTGAAAGTGATTGAGACTACAAAATTACTTATTTAATGTATCTAGCTTACAATTTAAAAATAACATGTGCGTATTAATTTTAGTTTAATCTTATCTGAATACATGGTTATCTACAGTAACAGATGGAGCCGAAACAGAAAGAACATACACGTATTTAAAATTTAGACTACGCAATTACTTTTTCGACCTTCATGGTTTCGTCAACACCTCCATAAGTTGTATGGAAAGGTCGAAAATGTCCATGTTTTAGATTTTTAAAATGTGTGGAATTCAAACATATGTTCTGAATTACATAATTCAAAATATGTATATCTGAACTTCATAGTCCAGAATTATATTATGGATTACATAATTTTAATTCGTGTGACATTTAATTTTAATTCAACTCTTCTCCCTTTCCTGGCCTCCAAACAACAATAATATCAGTTCAATTTGTTAAAAAATTATAAGTTAAAAAATGCATGAGATTAATGTTGTGTAATGTAACTTGTGTGACATAGGAAAAAAAAAAAAAAAAAGAGAATCCATTTTCTAAAGAAATGTTGCATATGTCACTTCCTGGTTTTCAGCTGCATCAATGTACACATCACCAATGTCACTTCAGCTTCACCTTGGTTAATGAACATTCATCTGTCGCTCTCCGATTTAATATGTATCCTTCAAATCTAACATATTAAAAAGTAATAATTGAAAGATTAGAGATTAGACTAATTATGTTCAACCAATTAAACCCATAATCTATCTGAAGACTTGTCCTGGGTTGAGTTTAAAGTGAATAACTTAAAAAATCGATTAAATTATTATTCACAATCAAAACTATCATAATTTCAACATGGCATTTTTTTTATATTATCATTACACTCTTACCCTCAATTTATCCTAATATTTGATATTTAATTAATAACATGAAAATAGAGAGCAGTACTTTTTGCCGCATCACACAGACATATATTTGAAGGTAGAACATAACAACAGATCTGATTGATTAATTACATTTGAGGACCGGCAACCTTATATTTGTGGACTGGCGGTCATGGAGCAGAAACATTATCTAAATCCAAAGCTCTAATTGAAAAAAAAAATAAAAAAAATCTGTATTTAATATACAACACGAAACATCTAGAAAACAAAAATTAACTATAGTAGAAATCATTTTCAGAATGTTCTAAAAGATTTGAGTAGCAAACTAGCAATTTATCTACAAACCAAGATCATCAAACTCACTTCCATGTCGTCAAGAATCCACTGGCTGTTGCTGCATGAGCTTGACCCTGTGGTTGAAGCTTTTGACATGTTGCATACATCCTCATCATTGTTATTACCAAGAAAATACCAAAAAACACCAGCCAAAACTACAAATAGAGATAAGACCTTATAAACCACATGAATAAATTAATGTCATTTTTTCATTATAAAACTTGTATATGCCTACTTTACATACTACAAGTCCTTACCAGAAAATTTTGGGACATATGGTGAGAGTTCAGTATCATGAATAATAGAATAACTGAAACATAAATGAGACATTGAAGGAAAATATATTGGGAAAAATAAAATAATAAAAAAGAAAGTGATAAAGAAAACATAATGTAGCAATATGAGATTACAACTAATATATTAGTATTCTGTGCCTAGCAAGGTTCATCCCTAAGGCGTCGAATTTAGGAAAATCAATGTCAAATATGTCCAATTCCTTTTCAGACTTGGATGAAGAAATGCCATTGGACAATGGATTGTCCAAGCTCCCAGGCACATCAGCAGCATCAAAATTCCACCTGCTTCTAACATGACCCTTCTTACTTATCAGTATGCATTTGTGCAATATTTTTGTTGCTTTTTTTCCTCTTAAATTTTAGGAAAGTCAAATTCATATGACATATGACTTTAGTCAATAGAGGTGATTTTCACTCAGTGTCAATTTGTCACATGTTTAACAATCAAAACTAACATAATTAAATTGATCAAAAGAGTAAGGGAAAATTCCTTACATTGTCAAATTCCACAGAGATATGAGTAAATTCTCCCATGAACCAAACCTGTAAAACATGAAAACAGTTGTATCAATTTTACTCCTGGGCTGCATGACCTCTTCCTTGAGGGGCAGGGACGGCGTTGGCGCCAAGATGGAATATTTAGAACGTCATCCGATTACAGATTGTATAGCAGTGTTGACTTTTACAATAACTAATGGTTTAAGATTCTGATTGATTGAAAGTGTAAAAAATATTATGGTGGCAAGTTTAAAATTTAAGTTTCTTTTTTTATTTCCGATAAAATTGTAAGAGATGAAGAATTTGTAACGTTAATTGAGTTCAATTGAATTGAATTTTGAACTGATGAGAAAGAAGAAAAAATAAAGGGAGAATTGAGATTTGTCCATTTGAGTGCTGCTGTTGCTACTAATTTTATTATCAGTACTAATTATTATGATTACTTACCAAGTTTTAACGAATTTTGAGGTGTGGTAGTGAGGTTTTGAAGGAACAGGGAATTAGAGTTTGGAAATTGGGCATTGTTGTTATTATCAATATCAGTGTTAGTTGTGATTATGATTATTGATTAATTATGAAATATAAAAGATTGAAGAGTTACTGTCTCTGGTCATGCATGACTGAAATGGGTGGGGTATATAGTGAAAGCAAAAAATGGTGTTAAACCAAAGCAAATAGTATCGTGAAGTCAATCAGAAATGTTGAAAGTTTGATGGACAACTTGTTTTCCTGCTTGTAGTATGCCTAGAAGGTAACTGATATATTCTCCTAGCCATTTGAGAAAATGTCTTTTTATTTTCCATCTTATGTGTTGTTGCAGATTAACATTATTGACACACCTGGTCATGTTGATTTTACCATTGAGGTTGTCCTTGATGGTGCCATTCTCGTTCTATGTAGTTGGTGCGGTGCAAAATCAGTCCATTACTGTTGATCGGCAAATGAAAAGAGCACAGAACATTAAGCAGCATATGTCCGAGTAACACTCTAATTACCAGCAGCCCGTAAATGTTGTATTTTTGACATGATCATCGCCAACTTCTTGAGCTAGATTGCAGAGTTTTAAAATGAGAGCATCTAAATTGTACATATAAGTACCATCCTTCTGCACAAATAAGAGCATTCCATAAATTTGAAGCTTCCGCACTAAAAAAACTTATAAATAGCGAACCTACCAAAATCACCTACCTGACTGTTCACAAAGTCAAACAAAGTCTGGCAACCTAAAATTTGGACTTCATCATGCTGTGATTGATCAAGAAGAATCTGTATGATGCCAAGCAAGCTACTCGCAAACAAAGGCCTGGAGTAAAGAAGGGGATATGAGATTGTCTTCTTCCAACAGCAAACTCTCTATGCAAAGGCTACATAAGACACTATATGCAGATGCAAAGAACATTGCGTTATTAATTGAATCAAAACTCTGACCAAGTTCCCCTACAAATAATGCCTCGCCAGTTTACAACAAACATATTGTCCTATTAGCACACAGACATATAGCACTTTTTCTTCTCAAATTAATGGTGAATTTTCTACCATTCATGGTAATAAAGACCATATAGCTCCTACCAATGTCTACATTATGAGTTAAATTAAAAGATATGTAAATATTGTCAAGAAAAAAGTAATTATATACAACCACCAAATCCACGGTAAATTAAGAAACCACCAACTTTTAAAACAACTGAAAAACGTGAATATACTTGTACAGAGTGACAGCACATGTAGAAACTCCAAATGAATCTAATTACCATTGTCGAAAGCACTCGAAGGCCAGCAGCACGTAAATGTTGTATTTTTGACATGATCATCGCCAACTTCTTGAGCTAGATTGCAGAGTTTTACAATGAACGCATATAGGAGGATGAACAAACTAGGGATCACCCGTTAACTATTTTTTTTCAAATCTACATTGAATACAAAATTCTTTATATGAATCAAAATTTTCTTGCCATTTAGACATCTGTCTCTTCAACAGATCATATGCCTTTGAACCTAGAGGGTCGAGCTTCTTCACAGGAGCATCAAATCTCAACTCAACAGGGGAAAGATCATCGAATACTCCTTGGTCAACAGATTCAGTTTGCTCAGTGGACTTCTTCTCTGGGACATGAGAAATGAATGTATCATAATTTGTGTCACTATAAACAGACTTTTCATGCACATGGTCAGCTGCAGACGAGTTGAATGAAACCGGACGGTATAACAAAAAAGACTTTGATTTCGTAGATCCAGCCCATGTTTCCTCTCCATCCTCAGCAAGGGAGACTGCATGATCATCAAGGTGTGTAGGCCCATAAGCTGAGACAGCGATCTCGCCAGCCACCTGCATAACTTCTTTGTATTTGAGGCTAAGCTCTGTTTCTACTGAAAATTCACCTCCTTCCAAGTTTGAGCTCCCACTGCGAAATTTATCAAGCACAAGAAGAACAGGAAAAGGAATAACTGGACCCACAATGTCATCATTGCTGTGGGGTGATGATTTCCTTAAAAAGAATGGAGGCAATTGAGGAAGATCGGGAACAGCTAAAGATTCCAATGCTACCCTATTGTGATCCAGGTTTCCAACAACTTCATGGCATTCGGCACGATTCAAAAACGCCAACTGCAACAGTTCCATAGGTAAGTCAGCCCACAAACTTCTCAAAGCAACCTCGTGTAAGCTTGCTGGTAGCTTGACATCATTAAAAACACAAGTAACTGCAGGACACGATCTTGATGGACCAAACCCACAACCATTTAATTTCTCACATAATAACTCATGCACTTCTGTGCAAAAAGGTCTTTTGTCAAGGGCATCCTTAGAGTTTCTTTTTAGTTTTCTAATCAGGAATCGGGCAAGTCCACCACTTGCATATGATTCAAGGTAATCCAATTTTAAGTAGTTATAATTTTTTGGAAATTTGTATTCCTCGTCACTCATGGTATACAGTAAGTGTCTATTCAAACACAATACTCGATCAGGACAATCTTCTGATTTTCTGGCCTGAGCCCAAGAAGCATGATATCTCTGCAATTCAAACCTTCCCGAGGAAGTAAGCCTTATCAGTGTAAAACCCCCATTTTCATCAGGTTCACACAGTAATGCAGCAAGTTTATTGCTTAAAATGCCAAATCCCAAAACTATCTCTTTCTTTTGCTGCCAATCAATCCACTCAGGAAGCGCATCCTTTAAGAACTCTTTCCTTAAGAGACAACTTCCACAACGACACTCATGACCAGACAAATTAATCTCGAGCGGAAGCTCCCATGCACAGATGGCTGGGTTAATCTTCGAAGTAACAGATCCTTTACGAAATGGTAACACAGACCCATAGCAGAAGATATTGAACTCACAATTCCAAATACTTCCCAACATAATACAAAACCCAGATTCAGAAGCCAACTTAAAAGCATCCTCCCTCGAGTGGGACCTCAAATCAGACAACCTCAACACAGACATGAAGCTAGGCCCTTCAATCCCATGCACCCATTGCAAAACCGGCACCAAGGGCTTCCTCACATCACATAGAAGCAAAACACTAGTAGAAACCACAGCAAAGTAAAAGTTGTCGGGAGCAGCCCTTGACAAAGCAAGAAACCGCTCATTTTCATCCGGGGCATACATTCGCAGCATCTCAATCTTCATCAAACAACTCACACTATACTCTTTAAGCCTCAAATCAACCAAGAAAACAGCATCAGAACGCGCCACAACCAAAATCCTGGGGTGCCAACTAAACTCACAGCTCAGCCACACCTTACTCTCTGAAGAATCATTCCAGGGCACCTTCAACCTAGTCCCCTTGAAACCGGCACCGGAGCCACAACACTCCAAATCAAACAAAAACAACTGGCCACTCTCCAGCAAAACCACGCTCTCTTCCAATATATGAGGGCTCCAACAAGCATGCACCACAGGGCAAGTCTTAAACATCTTCTCACCCAAATAAACCACACTAGGCCTATCCAAAATCTGATCGTGCCTCGCAGCGAACCATTGAACGGAATACAGAGTGGTAGCCAGCAAATACCCGACAACTCGAGAAGGATCATCATCATCATCCTCGTTGTCATTAGCTGTGAGACCAAAATCAGCAAAAGGGTTAACAAAAATGTTCAAGATACGGTGCGAGGAGGCGGAAGAGGCGTAAAAAACGTCGCCGTTGGTATCGAGCTGAGGATGGCAGCGCGAGTCCTTGAAGCGGAGCGTGAAAAATGCGAGCTTGTGGTCGTTGGCGCCGGCGGGGAATAGAAGGAGGGCGTAAGGAAGGTGGGGGTAGGTGAGGAGGTGGAGGCGGTTGCGGAGGAAGGGGGGCGCGGCGTCGTTTTGGTGGGGGGAGGAGAAGAGGGAAGCGATGGAGGAGGCGGTGGAGGGGAGAATGGATGGAGGGTGGGAAGAGAGAAGGAAACGGGAAGGTAAGAGGTATGGAGGGCAATGGAGAGAGGGTAGCAGAGAAGGGGAAGAGAAGAGAAGGGTGAGAGAATTAGGGTTAGGGTTGAAGATGAGAGGACCCAAAGGGAGAGAAGCGGAATTGGAGAGAAGAAGAGGGGCTACGGTGGAGGAACCTACTGGGAAGAATGATTTCCATTCTTCTGAGAGTTCCATTGCAATTGCACAATCCCTGTCACAGATTCACCTTCTCTACCACACCTTCTTACACAGAAAAGATGAACTATTCAAAATAAGATTTTTCAAAACCCTAATTAATAATTCTTACTTGCATTAGGCTACAAAAATTGGAATTGCACAGTTTAATGTTTTCCCTGTTATAAGGTAAGATTCATGTTTCAGTATTTTTGGTTGAATTTGATATAAATTACTTCAGTTTTAGTAAAAAAAACAAAACTGAAATTTAATTTTCAATTTTTGATAAAAATATGTTTAAGAAATCAATTTGCAAAACCTGATAACGAAATTTAAAAAAAAATACAGAACGGAAATCATACTTAAGTGGACAATTTCGTTAAAAACAAAAGAAGAAGAAAACTTGTTATACAATGTTTAAAAAATTGAAATCTTGTTCTAGAGTACGATTTCAAAGAAAATATAAAAGTTATAAAACATGTTTACTGACACAATTTTAACAGACCAAATAGATTCTTTGTCTCATTGAAAGCATTGTTGAATCATTACACATTTCAGCAACATTAGATTAGATGCTCTAAGAAATGTTAGATAGTTTAAAAGTTCTTTTAAATGATCTAATAGTTTTGATGATATTAAATATTTGAAGTACATGTCTCAATTTGATGACTATAAATCTCTGCAAAATTTACATCAAGAACACGTGCAGTAGACAAAATTATGCCTCAGATAAGTTCTTTCCTTGTTTTATTTTCATTCGTTTTCATTAAACTAATTTTATTTAAACCTTGGTTAAATAAGCAACGTTAACAAGTACATTAATTTTAATAGTACAAAATACAATGACTAAAGTTTCTTTTCAGGTTGGCGCTGTTCTTTTAAAACATGAATTTTCGCTGATTATATTTTCTTCATAAATTTACTGCATAAAGAAATATTTGAATAACTTGATTCACGTTTTCTTTACAAAATTATATATGTGTTGCTGCAGATATATATATCTATTTGGAAAAATTTTGTAGAATAAGTTTAATTTAATCAAATTTAGTTATATAATCAAGTAACTTTACTTCCTGATCAAACCCAAAATTATGATCTAAACTTATCTCATTATTTGAAGTTAGGTTTCAAAGTTATTATTAGTAAAGTAGAGATGAATTAACAGAGTTTATTATTTCATACATGAAACAAATTCAATTATCATATTTATCTAAAATAAATTTAAATCACTCAAAATGTTATTATATGAAATGGTCTCATCATTCTTATAAATAGAATATCACTCGTGACTAAAAAAATTGTTTATATCTCTTCTCACCAATATCCAAATTAACTTGATTATCTAAAAAATAAATAAATAATTTAACTTAACATCTAAGTCATGAAAAACAACGAGTAAACAAATAAATTCGAAAAGACTTTTCTTCAAAAAGAAACTTTCCAAATCAAAATAAAAAGATAAAGCAGGAAATTTAAAGTCCATCTCTCAATTATATACCAAATTAATGTTTCCATCTAAAATAAAATTAATTATCATCCTAAGAACTTATAAATAAGGACTCAATGAATAGTATCACTGATCCAAAAGTCCACAACTATTCCTACAAAATATAGGAATACTCTTCGTAGGTTGCACGACCGTCTCTTGTCTTCTGATGATACCCTTACTAACTTGTTGAAACATTTTCAACCGAATATCACGAGACATTAACATTCCGAATACATGAAATCGGTCACTCAAGAAACAAAGAAGTTTCATATATATATATATATATATATATATATATATATATATATATATATATATATTAATTTTCAAATCAGTGAGTAATTACTTGACAACAAGAATAGAGTTTCTGCAAAAGGGAAGTTTTCAAAACTGATTTGCTGTCATATTTTAATTTGTATCTATGATATTTCTCTAAGATTTAATTTCGAATAAGTATGTGCTATTTTGGAAAAAAAATTCGAAGCTGCTTAAAACATGATTTTCACTGATATGATTGTATAATCTGCATATTGTAATGCAAGGTTGGTGCCTCACTCATTATTTCTGTGACTTGCTCTTAGTAATTAATTACAGATATTTGGAATCAAATTGAAATCAAATGCCCTGTTTAAAGAAACATTTCAAATTTACTGATAAGTTTTTAACGTAATTGTTTACTGCATAAAGAAATTGATTTTCAAATTTTGCTGCAGAGTTGATTTGTTCTCCTCATTGATTTGTATTGTATTTAATTTCAGGAATGGAAATAAATTCAATTTGTTCAAATCACTTACAGCTAATTCTATATTTAATTGCAGATACATACTTGAGATCAAAATTGTAATTGAATTCACATGCAGTGTTTAAAGAAATTTTTCAGAAATCCTAATAAGCTATCTAACTGAATTTACTGTGCTGGATATATTGATTTACGCTGGAAAATTTAATTACAGAAATATATATATATATATATATATATATATATATATATATATATATATATATATATATATATATATGTGGAAACAATTTGAAATTAAGTTTGTGCTGGTTCATGTTCAATGTTTTGGAACTATTTGTTTAAGGAAAATCTGATGCTCACGTTACCAAATCTGCACATTGAAGTTTTATTTGATTACTGTTCTCAATTGTTCTCATTTGAAATTCAAACTGTGATGCTCTGTAATTTATTAAAAATCAAAATCAGAGGTTTATATTTCAATTGATTTCAATCACATTGCAATTAACGTTTATTTCTTTACGTATTGAAGTAAGTTTTTTCAAAATTCAATATCAGCTTTTATCAGGTTGATTTTCAACGATTTGCTGTCAAAATACTTTGGCTAGTTGTAGAAACAATTCAAAATGTTCTTGCTTTTGGAAGACCTTGTGTTATATCACCCGATCTTGATTTTTGATATATAAATGTAATTAATAATCTCCTTCATAAAGTATTTCTCCATAATGGCTCTGAACAGTTGTTTCAGGAGTCGCCAAATAAAGATTAGCCAATCTTATTCCTACAAAATCCATTTGAACAGTTAGAATTTGACCTGATTTAAGGTGTGGTGCATTTTTCGTTTGATAGCGGAACCAAATGTTGAGGTTTCAAAGGCGAATGCATTCAGTTTGAGATCTATAGCCAGTTCTAGTTGTGAAACCCGTCGATCCAGTTGGTTTCAGAAACAAGGGTAGCATCCCAGCCTCCTTCCAGCAGTGCATTCTTGGAATAACTAGAAGCGAATTGTGCAAAAGTTTCTAATTCTGCGAATTATGCTAATTCCAATTTTAATTTATCAGCTACTTGTTTCATAGCTTTAATTTGAGCCGTCGATCCAACTCTGGAAACTGAAATACCGACATTAATAGCGAGTCTTATTCCAACATTGAATAGATCGGCCGATAAAAATATTTGTTCATCTGTAATGGAAATGACATTAGTAAGAATATAAGCTGAAACATCTCCCGATTAAGTTTCAACTATTGGTAAAGCAATCATACTTCCTTCGCCTAACTGAAAACTTAATTTAGCGGCTCTTTCCAAAAGACGCGAATGTAAATAAAAAACATCCCCAGATAACAAGTTAGATTTTTGAGAGATTATTAGACAAATTTGTATTGACATCTATTTAACAAATTGAAGAGGAGTGTCAAGATAAAAATATTTGATTGATTAAACTAAAGATTTATATAAAATATTGTATAATGAGATTTTCCTTTACCTTAATCCTAATTTGTAGAGTCCCTTATTTAACATAGCATCTATGTACAAATGATATAAATGAACTTGAGATTCATCATTTATGGCTTCATCATATTTGCTGGTATTCCATTGTAGTGGTAGTAAGTACATTTGAATGACTGCAGTATATTAATTACATGACGTTTAGACCAAAGTGCGGACAAGTGAAATGGCAGCAAAATTAAATGCATTTCAATGAACATTAAAATACATTAAATTTCTCTGGTTGTATAGTTAAAAAGTAATGTTCACTAGTAATTATGGCAAACATGTGATAAAGTGGGGAAAATATTTAAGCTCGATTTTAAATTATGTGGCAGTTAGAATTTACTACTGCATAAATAGTTAGAAATGTTATTACTCAGGACCATTCTCTTATCAAAACCATAAATGTGTTTGGTTGAGACCATTTCCATATGTAATGCTCCAAGAACATGCAATAATCATTTTTCATTGTGTTTGGTAGTAAGAATAAAATGAAAAAGGGTATTGATGTAACTTTCTTATATTTTATCATGTTTGATTAAAGTTTTTGGAGAGAAAAAGGGATTGTGGCAAACCAATCACAAACACTTAAAACCTTCAGACCAAAATCCCACCCAATCAGGCCTTAATCAAGCCGCCACACAGTGTGGCCCCAAGCCATCAACCACCGGTGATTCACCATAACCAAACGAGGCCTTTAAGTTAAAAAAATTAACTAAATGATGAGTTAATTATATTGGATAACCATCTTTACATGATGATGTAATAGTTACTTAAATCTACAACAGTACAACAACACTGAATAATTATAACTAGTATCATTTGTTGACTGATGTCATGCAATTACCTTTTGCCAGGAAATAAGTTTTGTAGGATTTTTATACTTGTGAATATACATATTTATATTATTATTATGATTATTACACAAAAGGAGATTTTATGGTATTAGTTGTAAAAAGAGGAAAATGGAAAATGGAGGTGTTGGGTGAAAGGTTGTGCATTAATAAGAATCAACGAAAATGTCAGGGGAAGTGTGATGATCATCATCATATACAGCTTTGGCGTTAGGTGGGGGAAGAAAGGGTGGAGTTGTACACCTAAGCAACGCCCAGTTAACGCCGTCAAAAAAAGAGTGTTGCTTGATGGCAGAAGCCCCCATGAGGGACCCCAGCCTCTTCGCGGGGTCTTTAACCAGCAACTGAGATATAAGGTCCTTCATGGCCCCTGAACAAGCCGGTTCCTTAGGGAACTCAAGGGCTCGAGCCACAATGTTGGCCAGGGTTAGCTCGTGGTCCATGCCCTTGAAGGGTGTCACGCCGTAAAACAGTTCGAACATAAATATCCCCAAAGTCCACCAGTCCACGGCACTACCGTGGCCCTCCCCGGACACGATCTCCGGCGCCAAGTACTCGTGGGTCCCCACGAATGACATGGACCGAACGTTCATGGGCTCCGCCACGAACGCAGGCCCGCTACGCAGCTTCTGCTTCTTCTTTCGCTTGCGTTTTGGCTGGAAGCATGACGCCGTCGGGACTATGCAGTTGGGGATTATGCACGAGGAGGAGGAGGCCACGCGTGCGCCTTCCACGTGGCAATCGTTGCGCGTGGGAAGGGGGTTTTGGTCGGAGATGATCTGAGCCGTTGATGTGGAATCGTCGCATTTTAGTGACAGGTCGAAGTCGGTGAGCATGATGTGGCCGTCTGATCTGATCAACACGTTTTCGGGCTTGAGGTCGCGGTAGATTATCCCCAGCATGTGGAGATATTCAAGTGCCAACAACACTTCGGACGCGTAGAACCTGTGATTAACACCATAATAATTATTGTATAATGTTGGTTAAATGAGTAATGAAAGGTTTTGTTTGTTTGTAAGACAGGAAATGTGGTTTGTTTTTGAAGTTGGCATGTGTTGTGCGACATAGTTGGGACAAGATCGATAATCTCCATGCAAATGGAAGAAAAAAAAGGAAGTCAACGACACAGGCATATGCATGTCGAAAGTTATTTTAAAAAAAGTCTTATGTTTCATGTGAGAGTGAGACGTGCAAATAATGACAAGAGAACAAAAGCAGTTAGTAAAGTGACTCTTCATGCAAAGGAAGCAACTACCAAGCATTTCTCTTGTAATTTCACCCAGAATAAAAATCAGGGGTAGTTGAACATGTCTCTGTAGGATTCAGCTTTGTTTCCATTGGTCTGCGCTGTGCTGTTTTCTAACACGTAAAAGCGTGCTCTATCAAAAGCAGCAGGATAAGAAAGAAACATTTTGACATGCACTCCAATCTTTTGAACCCTCACCAAACAGACAATCCATAACCATCCATTTTCCTTTATCTCCTCAATTAATTATACTCTACAAAAATGTTTAATTAGAAAAATCCCATTATTTTCCGCAATAGGGACCACTGCAAGATTTGGCTCGCAATCAGTTTACTAATTTTAAGAAATAAAACCCAGAAATCCCGCAAAAATTATGGAATCAAGTTTAAAATGTTCTATCCCCTCGAGCGTGCGTGTGTATATATATATATATATATATATATATATATATATATATAGAAAGAGAGAGAAAAGCAAGAAGATTCGTCAAACAGGAGTAGATTCTCCCGTAAGAGAAAAGCCATGAACTTTTTCAGGTTAAAAAACTCTACGTAGTCCCCACAAAGCTGTAAAATTTACATTAAAAAAATGCAACATCAAGTAAAATTCATCCACCACCACAAAGGGGTACCACAAAGTTCATGACAAAAAAAATTGAACCACCAGCGTGCGTTGTCGTTTTGACTTTGAAAGCAATTTTACATAGAATGCATAGGCAATCACACCATCACGTGCCGCCATTTCAAAATCACTTCTCCAAAACGTCGTCATTATCACATTCCTAATTTACTAAACCCACTTTAATATCACTGTTAGTGTGTTCTTTATAAAGATGGTTTAAAATTGAACAAAACAGTTTTTGTAAGCATCTGTTTGGTTTGGTTGGTTAAGTTGTCAAAGTAAAAGACTTTAATAATTTAATACATGAAAAAAAAAACAGTAAATTAAAAATACTCATATAGTAATAATTCCTTGTGTGTGGATTGGGAAAGAGAAAATTCTAATTTCACCTGAAAGCTTTCTACCATATTTTTAGGGAATGGCATTTGAGGAAAAAAGTACGTAAATTATTACAAACCCAATCCTTTCGTAATATTTTAATACTTATTTAGAATTTATATGAATAATACTCTAATTATTAATTGATATGATTAGTGAATGAATAATTTAACATGAGGATTCTTCCCTCCAAAAAAAAATAATAATGCAATGATTTCATTGGAAGGAAACGGCGGGCGCACCTGACGGCGGATTCGAGGAAGCGTTTGTTGGGGAAGCGCTGGCGGAGGACGTGCAAGTCACCGCCGGGGCAGAACGGCGTGAGGAAGCAGAGCCATTTGGGCGCGTGGATGGACGCGTAGAGCGTGGGCAAGAACGGGTGATCCAACATTTCCAGAATTTCCCTTTCTGTCCTCGCTCTCCCTTCCTTGTTCCTCCTCGCCAAGTCCTCCTTCTCCATCACCTTCGCCGCGAACACCGCGCCGCCGCCTTCTTCCCTGGGCTCCGCCAGATAGACGGCGCTCATGTCGCCGGAGCCGAGGCGGCGCGTGAAGCGGAGGTGCGAGAGGAGGAGAGGCCTCGTACGGTGGATGAAAGAGGCGCAGGGGTCGGATGACGGCGCGTGAGGCTTGGCGTTGGGGAGTGGCGGGTGGAGAAAGTGCGAGGAGGTGGACGGCGTGACGGTGGTGGTTTCGGAGCTGAAACTTGTGCTGCGTTTGGTAGTGGTGGTGGAAGCGAAGCTGAGACTGTGAAGGTCGTCGGTTAGATCCTCCATGTCCATGGTTTGTGTTTGGCAATGGAAATGAAAATGAAAATGGAGAAAGAAGAAGAATAAGAAGATGAAGAAGAAGAAGTTGAAGTGTTTGTGAGTGTGCGTGTGAGAGAGAAAGAGAGAAAAAGAGAGAGAGGTTGTGATCGGAGAAAGAGGGTAATTGTCGGTTAGAACCTTTCCTTTTTTATTTTCCACAGCCACACGCAGCTTTCTATCTCAAAAGGGTTGGGCCGAGAATCTGGGCTTGGCCCACCTTCAAACATTATAACAAAAATACCTGAATTTTGAAAAAGTCAAAATAAATTTCTCAAATATCAAACATGTTTTTGGAAACATAATAACTCACTGTTTTTATCCTTAAAAACGTGTTAAAAATCATCTTCTAAGTAGTTAAATTTATAGATATTATGTTAAAACGACTGAGTTTAGTTTTTTCTTTTTACTTCAGAGATTATTATATGACAGTATATTTACTTTTTAGAAATGTCTCCTGCTTTAAAATTTTAAATAGGTTTCTATTTTTTTAAAATTATTAATTTAGAAATTTGATCTTTACAAAATAATATTTTATTTTGTTGTTGGTCCGTATTACTACTTAATATATTTGAATGATTTACGTGTTTAGCATAAATCTATTCATTAGTGTTTGCAGTATAACCTTGATATACGTCATTTTTTAATTTTAGTTATTATAGGAAATTTTTATTTATTTATCTCAAAATCAATTTAAAAAAATAAAAGCAGTAATTTTAAATTTTTAAAACTTTAAATTGACAAATTACAAAACGGAAACTAAAATTTATTAATTTTAGGAACTTAACAATTTTAAATTTATAGACATAAAAAAATCATAGAGAAAAAAATTAAAATACATTCTGAAAACTAACAACGGCAAATCTTAAAATAGAAATTAAGAAAAATGATCATCTCACTGCAAGATAATGCAAAAAAACATGCACCTTTCTATTTTCTCACATTTAAACCATGTTTTCAATAAAGTTCTTAATTAAAAAATTGATAATATTGAGTATTTTATAATTTTTTTTATTTTTTCTAACTACTTAAATATTTGATTTTTTGTTTTTTTTTATCTCTAACTCATTCTTCAACTTGCTTATTCTCTCTAATATCTTTAAACTTTTTTTATCAATTGACTTTTTTTCCTTTTCAATAATTAGTTCACCGAGTTTTAAAAAGTTCAAAGAGAGAATAAGTAAATTAATTAGTGAGTTGGATATTAGAAAATCAAAATAATATCACATTATCAAACCAAAGAATATTTAAACGAAATAAAAATTATTTTGGACAATTAATAAAACTTAATTGAAAATACTAGAATTTGTGAAATACTTACAATTTAATTAAATATAAAATAATGATAAACTTAGTTTCTGTCCGAAGTTTAAAATGTTATATTTTTTTTTTAGGTTTGTTAATAATTTATTAATATGCAATTGAGTTAAAAACTATATTTAATAAGTTTTGTTTTATGCTTCATTAATGCTACCAAATATTCTTGGTATTTCTCCTCCAAACACTCTAACATCAAATTTATGTTTGAAGTACAAATATGATAACATTATAGTATTATGAAAATACAAAAATTTGAAACCATTACTTTTTACAAAAACATGAAATACATAAAGGTTTGGTGAGGGAAGTTAAAGCACGAAGTAATAAGCTGTGCATGTAATGCAGTGCATTTAAATATGAACAGCATCTTCAGCATTTAGATTCACATTTTATATATATGTGTGTGTTAACTTTATAATGTGTTTCAATGTTTTTAAGTTTCACATCTGAAAACATGAATACTGAAGACATTTGAAGAAAAAATGACATATGATATAATATAGACATTGAAATAAAATGCATGTTTCAAAAAGCAAAATGTAGATGTAATTCATATTTTAACTTTTTATATGGTAAAAATTGTATACATATATCCTATATCATAACGACATGAAGGTTGATAATAATTGTGCAATAATTGCTAAGGAAGAAAAGATAGAGAATTGAAATTGTAACATTCAAATGATAATTTAGGTGATTATATAATTTTTTAAACTTCAAAACATAACACAACTATAAAAGTAAATGAATTGTTTTATAAATTTGTGATTTTATTACATTTAATATTGATCCTATGGGCTACATGATGTATTTTAGACTTCAAATGAAATTATAAAAGTAGGAAAAATAATCTATTTGTGATAAAAAAAAATTGCACACATAATTAAATATCCAATTAGAAAGTCTAATTTAACTGATAAAAATCACTATTCACATAAACTGTCACTAATTATATTTAACTATGAATATTTTTGTTAGTTTGTTAAAATTTAGTATTTGATCATTAACAATAACTAAATTACCTTTAAATTGTAAAATATAAAAGAACAACAGAAAAATAAGAAAAAACCTACTGGCCCAATGTCCATCAACCAAAGGGGTGGAAGAATACAACTAAATGAAAGGACCTTAAGAGAATTTTCACTTTTCAACTTGGCTTTATACAAATAATAATGACAAATGACTAACTCTATTCATAATATTTATGTAAACATTATATAGACCCCTAATTAATTTGAATATTCCTAACCATCCTATTAATTATAGACTTTTCAACTATTCTATTCATTATAAAAAGTTTAAATATTATAAAACAAAAAATCAACTTTATTTTCAACATAACACTAGAATACCTCATACAACAAGTATAAATATGAGGTACTGGGTTGTGAAAAATACATTTTCTACTTGAATTAGCCAACAATGATAAAAAAACCTCAATAAGTAAAACAAATATAAACTATCATATTTAAGATAAATAATTTAAATACAACACAATAAAAAACAATTATTTGTAAAATGATAGATTTTAAGAATTGATTAAAAATGTAATAAGTTTGGAGGCTTATAAAAATGATAAAATATAAGAATTTATGAGAATGAAATTTTAAGTTTATAGTGCATATTTATATAACGATGAAATTTAAGGATTAATTAAAATAAAATATTTTTTGGTGTTTTTTTCCTTAATTAAATTAAAATAATTTGAGGGAACATTTAAGTTTTTTTTATTCTTTTTATTTATTTATTTTTGTTGGAATTGGAAGTTAAGAGTGATTTCTTTTAATGTATAGTTTATGTTTTCAAAATAATATTATCATAAAACTACTGATAATGTTTTGTAGTTACGGTTTTCCGACGATTATATGAAAATTGGAGTTAAAAATTTTCGTTGCAATAAAACAACACCCTATTATTTTATCAGTAAATTTAATAAGGTAAATAATAAAATATTTCTCGTCAAAATATTGTGTTACTTTTATATTGATAAAAAACTTATATTTAGTAAAAAAAATATTTGATTCACGAGTTCTTATTGATTTTTTCTTATTTGTGTTTGATTCTATTTAGTATTGTTGTCTAATTTTTCATTTTTCATAATTCTATGATTTGCTTAAAAATAGGTTGCGTATTTATTTTATTTACGTGTTTTTCACATATTTATTTATATTAGTGAAACTGTTAAATACAATATAAGGGAATTTATGATTTGATTTTGATTCACAGGTTTAATTTGATAGATCTTTAATTCATAAACTCTTTTTACGAGTCTATAAGAAAAACAATATCGAAACAAAGTGAAAAAAAAAAATGATTGCTTAGGTGAAATAGAATAAAGTGAAAAGAAAATGGAAATAAAAGAGATATATTTAGTTTGGTGTGAAAGAAAATAAAATATATATATTTTATTATACCATTTCCACAATAACCTTTTATCTTTGTTCCATTCCTCTTCTAGCATATATATATATATATATATATATATATATATATATATATATATATATATATATATATATATAAAATTCATATTTATCTTTTCTTCACCATGTTTCATGTCTAACTAAGAAGGTAAAATATTTTCAACATATCTATCCAATAATAAATAGTCATATCTAAAAACATTTACCTTTATAATAGTTTTCTTACACTCATTCCTTAATTATTTCGATTATCAATATTTTTTTTTCATATATTATTATTTAACTATTTCCATTTCGCTAATTTTGTCACTCAAAGTTATTTTTCACACATTTTACTATAAAAGTTTTCAAAATTTTAATGTGTTAAATTTGTAATAGAATGATAATATGTTAAAAAAAACCACTAAATCGACATTATTGCTTCAATCTTAGTAAAACAATGTTATTTTAACTTAATTTTACTTTTTAAATATGTTTATGATACGTTATCACTTTATAAATTCAATCTACCAATAAATACTGTGAAAATTAAAAGCATTGATGATAAAATGAGTGAAAATTCATTTATCAATAAAAAATTACACTGACAATGGATTAAAACTACCGTCTTTTATTCTAAAAAAATGTATAACTAAAAAAGCAAAAATACTTTAGGAAACGAATGTTTTTACCACGATTAAGCATGTTTATTGATTAAACATCTCTGAAAGAGTTAATAAAGTAAAAAGAAAAAAGAAAATAACAATCTATAAAATACATTAATTAAAAAAAGAAGATAATTTTCATTGGAGCCTTTATTCTTGGGCTCTTCAAAAACGTGATAGGAGAAACAAAAAATATGAGAACACTGTCCTTTGAAGGAACAATGAACGTCATCAATTTACGATTTTGCCCCTGTTCCCAACTCCTCCTCCATTCACCAAATCTCCTCTTCACTGTTCCTTCTTGGCAAACTCCAAACTTCACTCTGAGAAACCCAACAACCCCTTTTGCCATTTCCTGCAAAAATCGTTTCTTTTCTCCGATTCGTGTGTCCATGGCCTCCTCAGCCTCCGTCACGGACAACGAAACAAAGCCATTTTCCGTTCTCTTCGTGTGCCTCGGCAACATCTGCAGAAGCCCCGCCGCCGAAGGAGTATTCACTGACTTAGTCAACAAAAAGGGCCTCAATTCAATGTTCAGAATTGATTCTGCTGGCACCATCAATTACCACGAGGTGGGCTTGTGTTGTGCTTATAACAAACACCTCATGCCATTTCGATGCAAATATAGTTTTTTGGAAGAGAAATTGTGATGGGTTTATCTTTTGTTTAAAAGGAATGAGCAAATTTTTTACATGGTACCTTAGAATTGTAGTAAAGTTTAACACAATCCCATCAAATTTGTTGGTGAGATGAGTGTTGTTTCACTGAAATCATTCTTAATACGGGGATTATATTTGTCATTTGTTACACTCTCACACACACACACACACACACACACACACATATATATATATATATATATATATATATATATATATATATACAGGACTTTTGGATAAGTAGTCTATGCATAATTGTGTTGGGAGAACAGAAATTTCATTAATTCTAAGTCTGTATTTGATAAAGAATGACAGCAAATCGTGAAGTATTTTTCTATTAAATTCAAGAGGAATTGATAATGCTTTGGGGTTGGAAATGAAGAATATGAAGGATTTTTGTAGGTTCATTCATTTACAATATATCTTCAATCACAAGTTATCATGGATGATGAGTTGGTTGATTTTTCCAATAAAAGTCAAAAACTTATACCAAGCATAAAATTTTCATAGTACGTGGAAATTAAAATCTATAGATTGTTTAAAAAGTTGTTATTTTTTTGGGATGGTGGTGATTTTTGAAGGGAAATGAAGCGGACCCGAGAATGAGGGCAGCCTCAAAGAGGCGTGGGATTCAGATAACTTCTATTTCAAGGCCAATCAAGCCCTCTGATTTCGTTGACTTTGACCTCATTCTTGCTATGGACAAGCAGAACAGAGGTAGATTCTGAGATGGAATGTTTGGTTACGTGCTTTGTGATGTTTGCTGATGGACATTTTCTTGTTTCCTTTAGAGGACATATTGGAGGCCTTTAATAGATGGAAAGGAAAACATTCCTTACCGGATGAGGCACATAAAAAGGTTGGTGCAAGGTCTTGCTCTTCTTTTGGGCTTTTGTTTGGTATACTTTTTGGTCTAACCAGGATTGTGATGATGCAGGTTAAGTTGATGTGCTCATATTGTAAGAAGCATGATGAAAGTGAAGTCCCGGATCCCTATTATGGTGGAGCGCAAGGGTTTGAGAAGGTAGTGATATTCATGTTGGTTATGGTAGCACTTGGTTAGACTTGTATGTTGGACTGGAGTGTTAATTCCTGGTGCTACAATAGTTTTGAATGATGATACTACTTTGTTCAATAAACTATTATATGGATATTACTTGGTGGATCTGGTCTCAAATTGTTGATGATGCAAGAAATGCATCTACTTTCAAAGATAACAAACACTATTGAACTAAAGGAGAGCTCTTTGCTTATCATCATTATGTTGTCACTGGCAGGTACTGGATTTGCTAGAAGATGCTTGCGGATCATTACTGGAAACCATTTTGGCAGAAAATAAACATGTACAAGAATCCTAAAACATGTACAGAAGATTCAATCCTGTGGTGACTTCATAGATCCATTGATTATTTGAAAAGCAGATATCATAATATCTTTTTGTTTTCAGTGGTTCACTGTCCTAAACCCAACGTTTTCTATGTATTGTTGGAAACTTCTTGCCATAGATAACAATTTGAGTCGTAAGTTCGATTCTCTCTTTGTTTTTCTTCTGGTAATCACCTTCAATGCTGAATTTCAGCAGATTATAGCATGGATATGCACGATGATATTGGCTATTATGTTGACTTACACGTTTTTTAATTCTTTCGGGTGAGGACTGATTTGGGTCGTGTTTGGTTTTGTGTTTACTGGTGTGCTATGGACATCTTTTCAGAAGCTACATTAAATACGTTTGAGGCAAACTCACGGTTTGTTGTCAAGGCCTTCAAATGATGAATATTATTATTAGTTGTTAGATGCAACCACTAAATCAAACCTAAAATTCAGATTCATTTAACTTGGTAGTTTACTGGCATGTGATGTTTCACATCTTTTCAGGAGGTATTAATCATAACTTGTGCATTGTTCACATAGTGAACGTGATTTGATATGTTTAAGACGTGTGTCCAAACAAGCATTAGTTGTCTAAGCTTTCAAATGAGGCACATTATTTGGTGTTATGTGCTGCAGCATTGAACCCAAAAGATCAGATTCATTTAACTTAGTTTGACAAGGTTTACCTACTACCATTGATTGGGAGTAATGAGAGGTGGTGAATGCATATAAGAAGTTCCATTGTATATCACGCAGTAGTTTCAGTTGTAGAAAATTGAAAAATGCATATTCAGAAAATGTCATGTCTGTCTGCTTCGGAGGAGGGAAGATTTTAATGGAGAGTGATACTGATTAGATATTTTGGTTGGTTAAGAGCAGAAGAGTTTAATAGAAGAGTAAGGAAATACTTTCAATACTTTCTCACTTCTTTATTCATGTTTTTAAGACCATAGGATCTCTTTTATTATTTATTTTTATAGAAATACCTTTAATTGCGGATAACTTTTCTAGGTGTAATATATAGAACACATTAATATTTATGGTTTTTAAAAGTCTATCTTCGTCTTGTGTAAAAAAAGATCTGGAAAACCTTTATATCTCGAGAATGACTCTCGTCCTTTTTGGTTTCTTCCTTCCTCCATAAAATGAATCAAACTATACAACCCCCTTTCTTCCCTTCCGTTTCTTGTAGAACATACGATCAGTTCTGTAATTTGACAACTAGTGCAACTCTAGTTCCAGCATCGTTCTTGACATTTCGTAACACGAAAAAAAAATGCACTTTTAATCAAATATATAAATTTTCGAACTAAAAATTCAATCAAATATATAGGTTTGTTGGACTAGCCCCTCCCAGTTTCTTGATACAACTAGCTGTCCATCTCTAATTTAGATTTTCTTTCTCTTAAAATGGTCACACCAACGACACTGGTTACCGGGCTCAGTTTACTTGGATCGGGATCCCCTGCTGTTAGAGAGAAAGCATTTTGAAAATCAACCCTTAATCTCATTTTATAAATCGAGGAATACACTCTTTACATACTTTTTTTTATCACAATCTCATTGATTAAAATTTATTGAAAATTACAAAATTTGGTAAATCTCATAATGACTATCTTTTCTGATTTTATAATTTTCAATAAATTTTAACCAATACAGCAATAAATTTAACTAAGAGGGATCACGAGGAAAAGTATGTTAAAAAGTGAGATTCTAGCATTCTTTACAAACTTAAAATAAGATACAAAGAAATAGCCATTAGACCATGACTGCACCCCTTGACTCTGAAATGTGACTGCAGTGAATCAAGGTCCAGCTAACTTCATGAAACATCCATTTGATCATTGTCATTGTCAGCTTCATAATATTCATCATCGCGCTGGATGCGCTTGTCTTGAGTGTGCTCTGAAAACAGAATTGTCATATCCATAAACCCAGATTTGGCACCAAGACCAAGAGAGGAAGGAAAATAATACTTTTTTACTTAATCACACTTCTAGGTATATTCAAGTTTAGTTCTTCTAGTTTAATTAATGATATTAGTCCTTATGATTTCTCAATTAACTTATTTCTCCCAAAAGTTTATCTACTGATTAATATAATAAATAATAAGAAAATGGAAATATTAATGTATAATAAAAATGTGATGTGTGCATATACGTGTATATATAATCAAATTACCCCTAGAGTAATTTAAGAGTTACGGTCCATCTTAACCCTCCACTTTAATTTTCTTTCAATCTAACTGATAAAATGAGTTGCTTGCAGAAAATAAAGGATTGAGATGGACAATATCTCTCCTCTGCTACTCTCTGTCTCTCTCTCCCTATATATGTGTGTGTGTACACATACATACACATTCATACTATTTTTATTTAAACATTTTACACATTTTTCTTGGTTAATTTATATAAACCAATTATACGTTTCCTTATTTTATTTATGCTAACTATTGAATGGAAAATTGAGGTTAAAGACTTAGTTTGAACATTTGGAGAAATATGAAGGCTAAATGGGAGCAATCAAAATCCCAAAATCACAGATTAAAATAGATATCAGAAATGCAATTAATAATTTTCTTTTTCCTTACGATCAATGCGCTCATCAGGGTTCTGCTCATCTTCATCGAAATCTGGAATGTAGAAGTCAGGAGGGACCTGTGACCCACAAAACATTAGTCACACCTTAAGGAAAACACTACCAGTTGATGGATTGTTAAAAGAAGTTGGATGATGACATCATCAAAGGGGTTTGAGCTCAAGTCCAAAACAATTCAACAAAGAATGGAGACCGACTAGAAACATCGAAGAATTAATTATTGGTGAGATTCCAATCGTCCAAATGCCCAATTTCAAAGGCCAGTTTAACAATTTTACTGAATCAGTTGTTGATATATAGTTCCTGAAATTCCACCCAACTTTTATCTCTCCCCAATCTACCAACGATTCTCATCTTCATTTATAAACATGTTAAGGAATATTTTTCACTTCAAATGCTTAAAAACATACCTCCCAAAAACTGATTAGTAACCATTGGTAAAAGATTATTAATACAAGAAAGGTGAAGAGCTTGTAACATAACCCATCTCTAAAGTCAAAACAAAACATTCATAGAAACAATTTTATGATCAAATAAATAATTGAGCCTGCCTACTATTTCAAGGATGAACTCACACTCACCTCCTGCATTTGTACACTTGGAGCATGTTGGATGCAACGAAGATTTTCCAAGACTTGCATTTTAATGGTGCTAAGATATGATTTACTATTTAAGTTTTCCTGATCAATTTAAAGGAAAAATTAGTACAAGCAATATTGTAAAGAGTAAGGATACCAAACACTGCAAATTAAACATTCTAACGAGTACTTAATCCAATTCAATGAAATTGGAGATATTAAATGTCAAAAAGAAATTCAAATCACCAATCAAATTAAATTCAATACCACAGAAACCCCAATAAATAAATACATACTATCTGCCCATTCGGAATCTTCAAAGAGAATTCTGGTGCAAAATATTTAATATAATCATTTTCCGGAATCTCTGCAAGACAGAAACAAAGCAAGTAAGAAACATTTCCACTCTGCAAACAATGAGACAGAATTTAAATCTGGAATGCTGGATCGAATATATTGGACAACACAGGCAGGGTATTATTTAGGGGCTTGTAGGCGGATTATATTGTCTATCAGGACATAAACCAAAAGCACAAGCTCATAACAATTTAGAAAGCATTTTGAGGAAATATTATTCTCCGGGCAAATATTGCAAGATAAATATAATGAAACAATAACTACATTAATGTACTGCAACCTCTCCTATGCTCCCGAGTGCTGTGTGCCGCTATAGAAATCCTATGCTAGACCATATAGAAATTATGAGAAAGGAGCAAAACGGGTTTGGGTCTTGACAAGTAACAACCTTGCCTCTGAGGCAAACAAGGTTGAAAGGAAGGGGAAACCATTTGAAACAAAGATAAAAAAAGGGGGGAGGGAAAAGCAGTGGAGAGGAGATTCAGTATTGAGTGAATTTGAGGAGGGACTTCAGGCAGTTAGGTTTACAGAGCCTCAAAGGTATGTAGTGCTCAAATCTCCATCACTTTCACAACTCACATGACATAATAGTGTTTTAGTTTCACTTTAAAGCTTGAACAAAATAAATATTCCATCCCATTAACAAAAGAAAATGAAATCTTGGTATAACATGTCATAATTAAAGACTTGAAAAAAGGCTGACTTATACCATTAGGAAGCTCTGTATCTAGAAGAACTCCTGTTTCAACAGTCCAACATCGAGCAACATTTTCTTTTGTGTATCCCCCACCTCCAGTGACCTGTGATAGAAGTCCATTCGTGTAAAATCATCCAAAGCACAAGTGGAAGACAAACACAAACTGACATAAACTCACCAGCAATGGCACATTGAATCTTTTTACAAAGCTAACACATTCAGAGTGACCTATTAAAGAAACATCAAAATATAAATTTTCTAATCAAGCTAAAGCATCCACTAAGCAATAGAGACCAACATTTGAGAAGAAGACAGACTGAGAACATAAACAAGAACAACCGAACTTTATCCCTAATGTTGAATAGTGATATTTTTATCAGAATAGGAAATTTACTGGGAGATAAGCACCATCAATAGAGAGATTGAAGCAACCCAAGCGATCTCCAGCAAGTGAATCTGCTCCACATTGGAGAACTATTGCACCAGGTTGATATATTTCAACAACTTTGGAAATAATCTATGTCACAAGAATTTAAAAGAGTTCAGACAAATTACCACCAAGCGGAAATAATGCCATGAATATTAAAATGAGAAGATTTAGAATTGAGGTTGAAGTTTGGCAGAAAAAGTAAGGGAAAACAAAAAAAAATTTAACATACCGTCTTGAAAAGTCGGGTGAAGCTAAGGTCATCTATTCCATCCTTCAATGGGACATTTATGGCATAAAACTTTCCTTCTCTTTCTCCTATTTCCTTTAATATGGTAAAATCAGTTCAAATCATTCCAATCTATATAGAGTATTTCCAAAACTTTTCAGACAGAATAGAGCATCCCATTTAGCAAATTACAACATGGGGAACAGTGAAATCCAGATCTAGAATATTAATATTACTGTAATAAGGTTGTGATAGAATAGACAGATTGGCACAACTAAAGATACAAACAGAATAAAGAAAATCACCTTAGCATCACCGGTACCCGGGAAGAACTGGTCTCCATACTTGTGAAAACTGACAGTCATCACCCTGTCACAATAAAGTTTACCATTTAACAAGGTAGACAAAAATCACAGTCAGCATGGCCAAATTCCCTATATTATCAATTATTAATAGCTTCACCTCGTAAACCTAACATGATATAAGAAAGTGACTGACCTGTCAGTGAAGTAGAAGGCTTCTTCTACGCCATCACCATGGTGCACGTCTATATCAATATACAAAACACGGGCATGATATTTAAGAAGCTCCAATATTCCTAAAACCAAGTCATTAATGTAACAAAACCCAGATGCCTCGCATTTCTTGGCATGATGAAGTCCACCAGCCCAGTTTATGGCAATATCACAAAGTTGGTTGTTTAATCGACGTGCAGCATCTGCAGGCTCACGAGTCAATCAGCATATATATGACAAACTAGGCATAACAAAAATTCAGAGAAGCACTGTTATGAACCTATTATACCTATAGTTCCACCAGCATAAATCTGACAAAATTCAAATAAGTTGTCAAATACAGGGCAGTCTTCTCCAAGGTTATCTGACACAAACGATTAACAAAATAAGAAACCTGATATAAGCGGGTAGATAGACAATAAGTTAATAATATATAACAAAAAATAATTATATAAGCATTGGGGTTAGAAAACGTTAATTTTAGAAGTCAAATACCCATAATTTATGAAAGGACTACGGAGGTAAGCTCATATTTGATGAAAAGTATCAGGAATTATAGATAAAACATTTACTATATTCTACTTTCCAAAGCCCTCCCTTTGCCCCCAAACTTATCTACCATGAACATTAGTGTTGGATAATGTTAATTCAAAATATCTATGGAACTCTCCTCTCCACCCCCGGTGAATGTTTCTGGACACGAAACACTAATTTAAGGACAGTTACATCTGGGACAAACTACACGTTAAGTATTTGGGTTTCATTGCAACACTTAAATCACATCCGAATGCATTTAAAACCAAATAGCATACATTTTGTCAGTTCATTTAAGAACAAGTGCTGAGTGTCAGGCGTAATCCTGTGCAAAAACTCAACATAATCAGCGGAGTGAAACTGGGCAAGCTCAACAGGATAAGCCTTGTGAGGACGCTGGACCATACATATAACAGAAACCATCAGAACAATATTATGCAATCAACAACATGGCAACAAATAAACAAACAAATAAATAAAATGCAGAACAGCCAATATATGTAACTAACATAAATCTCCATTTTCTTATGAAGGTCATATGAGAGAACAAGATGATGAGTCATGCAAAGCCGGTGCGGCTTCATTGGATGCTTCGCCCCAAAGTAAACACTACCGACGTCACCTGCAATGTGAACGTTGAAATACATGAACAGACAAAAAACATGCAAAGAAACAAAGCCTAGCAGATAACATTAAAAAATATTAATTAACGCCGTTATGGATTAAAAAAATAAACAAACATTAAAAGGAAATTCAAAAGCAAAGCTTTTGTAAGTTCTAAATGCACTAAACATGGCATTTTCGTTAAATAATTTCAATTTTCAATGTATACTTTTTTAACAAATATGGTAAAAGAACTCCTTCACATGAGACAAGGTTTTTGAGGTTGCAGCCACGTGCAATTCTTGATATTGCAAATAAATGTGGCTGGTGTCCCTATGTGGTTGTGAAAACCACAAAAACCTTAATGCTGCAGCCACAATTGCAAATGTGCACCACAATTTAAAGCCTAGAACCCGAAAGCTAACTAGTATTCAAGATTGAACAGCTCCTCACAGAACTCGACAGCTATTATAGATGCTGATTTTCTTACAGAACAGCATGAATACTAACAAAAAACGTAAAACTAAACTCCACAGTGACAGCCAAACAGATTTTTTTTTTTTTTTTTTTTAAGTGCAACTATCCAAAATTCTCCACGTCAAATTTTCCAGAACAAATACTGAGCCAAGCACGGAGCAGAATCAGAAATCTAAAACAGTTCTAAATACAGGTTCATATCCTTACTGTGCAATTTTCTTGCAACCAAACACAACAATCAGCGTAAAAGGCTATAACATAGGTCTAGCTAGGGTTTCGATATTCAAGAACGAACTGAGCTAGGAATTTGAAAATCGCGTGATACGAAGAGCGTTGACGAGCATCACGAGTTCAATTCAACGAAAGAAGAATCGGAGAAAAAGTAAAGAAAGAAACGAAAGAACGCGATTTAAAGAATGTGAAAGTGAAGGGAAAACGAACCGTCATAGAAATAAGCGATTCTATCCTTGGAGCGCATGTTTTGGAGAGAGCGTTGAAGAGTAGTGGCGGGAATTTGCGAGAGAGAATATGGTTAGCATGGCAGTGTCAATCGCGTGAGCTTTCCCTGCTGTGCCATTTCGCCTCTTCCTTTCTCTCTGTCACTGTATTGCCGTGTTTCTCTATTGAAATGTAATTTTTAATATAATATTTTAAAATAAAAACTTCGAGTTTCCAAATTTCTAAATATATAATAAAGGTGTGGGTTTTTTACGGTTTCACTACTCTCAATTGCCAAGGGCAGTTTTGGTACTTTAAAAAAATATGTAGTGCACATTGAAATTTTGTATAGTGCAGGAAGTATCTTTTTACATTAAATAGTTGCAGCCCATATTGAAAGTCCAAAATTATTTCTAGACCCAAGACCCAATGGCCCACATGTTTCTGAATCTCAAGGAAAACCTAGCCACCCTCGTCAAGCTCGGATCAGAGAGAAGCGCGACCAGAGCGCACGGCGACACGGCGGCGCGAAGAGAGACCGGAACAACGAACCCTAATCCCCGAGGTGGAGGAGAAGAGCGAACCTAGTCGTGGTTAGTTTTTTAATTTCCGCACAAGAAACGAAGATCAATGGCATGTTTCTTTGTACGATTGTAACTAAATGTAAACTTCTGGTTAACGTTGAACCTTTATAAATGTCAATTTTTCTTTACATAATTGACAATCAATTTCGTTAAGCTTAAGCAAGTGGAACCTGAATTTGTAGGCATTGCATGTTTGAAATGGCTCTGTCACTGTGGAGAAGTCGCACTGCTTCATCAACACTGAAGTTATTCGCCAATACTCTTCGCGGATTCTCTTCTGGTACATTCATTTCTCCTCTAATTCGCAGCAATAAGAACACTAGTTTCGTAGTATTTTGTAGCAAATGGAGCAAAATGGGGAAAATATTGGAAAAAGTCTCTGTTGCTTTCGGGTTTTTTTGTGACTGCTCTTCAGTTTAGTTACACAGCATTGCATTGCTTTACACCTTAGCCTTATACTGATAAAGCCGTATTCTTTTCAATGCTGTTTATTGGTGGCTTAATTTGTTATCTTATATAAACACTGTCAATTCAAGTAATAGCCTTGTTCATGTTCTACAGCAAAATAATGTGGCTTTAGGAAGCATTGGGTACACTTGTTAGAAGAGGAACCAGAGAAAATTTATATGGGTTGCGTTTTGAAATTAAAGAAAACGAAATATGGGATGAGAAATTTGTACAGTTTATTTTGTCCATGGACTAAATGCTATCTTAGCTAGATCCAAAATGGAAATTATGGCTTCTATGCTGCCCTTGTTACTTCTTTCTCTATAGCTTAGTTAGATGTATTTGTTCTGCCTTTTCACAGAGGTGACAAACACCAGTGCTCCAATAACCCGGGAGAGTATGATGAATCAAATGATGTATTCTGACATAAACTCACGAATTGGGAGTTGCATGCCACTGTCTGCAATGCGAATTGGAACAATCATTCACAACATTGAGATGAAGCCAGGGCAAGGTGGCAAGCTTGTCCGAGCTGCAGGAACTAGTGCAAAGATCTTGAAAGAGCCCACATCAGCATACTGTTTAATCCAGATGCCCTCTGGTGTTAAAAAGTTGATTGATTCTCGGTGTAGGGCCACCGTTGGTGTTGTGTCCAATCCAAGCCATGGGGATCGCAAGCTTAGGAAGGCCGGACATAGCCGGTGGCTTGGTCGGAGACCTGTTGTTCGAGGAGTGGCAATGAATCCCGTAGATCATCCTCACGGTGGAGGAGAGGGTAAAAGCAAGACTAGTGGAAAATGGGGGAAAGGATCACGCACTCCTTGGGGCAAGCCAACTAAGGGTGGCTATAAGACAGGACCCCTGAAGCGCAGAAGGTAGTAGTTATACACCATTCATTACTAAGAGTGGCTATAAGACAGAACCCCTGAAGTGCAGAAGGTAGTAGTAGTTATGCAACATTCACTATAGCTGCTTTTGATGCTTCCTCATGAGATGCTTGTAATAATTGTGGAAACTGTCATTCCTGTTTAGAAAATTGATTAGATTCAGTCATATTGTGAATTCTATGGGTTCAATTTTATTGTTGCTAAAGTAAAATGTTTTTTCTTGCATTTCCTCTGAACTAGTCTTGTGTTCAGCTTATTACACCTCCATTGTTCATACTGAGTTTTGCTTGACAGCCTATTATGCGTTTATGAATTGGTTTGGATTAATTTTTGTTTCTTTTATCCTTCTGTTTGGTATTGATGGGAAAAAATATGTTAATGCTCTTTGATTATGTTCTTGAGATAGGGAAATAATGGTTGTGCATAAAGAGCTACATTCACATTACCAGCATATATTTCAAGGTGGCATTTGTTTACGAGGAAACACACATACATAAATTTTAACATAAAGTGGGAAAGAGGGAGGGAAATGCTTTTTGAGGGTGTTGTTTATTTGTATGAGGCAGAACAAATTTTAGTGTAGGTTCACAATTTTCCTCTTATTTTCTTTTTAATGTGAATGGTAAAAGGGAATTTCTTTTCATTAAAAATATGTGTATTCCTTGTAGTTTCCTTTCCTTATCTTCGTTACTATCAAACAAAGTCTTAAGAGATGCTAAAATCTGACTTATTTTTGTTGTGCAAATACTTCTAGATAACTCATCCTCGGACGTGTAGTAATTTTATAAAAAAAATAATCACTTTGAATAAGAAAATTTATATTTCATGGACTTGTAACATAAAAGCAAGATTTTCTATATGCTTTTTCTTTCAGTGTATTTTTCAATTTTAATTTCCAAAATAGATAAAAAAAATTATCTACTACAATAGGCAAATTCTATCAATTAGATAGGCATAATTTAAAATCATCAAAATAAAAGTGACAATTAATGACATTAATTGTTTCTCTCGCAATCATCTTTTAATTATTTAATATTATGATTGTTAAGTTTAACCATTAATAAAAAAAATAATTATTGTTATATAATAATAATTAACAAATATTTTTTAATTATTTAGTACTATGTTTGTTACTTTAACAATTAACAAAATAATTAATAATAATAATTAATGAAATTGTAATAAAAAAATTAAGACATACAAATTTATTTTAAATTAAAATAAAATAACATAATGATAACAATAATAACAATAATTTATATGAATTTAATAATAATTATTATTTTTTTAAATTAAAATCAAATAACATAATAATAATAATAATAATTAATAATAAGTGAATTCAATAATAATAATTATTTTTTAAATTAAATTTGTATGAAATTATTCTTATTATTATTTAAATTAAATTCATATGAAATTAATTAAAATTATTATTATTATTATTATCATTATGTTATTTTATTTTAATTTAAAATAAATTTCTATCTCTTAATATTCATGTTATAGTTTTGTTAATTATTATTATATAATTATTATTATTATTATTTATTTTGTTAATTGTTAAACTTAAGAATCATATTCTCAAATAATTAAAAAAATAATTGAAGAGAGAGAGAAACAATTTTAATTAATGTCATTAATTGAAATCGCCAACATATCACCTTTATTTTGACCAGTTTGAAATTATACTTATATAATTGAAAAAAATTATCTATTTTAATAAATAAATTTTTTCTACCCATAATGGGAATTAAAATTGAAAAGTACACTAAAATGGGAAAAAAACTTTTCTATACCTAAATATAGAAAAGTATGGATAAACTATATTTTTCTTCTAAAAAAGTTCATTTCCAATCCGTCTAATGTATAAATGCAACACTTTCAATCCCTAAAATTTGATTCATAGCCACATCTAAACTATTTTGAAGAGTACAGTAGTATCTTTCGGTGCAAGAAATCAAAATCGAACTTAAAAAAATTTAGTGAAAATAAATAAACATATTTTCTAAAAATATTTATACATTATTGAATAAAATCAAATCGATATCGACTTATTCAAGTTTATTAATTTAGACTAAAGTCTTGTATTAACATTTCCAAACCCACAATGGAATTCTAGTTCCTTTATCAAATTTTAAGAAATAAATCTTTCCATGCAAACATACATTTGAATATGAGTTTATTAACAGTGTCACGTTGTTACAAATTGTTTTTAATAAAGTTTAAGATAATTAAAAAAACAATAAATTTAATCAATGATAGTGTTTGATCATAATTTGATCCATCAAACTTTGAATTGACTAAAATATAAAGATAAATCGATTAGTTACTTTTTTTCTTTTATTTTAATAAGTTATTTTGTCTTGTAAACATGGTCCCGTCTACTTTTAATTCCAATAAAACTATATGTTAATTTTAAAATGTATTAGAAGTTAATAAAAATATCAAAAAAATGTTTTCGTTGGAAAAATAAATTCTAAAATATTTTTCTTAAATAATAATTCCTAAAGACATTTTTTATTCAAGCTAATTATTTTAATGCATATAGAAAGTATGTTAAAAGAGTTATATTATCGATAGATAGACTATTTTCTCAAAAATTAATATATCCAAAGATAGAGACTAAATAAAAAGGAAAAATTAATAGAATTGTTTAGCCTATTAAGTTATCTTTTATTTTCTTATGAATTCTTACTAAATATTCTTAAGTTATATAAAAAAAAACTTTAGCCTAGTTCATAATTGAGATCTTTTCAAATATAAAATCATATATACATTATCTTGCTTACAATTTCTAAAATTGTGGGATCCACCCACACTTATTTGTGCCCCTTTTTTTAACTAGGTTATCCATTATCAATAACTTCACATGTTATATTTATACATACCCCACCATTTTTGTTTTTAATGTTTATCCTTCAAATTTACAAGGAAATGACCACTCCCTTCATCTAGAAATGTCTAAACCCATCTTCTTCTTTCCTTTGCTCAACTTTTCTTCTCAATAAAAATCACATTCAACCTTTATTAGACACAAATATGTCCAAAATCAATAAAATTATTATAGACCTAATTTTTTTCGAATGAATAATGTAAAATTTAATTTCGATTTTATTTTTTAAATGCAATTGTTTAATTTTAGTATTACAGGTCTTAATGGAATCCTTCAAATATCTACAAACATATGGGTATAATTTAATTAAACCTTAATAACTAGATAATTAACACTCAAAATCAAGACGTCCCTCCATGTGTTTTGTAATTTTATTGTTTTTCTTATCTAATACTTAACAAGTGCTGCCACATTATGTTTTTTTTTATCAGATACTTTTAACCTAATTGCTTCGGTTTTCAGTTTTATTTAATTTTTTAACTGTCAGCTTTCAGTTAATTTTTTCTGATTTCAACTACTTTCGAATTCAATTTTTCAAAGATAATGCAAAATGTTCCATAAACAAGGCAAGAGGTTGTTTTGATATTCCTTCCTTAATTTTCACTTAATTTCTTTTTATCTTCCACTAGCGAAAATATTTTTATAAATAAATAATTAAAAAAAAAAATATAATATAATTTAATATATATATATATATATATATATAATTTTATAAAAATGGTCTAAATATATATATATATATATATATATAACCATTATTTTAAAAAATTATTTAATTATTTTGAAAATATTAGAAATTTTACATGAATTAAAGATATAATCAACTTATAGTGGATAAGTAAATATAAAGTTCATTTTATAAGTCTGTTATCGAAAACTCAAAAATATTTAATTTAATATATAATATATATTTCCTTCAACTTAAAAAGGTGTATTAAAAATCTTACATATAAAAAACGAAAACTAAAATACAAAACTACAAATAATTGAGAGAGAACACAACAATTTAGTGAGTGTTACCGAATTCAGTCATGTCTTGTTTCATGAAAGGATGGTGGTAAATTTATGCTTTATCTTTTTATCTCCTCACTTTCTCTAATCACTGTTTTCTGCTTCTACTTGGCTTTTAATTTAATATCAACCATGGCTTCGCATTCTGTTTCAATATTCAATTTTGGTAGTTTTCAACTGAATAATTTTGATCACCCTTCTTTTCTTTTTTAAATTGTTACAATATAATTCAAATTTACAATTGTTCACTGTGAAGATTATGTTTATGACCATCGTGTTCTTTTTCCTCTTATGATTTGTACTATTTACATTTTTTAATTTAAATAATAAGTTTTAAAAAAATATATAATTTAAAAATTAAAAGAAATATATGTGTTAATTATTTTAAATGGAGAAGTTACATAGTGATATTTGGAGAGAGACATTCTGTAATAATGTATTTTATTAAATAAAGAATTTTTTTATTTATTGAAGCATAAAATTGTTTAATTAAAAATTATAACAAAAATAGTTAAAATAACATATTTTTTTTATTAAAGGACAATATTGTGTACAAATTAACATTAAAGAGTTAAAAAAATGTGTATCTCATTATATATAATAATGACGTAGAAGTGTCATTTGTCGGGTTGTATGATCTTTTGTATTGGCATTTCATTGTTTTATGCTTTTAATTTTCTTAATATTTAACGTGTATGAATAGGAAGTTTTTAAAGGTGGTAAGGAATTTAAAATATTTTGTGATAAAATATATTGTTTTAAAAAAGAGAAGTTTGAGATAGATTTTGATTTTTTTTACAAATTTATGAGAGTAATTTGATTATTTAAATATTATATTCTATCTAAAAAATTAAAAATTTGATTTTTTTTTAAATTTTCTCATCTCTCACATTTATGTATTTTTTATTTTTGAGGTGGGAGTAAATTGTCCTGGTTCTTTTTATTGACATTGGCAATGTTACTTTTTTCTTTAATGTAAGTTAGTGTAAGAATATTTTCTTGATCAATATGAATTATTCTTTCGTTGTCAAATACAATTTTTGTATTCATCTTAACTAGGATTATTTTTAATTGATTTTAGTGGAAATTTATTTTTTATTAGTACTGATCAAAATTAATTTTGGCCAAAGAATTCAAAGTTATTTATAAATCAATCTGAGCTTTCTTCTCCAACTAGTAAGTCTATTTTATGATTAATGTAAATTAAAATTATTTATTGATTAATATTAGTTAGAGTTTTACAATCAATATACAAAAGCTATTTTTTTAGTTGATGTTCTTGTGATTTGTATTGGTTATTTTCGTCGATGTCTAGGATTTTCTAGATAACACCATCGATATTAATTGTTTCCATAGTTGGTCAAAATTGTTTTGGGTATTGATTAGAAAAGCTTTTGATCAATATTGGCAATAACCAATATTAATCAAAGTTAGTCGAGAAAAAATTTTAGTTGACAATAGAAGTGTCATTAAAAAAAGAAGAAGTTTGATTAATACATAAAAAAATAAAATCATTGTAATTAATGTTAGCCGAAAACATTAACTCAGAAAAACTCTTTTAAATGACAACTAATACTTTTACATTAGCTGAAAAATGACTTTGACCAATTAAAAATCACCCTCAATTAATATTTTTAAATTATTAAATATTGTTTAATATTAGAATAAATTTGTATTTGATAATAATGAAAATATTTTATGCAAACAAAAACTTAAAGTTCAATTTAAATTATCTTATTTTAAAAAAAACAATTCAACTTTCATATAGTTTAATTTCTTTAAAATTGTTTAAATTCAATATATTTTAATTTTTTTAAACTTATGAAATTCTGTATCCGAACAAAAAAAAGTAGGATATTTTAAGAAAAATTTGTTATGCCCTTAACTGTGTTTCTGCTTCAGTTGGCTTTACAATATAGTTAAATAAGATGAATAATTAGATTTTCTATAAACCCCTGAAACAGTTTAGTGACAGATTCTATCTTGTACCAAAATTCAACTATTAATTTTTTTTTTTCTGATTTGTACTAAAACAATCTTATTGAAGCGACAATCAAATACCAAAGTGATGCTTCTTTTAACTGAGTTCAAATCTTGATTCCCAAAGGAGCTACAGTGACAGAAGCATTACTGATAATTTCATCTTCAATTCCTGATCAACTTTTGAAATCCTTTAGATAAGGTTCATGTTCAATACATGCTCACTGTTTTGTGCCAGTTACAATTAACATAACATGTTCAAAGATTATGCATATTAGATTTTTACAGCAAGTGACAAGTGTACAACCACCATGTACTCTTAACTAACAAACCAACCCTTAGCTAAACTTTCTTATACAATCATGAAGAAGGCAAAAGTAACTGAACCAATGAAAGAAAGCATAGAGAAGAAAACACTACCAGTAGATTTTAGCACAGCCTTGGAGATTACCTTGTCTTCTGCAAAATTTTGGTTAGTTTTGAGTCAGAGTGTCATCAGACAGAAAACATAGATACAGGTACATATAAATTCTTTTAGTATTGCTCAAAACTAAGAACTTTTTTACCTTACGTTCACATTGCATATGAATTTTTATTCCATGGATTATTATAAGATAAGAATCTAACTATAGCTAGAAAATAGTTTTTTTCTTTTTCTCAATTTTGATATAATTTTTTTACAAACTTTTAAAATAGTTAAAAATTTTTGTTTTATTATGAGTAACACAAGTTGACACAATTTTATTATAAGAAAATCTTGTCAGTATAACATGATACATTTTATTTAATTTATGTTATGATCTTAATAATTAAACATTTAAAACTAAAATTAAAAATTCTTCAAACATAATTTTAGCATAATAAAATTAAAAAAATTTGAATTAAGATAAATTAATCTCAAATTTTATTCTAAAATCGTGTCATAATAGTACGATTCTTTTCTAATATTATACGATTTATTATAAAGAAAATAAAAAAAATTACTTATTTTTAAAATTTTGTGAACGAATTACTTCAAAATGAAAAAAAAAAACACCTAGAAAATAACACTCAAATCAACAATAACAGCTTAGAAGTTTTGTTAAATAAAAATATGTGTACATGTGAAATGACCAAGTTACTTACTGCACTCTTTAGGGTGACATAAACAGTTCAACCCAGCACCACAGCTTCCATTAGGCTTTTCACACCCTTGACAAATTTCTGGCACACGAGGAATGTCAACAGATAACCTTGTTCCCACCTTAAATCCCCGATCATGTCCACCATCTGATGTACTTCTATGTACCCAGATGAAATGAGAGCAGTTCAGATGCCGAGGGTGAAAATCCTTATCAACTTTTCTCAGATCTTCAACAAGCAAACATGGATGATCATGAGGGTGGTTATGGTTCTCTTGAGTGGTGGAAGATGGTGAAACAGCCCCTCCACATTTGTACAAGTCCCTACAATTTTGCATGGTTGGTAAAATGGGGTGTCTTCTGCTTGAGCAATTGAAGAGAACAAGTGAGTTAGGCTCAGGAGGAGAAGGGAAACCAGCTGTGACAGCAAGAGGAGAAACGTATTGTAGAGAAGAGCAAGAAGAGTGAGTGATGGTTAGTAATCTACCATTGTAGTCTAGTGATGAAACATGAAAAAGGCCAAGGGATGTTCTCATGTAGAGATTCTGAGATATGCACAAAAGGATGCTATCTAATATAGAAGAATTTGAGTTCAAGAAAGGTGTTTGAGTTTTGATATTCCCACAGTAGGGTATAGAAGAACATGATACTATGATGTTGAATAAGAGTAAAGAATGAAGAATTTGTGGTTTCTTGAATGGCTTCATGTTCATCCCTTTTCTCTGTGGATGCAAAGAATGTTCACTAAGTTATTTTAATATTTCTGAAGGTTTCTTTCTGATCATGGCTGATAAGAAAGCATGGTGTTAATAACTCTAGAAAACACTTTTCCCAAATCTCTTTCTGTGTTGGCCCCATGCATGGTTAGTGACTTTCTTTTTCCTTCTTTTCTTTTTCTTGGTCACTAGAAAAAGGTCACATTGCTTTGAGAGGGAATCTCAGGCTTCAAATTTCAAAACCTTTTTTTTTCTTTTGTCAATTTACTACTTTAATTCTTAAACTTTTGTCACTATTTTTATATCTATTTCATTTATTCTTTCAAGTTTTATTATTCAACAAATTCCGTAATTTTAATATAACTTAGTTGGTAATAGCATTAAGTTACCCTTATATCTGACTTAATGTTACTTTATTTTATTCTTTCAAACTTTTAAAATCCAACAATTTTTGAGATGACTAGTTTTATATTTATATTTGATAGTCTTTAATCAAATATTTTTTTCATTCCTGATTTAAGAAAAAAAATTATAATCCCAAATTAAACTTCTATAATATTTTTTATTGATTTATCTTACTTAGAAATATTTTTGTTTAACAAGTTATTAAACTAAATATCCTTTTAATATTTGTCTGAAGTAAGTTTAGAAAAATTATTCAAAATAAACATTTTTTATTTCGTCATAACTTATATATGTACGTATATCTCTCTCTATGTCTGTGTGTGTTTTTTATTTACAATGAGAAAATGAATAAGCAAATAAAAATATTTTAAAACAAATCTAACTTTCTATGTCAATTAGTTAAAAGTAACAGAAATATAATTTTATCTCGTAAGTTTGTCATTCTACAACGTTTGTATAAAAACTAATATATAGAAAGTTTCACTTATTATATCACTTTTTTAGCTGACATGAAAAATTCAAATTTTCTATATTATTGGATTTATATTAATTTTTTAATCAACATAAAAAGTTGAAAGATTCAACAAAGAAAACTTTTGTTATAGTAGTGAATATAAGGTTTTAAATTTGATGTAATTTGTCAAAAATATTTTCACATTAATGCTTTATGTGCAAATTAATTGGATAACTTGTTTGAATTGAATGGATCATCTAACGCTATTATAATTCTAGTTTTATTTAGTAGGATATAGTTCTTATACATTTTGTTAATTTTGTAATATTATAAAACTTTAATTTTAACAAAAAATATGTTATAACGTGTAATTAGTATCATTGAAACATATTTGGAATTTTCCTTTATGACTAGTATATTCATATACTATCAACGATAGCATATTTTGCACCGATAAATAATTCCATCACTTTTGATTCATTAGTATAGTAGGTAGCTGTGCAAATATGCTTACAAAACTTATTTATTTTTCGTGCAGTCATGTTAATGAAAAAATTATTTAAATCTAAACAATGCAGTCAATGCTGTTACATATCCATGTGATAGTATTATGCTCACAAATTTCTATGAATATAATAGGAAATCCTAATGCTTTGTTTTCTCTCCAGAATATGTGAATGCAATATAAGAATAATTGTAACAAAAAAAAAAAGTTAAATTATTTCAAGAAGTGTCAATAATAATATGCAGAAGATTGAAATTCTTTAAAAAAATTAAATAAAAAAGGTAATGAAAGGAAAAATTTGTTGGACTTTTAAAATTTATGGTAAAAAATATTAAATCTGATATGAAAATAACTTAGCAATGATATCAGAAAGTTAAATAAAACTAAAATTAGAAATTAGCAATGAAATAAATGAAAGTTAATAAAAAGATAAATTAGAAATTTTACTTTCTTTTAGAGTTGTCATTGCTTTACTAGACCATCCTTCCAAAAAGTTGTGTTATTATCTCCAATTGGTCATTGGTTTTTTGCATGTTCAATGTCTTTCACCATTGATAATCATTTCATACCCTACTAAAGTAGATTTGGTGTTTATGCTTTTTAAGGCAAGGCAAGGGCAAATGAATGTCTCTTTATTGTAGCATTGAATTGTTCACTGCATCAATCAAGAAACCAAAATATGCATGTGGAAGATGCATTTGTTAGAGAACCAAAAATGTGCATAACACACATGTCATTAATGATATTCTACTCAAAATATATATTGAAAATAAATAATAGTGGGCATAAAGAGTAGTGACATTTTGTGAATCCATAATAAAAATAATAATTTTAACATCTAAATATGCAAATTATTTTTTAAAATATCAAAGTTAACATTTTTTTTAAATAACAAATAAGGGTCTTTCTATATACAAATTTTAATTTTAATATAACAAAAGTAAATTTTTTGTTAAGAAAATCATTGATTTTTTCTTAAAAAATTCTAGAAGATAACTTTTTTTAGGCTCCACAGATTCATAGATTGGGCGTTAGTGCACCTCTGTTTCAGACTGACACAATAGTTTAATAAGGAGACTGAAAGGGAAAAAAGTTCCAACTTGACCTAAAAAGTAAAAGGAAGATGTTGAGTGTAAATTTCTTAAGGAAGTGGAAGAATGAGACACATTGAGAGGGTGGAAAAGAAGAGAAAGATAGAATTGTAAATACTCTTGATATGGAATCTCTCAAGTTTCTTTAAAATCATGAAATTCACGAGTTGAAGGATTCATGAAACATATTATTTTTAGATCAGCACAAAATGAAATAATATTATAATAGTAATTATTTTAATAATAGAAGAATAAATAATCTGGATGTAAAATCGTAGTGGATGATGAGGAAGGCATAACACAATCCTATTATTTGATAATATGAAAAAGTATTTATGCTAAAATGTGATTATTAATTTTTCCAGTATTTTCTTACATCGTACTTGTGTTTGAAGAATATAGACCCTTGATTTGTGTGACTAGGAAAAGTTTTATTTGATCATACATCAAACATTTTCCATAGTATTAACCAACTGAACTGCTAGAACTTTCATTAATCAGGAACAAAAGAGCTTATTATCAAGTTGAAATTGCATAAGATTCATCAACTACAAGTAGCAAATGCACACAAGCATGCACTTCAAAGATTGAGAGCTTAATTGGTTGAACAAGTTGAGGATCATGCTGGTGCTTTAACAAGCTTAGATGGGAAATCCAGCACCACAATCTTCTCAATAGCAGGTGAAAAAACTCCTGAAAACTCAACATGATTGGGATGAGTCTGAAATGCATTGAACTCCTCTTTCCCATTGAATGTCATCAAGAAAACATGAGTGAAACCTTGTCTTAGCATATCATGGCTTTCAATGTCTTTCCCCCTGTCATAATAACATACACATAATAAGTACACTAGAATTGTTTACTAAATGCTAAAAAGTTCAACAAAAATCAAAGAAATTTCTGCATATGCCAAAATAGTCAAAAGGGTTGAAGATCATATATATATATATATATATACAACCTGTATAGTTGGTGTTTTTTGTTTACTATATCTAGAAGGTTATCATTGACCAAAATCAAACAAAACCTTATCTATAGTGATGTCCTTTTCATAGATCACACAAAACTATAAACCAGTCATGTGAATGCAGAAAAAAGTATGTGTTAAAAGACAGAAGAACACAGCCATCTTGAAATAAAGTACTGCAGTTTATGGTTTCATACCATTCAAAGGATTTGACTTGATCAATCCCAGATACCATTTTCTCCAACCCTTGAATGAGTTCTTCAACTTCCACACCATCCTTGAACTTAACAATCACATAGTGATTAAAAGCTCCCATAGCTCCAACACAACTATTATGAATCAAAACTAGGTCCTAGCATTTATATGCACAAAACCTATTCAACATGCACACATAAACTATTCCAGTCAGATCCTAAAGACCAATTTCACCGCTGGGATCAATTAGCAAAAAAGCTTGTGGAGACAGAATCTGCGGTTCAATATCAGGAAAGGTACTAGTTTCAAACATAGACCCACCATGGTGCAACTTCTTCTACAGATTTGCACAGTAAAAATTGTCTGGTGTAATTGTCATTGTGCATGAAGGACACACCCTTGGGGTCATTTCCCTCTAGAAGTTTGAGTTATGGTTTGGCCTCATTCATAGTCAGAAAAACATTATCATAATATATATGCCACAACCCTTTTCCTTTCTCAACTGCCATTTTCTATTTAAGAAAAGTGATGCCATTTTCTGGACTGTTCCTCTTGTCCTTGCCATGTGCATCACCAAGGTAAATTATTGAACTTCAATTCATGGATCAGTGGCATCTTCCTATGTACTTATCTTTAAGGAATCTTTACTCACTTCAATACACAACACCATGATGTGCAGGTGATTTTTATATATCAGCTTCACCTATTTAATTCCATTAATACATATATATTTTTTTTTTCTACTTTGCCTGATAACTGATATTGAAATTTGAAACCATTTAATATCTGCAACATGGGAAATTGGAAATTCTGTGTGAATACTTTTGTTAGTGTTTTTTTGTATCAGAATGTGTTTCTTATGTTATTATCGATGAAAAGTCTAGACACACATTTGGTTTGATTATATGAAAGGACATGTCAAGAAAAGAAATGTATTATTGATTATAGATAGCCTAATAGGACAAATACAATTGGTAATCTGTCTTAATCACAAGTTATTATGAAAGAAAAAAACTTTGTATAATTGAATTATTTGGGTTGATTTTTTTTTTTTAAGTAAATTTTCTCTGTCTAATCCAAATCTTAATAATTGATGATATTTTAGTCAATAATGAACTCTTAGATTACGTTCAAGAAATTTAAGAGATATAAAATTGACTTGTGATAAAGTATATGAAAGAAAGAAACGGATAGTAAATTTAGCTTTTTTGCGAAAAAAGAAAAAATTAACTTGTAACATATTAACCACTAATATTAATATATATCTAAAAGTAATGTTTATTGATAAAAAATTTCAAAACACGCAATTTTTTTTATTACATTGTACCAATGGAAATATTTATAGGTAAGATCTCCTCTTTGGAGTAGAAACTTCATGATAATGAGTGTATAATAATAATAACCTATGTATCAAGTTCTTTCCATTTGTGGATCTTATATAAGAGTTATGAATGTCTTTGTGGAAAACACAAACAATAGGTAATGCCATGATCTTTTGGGGTACTATTTGATTTACTTGTTATTTCAATATATTAGGAAGAGTCACTTTTTTTTTATTCTTGAGATTATATTTAATTATATATTTGATCCCATTTTTTTAATAATATAACGGGCTCATGAAGTTAAAATAGAGTAATAGGGTGATTAAGAATAACACCTGAAGGATAAATAAGTATAAATATCGTATAACAAAATTTCAAGACATTTTATTACTGTTACAGATAATGTAATATAAAAAGCAATGAAATATTGAAAATGATTAGGCTTTAAATATAAAAATTCTCTTGCTAATAGCATGTGGTTCATACTAGATTTTTTAAGGAAAAAATAAGTCAACTTTTATTAAGTTATGCAAAAAGTTTTTTAAAGCTAAACACTAGCTTATTTAAATAAAATAAATAAATACTTGTTTTTATTATTATAATTTACTATGATAAATTAAAATCTTAATATTTATGTTTAAAATAAGCAAGTTAATATATAAAATTGAAGTTAAGCAAGTGAAAACTCCAATCTTTGCTTTACCTCTCTGAGAACTTCCTCCTGCACCTACATAACATGTGCAAAAGTCAAATTTATCTCTAAAATTAAATTTAAAACCTAAAATTGTTCTTCACACACGATAAAGAAAGAGAAATGATTACTTTTAATTTGAAATCGCGCAACTCAAATTATTTTGCCTATATACTTACGAATTCCAAAATTCGAAAGACAAAAAGAATAAAAATAAAAAAATTACCTCGACAACTCAAACCACCACATGCTACCTTCGACCGCCACACCACATAGTGAATGTATCCTTACGAATTTCAAATTCTTCAGCTTCCACTGCCATGCCAAATAATTATTTTTAGGACATTTTCATCTTTTTATTAAACTTAAATTTAGAATTACAAAAAATATGGAGGTGCAGAAAGAAGCTCTATACCTCTCTATTCACCTTGAGGGCCAAGCTGTGCTGTTTTCAAATTTGTTTACTGAAATTGTTCTCAATTAACGAGGATAGACAATTATTTTGCTTTCTGTGAATCTGTTAAAAACGTGTTGTCAGAATATTTTTTAAAGAATAAAATGTAGTTTAAAGACATAACACTCACATGACTCATGGTTTATATTACATTTTCACGTAATAGTTTTAAGTTTCTTTCTTCCTTATTATGTTGCATGTATAGATTATCAATTAACTTTAACATAACTAAATTTTATATAAAAATGATGATTAAAAGATATTACAATAGTATTACTTTACATTAATATGAAATTTAAATTTTATATAAATATGGAATAAACAAATATAAATATTTAAATGGAGGTAATTGTTTCCAACACCTCTCAATTTAAACCCGCACTCTTACCATTTTCAAAATGAATATTTTATATTTTTTAAGTGACTTTCGAATTATCTATTTTGAAATTTTTTCAAAATATATCTTATAAAATTTATAAAATATATTCTAAAACATGTTCAAAATCGTCTGTGAGGGAGGTACAGGAATAACGAACCAATCGCCTGTGAAGGAAAACAAAGGTAGTCAGGGAGGTGCAAGAAAACAGAGGCAATAGAGAGGTACAAAGACACACAGAAGAGAATGAAAAGAAAATAAGATAAAGAAGAAAGTTAGATTACATATTATATAATAAAGTTAATTTAAACATTTCAAATATTCTATGAAGGTGCAGGATGAGGGTGAGATGATGGAGGTGCAGGAAGAAGCCGTCGAATCCATGTACTTCAGTTTTTTTCATTAAAGAAGAGGCCCAAAAGAGAAGAATAAACAATAATTTGTCCACACTACCAAAATCCAAAAAATTCTTTCTTTTAGTGTCTCAATTTTTTCTTGGATTTTCATAAATGTAAAAAGTAAATAAATTGCCCATAAAAAAAATTCTGAAATATTGATTTTGGTAAAGTGAGGATTTTGTTAATATTAGGATTACTGTTTTGGTGATACTTTAAATAATTATTAATTTTGTTAAAGTGAGGTGATAATTTCACGCTTTCTACAAAAATACTCACTTGATAATTAATATATTAATATTTTAATAATATTTTCTTTTATTTTTAATTTTAAATGCTAATATATATTATTATATTATTATATTATTAAAATAATTTGTAAAACAATTGTTTTATCTTTTAAAATTATCATTTATTTTTTAATCAATAATTAATTATTTTATGTTACGTAATATTATATTTTTAAGTATAGTCTATTATATTAAAAATCAATTAATTATTATAACTAATATTATCGATTATATTAAATAATAATAAATTATTAGAATTTAAGTTTAAATCTAAGTTTTGAAATGATTAACTATGTTTAGGGTTCAGTCTATTTTGATCAAATTGCTGTATGCTAAAAGCAAATTGGGCGGGCGGATATGACAAAGCATACTGGAAGTATATATTGGTCTCTCTCATAAAATTTAATCTTGTTGTTTTTTTAATTTTGTTATATATATATATATATATATATATATATATATATATATATATATATATATATATATATATTAAAAATAAATTTAAATATACACATTTTTTTAAAGTTTTGGTTTAATTATTTAATGTCTACAATTAAAATGATTATATGTTAAATTATTCTGTTTTAGTTAATAATTCAAAATTAATTTATAAATTTCAATTTAAGTTACAATACTATGAATGTTAGTATCTTTCAAATAATACAAACAAAATAGTTAATAATTTTTAAGTGTGCATATAATATATAACTTTTTTTCCGTCTTCCACCACATATTCAACTTATGTGAGTCGAATCCAATTTTTTAATCAACTATAATAAGATTTTTATTTTCAATTTTGACCTGACAAATCCATAGTGTATCGAATTAATTGTAAACCCTAAACCTGTGATTTAGACTTATTTTTATAATACTAATCACATTATTAGGTGATATACTTCTTGAATTTTAGTGTGATTTGATGTAACGTAGGTTTGATATTTCATATAGTGGGTTTGTATTTGTGCTCTTAGTATTTTTAATAAGTTCTTTAAGAAAATTGATACGTGTTGAGTGATTGTATTTTTGTATGCAAACTATATATGATTATAATAAAAATTTTTAAGATAGTGAAACAATTTCATTCAAGTTGTGATGATTGAATCTAGAAGTAGATTTGGAAAAAATCACACTAAGTATAAAAATTTTTTGTCTTTATTTTTTTCTCTTTTCTTTCTTTATTTTTATTTTTTTTATCTATAAAAGGATATTTTATAACTATAAAGGAGTATTTGAGGTATTCCAATCCATTTACAATATATGTACAATGTTGTAAATATAAAAGCACTTTAAAAAAACCTTTTTAGGTACATTACATGATTTTATCCTTATATTATGAGAGATATTGTTCAATGTGCATAATAAGATAGGTCCTTACATTAGTTATTAATAAGTTTAGTCTAACTAATAGTGCAAAGATGAGTTAAAGTGAAGTTTTATCTTAGCTCTACGTTATCTACTATTTTGATATTTTACCTTGTGCTTATTTCTGTTTATGGTACAGTAGTGGGTGCTAGTCATAAGAGAGTGCTATGTTTTGTTAACAGTTAAATATTCTTACCTTTTGTTTTATAATGGGTTAAAGCACCCTTATATGCTTCACATTTATTAATTTTTTTACTCTTAAAAGAAACCGTTTTTTTTTTATTTGACGCAGGTTTAGTGGTCTTAAATTTCCTACTTTAATCCTTAAGTTAAGTTGTTTAAGAAATTTTTTAAGATTTTATCAGTCAAATTATAATTGTTTAATTACCGGGACATCTTATTACTGTTTAATTTATTTAAATAATAAATAAAAATTGAAGAAATAAATTTTATTTAAATATATTAGAATTATATTTTTGTCTAATTCAAATTTAAAATTTAATCCATGGAGTGAAACTTGTCTTTCACTACATACCGAACACACATTTCGTTTATTTATGTAAGAGGTTGAGTTACAATCTTCATATATTTCTCTCATACTAAATAGGAATCATTTCCTGCACAAAAATTTATGGAATAGCGCTAAATTTCCTGCATAAAATTTATAAAATAGAACTAAATATATACAATTAATTAGATAATGGATTGTTTAATAAATCTAACGGTAATTATTATAACAATTTATTATTTTAAAATTTGAATTCAAATTAGCTAACAAAATTTTTGTTAGGTATGTGTGGTTCTAAGTTCTAAATTGAAAGTAAAAATGAGAAAGTTAAGCAACGGAATACCCACAATCCAATGTCTTAAGGTTTTAGGTTGGAGATGTCATTTTCTTGTATGTTGACTATTGTCTCATTTTTGTTTGGCTCTCTGATGTTTTTTTTCTCAATTTTCTTAGCAAGTGATATAAGAGGAGATTCCAAGTGTGAGTCTAAGTCTCCCAAAGAAGACCTATTTCTCCCTTCAATTTTCTTAGCAAGTGGTATTATTTTCTTAACAAGTGGTATCAAAGGAGATTTCGAGTGTGACTATAAGTCTCACAAAGAAGACTCATAAACCCAATATTCTAAGACTTTTAATTAAAGGTATCATTCTCTTATATGTTGACTCTTATTTTAATATCTTATATGTTCGACTCTTATTTCATTATTGTTTGTCTCCTTATTTTAAAAAACTTAGAAGATAAATTATTTATCACTTATATATATTAATTATGTTTTTTTTTCTATCAATTCATTATATTCACTGCAATCGCAAAAGAAAAAAAATCGGATCAAATCTGATTTTATTGCCGTATTCAAATAAATCCAATAAAATTTGTATATTATTTTTTTAGTTGATGTATTTGTTCTCGGGCTTAAATATATTTTAAGTTTCTGAAATAGAAACAAGTTTTAATTTTAGTAATATAATTTTTTTCTTTATTTTTAGTTTTTAAATTAAATTTGAAATTATTGTTTTTAATCTTCATAAAATAAGTGAATTTTAATTTTAATATCTATAAAATATATTTTTATTTTTATTTTCGCCCTTTAAAAGTTTGATTTTTTCCTTAACATTTATTTTTGTTTTGAAATAAATAAACAACTTTTTAATAATTTTATTTTTTTAAGGATCATGTGCTATGTGTTAGTTAATAATTTTTTTTAAGGTTTGACTCGTTATTTGATAAAAAAAAAAAGGTACATAATAAAAGACTAAATAAATAAAAAAAAGACCTAAGTTGAACTAGATATTTTGGTCCGACAAGTTTGTCTAGCTATTTAAGTACAGTTAGATCGAAACAATCTACAAACTTCCATCCTAAATTATGAGTCAACTCATTTATAAAACCATAATTATCTTTAAATAATATCAATTTTTAAATACATACATATTATAAAATATTATTATGGATATTATCCACCTATATTCATGGATACAAATCTTTTTATCATTCTTCATTAGTAGTATTTTAGAGGAAAAAAAATAAAGAAAAAAATATTTACCTACCAAAATCAAAATTATCTCACTTTACTAAAATTCATGACAAATAAGTTTTATTTTTAAGAAACAATGCTGTGGAAGAGAAAGATTGGATTTGCCCTGCATAGAGACAAAACTAGGGTAGTTATTAAAGTGTGAATTAATGCATAAGAAAATAACATTGAGAATTTATCGATCTAGAAGGTTTTTCTTTTATCAACACGTCTCTATGTAAAATTATCTTATATCTCAATATAACAAGGTTTGTCTGGTGGATTTAATTAAAGTTTGTTTGGTGAAAAGAAATAAGAAGAAATATAAAAAGTGAACGAGTTTAATTAGTATTTTTGTTCTATTATTTTTTTTTAATTTTTAATTAAATATTCTTAATTTTTATTTATTTCTATATTAATTTTATTTCAATACCTTATTTTCTCTTCTCTCTGCAAAACGTGTCATAACTCAAAAAGTTTTTTCTTGCTCGTACTGAACCTAATTGACTTGGACTAAGTCTACTAGAGAAGAGATGGACATTGGTCATGTCTCATCAACAGAGTCAAAAGTTCTTCGACAGAAGACAAATTTTGCTACTCATAACTAAAATTTACCACTTTTTCACATAACTCAGTATGCTCCAAGTATTTCAAATAAGTGTAAAATATACAAATGAAGAAACAATTTGAAACAAAGTTTATTTAATAATATTTTTGTTTTAGAAATCTGATTCATATTCAAAATAATTAAAAATAATAATATTTATTACACTTTAAGTTTAAAATATTTAAATTAGTTTAGTTGATAAACGATTATTGTACTCTTAATCTTTTCATGCTTTGTCTAATATGTCGTGTAATCGTTTTTTTTGTTGAAGATGAATAATTATGGTTCAATTTCCTAAAGTAAAATAAAATGGGTAACACTCATTTGTTTCTTTGTAACTTTTAATGCTTTTAAGACCTATCTTTCAATCTCTATTATTAGTTTTTAACTGTAAAACGGATAAAATAGTTAAAATTTTTAACACTTCATACTATTAGAATTTTACTGAAATTCGATATTTATCCTTTTAAAACTTTATATATTTAGTTTGAATAACTTTTTCTACAAATATGTAAAATAAAAAGTAAAACTAAGCATTTCTTATGAAATAAAATCAATTATATATTTTATCTTGTTTAGAGTTTCTCTTTGCTAACTTTTAAGATACGTACACTTCAATAAATTTTCAATTTATTTAAGATTATTATTATTATTATTATTATTATTATTATTATTATTATATATATACAAATATATAGATAAATTTAGTATTATCTATAAATTTTAGATATTGCTCTGAATCGATAAGTAATGTTAATAATTAATATTATTATTATTATAATAGATAGTATTATTATTTAATATTATTCATAATATTTTTAATGTTATTATTAACACTGATTATAATAAAAATAATAATAATAAAAATATGATTGTAGTTTATCTAGTACAGTGATAATAAGTTTTATATCAATATTTGTATTACCTAATTTTTTTTTCAGCAAATTGTGAATAATAATAATAAAATTAATAATAATAATAATAATAATTTTAAAAATAAATATACGGTAGTTACATTTTTATTGTAGTCGTGTTAATTTCAACTAACCGAAAAACTAATCAATTTTATTTTTTATTTTTCTTTTACGAGTTATATACTAAGAAGTTTACCTAAACTGAATGACAAATTGTTCAAAATTAGGTAGGAATAATGTGGATAATCACGTACAAAATTCTTAGTGAATATCCCAAGTCAAATTAATCAGCATACACTTTCTCTTAATCCTTCATTTAAAAATTTCATATTAAAAAGAAATAAAAAATAAATAAATAACATAATCTTTTTAACAAACACCTAATTTTCAATATATAAACATGCCAGAAAACCACTCTTTTTTTTCTAAATACACACATGTATATCTAAACAATAAATTCTTTCTTTATATAGAGTACTTTATCTGCCAAACTAATTAATAAGCTTTTATGACAAGTGACTAACTAACCACAACAATGTTCCAGGGCATGGTAATGGTTAGTATAACTAACTAACCAGTCGTTTAAAAAGTATTTTTAAATGAAAAATAATTATTTTGACAATCACTTTTTTTAAATATTATATATATATATATATATATATATATATATATATATATATATATAATATTTTTATAT
>Ga0209489_100918_pt1 | contig 58922 bp, 32 predicted proteins | sample SiratrowhiteBW_FD_187527 | JGI IMG/M metagenome (GOLD analysis project Ga0209489, IMG submission 187527) | Root nodule microbial communities of legume samples collected from California, USA - Siratro white BW (SPAdes) (version 2) | ecosystem: Host-associated > Plants > Roots > Nodule | place... | reverse complement strand
TTTTTTATAAAATATATATATATATATATATATATATATATTATTTATTTTGTACAATATATATATATATATATATATATATATATTATTTATTTTGTACTATATATATATATATTTGTTTTTTCATTTTATCTTTTATTACAAAACTAACACTTCATTTTCAATTTGTTTCCTGTTTTAAAGTTTTGCAAAAGAAATTAAAAAATCATTATTTTCTATATGAATATTTAAAAATGTAAAACAGATTAAAAACAGAGTGATTTATAATTAAAAATAAAATATTTTCTCAAAGTAAAAGTCCTAATATTACGTCATTTTCATTTCCTAACTTTTCAATATAATAAGCTAAGGAAACTTCCTCTTTTTTCTCTTTTCTTTTATGCCTTATTGGAGATTTTCATTACAATCTCCTACGGGCCTTGGAGCAAGCCCAATTCGTTTAATGGGTTGGGTTACTGATAGTGGCCCATTGTTTTCAGGGACCTAAGGTGTCGTTTTAGTTATCTTCTGGTTCGAGGTTCCTTGTCTGGAACCAAAGAACTTTTGGAGCTGGTGATGGATGATGGAATGAATGTATGGAAGATAAACTCTGAAGTTTGCTTTCTGCATCTTGGTATTAATTCCATTTTTCTATTTATTTTCAGTATAAAAATTGTTTTACCTCCATTATCCTCTGCTGAATCTTCTCTGTAAAATTGTTTTCTTCTGTTTCGATTTTTTTTTTAAATCTAAGATATTGGGATGCTTTGATTCGATTATTATGTTTAGAAAATCTGGTTCCTGTACATCTTTCTCACGCTGCAAATGCGAGGACTCCATCAAGAGAAAAAGGAAATAAATTCACTTCACTTACAGATATTGTGAGAAATGAAGGTTTGGGAAAATTAGAAATTGAATATTCCCAAATTTACTTCACTATTGCAAGAAATAAGTAGTTGTTGATGGGGTATTATATGCAATTATGGGAAATATATGTTGCTACTTTTGAATAATGGCAATTTTTATAACTTATGCAAATTGGAGATATGAACTAATGGCATTACACATACAAGTGCCTTGTTAATAAGGCTATCTAGATTCTAATTTCTCTAGCCAGAGCTTACAATTTTACCATCACAATCAGAAACAGCTGCACAGTGAACACGTTGCTCTGTCTGAATTTACTAAGAACAATTTCCTTGTTAAACTCGGATGTTGCTACCTCTCCTTGTGGTTACAACAACTATTTCAATAAGATTATTATTCTAGCCATCAACCTTTTCAATGTATTTATACAGTTACAGGAACCAATGAACAACTGGGATGAAGAAAATATCATGATGCATGGGTGCAACGAGAGAAATCTGTGTACAAGCGAATAGGTATCAGATGGATTTTGTTGCTTTGGATCATAAACAGTAATGGCTGGTCCTTTAGTCTAGCCTCTATACGGATTGGGGTGCAGGAACCAGAAAGATTTGGAAGAAATTCAATGAATAAGTAGATTCTGCTTTAGTCTGAATAGGAGAAAAATAGTACTCATATAGAACTTTTAGTTCAATCATACTTCCTAACCGTTATCTGATAGAGGCTGACCATACTTCAATCCCAATGTTAAGCTTTTGACACCAATACTGTTCACATCCGCATTAATCATTACAATCTGTCACATCTGAGGAACATTCATCAAGAATCTTAGTGTATGTTAATTATGAAAAGGATATTAACTTTCATTTCTTGGTACTCAGTCTTCCCCACATTGTACACTCTGAATGTTGAAGGATCACTTTCTTTAAGTTTGCATGTTGTGTATGCTACTATTAGAGGCTGTAGTGACTTTGATGATCCACAAGAGGAATTACTTCATGTTGGATGATATTTTAGTATTCCATTTTGATTATAAATGCAAATGAAGTATTACGAAACTGAAACTATTCATCATATTTTCTGAAAAAAAAAAATGATGCCATGATGGGTTGACACTTAATAAGTAACAACACCTTGCTTTTGGCAAGCTACTTGTCCTCTGGCGTATCATCTTCTTTTTATATGAATGACTTATTTTTGTTGTTTGATAAATTACCGGTTTTCTTCTTTCAATTTTTACTAGCAAACCATTTTTCTTGTTCAGCAAACACATGCACCTCACAATCGCAAGAAACAGGCAAAATAAAAGATAGACTGTGGGACAAATTTCCATGCAGTACTTCTCTACATGACATGCTGAGGCAATACAGGTGTGTAGAGTTCTGTTATGTATAAATATGGCTCATCAACTTTACTTTTGTTGGTTAAGGGACAAGACTCGTCTGTTGGATCGAAAAAATGAAGATGAGAAAGATCATTAGATTTGAAATACTTCTAAAACACAATAGCATTACAAAAGAATTTCACTATGATCTTGCTGAAACTGTAATGCTAGTGCATATGGGTATTTCCTTTCACTGAACGAAACTAAAAGAAAACATTTTTCTGTTGGAGGAGCTGGGATTATCATCTATACTAACGTTTTGGATGATGCTGCTTCACTGAATTGCTATCTATAAAAATTATGCAGTAGCTTGACTGTACAAAATACATGCCTCTTTTTGACAAAACTCTTAAAAACTAGATTGAAAAGAAGGGGAAAACCAAACAACTGGTGTGAAGATCTTTTCAGAATGCAGGTACAGTTCGACCATATTCTAACCTGCTCTTCTTTTTCAAGCTTCCAAGTGTTGTTGCTCTCTTAGATGTCAGCTTAGTGTTGCTTTCTTTCGTAGTCAAAGGAACAAGATGAATTTGTTAAGTCCTGTTGTGGATAGGATCTGATCCCCTTGGCACTCTTCTTTTACTGGACTGACTTGGATCAAACTCATGGTTGAAATTGGCTGAAATCTTCTCTGTGGGATGCCGTTTGTTGCCATTTGCTGAATTCTTCTTTGTGTTCAATAATTCCTCTGTAGCCTTCGTAGCATGTTGATTCTGCAACAATATCCTTTGGTCTTTTTGGCTGTGTCTTAGTGCAATTTCTGAACTTCTCAGGCCTAACACATTCTCTGGTTGAATTGATATTAAGAAACCCACAAAGAGAAGAAGAATGATTTTTCTAGAAGGATGAAACACCATATTCTCTTCACCCTGAAACTAGAAGAATAGATGGTGGTGTTCTCTGTTTAGAGTGACAGGAGAATAAGCAGCTCTCCCCTAATCTGTGTTCTTATGGTCCATTCCTGTAGACATAACCTTGTTATATATGTCATACTAGATTTGGAGGGGGCTTTAAAGCTTAAAGCAAAGATGGCCTACAGGAATTTTAGATTCATCTCGAATCACAAGCCTGAAATCTTAGCTAATTAAGGCTGTTATTGAAGAATCTGACAAGGATGAATAAAGGGGGTTGGGACAATGTCCTTGAGAGGCCAAGTATATTTCTTTTTTCATTTCTTTCCCTACATGTCTATCATATGCCTGCTTTTTTCACCAAAAGAAGCCATACACCGTTGCCTGGACCCTGTCCAACTTGCCACATCATACTGCTATATTAGTGTATGGATAAATAGGTCTTACATTCTCCAGTGGTTAAGCTTGGTATTGGCGTACTTGGATAATTCAAAATATTTATCATTCTGGTATCTATATGTATCTATTGAATTCTTTTGCATACTTTTTGCCTATATGTTGCAACTATCTTTTAAATTTGTGTATCAATACAAGTACCTCAATGATTGGATTGTAGTATTTTATTATAACAAAAACGCACTTATGTTAATGCCTTTATTCTGATTTAGAATTTCTGTTTTGTGTTTATATTATATTATATTATATTAATGTTATATGTTGAATCTTAACTTAATATCTACATATGTCAGCTTAATGCATGCTATCTCATAACAAGCTGCATTATAAATTTGCAAAAGGTGCAGGTTTTGAGCATATAAAACTCTGGTCTTATATGGGGTTAATGGTAAATTACAATTCCTTTGTTATTAAGAAAGGGCCATGTTAAATATTATTTCCTTTAATTAGCAAGACCGTAACAGTGACAATGGGCCAGGCTGAAGCAGGAGATTGCAACAGTGCAAGCAGGTTATGTAAAGAATAGATAGGGGAATAGAACAGTCCCCAAAAGAAACAAACTCTTGCTTTATGTACTTTTCTAACTTCTCTAAGATCTCCAAGTAACTTTAGAATTCCAAGCTCACTTCCCAAGGTAACAAAAACAACACTACTAGATTTCTTGGGCTGAATGTTACCTTTATGCTTTGTTCTACTTTTAGATTAGATGGGTTCCCAAACTCTATTTGTCCCTTCAAAAATTTTTGCCCTCTCTCTCTCTCTCTCTCCCTTTCTCTCATTTTACTTTATTTAACATAAAATACCACATGCAACTAGGAACTGTCGAAAGCATAAATTCCTTGGTTTATTCTTAAATCTGAAGAAGGGTGACTGGTCATGGTCCAAGTGAAACAACCAGCGGATTGAAATTCATCTCCTCTTTTCTAGATTTTCTTTTCTTTTCTTACTATTAAAGTGAGAGTTAAAATGACTCGTTGCTTTCTATTTTTAATTTTTCTTCCTATAGTTTGAAACTGCCTTTTGAGAGTGTCACCTCGTTTCAAATCACATCTCCTTAGAAGAATATGCTTTTTATTCTCTTCTGATTATTTATTACATTGATATGCCAAAGGCCTAACATGTTGTTGTATCCTAATCTTGGGGAGAATGGTTTGTGTTAGACAAGTTTATCTTTCCCTGGTAGATGAACATCAAACTGAGAGAAGCACAAGCTCTTTATCTTGAAATAAAAGATAGTATTTTAGATGTTTTATGTCTTTGGGATCCTTACATGGTTAGTTTCTAAGGGGTTCAAACCAAACGGCTCACTTTTTCTTTGGCGGGTAAACTATTCCATTAGAAAGATTATGAAAGTAATTGCACTCTTCTTGTGTCCCAAAAAAGTGTTGTTTATTGATCTTGCCGCAAGAACATCACCACCTTCGTTGATCCCTAGAGGATGCCAAATGCCAAAATTCTTTACACGTACGTCAATGTACATATTATACGGATATCAATGTAATATCATATTCTCAAGTGTTACTGTCTAAAGAGTGAAAAAAAAAGTAATTGATCATTTCATATCATTCCTTTTTTAGACCATAACATTTGAGAACTATAATGATCAATTACTTTGAATACATCATTAACACTTACATGTTCTCCTAATCAATTACTTTGACATCACCTATTACATTTATACTTTCCTTCTCTCTATTTTCTTGGTGTCATCTAGCATTTGAGGGTCCACCCATTACGTAATTTGTTAAGATTCTTTTGCCAAAATGGGAAACTAATAGAAAAATGCATAGTGGGGTCCTATTAATGCAAAGGATATGTGGTACGGTATGTACTATGCTAAGGGCAACTTGTTGGGTACGCCTATTTTCCGTTAAAAAATGTTTGGCACTATCTATCTAAACATTTTGGTGGCAACCAGTTCCTATTATGATTAACATTTTTACAGTATGCAACACAAAACAAAGATGAAAATGTTACACGTTTAGGCTTTCCTAGATTCTGAAGACTGGTCTTAAAGGTGTAGGCTCTTTGTAAAATTGTTTTGAACCAAAGTGTGCCCCATAAGGCTCAGCATGACGATCATGGACCAATGAGTACTCACTGAATAAGGCCACCACAAAAACCACAAAAGACACCAAAAGAAGAATGGCAAAGCAACTTAAAGAAGATAAAAGCAAAAAACGAGTTGTAATTGTTACAGATAGCATCCATTCCCCATCTTTGAATAGTTTGATTTTGGTTTTTCTAATTATTTGCTTTATATTAGTCTGGAATTTACTTGACAACTTGTAGATATTAAACAGCCTACTGATGAACCTATGATCTTGCCAAATTGAGTAATGAAATCTTGTGAAAGAAGTAGGGAAATAAGAAAAATAGTTGTAAAAAGATTATGAGGGAATTTTGAATATGAAGAATGAATGAATTGCAAGTTTGGAACATATTTGCTAGGCAGGAGCAATCAAAGTTGGTGATAAGACTGGTTGGCTGCTATAAATTCTTTAGAAAAGAAAGGAACAAAAGTTGAACTACAAAGAGAATGTCACCAAAACATAAGCTAAAGTGAGATGCTTCTTTGCTATGGCTTTGATTTAAAATGGTTGGCCATCTTCAGTGATAATCATAAGTAGGGTGTGTTAGAATATATGCTTATCTGCTTTGTTCAAAAGAGATAAAAACAAAAAACATTAATCAGACGCCAATTAATTTCCATGTTGCCCCACTGGGTCCCTGCTGTCAGAGACTGTTACTTCTTTCTCAATTTCAATACAATATCAGCTTAAAAATCTTAACTATTTGCTGCCTGTAAATGCCATATTTGGTGCCTGTAAATCTCAATTTGGTGCCTGTTAACAATATCAGGTCATATTTTTCAAATTTTATATTTTTAATGACTATATAGTAATAATAAAATTTTATGATTACAAATATTTTACATGATATTGTTTAAAGTAGAAAATATGCTTTGATTTTAATTTATACCTTTTTAATGAGCAAACCCTTGATTAGTTTATGGGATTGGATGTACAGATATTTAAGTTTGATTATCTTCATTTACCTTTTGATAAGAACGAGGTAGGTTCATGGATTGGTTTAGAAGAGATTGATATATAAAAAATATTAAAGCATAATCTCATTTTCATCCAGGCTGGAAAAACTCAAGAGGAACCTGTACATATTTATTTAAAAATTATTTTACTTGCAATCATTTTAAATAAATTATAAATTAAATATTAGATATGTTTTATTTCAAATATTGTATGAAAATTAATAAACAACATATACTAAAAATAAAAATAAAAAATATTATATTTTTGTATAAATTTTTCATTTCAATTTCATTATTTAACTGTTATTATAATTGAAATTATTTAATTATTAAAGTGGTTAATTTATTACTTTTACTAATTTAAAAATAGTGTGTGTGAAAAACTATTATATTTGCATGGAAAAATAACACTCGATTATATTAATTATGTCTTGTAACTATTATTTTTTATATTCTTAATTAACTTTTATATACCAACAAGTTGGTTTAAGTAAATAGGAGTACAATTCTTTAAGCTAAAGTCATTTACAGAATTGGTAAAATTTGTGCATATACCATATGTTATAAAATGAAAATGTTTATATTAGTTTATGAGTAGGAGTTAGAGAATCTTAAAAGTGTATAGTATGCATTTAGTTAATGCTATCTTTTATTGTTTTCTATGGGTAATTGTAATGTAATATATAGCAAGGACTACGTAGAATCTGTTGCGAAAAAAGTAAAAATAATAAATTTCAATCCTATTATTGTATATAAAGCGTTATGATTAAAAAGTTACGGATCACATTAACGCTTAAAAAAATTATATGAAAATTTATCTTGTAAATGTTTGAGTAATTATATAATTATTTACTCTGAGAGAATCCCCTTTAAAAAGTAGTTGCAAAATATTAAGGGGACTAAATATCAATTCTAATGGTAGCTATGGAGATTAGCTACTACCAAAATATATAGGAGATATAACATGTTAATTAATTGTGAGGTTAAATCTTTGAAAATCATTAGAAGGAGAGAATGATAAAGGAAGTTAAATGCAAGGTTAAGAGGAACACTAACATTATAAATATAGGTTTCTATAATAAGGGAGAGAGACACGTCTGAATATCAAGATGGAAGATACAATAGATTGATTTTGGTTTGGGATATTACAAGTAAAGAGTAATATTTCAGGAGGAATATAAAAGTTCTCATATTTTAGTAGAGACATGAAGGTAAATCCTTTCAATTTATTAGAGTATTATATAAAAAAAGAAATGATTAGTAAGAATATGTCGTCTTGGAGATCTTCTTATTGGATAGTGAGTGTGAGCAATGTACATTTTATGGTCTTTGAGTTTGCTACTATAAATGATAGTTATCATTTATAGTTTGTTTAATTAGTATATGGATTGATTATTTAGATTAAAAAAATAACAAGATTTGAATAAAAAATTTATAAGTGATATAATAAAATATGATTGATATTATAAATTTTTTAGTGATAAAATTTTAAGATTATAAACTTATCCTTTTAATTAAAAATGATTGAAAATAAATTATAATTAATTCGATTGATGTGATTGATGAATTATTATTTTTTTAGTTGATAGAATTATAAGATTATCAATTATTTTAAAATTAAAATTGAACTATTATTATATTATATAATTAATCATAATTATTTTATTATAATATAAGTAAAAAATAAAATAAAATTAAAGATGTGAAGTATCATATTTCTGTCACAATCTTACCATGTAAGCAACATTTCTGTTAACAGTCTAATTTTAAACATGTATAATTATAAATGTTTTACAATTTTCAAAAACACACATAATATCACAAATCCATAATCGATTATCCATTCAAAAGGACATATAATCTAAGTTACAATCACCAGTATAGAATGAAAGTTGTAATTACTAATGCTTATAGCTTCCAGCATATCATGGTGCCACCATGAAATTATCCCATGACCTTCAATACCACTACTATCACAAGAAATTACATAGTAATAACATAATCATATGTGTCACTACATAATATCTTAAGTGGTTTTTCTATGTATAACAATAAAGAAGATAACGTAATCATATGTTAAGTGACTTTTCTACGTTTAAGTGACTTTTCTACGTATAACAATAAAGAAGATGAAGATTCACTCTCACAAATCCATAAATGTTTTTTTTATACATATTCAAATTCAAATATTATGACTTCTCTTAAATTTATCCACTCTTACAAATCCATAAATGTTTTCTTTATACATATTCAAATTCAAACATTATGACTTTCCTTAAATTTATCCGAATAAATAATACCCCACTCGAAACAAACACAACAATGCATAAAGATAGATTCTGTTATTAGAGTAATTGTAATCTTAAATTTGATTAGGGATACATTTGTTGTTTGGTGGGTTATGTAGTTATTGTTAAAGGGAAATATATTGGTTAATAAACAAGATGAAATAAGTATATCAAGTACTCCACACCTATTGGTATTCTCTACATTAGTTTTCTAACCTTCAAATTATTTAAAGAAAATATTAATAGAACAATTAAAATTATGATTAAAGTATTTGTGAAAAATATTTTTTATATATCCACAAATACACGAAGAAAATTGTAAATTTTTGCTTAAATACTCATATATAAAGATAAAGAAAAACTTGTATTTATGTAACAAAACATATGATAAAAGACACAATTTTACTAATGAAAAATACGTATTCAATCTATTGTTTGACCAATAACTTTTATGATAAGTTGGAAACCTGAATTTGTTTGGTAAACAGCCTTAATCTCAAAGTTTGATGAACTTTAAAAAAATTAGTCACAAATTTAACATGTTTGTTCAGGACAAAACTATATAGTAATAATTTTAAACCCTTGTACAGAATACTCTGATCAATCTTCTTGAGTATCACATATCTTTAAAGTTTTCAAGAAAAACTCATTTAGTTTTTATTTAATATTTTTCTTTATAAAAGGATACACCTAACTAATAGGATTGGTAAAAGAAAGCATCTAATTAAGTAAACGCAGCACTATTAAAATATATATTTATTGGAAATTATTTCTCAAACTATATATTATTGGTAATTATTTTCAAGACTATATGCATACTGAAATTTTTTTTTATTGAGATCCCAAGCCGAGCTTAACCGTACAAAGTACGCATAAGATTCCAATGTATCTTTCTCCAATATATAATTGTATCTTATTCTTTCTCTGAAATGTTCTTCAACTATAGGTCCCGTAAAATTTATTTAAGTTTTAAATTAATTTGTTTGTCTCTATAATATTTGTTCCTTTTGAATAAGCCCCTTTAAAAATATTCAATAGAATTAAAAGCAAATTTAAATATTTTCCAGAAGAAAAAAAATATTTTGTAAAGATTAAAGCAAAATATGAAGAATCAAAATTTGAAGCTTGAACCATCATAAACTAAAAAAAAAAAAAAAAAAAAAAAAAAAGTTTAAAAGCCATACATCAGAATATAAACAGTTAATCCAATACGTATTCATACCTTATACATGTCCCGTTTACTCGATTCCATTTTCGACTTCTAGTGTTTGGATTGCTTCAATTGTATCGAAACCAATTGAACAGAACTAAAACAAACCGTTTTTAATTTTTTAAGGTAATGCTTCATTAGATGCAACAACCAAACAAATATGCTCCACAACGAATCCTTATTAAAGTGAGATTAAACCATTAATCGTCATTTTCCATATAAATCTCTCACTATATAGTAGCTGAATGATTAGTTACATTCATAGATAGATGAATTGAATTGATAACCAATGGATTCGTGAATATCGTTCAACCATCCCCCGAGTATGTACATGTACATACATTAAGCTGAGATAATCAAGAGTGAGAAACGCACAGCATTTCAACAAGCCTTCCAAATATTTATAGATAGAAGCATAAAAGTTACACTTGTTCCTGGTGTACTGTGGCTGGTCCTGGTGCTATTGCGAACTGTAAACCTCTACGCTGCCCAGATTGTAGAACAAAAGCAACTTGGGTTGCCGCTAGTGCTGCTGCCTCCTGCTTCACCATATAATACAAAAATGTAAGAAATTACAAAAAAGGGAGAAAACCCCTCTGCGTGTGTTGCAGTTTACCCGATGCACATGAACACAAACATTGTATGCAGACCAAAATGAAATCATATAGCATTGCTATTTCCGAAAATGATGTACTGACTAAGCAAATCTAAACAAATATTAATAACTATAATGAAAACTGACTTGTCTTTGTCGTCGACGCTGCAGAATACTGATTGCCCAGGCCATAATGTAGCAAGGTAATAAAAATCCAGCTGCTCGAAGCAAGAAAAGCTGAAGAGAATTGTGAGCTAATTAGGTTGGCTCCAGATGCATTTGAAATCAACACAAAATGGGGCATATGACCAACTTAATAAAAGAAACTAAAGTCACTTACAGAGAAAAAATTGGATGGATCATCATCAGAAGAATCACCATCTGAGACAGAAAGTGCATGCCGCAAGAGTAAAAGAGCCATTAACTGATCCAAAAAAATGAGTTAGGCTTTAAATCATGTCCACATACTAGCTTGTTGACATTATAAAGAAGAACAAATGCACGGCAAGTATACAGCAGCACTAAATGAAGCGAAGTTTCATCATTTTATGGTAACGTTAGGTCCAGCTTATTTGGGCTTCATCTTTCCTTAATAACAGAAGCTATTATAAACACTAAAAAGCCCTAGAAAATCAAAGGACCTTTTTTCAATGAAGAAAACAAGAAAAACTTTTATAGAAATTAATTTTAGGAACTTCTCTATCGCTTCCACTTGTCAAGATCAATCCACATGACCAAACTTAATTTAAAAGTAGCTTTCAAGACTAAAAAATTAATAAAATTATCAAACAGCTTTAACCTAAATTTTAACATGGTTTTGAAGATCCAAAAAGTGCTTGGTCACTCACTCCCCAACCCTAAATCCTATTGTGTTCTCAATTACAATGGCACAGTTATATTTGGTAGAAACAAACACAAGGTTAGTGCCTTACAATTAAAGCAGCTGAGCGGCAAAATGCAGCCCCACTGGCATTGGAAGCAGCATACTCATCATATTCAGCATCTAAGAATTGACGTTCTGCCTCTGCAATTGCCAAAAGCCGTGGATCACGCAAGTCCAAAGGCGTGCCAGATATTGTCCAGCCACCTCTGCAAGAATATTGACAACTTGTTAAGGAGATGAGCTTCAAATGTCTATAAATAAAGCATGACCACCTCAATACAACTTAAAAAGATAACACTACACATAAAATGTAATGGAAAACCATTATTAAGAAAATGAACATTTCAGCTTACCCTATATCAATGGTAGTTTCTTCAGGATTAGGACGAGGAGGTGGTGCAGTATACCCAGGTTGATAAGGCTGAGTGTTACATGTATAAAAAGCAGGAAAATTGCTCCCATCAAATTAAGCACAAAAGATAATTGCAAGGATTCAAATAAGACATAGGATAATCACCATTTGGTTCAATCCACAAGGTGACATTTACAGAAGCAATCTGAACACTTAAAATCTAAAAATACAAAATTTCAAATATATTCTATACGCAGAAATGAATAATGTTTTTCCCTTCTCCATAAGCAAGAAAGTTATGGAACAAGGTGTACAGTACAAATGCATCCTCGTACAGGCATTTAAAACTCCAGAATATCTTGAATGGCTAAGCAAGATATGCCCACGTTTGGTACGTGGGCAGCAGGCATCCAATCCTCAAATCCCATCCAAAACCATGAATGAATCTCATATTTAACACAATTAAGAGTCAAGACCACTTTTTTGTAATATATTGCCAGTTCAACCTTTCATAAAAAATATAGGAATATAAAATGATTTTGAAATCAAGAAATTAAGTACACATTTTTTAAATCCATCGATGCTAAACCTATTGCTGCTGAAGGAAGCCAGAGGCTTGTTTATTTAAAGCGGAAAAGGGATGGGTGTCATAAAGGAGAGAAATCAGTAGTTAGTAGAAATACAGTTGGAAGACGATTGTTCTCAAATCAGTGGACATGCGACGACTAGATTTCAGTTCATGGAAGATATGTAAGCAGAGGGTGTTACAAGCAGAAAAGAGTAAATGTGACAATTAAGGTTATTGGAGGAGTAACTATTTTCTTATGAATTCTGGCTATTAGCTCAGAGCAAGATCTTAAACTGGACTTGTCCTGATTATCTTTTACTTATTTCAATACTATATCCAATGTCTCAGTGAAATTCCAGATGTAACTTCTTTTTCAATTAAGAGCAGAGTAAGTTAATCAAGCATACAGATAGTTCTTCAACCTGTCACTGCACCCTCATAGGCAGAAAAATAATCTTTTATGTAAGAATTCTTAACATCGAACGAAGAAAACACAGACAAACTGATATAGGTCCAACTAATAAAGCTAGACACTTAAAATAAGCATACCCATCATCATACCTGATGACATATCTCACAAATAATGTCTCCTTTCTCATCACACCAATGCTGGACACACTTTCTGTGAGCATACTGCACAAAACCAAAAGGAAACAGTCTAAGAATTAAGAATACTGAACAGAGGTTAGAAATGAAAATCAACCTGACACATATAACAATATTCCTCCTCCCTTCTTTTTCATTCATCTATAAAAGCTGTCCATATTAATGCATTCACCAGAAAATAAAGAATATCACAGAGCAATTTCTCATGATAATACTTAGCTGTCATTTCTCAGTAAAACATTGATCTAATCTACAAACCCAGTAAAGTAATAAATGAAGAGCATGCCTGTCTTTCGGTTAGGAGCTACCCAACAAGTGTTCAAAAATCCTCTTGTTTGATTTTTTGGACCAATTTGTAAACAGACTTTTGCTTCAATTATGCCTTCAAACTTGAGTTTTGAAAAATTTAATCAAAACATACACTAAGAACGCAAAAATCATATCCCATTTAAAATCTCATAAACATATCTGGACCAGGGTAGCATATAGAAACCAAAAACAGTGGATATACACAACAAAGTCACAAAACTAAAAACCTTCTACCCAAGCCAAAGCAAACATCTGCTCAGTAACTACCATCAACACAAAAAATCTAGTTACAAATATCACCATTTAAAAACAGTTTTCCACATTGAACGATCATTTAAAATAAAACATAATTTCGAAATCCAAAACGCAGAATTCATTATAACTAACAAAAATAAAATTAAACTTATCCTTCTAACTTTTCTAACCCCAAAACCAACCTAACATTCAAAATTAAAAAACCAATAAAACAAAACCTCAAAGACACAAGTTGATACCTTAAGACTGCCGCTACAGGCGCAGGGCGTTTCCAAATTGGAAACGCCGTCCTCCTCCTGGCAGATGCGGCACTCCGCCATCTGGATCAGCGCCTCCTCCTCATCACCTCCCTCGCCGTCGGGATCCGGCGGATCGGTGACGGAACTCCCGGCGACGGCTGTGGCGGCATCCGCGGCAGCCGGAGGCGGAGAAGGCTCGGAAGGAAGCTGCGCCGGCTGCGCCACGGGGTCAACGGGGACAGGGCGCGCGAGACGGTCAACGAACAGCACCAAGTGATCGCTCATTGGAAAAACGAAACCCAAATCAAAACCCTAACGAAACAAACGGAAGAAAAAGAAAACGCAATTTCAGAGCGAACAACAAAACGAAATCGAAAAAGTTAGGGGAAATCGCGGAATCGCACGAGGCAGAGCAGATCTCGAAGTTTCCCGAAAAAGCGAGAGAAAATCTTACCGGAAAATGGAAATTGAGAGAAAGAGAGAGAAATGCAATTGAAACTGTGTTCGGTGTTGTGAATATTATGTTGGATTGCGCGTTTTGTTCTTCTTGTTTTTTTTTTTTATTATTTTATCTTTTTTTTTATATTAATTTTTTTGTTTGAAAAGTTTGCTTGAAAAATGGAAAAAGGAAAGTAGGAGTAATGAAGATACCGTGTTATGGTAGTGCCACGCTTGAGAATTTCAACGTTATGGCGACACGTGCGAAGGGTCACTTTCGTCATTGACGCGTCTTATGTCTTGCCGCTAAACCACCGTTTGCTCCGTTACGGTTACTGTCTTTTACTGCAATATTAGATACATTTGACTTTTGAAGAGTTTATTATTGAAGTAACTCAACTTTTTATTCATTGCAATTTATTTATACCTAATGAGCGTTAAAAGAAATAAAAGAAATTAATTGAATTGCATGGTTTATTTCAAATGTCTTGAAGCTACGAATAAGAGAAACCTTAATGAATATGAGCTGTCAAAAGATGTTACCATTTAATTAATTACAAATAAGCTTTGTTATTTTTTTTTCAAAATAGTCAATATCAAAATTATTAATTATTCTCATTCAAGTTTATGTTTATATTCAATGATAGTATAATAAACATTAACGTACCATTTTTCAAAAAAATATATATTTTTTACCACTTTTAATAGGATTAACTGTAAATTGCAGCGTTTAATTATGACCATTTTGCAAATTCTGTTATTCAATTCTTTTGGCATATTTTAATATCATATTTTTAAATTTTTGTATGTTAAATGTATAAAAAAATATTACAGTACACTAAAAGTGTAGTTTTATTATTAATTATGGTAAAACTAGCTAATATGGTAGTAATTTATTATATAAATTAAAAAGCATAATGATAAAATATGTGATTTTTTTATAGTCAAATGCGTAATAAATGATGAAGAAAAATAAAGTGAAAATAATAATTTAAATGATAAAATTCGTAAAAGAGAAAAAGTTAAATAGGAAAATATTCAATGAAGTCATAATGAAATGTAAAACATTTAATTAGTTTGAACCATTTAAACATTTTCAAACAAGTATTAACTAACATAAATAGCCATGTTGAAGGAATATGTTGACTAAAGGATAGGCCTGTGGAAAATGTCAAAGAGAATAGTATGGAAAGATTTCAAACCTATATTTTTCGCAGGTTGTTTTAAATTAACTAGTTTTTATTAAACTTTAAAATTAGGTCTTAAATTACTAAGGGATTGTTTTAAATTACTTGAAAACTTTCAAGTAGAGGAAAGTAAGTAAAGTGTGAAAAACGAGATTGAATTTCGCAAAATAAGAAAATAATATTCTTCATAAACTTTCCATATAAGAGATTTGTAACCAAAGTTTCTTTTCAATTAAATAATAAAAAATTATAAAATAATAACAAAATAAAATAATTATAAAAATAAAATAATTATAAAAATAAAATATATTTAACTAAAAATAAAAATGTTGTAACAATAAAATTATAAAAAAATGTAATTTTATATGTAATTATTATAATATATTAATATATATAATTTATATATATATACATATTATATAATTTAATAATAAATAATATTTAAAAGTAAAATTAATAAATATTATATAATTTTTTGTAATAAAACTATTATATAGTATTATTAATAGGATAGATAATAATAATATAAATACAATTATAATTTAATAAAAAAATATTTAAAATGAAAATAAATTATATAATATTAATTCTTTTATTATTATAAAAAATAACAATATTTAAATTTAATATTAAAAATATTTTAAAAAATTTAATTTTATATTTTAAAAATAATCAACCTTAGTTAAATTAATATATTTTATAATAAATTAAATTTTATTTTAAAAATAATTATGTAATTTAAAAATTTCATATCTTTTTTAAAATATTATCAATTATATTAAATAAATAAATAAATTATAAATAAATAAAATATTTATCACACCTATCACATCACTCACAAACTTTGTACTTAAATCTTATTATTTTTTTCTCTAACTCAAACAATTAAACTTTTCACACACTTTTACATATATTTTAATATTTTAAATAAATAAAATGATAAAATTAAAAATTTACCCTTGAGTTTAAAAATAATTTAAAATAAAATATGATTAATTTGTTTGATGTAATTGACTTTTTTTATTAATGAAAATATGCAATTACGTATTTACTCTTTGAGTTAAAATTAATTAATGAAATTTATGTAATTTTTTTTGGTTTTGTTGATGATTTTTTTTAATTTCTAAGATTATAACTTTGTTTAAGTGGTAAAAATGAATTTGAAATAAAATTTAATTAATTATATGTATATGGTACTTTTGTGTTACAAGAAAATTATTTTGGTACAGTTCTTCAAGTGATATAAAAATTATAATTTTCAAATATTATTGCTACATGACAACTTTTTATAATTATATTGTAAAAATAAATTATACTTATATTGTATTGTGTTACAAGAAAATTATTTCCGATATGGTTCGTCAAGTGACTTTGATATAAAAATTATAATTTTTAAAGATAGTTTATGCATGAAAAAATTTTAAATTGTATTATAAAAATAAATAAGAAAACATATTATTTTAAACTATATCAACGAAGTTCTAAATTTCATAAAATAAATAAACATAACACAATTAAATAAAAGTATTTAATAACATTAAAATAATAATAAATCTAATATTAAATGGATATGTTCATAAATATATCATAACATGTTATTGCGAAAGTCGTTCAATTTGATCTATACCTTGTTCATTATCTATTCCACTCCCTCAATTCATCTTTCCATATGCATCTAGAAATGATTGAGTGTAGTATCCATATGAGTCTTCGAGTGATCGAATATGGCGTCTATATGTGTTTGCAAATGATCCAACCTGGTATCCATGTACATATTCAAATTATCCAATCTTTTATTAATATGAATCCTCAAGCTATTTAATCCTTCTTGCAACTCTTGAAAACCAAACATCTGACCATGGTGGGGGATTGGTTCTTGGGATACAGGTTGTTGAACATGGTCATCCGCTTGTGGTGGCTCTTCACCATTTTCGTCATCATCATCATCTTCATCAATCGTCCTACATAGCCACATACCATTGACATGAAAGATATTTAGTTTGTGCATTTTTTTTGCCAAAATAATTTGTTTAATCCAAGTGCATACATGTTTCACGGGACAAATCGATGATGAAGACATTGAAAATGCGTGAAATGAGCATGGCGTACGGAAGAGTCAATTATTATCCTTGCATTTGAGCATGTGTTGTATTATGTAATGAGGCCAATTAATCAATATATTATTTTTTATGGTCCATAACACAAAAATGTCTTTTTGCAACAATTGAGCAAAATTTGTTGACCGTAATCTCAATATATGGACATAGGCGTAATGGAGTAACCTATCATCAACAGTCAAGTTGCTTACATTCTTGAGACCCTGACTCTAAAACTCGGGTCTAAGCATTGAATTCAACGCTAATTCACAGTCATAGTTAAGGTGCTCAGGGATGTTTGAATATGAGACTTCCATGCCTTCGTATTGGAGGTGTGCTAAAGGCATCAATCAGAAGGTGCAATAGTTGTTTTTTTGTTACTAACCTCACTCTGGAGGTTACCTTCTGTTGTCATTTTGAGATTCGAATAAAAAACCTTAATCAAGTCATTATAGTAAGCATCTTGGAACATGACAAATGTTTGCATATGCTGAAATAGGAGATGATTTTGAAATTGAAACCCTTCTTTTCTAAACCAAGGCAAATTCATCACCTTTGATGGATAAATTTTCTTCTCGTATAACTAAGTCGCATATTGAATCATCTGGTCCCATTGACTAACAAATCGTTTCTGGTTTAGCAAGTCCTCAACACCACCCATCTCAGAATGAGAAGTAACATCATCACCAAGTCGAGATTTCCCTCCACGTATCTTGACAACTATGTGTCTTTTGCTTCCAAAAGATGAAACCATAACTATACAAGTAAAACATAAAACTTTTTAGGTCAAGACGTGCCTCGTCTATCATAGCAGATAAGAGGCAAAAGTCCACATCTAAGGTCCACTTTGTCAACTCACGGATACTGGCAGAAGACTCAGAAGCAATGTCTTTTTCACGATCTATAATGTACCTGTTTCAAAATAAACTTATCCAACCATAACACAACACATAAATATTGGATTACGGAATCATGAAGTCATGATTAATTTATAAAGCAAGAAAATTTATCATTACAAATACAAATTGTTACAACATCTTAATTGTTCTGATAATCCATCCACATTTCATTACTTTTACGGTCTCTAATTTGTGAACCTAATCTATAGTCATCCTCACGAGAGTGTGACATAGATGGTTCGACATCTTGTTCCATCAACTCCCGGTCAACTTTATCAAGTATCGCCTGATCGTTGTCCACTCCACGAAGAAAGTTGTGAAGGATACAACATACTAAAATTATTTTTGTCAGTATCTCCAACGAGTAATGTGGTTCCGTTCCACTACCTATAAACGTTTTTTCAACACACCAAACGTTCTTTTAATTACATTTCGAAGCGATGAATGACGATAATTAAACAACTCTCGTGCATTTTGTGGACCTCTTCTGGAGTATTATTTTAGATGGTATCTAGCACCACGATATGGGGTCATGATTTGCAACTTTAACATAAAATCAGCATCGCCGAGGCAGTATTTTCCTATAATGATTGAAATTGTACTCGTTACAAGCAACAACTAACTTAGTACTTTACATACAATTGGCCAAATGACCTTCAACTCACCTTCAGGTATCACCAACGAATCCTCTCGTATAACTTGTATAACTGCATCCTTCAAAATCCTCAAATCAAATATTGTTCCTTCCCACCCCGCTAGAACATATGTGAATTTCATGTCGAAATCACAAGTCGCAACGAAAACGAGAAGCATTCGATTAAGGAATTTTAACACGTACAAATTGTTACCATCTATAGTCCCTAAGCAATCCTAATATGAACAATAAGATTTAATTTAACAACCAATTAAAGTTAGATAATGATATGTTTATAATAAATGGGTACCTTAAAGTATGAGTAAAATTTGTTGTTATTAAAGATATAAGGTTGAACCTCGCTTCTAGAAGGTTGCTTTAGGAATTCTTCCTCCAATATCAATATTGCGTTCAATACATTATGAAAATGATGGGAAATTGTTTCACCAAATAGATGAAAAAAAAAAACAAACCAATTTGGTTCTTCACATTATGTCCAATGATGTGAAGAAATTTTGTCACTTGTTCCTACACTATTGATCAAAATGCATCGTTCACATACCCAATTTTCCTTAATTATTGACACAAATGAATGAATGCTTCGAGACCCATTCAAATAATGTCGCGACATCACTCATTATGGACCAAGTATGATATTAACTCCTGTCGACGACGCTCTTTTTGAGATACTAACTCTGACATTCTATGTGTCCTCCTATTGGACAGATTGAGCACATTCATTGTTCACACTACGACGGTACGAATCGTCATGGTAACCACTTCAGTTTGAAATTTTAATTGTTCTTCTAAGTATGAAATAATTTTCATGTTCACACCATCATTGATACCCATGTTTGTCTTTTTCAAAAATACATATCACTCCTTATTGTTATCCATGTGAAAAATGTCTTTTCACAAAAAAAGACCATAATGAATCATTTATGTTAATTACGATATGATTATAAATATAAATTATAACTCACAAATACCCTATACAAGAAATACCCACACACATAAATATGATAAAAATACCTATATAAAACCCAAACCTATAACAATCTTAAAAAATATTTAATACAAAATTAAATTTATTCATATAAAATATTATTAAATTAAATAAACATTACTTATAAGTTCTTAAATATTTTTAGTTCAATTACATTACACACATAACCTTTTTTAAATTATTCAAAATTAATTACAATAATAAAACGCAGTTATAATTACTAATTACCTTATAGAAGAAATACTGGCACACATCAATATTGTAAAAAAGCTATACAATAACCAAAATCTATAAGAAACTTAAACAATATTTAAAATACAAAATTAAATTCCTTCGTATAACAAATTATTATAACTCCTAATACCTTATAGATAGAAGAAATACACATAAATATTATAAAAAAATTATATAATAACTTAAACTTACAACAATCTCAAATAAAATTTAATACAAAATTCAATTTATATGAATAAAAAATTATTCAATTAAATAAAACTTGTTTCTAAATTCTTAAATATTTTAAATTCAATTAAATTATACATAATACAATTTTTTGAATTATGAATAATTAATTCGTATAAAATATTATTCAACTAAATAAATAAAGATTGTTTTTAAGTTTTTAAATATTTTAAATTCAATTGAATTATACACACAATTATTTTTTAAATTATTCAAAATTAATTCTTATAATTACTATTTACCCTATACAAGAAATACTGCAACAAGTAAATACTATAAAAAATCTATATAATAATCTAAATCTTTAAAAAACTTAAATAATATTTTATACAAAATTAAATTCATGTAAAAATTATTATAACTCCTGACACCCTACAGAAAAAAATAATCACACACATAAATATTATAAAAAAACTTATCTAATAACCTAAACTTAACTTAAATAAAATTTAATACAAAAAATTAAATTCATTTCAGCAAAAATTACTCAACTAAATAAAAATTGTTTCTAAATTTTAAATACTTTTAATTCAAAACTAATTATAATAATAAAACACATCTATAATTCTTAAATATTCAATACAAAAAGTACTCACACATATAAATATTATAAAAAAACCTATATAATAACCTAAACCTAAAATAAATTAAAATAATATTTAATACAAAGCTAAATTTTTTATATAAAATATTATTCACACGTTTTCTTAAATATTTTTAAATCAATTAAATTATACAAACAACTATTTTTTAAATTATTCATATTCAAAATTAATTACATACCTATAATTACCAAATATCCTATACAAAAAATACTCACACACATAATTATAGTAAAACAATCTATATAATAACCTAAACCTATAACAAACTTAAATAATGTTTAATATAAAATTAAATTTCATTCATATAAAAAATTATTACAACTCCGAAATACCTTATAAAAAAATACTCACAAACATAAATATTATAAAAAAATACCTATATATTAATCTAAACGTATAACAAACTTAAATAAAATTTAATACAAAATTAAATTTATTTATATAAAAAATTATTTAATTAAATAAAGATTGTTTCTAAATTTTTAAATATTTTTAATATAATTAAATTATACACACAACTATTTTTTTGACTTATTCATAATTCAAAATAAATTACAATAATAATTTGTATTTATAATTACTAAATTAATTCAAAACCTAATTAATTATAATATATAGTAAAATGAAACAGTTATTCGTAATAAATATTGATAAATAACTACCTGATTTAAATTTTTAAATTCAAATAAATACATTATTATGAATAATCAAAACATTATTTCTAATTTTAAAAAATCTCATGTATCAAATGTTAAATACTCCATAAATTATTTATAAAATTAAGTGTGGATAACACCAAAGCCAAAATAAACCAATCTCAAAAATAAAATAACCTTTTACAACACGATATACACAAAAAAAATTTACATATGTGCAGAAAATAACACCTTAATAACCAAGTCAAAATATACAAATCTCCAAAATAAAATAACCTTCAACAACACACTATACACAAGAAAGTATTATAAATATACAGAAAATAACATCCCAACAATCATAACCATGGAAGGAGAAACTTACTTAAAAATATTTGTGAAAACACCATATCAAACTTCTAGAGTGTCTTCCACTTAACCAACACTGAAAACTAGAGTAAAACAACAACACTACTGAGAACTAGAGAAACAAAAACAAAACTGATAAAACACTCCAAAAACAAACCTTTAACCCATTATATTGTTAGAAAAATAAAATATATAAAAAATATATACAATTAATTATGCAAAATAACATAATTGATTATAAGTAAAAAAAAAACATAGTGTAGTCCAGGAACAAATGGACGTAATCAAATATGAGTGTAAAATGATCATATAACTTGTTAACACACATGTGGATGCATTATGTGGCCAAAAATAAAGTATAATTGATTATTTATGATTCATAATTAAAGATACAAAATATAGGTATAATTGGTTATGAAATCATGTATAACCCATTAAGGCACAAAAAAACATGTATAATTAATTATTAACATCAAACACAAAATATATATCTAATCCATTAACTGCAGTTTACCTCACTTGAGTTTTTCAACACCAAAACCCACCTCACCTCATGTACAGTATGAGGAACCACCACCAACATGCACAAAAGAACGTCCAAACGACCAACCCACTTGAAGCAGCATAAACACAACTTTATAATAAGAAATTTAAATTCATGAATGCTTTTCATGAAAATCTCCACCACCATAACTTTAGAGTCTCTCCACATTCTCAGTATCTCTACATGTGAATGCACACTAAAAGAGGTAGTAAAAACAAAGTTAATGTAGAGTATCTCCATATTCACATTCCCAGAGTCAGTCTCTCTGTAGTGAATGCACAGTCTTCATATGGGTGAAGGCACAGGGAAAGAAGTAGGTTAAAGCAAGGTAGTAAAATCAAAGTTAATATAGAATCTCTCAATATTTTCAGTTTCTCTGCATGCACAGTTTATGCATGCACAATGAAAGAGTTGGTAAAAGCAAAATTATTGTAGAGGTAGAAAACAAGGATAACATTGTCAATTCATGAAGATTCTTATGAATCTCTTCACTCACTCCTCCATCATTTCTTTCTTGGTATTTCCACTTAAATCATTAGAAACAATATAAATTATTGTTACGATATACAAAAATATAAAAAAATAATAAAAGTATATTATTTATCTAATAAAAATAAGTACACATATGACTATTCTGAATACATATGTAATTTTTTTTTTTTAATGCAAATGTTTACTATATTTTTTTTAATGCAAATGTTTACTATATATTGTTTCTCATGATGTTTTCAATTAAATTATAAATTATACATCAAACACACAAATTATAATACATATATTTTTATCTAAATAGATATATAAAATTAAAATTAATATAAATATGAAAATTTAATTCATTCAAATAATAAAAAAAATAAAAAAGGACGGACATAACGTTAAATTGCGTAAATATTTATATTAATATTTATAAATAAAATTGACAATTTTTAAATACTTAAGAACATATCAAATATAAATTTATTAGAATTAAAGAAGATGAAAAAAAAATAGTTAAAAATATATTTTTTAGTTAAGAATATTTTTTTTTTCAAAAAATATAAATATATTATAATTTTTTCCTTAAATAATGAAATACATATTTAAAGAGCATTGGTTGATGTTTAGAAATACACAGTAGTGCTAAAAAAATTTGTGGCTATACAAAAGTTTGATAGGTGACAAATATATAAAATATATTAAAATTAAAAAAACATTTTTACTTATATATTAATTTATATGTGTATAACAACGAAATTTGTATTCAATTAAATAAAAGAAATTAAATATAAATTATTTAGTGCAAAATATATTATTTAATATCTATAGATTTTAGATTGTACATAGAAATAAATTGTCTATAAGAAACTTATCTTATAGAAACTGCAATTTAGTAGATGTTTTAATGGAAAGTAAGTGTTAGTGAACGATTCTATTATGTAGTGTATATATGTCTATTACATAGTATATTACACAGTATATGTACATTCCTGTATTTATATTGTCTTGATTATTATGTACTTTAGGTTTTGATTGAATAATATTAGACTTTGTTATTCCTTCTTGCTTCTTGTTTTCTTTCTCTTTCTTTCTCTTGTTTCTTTCCTTCTTCCTCTTGCTTTTTCCTTTTCCTTCCTGTGTTTATTGTTTTCTCACATGGTATCAAGAGTCTATATAGCTTCGTTCTTTTTCATTGCATTATAAAGTGAAAAAAATTTCTTCTTCATCCTTTGTTCCTCATACATTAACCACTCCTATTATCCTTAAAGTTGAAAATAAAAATTTTCTTCTTTGACAAAAGCAATCTTAAGTTTTCTTATATTTTGGATGAATTTGTTATTTCTCAAAATGAAAAGTCTTCAGCTGATTCTCAAGATGCCCTTACTACTGAATATTTACAATATGAACAACAAGATTAATTGATCATTGCTTGGTTATTAGCATTTATGTCCTCTCCTCTTCTCACATCTTGCTTCTTCCTTTCCTCTCCTCTTGTTTGCTCACATATTTCTATCCATAAAGAAGGGGGAATGTAGTATAATTTGTGACGGCATGATTTGAGATGTATTAAAAAAGGATAGTGATGTTGGGAGAGGGAAGAAAGAAGGAATAATGACGTGGTTGGTTGTGTTTGTTTTAAATAGACTAGGTGTGTTTGTTGCAGCCAACATCTCAGGTGACCATTTGAACCCAACTGTCACATTAGGATTGGCTGTGGGAGGCATCTTACCGTTAAAAACATGACTTTGAAACATGCCTTGTTGGAAGCTCCTCTTGTTTTTGCAAGCTAGTGCTGTTTTTACACAGTCAAGGTAAACGTTGCTATATTCTCAAACATAACTACTAACAAAACTTTTCCACGGATCTGTAATCCATTTATATTTTAATCCAAATATTTGAATAAAAGATAATATTTACTTAAAATAACTTTATGATTTCTCATACATTTCTATATTTTCATATCATTCTCAATAGAAGAAATATTTTGGATCTTATAAATTTTATTTCTTTTAATTTTTAGTATTATCTGACATTGATAATATGTTTATTAAATGACATATTAGTGATTAAGTATGGCTTACATGATTTTTTTTTGTTTTTTTTTTATCTCTAAGAAATCGTTATATTTTAAATTTAGTTTTCAATAATTTATTACACATTTTGATATTTTGTAAAATTCTTATTTTTATTTTTGAATCCTGTTATTTATTAGCGTTTTTAAGTAATGAGTTGATTTTAAGATACCATTAGTTGAGTATAACTTACATTTATTTTCTTAAAATTTTGTATTTGAGCGATTTTTTTAATCCTTCCGGTAATGTAGAATTTATCATACGAACACCACAAAATTATATTCATCTATATTTGTTTTAAGTAACTGAATATTTTGTTTGGTTCACATTGTTGCTCCATTCTTCCAGCTGCCGTAACAGGAGTATTTGAACCAAACAGTCTAATTCTACCGATATCCCAACAATCTTAGCCCATAATTCAGAATATAGAACATTAATTCCAAATTGTCTTTTAATAGTAAAAAGAAAGACCCTTATAAATTACTGATTAGATAATCCATAACAAATACTTATATGTGAAACCGACCTTTCATTAATGAAAAAAATATGAGCTAATATTGCAATAAAAAAAAAATAAGACACAAACAGAAGCATGCCCAACCCACAGCCATACTACAAAGAAATGCCAGGAACAAACTTTTCAAGACATCCATTATTACTACTAGTTGAAATTTATTCAAACATTCAAATAGTGGGCTATTAGTAGTTGAAATTTATTCAAACTTTCAAATAGTGGGTCCAATCCCATTTAAAGAGTCTCACCAAAATCTATAATTTTCAGTGGATTTCAATCAATAAGAGAATATGATTTATTAAAAGTATGTATTACTTTGATTTCCTGGTCTCTAGAAAATACAAAACTCGAATAATAAAATCTTAATTAGTATGTCAGTTACAAGTTTTGGAATCTATTCTAGCTCCACTATCAAAATAAACTAAAAAGAAAAAGGTGTTCTAGCAATGAATCTTAAGTCCGAAGACATACAATTATCTTGAAATCCAAAAGTAAAATGTTGTAAGGTAATAAACTCCGAAATCCAGCAACAACTATAATTTGATCAACATTTTGGCATGATTTTATGCTATTATCAAATAAAATAATCCATAACCATAAGAACATTATGGTACAAAATGTAATTTTCTCAATAATCAGAAAGCTGAAACTTGGCCAAAAAGATGTAGAGCAAACAATGAAGGAGATCTAATGGAATTAAAAGCTGAGAAGATATATCTTTGAGGACAAAGGACTGGAGGACGAGCAAAACTGAATTCTACATCGGCAATCTCAACAAAATCTTGTTATCCACAAAAAAGTTCGAGCTCCCCAACCACCAACAAAGCACAATTTAGAGCAGGTTAATCATACTACATGTTCCTCGGTGGAGTTGAATACTATCGCAACCTACAAATGACAATAACATGAATGAGCATGCTTGCACCCAGACAATAATAATAACAACACTTTGCCTAAAATTTCTAAAACAGGAAACTGATACAATATCAGTGAAGCAATTATATTTTCAGATATAATGACAATGCTAACATTCTAAATTACTAACAAATATTCTCTAGCAATTACACTAAAGAATATTTTTTAATAGAAAGAATTTTAAATTCTAACTCAAACAGAATTACTTAACACACTCTAAAGGTTTATAACTTGAAATATTAAATTTTCGAAATAAAAATAAATTACGTTAGTGTTTAGATTACAGAAACAAAGAGAAACTATGAAATTGGTTTAAGGGAAAATTTCTAGAAACTCACCCAGTAGCTACTGAGTTAAAAAGATGGCAGTTGGATTTCCAGGGGATGGAGGATTTTGATTTAGTAAAGTAGTATATTTTCCCGCTTTGGCCAAGGAATCCGCATCTGCCGCAGATAAAATTTCCACATCTTCTAGACCTATCTGTCTCTTGATCAAGTCCAAGTTTTCCTTAAGAACCTCAATTTCACCAAATGGCAATCTCAAATTCAGGGCTTGTGCCCCAAGTGAAATTGCTTCCTCTTTCTTAAACCTCAAGAAAGGCATACAAAGCTTTTGGGTCTGTTTAAAATTAGAAGATTGACCTACAGCACTCTGTTGTAAAGCCTCCAATATGTCCGATTCTGGTGCAAAAGTTCGAGTATCTCTATTAAATTTGCTCTGAAGAATGTTCAGGCACTCAGCTTTCCAACCATCAAACTGTTCATTTACATATATCAAACCTGTCACCTTGTTTTCTGTCAGTGATGCAACCGGAGCACCTTTCTTATTACCCTTCTTTGAGCCCGAAAGTTGCTTCTGAAGCAACTTCCTCATCATTACAATCGAGTCCTGCAGATATTTATTAGCACTCTTCAGTGTGAGATCAGGAGTATCAGCTGTCGGCAAGCCAGCATTCACCACAAAACCATCCTTCTTCAAAAGCTCTCTCCAAATAAATTCTGCATAATGCGGACAGATGGGTGCTAAAAGACGTGTCTGCACATCCATAAAGCGCCATACCAAGTCACGATTGTAACCCCCGACCCCACACGAGAATCTATACTCATCTCTGGCGGCCTGAAGATCATAAAAACCAGTCTTGAGAGCTTCTCGAAACATATAGTTGGAGTAATTTTGCTCAGTTGTCTTGATAGCAATGTTAATCTCATTGGCAAACACACGATCAGCATAAGTAGATGGGGGACCAGTTCTCATGGAAGATTCTGCTGTCAGATTATCTTCATACCACGCAATCTCTTTGGTGAGCCGTAGAATTGCAGCATTTGCAGTCTCAAAGACAAAATTTGCATCATCAACACCATCACCAGCATCGGCCAAAGAGAACCGTGTAGCATCAGCAGAAAACTCTTCAATTGCCTGACGCAATGTCCTGAAATTTCCTGTGGACTTTGACATTTTCTCTGAATTGAGCATGATGTGTCCATTGCATCTAAACCCACGAGGCCAGTGATGCTTGGCCATAATTGCTGTATGGTTGTAAATGGAGAAGGTAAGATGATTCTGGATGAGGTCCTTCCCAGAAACTCGAAGATCAAATGGATACCAATACTCAAACTCCTGCTTCATTCTGTTCAAAAGGGATGATGAAATATCAGTTGACTTGGGATATGGTCCATCACAGAAAATATAATCCCATACATCATCAGTAAGTTGTTGGGGTTTAATGGCAGACTCGCTGGATCCATACATGTCACCATTCTGCAAATGGTGTGCAACAGTGTAATACGCCATGTAAATGGTGGAATCTGATAAAGACTCAACTAAGTACTGTTCATCCCAGGGTATGCGTGTCCCAAGACCAAACGATCGTGAACAGGCCCACTGGTTCAACCAGCTCAAAGTGTGCTCAAATCCGTGTCGTGTCTCATCAGAATAGAGGCTCATATTTGCAAGGCACTCCTCTGCTAACTTCTTCCATTCTGATTCTCCGTATGTAAGGTACCACTGATCTGTAAGGGCTACAACACATTCATCACCAGATCTTGACATCACCCGTTTCTCTGGTTCACTGTAGACAATAGCCTGACCTGGAAGGTGGAGCCAAAAGAATTAGTAGGATATCCAATTTGGTCACGTCAACACAATATTACACAATATTATACAAGAACAACAATATTGCACAATATTAAAAAAAATAAGAGAAAGTAAACGCTGACCTGTTTCCAAAAGCTTGGCCCTAATCAAGGGTTTAGCTTCCTGAACTTTTCTCCCCGCATATTCCCCAACAATCATCGTCCCTTCAGTGAACCCTTTCAAGTAAGTTTGCTTCTTGGCTTCTGCAAGCTTTTCCTTGTCATTCTGGCTTTTGATTTTCATCTGCAAGCAAACCGTCTCTGCACATTTGTTCCCAAACTGTGGAATCTCAATGATGGGCACAACCTCAATCGGCAAAACCCACTCATCCTTAACCCCATACTTCTCTCTGAACGCAGGTTTTGCTTTCAAATCTTGCAAAGCCATGTAGTCATCAGGAGCATCACTGGGCACACTGGTGACAATCCCAGTACCCTTATCCATCAAAATAGACAACATTGGAAGCGCATAAATAACCTCATTAAAGGCAAGTGGGCACTTCAATGGAAGTCCAATCAAGTCACGACCAGTGAGCTCAAGCAAGCAAGAGGGTTTCTCCGGAACCCGCGAATGGTTCTGGTAGGCAAGGTTGAGCGCTGCCCTATGAGCAAGAACAAACACTTCACTATCATTGATTTCAAAAGCCCCATACTTCCCATCCGGTAACACCCAAGCATTGGTTTGACCATACATAGTCTCAGGTCTCAAAGTTGCAGCCCCAAGAAACACCTTCTTTCCCTCCAACACCTTAAATTTTTCGGGATAAGGAGCAAGCACTTCCATCTTGATAACAGTGTACTCTTGAGGCTGAACTCCCTCACCACTAGCTCTATCATGATCAGCACAAGGTTGACCATCCAATGGAGAAAAAATAGTATACCTCACATCCTTCACAACCTTCCCCGTGGACTTCAACTTCCTCATCTGCCACCTCACAAAGGAATCATAATAAGGGTTCATATCGGTAGTAATAAACGACCTTCTCCAATCACAACCTAATCCAAAAGCCTTAAGGTCTTCAACAGCCAAAGGTGGAAAGTAAGAAAGCCACTTATAAGGATCCTGAAATTTGGATATCTCAGCATCGGAAATCCCTACACTCCGCATGATCTCCCACTGGTAAACCTGTCCTGTTGACTTCGCAGCAGCCTTTGACTTTTTCCCTTTGAATTTATCAGGAGGAGCACCGTCTCCAGAAGGTTCATCTTCTTGCTGCTGTTCTTCTTCTTCGACATGGGTAGGGAAGACCGGCGGGTCACCGAAATTGCGGATCTCACGAGCGAGTTTGTCGGCGGAGGCTTTGATGGGCATGCCGGTGCAGTGGAAGGCGAAGGGAAGGAGGACATTGGCACCACGGAGGCGGTGGAAGGCGGCGGCGAACTCGAGTTTGGAGAGGGAGAAGGCGTGGCCAAGGTGAAGGTAACCGTTCATGTAAGGGAAGGGGAAGGTGCCGAAGAATTTCTCACCCGGTTTAGGGTTTACATCGCCCGGTTCGGCTCTGAAGACGTCTTTCTCTTCCCACCATTTCTGAACTTTCACCTCGATCTCGCGCAGACGGTCCCTGCGAGCGAAGCTCTTCCCGCCATCGCTCGCCATGTCTGTCAGGGAACACAAGCTGCAAGCACCGAAAACAATGAGCTTCAGATCGAAACCAAAACGGAGAAATGGAAAAAACAACGGAATTTAAAACGGCGTTTTCAGATGTGACCTGTGCGCAGCCGAAGTTTGAAAACGGAGAACAGAGTGAGCGAGGCGAGATTGTGTGCGACAAAGTAACAACATACAGGGTAGAGAACCAGGCGCCAGATAGAAATGGAGAGTGAGGGTTTTGCTAGCTTCTCAATTGTGGGTCGGGTTGCTCAGCCCGTTATTTTGGGCTTACAGGCCCATTTATATCTATGTTTCGACTATTACTTCTTGCACCAAAAACAATTCAACCTACACCCCCAATTTTGCTGAAGTTATAAAATTGTCCTTGTAATTATAGTCAATTTAAGATTTTAATTATCTCCTAAATACTTTTAAAATTGCAATTTTTAAAATATTTTAAACTAAATTAATTCTTAAATATTTTGTATTAATTAAAAATTGTTCATTAATTCTTTTTTAGTTTCAAATTAATTATAAGATTGGAGTTCATTAGTGCTTGATATGAGAGAATAACAATTAATGAATAGTTAGATTAAAGAATGGTAAGGTCAAAACGTGTATTTCTTTTATTTGAAAGACATTTAACAATTTCAATAATTAAAATTATATATATATATATATATATATATATATATATCACTAATTGTGAAAAATATATCAAATAACAAAGAGTTAAATTGTATATTAAAATTAAAAAAAAAAATCGCAAAGCTTCTTAAAAGATGCATTGTAAAGAATTCTTTTCAATACTTGTTTTCATAAAACTTTCTTCCTTAGGTTAGACAAAAGTTAATAACATGTAATATAAAGAGGATAAAAGATGAACATATTTACATAAGATATTCTTACACTAATTTGTCTAATAACCCAAAATAAGTAAAGTTTTTTATCAACACAACCAAGGTTTTACTAAGATAAACTAACACGGCAAGATATACATCAAGTATTATCTAGATCTAGTCATTTCTAGCTAAACATGAGTATTATTTAAATTCAGTCACTCCTAATTAAATACGAATATTATTTTGAAGCATAGTTAGTCCTAACAAAGACCAAGTATTTTGTAGTCGCTTTTTGCTAAGCACAAATATTATTTGGAATATAGTCACTTCCGGCTAAGATTGAATATTCTTTAAAACACAACCACTATTGGCTAAACCACTTGATTATTCGTTGGGTTAAAATTGAGTATTCTTTGAACTCAGACACTCTAGCTAAAACACTTTATTATAAAGGTGTGATTAAAAGATCATTAGGTTGCCAACTAAAAGAGGATAACATCCTAAGACAAGTACAAGATGATAAATAATCTTTTAGGTTGTTTTTAAACATAAATAATGTTCTTCCTTACAAATACAAGGCTATGAATTACTTAATAATACAAGTGTTTGTTCTCAATCTTGTTGCAAGAGTTTTGTCAACCTTCATTCTTCATAGAGATCCTTTTATATAGAATTGAAAAGAATAGGGTCATTATAAATATTTTAGAATCATTATGAGATAAATTGTAGTTATTCTTTTTCAACTTATGTCCAACTACAGTCAGAGCTTAGAGACGTATTAAATATTCTTATTCTTGACTTAGCATTAAATGTATGTGACTTCTTTACCTACAAAATATGATAAGATTTAACAAGCCTTGGCAGGTAGCTTATTTCTTGCCAAAAACAAAAGATCTAAGATAACTGACTAACTTTGTAGAAGTGACATTTTGCCTTTTCTAAACAAGTTATTTGCATCAAGTAGCTTTTCAACACGTTCTTCAAAAAAAATTTAATGTAGACAAAACATTACGAGATCTTCTTGAAAGAATGAAAAAGTAAACATCCCTGCAAACATAAAATAAACATTTATAAGTTTGATATGTATCATGAAATGCTTAAGACTTGTATTTGTTAAACAAAGTATATTTATTATTTTTTCGAAGTAAAATCTTATTAAACGAAGTGTGTTATTTAAATTAAAAGCTTATCATAACATAAATGTAAGGGAACCAGGGGAGGTAGATTGTGAGCACGAGAAGTTGGTTAATCACAAAGGTCATGTGACAATTGATTCAAAATGCAAGGGATCAAGGAAAAATAAAAGGAAAACAACTTCAAATAGAAGGTTGAGGGACTATGCTTAGTAGCGAGAATTTGAAGGGTATCTTTCGATTCTTCTCTCACCTTCTCTCTCTAAGATTACTATTATTGCTTTTGTTGTTTCTCTTAATTGTTACATGAAACCCATAGACATTGTTGCATTGCTTAAACTTAATTGTCACAAGATTTCTTTTATTCAAGGATGGATTAAACTTTAAACTGATAAATTTTGGACAAAAACTTCCTTGCACCTCATCGATTTGAACTTATACTTCATTAATTTCAAAAAATATTAAAAGTATACTTGATATTTTATTTGAAATTCATAAGAGCATATTTTTCAGAAATAGATTCTGCAAAACATTTTCTAGAAATAAAAGTTTTAAAAATATTTTTCATAATGTAAATTATATGTTTTGAAATATAATTTTGGAAAATATTTTTTAAAACATGTTTCCAGACAATAAACTTTGTAACATATAATTTAATTATGGAAAATATTTTTTAGAATCTATTTCTGGAAAATATTTTTTGAGAATTATAAACAAAATGTATTTTAGTCATTTCATCATTCATGATTAGGTATAGAAAGTTTTTGCTTAAATTTTGTCATAACGATAAATTATGAGTCCACATAAGTGTTTTGTTGTTTGTTAAGAAAATGGGAAGCCCAATTTAATTCGGGTGTGGTTCATTTCTTTATTCCTTATGTAACAAATGTAAAAAAAATAAAAATAAAAATAATTGTTATTGGTCAACCTCAAAGACATCTTTGAAATGGAATAAGCAATAATTGAACATCATCAAATAAATTGATAATGGTATAATTATGGCAAAGAAGGAAAGAAAACAATTTCTTGTTCACATTTTTTGCATAAAAAAATATGAGGAATATCTTGGTCATTGGGAATTCGAACACATCTAGTGTGTTGCCAAATTTCACAAATATCACATGAGACCATTCTTTCACCATCATCTTCTATGGTTCCACAAGTACAATCCACTATACCACTATTTGGATCACGTTCACATATTTGCTCAATCATGCTCCTTCTCATGTTGGTGTGACAACCTTCAAGTACAATTTTTTCACCCACTTTGGTTAGTCCAAAAACCATATCTGTCCCATTATTCACACTCAAATTCTCAATTGATTCCACAACAAAACTCCTTAACCCCCAATAGATTTCTCTAAAGCTTCTTTCAACCTCTAGCTTTAAGTCATTGACAGTAGCAGTTGTTTTAAGTGTGATACATTCATGGGGTGGCATAAAGGCCTTGTTTAGGTACTCATCACCACTACCATAATTCCTTATCAAAATTGTACAACAAAGGTTGAGTTTATCTTCTAAACCTAAATCAACTTGATAAGAAATATCTCCAAAGTAATCTTTTATAAAATATTTGGTGTCAAGAATTATCCTTGCTGCTAATGGTATAGCTGAGAGAAATTCTGATCCCATGATTGGTTTAGGGTCCACGAGAATGTACTTGTATAGATAAAACATGTCTTTCATTAATTGAGTTCTTGTGATCTTGTATTTGTCCTTCACTTTGTTACTCATTACCAAACTTTCATTACAAGGGTAAACTTTAGAAATGTCTTCCAAGCAATATTCCAAGACTTTGGTCACAGGGTTCAAGCTTCTACGAACCAAGTAGTTTCCTACAACATGGTTTCCTAGTGACTTCAATACAAAATCTAGCAAACCTGTGTCTCCAATGTATGCACGAGCAGCATCTCTAACTTCTTGCCTTGAAACCCATCTAAACTCAGTCTTTTTCAGGGCCTCAACAACGACCCTTGTTGCCATCTCAATCCTTTTAGGGGACCAACGACAATTAGTCTCAACCAAGGCACTTGTGGTGTAAGAAGCAATGCAAATTTCTCTAGAAAGACGTGACTTGAGGTCTAACATGTAAGAAAATAGGTCACCAAGAGTAACAAGGGATTGATCTGAAAGTGTTTGATACCTTGAGAAGATGAGTGAAATGACATGATTGGAGTTAGTGATGTGGTGTGTGATCAAGTACAATGGCATGCTTCTTATTGCTTCTATGGCCTTGAGGTACATGGATTGGGTTACACCAAAGCTTCCTCGACCAAATTTGTAACCCCAGCGACTAAACCATGACTCACTATATGCTATTCCATTCACAAGTCTTAGCTCAATTCCCCTTTTATGTGAAATGTCATTCAAACTCACCTTCCTATCATGTAAAATATATATTCATTAGTTTTCATTTTTCTTTCATTACTACACCAAGAATTATGTATGTCACTTTTTTATAACAAATTTATTTATGAAATGTGTTGCATCATAATACAATAATTTTTTCACATAATTTCTTTTACATCATCTTATCCAATACTCTCACTTAGCAAATAGATAACTTAGCGTACTAATGTTGCAAAGAGACAATAAATATAAAAGAATATAAAATACATGAATAAAATAATGAAATTCAATTCCTCTTCACTTTCTCATTTATCAAATTAATCTATATTATTGTGTAAAGAGAAGTTATAAAGAGTGAAAGTTATAATACATATTGAAATGAACATTTAGAGGAAGATATAATCTATTGGAAAAATGTTAGTAACATAGTTTTTGGAAGTATTTTTCCCTTAATCACAAATTTCAATGAGTTTAATAACGACTTTCACTTTTAATTTTATAAATTTTAATATTTTCTTAACTAACTAGACAACGTTTGTTAAAAAAATTATTAAAAAGTATATTATAAATACTCTCGGCAAATTCTCTCTTAAAAGAAAAACATAAATGTAACTTAAAGTTATAAAAAAAAACAATAGAGAAAAAAAAATAGAATAAGAAGTAAGGACAAGAAAAATCATATCAATAGAATAAAGAGAATACAAACCTTTCACATTTTTATCTATTTGAATAAAAAGAAAAATTGAATTGAGCTTAAGAATTTAACTTAACTACGTGAGTTTTGTGTAACACACAAGTTTAAACATTCCCAACAAACGTACATAAAAGCAAACAAAAAAATTAAGTACAGTATTATATTTTTTTTAATTTTTTAATAAAAATTGAATTTCACTTTAATAAATTGTCAACATTTCTTGACATTAAATATTTTCATGTGATTGAAATAAAATTATAGTTCTCATCAATGAATAATTTAGATACGTGCACTTGAGTTTTCTAAAATAATTCAATAAAAGTGTGTATTAAAAACATCAAATTTTGACACGTTGCTTTAAAAAATTAGAAAAACTAGTTCACTATATATATATTATTTGTTGATTTTAAAATAATATGTTTTAAAAATTGTGCCACCTGTAATTTCTAATTATGATTAATCCATTGCTATCGAACTCTTAAAAGTTATAAAATGTCGAAGTATATAACTGTCAAATTTTAAATTTTAATATTTTTTTCATCTCAGAGAGAGAAATATGAAAACTAGTAAAAGGATTTTTGACACCGCTGTTTCTACATCCTTACGAAGTGGATATATGAAGAAAAGTTATTTAATTAAAATATAAATTAAATTATTAATATAAAAGTAATAAAATAAGCTGTAAAATGAGAGTAAAAAAGTTCTGGGAAGTTTCAACTTTTTTTATTATTAATGTCAAATTTAAGATGTTATTTACAAAAATCAAATTCATATCACTCCAATTAATAACTTGTTCGCAAATTTTCTAAGATTCTATTAGTAAAAATTACGAATAGCATGATACTCATTTCACTGTTTTTTTATCAATTTAAATTTATTAAAATTATAAATAAAAATTTGTAAAAGTATGTCAGTAACAGCAAAAGCTACATATATTTAAAGAAGTACTTTCAGTTGGTTAAAATAGTTGAAGTTAGACTCGAATATATATATATATATATATATATCCCTTATGTCCATGGAAAGAGTGCAAAAAGAAAACTATATCTGTGAAACAGTTCTGTGTGGATAAAATTTTGAATAGACATTTAGAAAAAAAATGAAAAATGAAAAATGTTGATAAATAAAAATGAAAAATTGAATTGACCTTGCTTGCAATCCCTTGCACAAACGGTTCCAAAAGTCCATGATCTGGTATCCAGCCAAATTAGAACCCATTTCCAATCCATTGACACATAGCAAATGGCCGAATCCATTAGAGTGAAAAACACCATGCATCATATGACCCTGTAACTCAATTAATTTCGACTTACCATTGTTCATTCTAGCAATTGCATCACAGCACCCTTCACAGTTCCTGCACCTTCCAAGTACCTCCTTCGAGGGTAACACAAAGTGATACTTCTTATTGCAGATCAAATGGTTTCCCCAGCCTGTCATATATTCAAATCCAAGTCAAATTCATACGTATAAATATATTATATTATCACTAAAAAGAATATAAATTATTAATAAAAAATTATCAACAAAATTTTATTCATTGAAAAAATATTATTATTGACGAAATACTTTTGGTCAATTCTGTAAAAAAAATGTACGGCTAAATTATCATTCGATAATTGTTGACGAATTAAAATTATGAATAAATTGATCAACAATTTATAAACTAAATATATCTATTAGTAAATTTAACAATAATCAAATTATCGACAGAATTTTGATCATCGCTAATCTGTCAATAATTTATATTTATTGACAGATTTTAGATGTTATTCAAATATTTGTTTCTTGATAATTTCTTATTTGTATTATGTATAATTTTTTCAAGTTTTCATAAAAAAAAAAATATGTCATATACAATTTTCCAAGCCAAACATGAACATTACCAACGTATTGACAGTGCTTGCAATGACGATTGAGCACTGCTTCTACTGCCTCTTCAATCACAAACAACAAGATATGCAAAGGAGGGTGGTGATGAACTTCAAGTTCAAAAGACCACATTGGCATGCTTAAATCACTCTCCAAATTTGCATGTTGAAGCAATGCATTCACATTCTCACGAAATGGCCCACCAAACACAACAGGGTATCCAGGTTCAGCAAAGTTCTTGAACCTGAAAACCCTCCCACACCTCTTCCTTTTATTGTTCCCAATCACCTCAACATTCAACATGGCCTTCAATTTTGAGAAGCTAAAAGGTGAGGAAATCAAGATGGTTGTGGTGATGTGTTGGGAAAACTTCAAGCATGTTGGAACCAAGAAACTCTTATATATGGTTCTTGTTTCACTCTCACTCACACACATGGTGCCTTGAAATAAAATTGGACAATGTAACAAGGAGTTGCACTGACTTGTGTAGCTTCTATTTGCATGACTTGTTTCAAAAATGGGTTTCTTTGAAAGTTTATCGCACTAACATACGAAATGGTTGGTGTTTTGAAGTAAACTATGGGTACCATGCAATTATAGCCTCTTCGTTTCCTACAAAATCTATGATAATGTTGGAGTAGTTGATTCCTGTCTTGTAGGAGTTGAGGCAAATGCAACATTTATTGTCTAACTACCGTAAGAGACATGTTTTGTTAAATTGAACTTGCATTTCATGCATATGATTACTTTGATAAGAGGGTTATTATAAAAGTCATTAACTCAAATTTCCTCTAACCCATTTCAAACTTGCTTTGGATTCTTTGCCTACACCACATGTGCCTCGCTATTTCTTTGATTACTTAGCAGATGTTTCTTAAAGGATAAATAGGAATGTAGAGAAAATAAAAGAAAATTAGAAGTTCTTTTATGAGATTGGGAAAAGCTGTGCACACAAGATTTGCACTAGAATATTGAAGTTTTAAGCTAGACTAGTGTTTTACAGGACAAGAAAAGGTAAAATAAATTAAATTTCTCTTGTGAGTTACAATTGATATATGCATAAATTAAAATAATGTTTATTTAAAAGATAAACAAAGGAGTTTTTATAATGTTGAAGTGAATAGAAAGATTTTGACTTGCTAAATAAACTTATTTTATTTTTTAATACTTGTTTTAAGTCTTTATAATTTTTCTTTCTTAGACAAGATCTCAATTCGTTACTACGTTTGCTACTCTCAAATCCCATGTAGTATACGTAAGACACTTGAAGCACTCTACAAAATAAAAATTAAAAATTGACACATGAAGTATACGTATTGGAAAAAAATGTAAAAAAAAATAAAATATTTCCACCTTATGTTAGCTTCCTCGTACTGTCAAACAAAAAACATGCTCTTACTAAAAACCATCCTCTTCAATACACTAAACTTGGTCCATCAGATGTTTTTGGATGCTCATTTAGCTATTGTGTTTTTTTCATCGATAATTTGCGTTTTTATTATAGTGATAAGTGCAATTGCGTCCTGTGAGAACTTGAGGAATCCTCGATTAATAATTAAAATCAGCGATTCTCCAAATAGTGAACTGGTTCAACAATTTTCATTCGGAATGCCGATCCCATGTCGCATCGGATTGGATCTTCAATGGAATTTTGAGAATTATTTTAATTTTTAGGCCAATCATAAAATATCACGTAACATGTTTTAGTTGCTTACACCACAAACTACTGAGATATTATCTTATGTAATCTAATCATTAAATTTCGAAGCCAATCCAATAAAATCATGTAGCAAATAAGCTTCCCAGGTAGGGAATGATGAATTTTTTTTGTATGTAGCAATTGGCCAACATCAATGTAGCAATTGTACAAATATACGACAGAAGAAGGTGTTTTCAGTTGAAGATGCAGCATTTAGTTCCTCCTGGCAATTCCTAGGCTGACCTGCTCCACTTCTTGCCTTACTGTTGTCTGTAACCAGTGAAGCGAGTGGCACAACAATTCCTGAATTCCGCTAAACAACAAAGAAACGTGCTACTCTACCCTAGTTCCTCACAAGAGTAACTCCATATACTGCATCCGAAGTCCAATCATATACTATTTGAGCCCCGACTGGCATGGCCTTCAATAGCTGACCATCAAGTTAGAAAAGGATAAATATTTTCATCATAATCACAACAGTGCCTCCACATATGTAAACCAAGAACCATCATCTGCTCTACCATCAAAACCCTTATCTACCAATGCGCGTGACTATATATCGCCCTTTTTCTAGATCATAAATTGTCTTCAACTGAGGTTTCCTCCACCTAGATATAGACCACGCCGTTAACAACACTAAAAAAAATCCAATAATTGAGAGGAGAGTAGGCGATTCATCACTGAAAATGGTGGCAATCCAGTTACGGTTCTGTATATCTGCATCAGCCGTTGTCTGCAGAATAAAAGCTCCCAAAGCCCAATCAAGAGGAATACTTCCCACCTGATTAGCAACCTTGACCCTGGCCAACAATTCCAGTCAGTAAGATGCAGCCAACTAGAACACAAATGCATTGACATGATGAAACACAAAATATATGCAATCCCAACATAAACTGGACAAGGGTAAGTGCAAGCACACAAACATGAATGAAAAATTAATTACCAACTGAACCCAGAAAAATAAAGTGTCCCGAAAAAAAAATGCCATCGTAGGAAATCTTTAACGAATAACTCAATTTTCAAACTTCAAAGAAATTTTAATGAATAATAGTGTGAATACATTGGAGAGTATGATGCTAGCACTCGTTACACACACACACATTGAATATATTTAATGGGTGCAAGACATAACAGCAGAGATCAAGCGGTAACTGAGTCTTGAGGTGTTAAATAGGGCAACAAAGTCCAATAAAAAATATTGAAGAATTTAGGGAAAATTACACTTACTACCAAGGTAGTTAAAATCACAACCCTAATCCCAAGATCGGACAATTCTGACTTTTGCCACACCCACCGATCAAAACAATATCTATTTAGTTTGTGTGGGAGCATCATAATTTGACATGGGATTGGTGGAATCGGACATACCCACTGTGCTGATAAAAACTAACTTTTTCTGAAACAACTGAGGGCCAACCCAGCTCTGAGTCCTATTTTGCTTTCTGTCATTTTTATATCGTCTCTGTTTTGTGATTCAACCTGTGGCTTGTGTTCATCTTTCTTGATGGTGGGGAGAGGGGTCATCGGTTGCTGCTAGCCGGTTCAAACTTGTTTGCAGCTGCTGTTGTGGTTGAACTCTTATCTCCTTTAAATTTGGTTGTGGCTGGCAGTTACCAATACTCGCTGATTTGTTTCTACATTTAGTCACACTCTCTCCGTTTACTTCTTGCAGCTTTGATGGTTCCCTAGAACTACAAATTTTGCTGGTTGTAGCTCAAAAGCTGACAATAAGTTGTACAAACATGTTTTTTCCTTTTTCTTTTGGTAGCAAACCGAAAGAATTGTGACATTCTCATCCACATATATAGACATATTTGTTTGAATACAGTCGTTTGTCTCAAGTAGGATTTAATGACACATGTTACGATTTTGTTTTCCATGTCTTCTAGTCTATGTTTTGCACCCAATACTCTCAGTTCCAGCACGTTCTCTTCATTCCATTTAATTTATGTACTCTAACATCATTGCATACACTTGTTTAAGTGTATTGCATGTTTAGATGAAGGTAGGTTACACGAAATGATTAGATAAACTTTTGGCTTAAATATATTATTTAATCACTGCAAAAAAAAGATTGTTTTCAGTACCTCCCAAATTGAAAATCATTATTTTTTATCTTTAGTTTTATATGATACTAGTTAACTACCTAGTTAATGAAAGATCAAGTAATCAATCCAAGTGACAGATACTAGTCGTGATGTAATGTCAACTTTTGCCACCCACAAAACACTATTTATTATATACTAAAAATAGTGAAAACCTCCAACAGGTCTGCACCAAGTCTTCCCCATACAGCCACCAAAAACAGCACAGAAAACCTCCATTTTGCAGTTAATCAACCAAGCCTCAACCACCAAAATCACCATTTTTTTGTCCACTCCAAAAGTACGCAAACACTTCTATCAGAAATTCATAGCCACAAAACACCTTGTGAAAACCTTCATTGAGCCAACCCAAAATAACTCCAACTTCCGTCAAGCCTATAAGCCCCTAATTATATGTTAAGGAACACGTTTGAAGAAACTTCTTCATGAACAATTTTAAAAGGAGAATATGAAGAAAAAAATGAAATAGGCATTTCCATAAGTTAATACAATTTACGTTAAGGGTGGCCAGTGTCTGCAGTATTAATTCACCAAACTAAAGGAAGTTATTGGGATTTGCCCTAAAATATTTGTTTCAGGTACAAATGGGACTAAATGTTCAATGCCAATAATATTATCAACCCCAAATACCTTGAAAGAAGAACAAGAAGAATACCTCTCATCATCCAAAGCAATTCCAAGACTGTCGTGAAGCAGAGCAACAATATAAGCTGAAGAGAAGCAATACCGAAGTAAATCTTCCTCATTATGGGAAACATATTTTTCCTTCAGCCTTGACCAATCCTCTCCACAGAATTCTTGCCCAGCAGTCATCAACTTGGACAGATATGCCCTTGGCCGCAATCCAAAAAACTGAACATACAAAAATTCAAGAATCAGTGCTCATAATGACCTATGGATAATTAAAATAGTAAAACTATAACAGATTATGCTGCATGTCAGAAATCAGAGAAATAGGAGTTACAGTACATTACTGCTATCTCCTTTCTCCAATGCATAATTATACTAGACAACAGTAAATGAAGTATATAAGCACAAAAAACCTTAGATGTGTGATAGAAATTTTCTGTGGCCAAAAAATTCCCCTGAAGATTTGGTACGAAAGTTGATCCTATGTCACACTGTTGATGGGAGCATGATTCTGCATAAATAAAAAATAAAACAACTAACTTTAATACAAACAGTGAAGAAAATTTCATTCTAAAGGGAATGTAACAGTACAAAATAATTGAAAATATGACCTTTCCCTTTTTGTAGCAACGTAAGTGCTGCTGATCTGCATTCTGAAAAGTTCCCCCTTGTTTGGACAGTGGAATGATAATGGGTTTTTCCACTCACTGAGCTAGGAGGCAACTTCAATGACTCAGCATTGTAAGAATATCCAGTAGGAGTACAAGGATCTATCCGCGACCTTTCTTGAACAGATTGGGAAGCTGCACTGAGGAGAGTAAAGAATCAATACCAAATAACCATCTGAAGCAACTATCTCTACTGAATGATGGTAAAAAGTAGTTAAAAATAGAGGAAGGGAAACAGGTATCCAAATCCAAGTCAAACAACTGACAACTAAAAAACAAAAATACATGACAAATGGCAAAACTAAAGGAATATATAAACAGTCACCAAATAGCTCAAATATTTTCTTGCCAGAAGAATTTGACAAATTAACATTTCAAAGAAGTTTCGTTGTGTTCAATAATAAAAAGAAACTGAGTACTTCATATACAGGATTTGAATTGCAAAAACAAAAGGTGATGAGAAAATAGTACAGTATGAACTTAGATTTGGTGAAATATCATTACCCTAGTTTACATACAAAGTTCAACAACCATAAACAACTTTCATTCCTAAAATATTGGAAAAATTCACTGCACATTATACAGTATATAAGTGAAGTGCAACCTCATTTTACAAATTGGTTTTGTAGGTTTGAGTTAGACCTAAATTTACTTTCTAAGAAAAAAATCATGAGACCCATATAATTACCCAAGTTAAATTCTCCTGATACAAGTAAGAAAGTATGGTAAGAACCCACATAATCATTGCCAGCCATCATACAGTAAGAAAGTATGGTAATTAAGTTTCAAGATGCCATATAAAAGTACAATAATTAGACCCATATAATTACCCAAGTTAAATTCTCCTGATACAAGTGCTTCTTTCCATGAGTCATGAGCAGCATTCTGCGGAATGAAAAGTTATCAGAATGTGTAAAGCACTGGTATCATTCCAAGTGCATAGAAATAGAGCACATTATTAGCCATGTGACTGGCAAAGAGAAGCATTGAATTAAAAGGGACCAATAAAAACTATTAATAAAATAAAGTTTTGGTCCAAACATAATTTTCATTTGTGATTTTTTCATTACATTAAACATTTGGTTTCTATACTATATATTCATCATTTTATTATTCGTTCCCTACATGAAAATATGTTAATAATCAGACCTTATCATTATCATACCCAGAAAATTTCTGTCTTGTCAAACATTTGAATGATCAAAACATTATTTAAAGCAAGATTTTTCAAACAGTAGAAACCGTTTCATTGAACTGTAGGCTTTTCCGTGAAGGGACTAAATGAAATGTCAAGCAATGGTACCAAAATTTGGGCTTAACAATTTCTTTCAGTATTAAATCATTTGTGCGTCATTTAGGATGCAGAATATTGACAGATATACACAAGCATCAAGCCTAAATAACAGGACAGAGAGATAAAACAGTCACCAGGCCAAAATGAAGAAAGCTGTGGCTGTAGAGGTTGTAAGTGACATTCCCAAATTTAACAGTTCTTGAGAAGGAAGGAAGCACCAGTTCTCTTGATACAAAGGTCACCTAAAATAAGGTAGAAATCCATTTATCATATTTCCAACAGTATGTATGAGCCTAACCAGAGGTGGAGCATTCTTTCTAATAGTTTGGCTTTAAAACTCACAAAGTAATTGCAGGCAAATTATATAAATAAATTTGACAGTAAAAATAATTTGGATCCTACAAATAATATTTTTTTAATATCAAATAATCAGAAACGACCAAGTTGTACCTGGGCAGAAGCACCACCAAGTTCAACAATCCCAGTTGTATCCAAAGGATCACCACCAAGAGTACCGAGTGCATAATTAGCAACAACCCAAGCATAAACTCCTTCATCAGAACCTTTACAAACAGAATAATACCATAAGCAGCCAACAAACATGTAATGAAATTACCGTGGTTCTGCAAAAATCTAAGAAAGCATTATTACAAAATTAAGGAGATGGATAAAACAAAAATAAGCATCACATTTACTTTACGACTTTTATAACAAGAACACATTGGCATGATTGCAAGCCAAACTATGATTGGAAAACATAAAAGTAAATGAGTTAAAGAGACGATGAGATAATTGGTTCACTACATAATAAATCTCGAGACACCATATCACCACTCAATTTCATGCAGATATTATGAACACCAGGTGGATTTCATCATAAAGCTACAACACCAGAACAAACATCAAGCCAAAACTTTTAAAAATTGCATCAAGTCTAAAGTCCGCTATCTTGTGTGCTCATCACCAACAATTATTTCCCGTCTATACTGAGAAAGACGAATAACAGTATTGCACTTGAAAAGCCTAAAAAATCCACAAAACAAGAGAGGAAGGAAAAAAACGACACCAGCATAAGAAAGCAATCATTCCATAAAGAAAGATCCATGTGCAAAGTTCCATCACCATCCCTTTCACAAAACATTCCAGTTAACACAACTCAACACCAGTCCAACTACAAATAAGAACACCAAATCCCACACTTTTACTTCATTCAGGGTAAAATTTGTCAGTCAGGCAAAGTATGTAAAAGTCCATTTACATTTCCCATCATCTCGCAACTCCAAATATTTGCACAGAATAGCACACACTCATTTTCAAAATTTCCCATATAAATATCTGGAAACAGTAAAAACAAAAGAAAAGCATAGCGTCACTACTGCAATCATGGCCTGTCTCATTAGCTACACAACTGCACATCCTCACTACTGGCAACTAGCGGACAGCCCCTCGGGTCCAAGGAAAATATTACAACTACAAACAAAAAAAATCAGAGTATATAGTATTGATTTGCACACACACTAACACAATGAGAACGAGAAAAATGCAGCTGAATACACATAGGCACTCACAGTAGTCTTAATTGTCACTCATAATAGCCTTAACTAAATTGAAATGTGGTCTCGAACACACAGAACACACAGAGAGAGATCGTAAGAAAGATCGTAAGAAAGAGAACCTGTGATAACAGAAGCCCAATGGTCCATAAACTTGAACCCAGAGTTACGCAACACCTTCCTACACGACTCCAGAATCCTTTCCTGCACCTCCGCATCCAGCATCCTCAACCCCGCCGTCGCCATCAACCGAATACTCGTCTCCCCCCAGCTCTCCCTCGGGATCCGCCCTTTCGCGAATTCCACCAGCTCCGAAACCGACCCGCCGGCCCCATCCGGATCCTCCGCGAACGCCGACAGCCCCGGGTTCACGCGCATCGAGGTCAAACCCTCCTTCCCGAACTGCAACGCCCCGCCCGCCCGGTACTTAAACACATGCACGCGAGTGCCAGTGCTCCCGCCGTCGACGATGATCCGGTACCGGAAAGTACTCTCCGAGGGGGAAAACGCGTAGTAGGAGAGGAGGAAGAGGAACGAGAGTGCGAGAATGACGAGGAGGACGGAAGAGAGGGAACGCGATGACGCCGACTTAGGGTTTCGAGCGAAGAGGTTGGTGGAACGTGTTTTGATCGGATCCATTTCGTGGTTGCAATTCGAACCGGCACGAGCACGGGCAGTCGATCGTCGCATCAAAGGTCTGAGAGACGGAGGGAAGCGGCGGTCATGTTATCGCCGGAGCACTTTCCGGCGGCGAGGTTCTCTCTCTAGACGCCGATAGAGAGAGAAGAAGAGAACGTGATTGCGATGTGTGCGAAGTGCAGGCGCTGTGTCAAATAATTTCTACGCCGATCCTGATTTTGTTTCGGGTTGGTCTGAGCCTCGGGTTCGGAATTTGGGGTCGATTTCTTTCTTCTGCTAAACTACTTTTGTAGGAATTAACTATTCATTATTAGTTATTATAAAAATAATCATAATTAATATAAGTCCAATTTTGTGTTAGGAAAGGAGTTATTATTAAATATTTAAGAAGTTTATAGGTGGATTATTAATATTTGTAAGAACAATTTAGATATAAAACTGATTTTCATAATTTCTAATAAAACTGATTTTCATAATTTCTAACTAATATCGGAACACTTATGGTGAATAAATTAAAATAGAAAGAATGAAGAGACATAAAAATTTTAATAGAATGACAATCTACATATGAAATTCGTTTTACTATTCCTGGACTGCTCATAAATAGAAATTACCAAATAATTAAAAAAAGTAAAATTTACAGGAACATTGTTATCATTAACAGAAATGTTGTTTTTAAGAGAACTTTTAAAACAATGTTTCAATTTTATTACCAAAGTTCAAAAAAAAAATTCACTCACTATTTTACGTTATATCCAATCAGGGTCAACTAAATTTGAATTTTGATCCGTTAAGGATACTCATAGATAATTAAAAAGGTTTTGGATTTAAAAATACTAGATAATCATTATACAGTTAGATACTCGGATAATTTTGAGTTTTTAACATTACGATAATTTCTCGTTCGTTTGCGGATTTAACAATATGCTACTGCATACGTGATAAAACAAGGGCACATAAAACATTAATTTTGACTGTTTTTCAAATAAAAATATTTAATATTTATTATCAATTTATAAGTTTTATGATATGTTATTAAACTATGGACTCTTTAGGAATATGTCGGTAAAAGTATTGATGTTAAAGTATATACAAATATTTCTTCTGACTAGATCAAGGTAGATGACCCCAATGATGAGTATGTAAAAGTTCTAAGAATCTTTCTTTTACTGATTAAACTTATTTTGAAAAACCTATTCAACATTTGATAAGAAATTAGTTTAACAGTATAAAAAAATTAATAAAAAATTATGTTTATTTTACATTTTAAATTGTAAAATCCAAAAGTCAAATAATTTATAAATATAAAAAAAATTATATTTTTTTTGTAATATTTAAATTGTATAATCCGAATTTTTTAAATTATGAAATCTAGAAAAGCTTTTAAATTATATAGTTTAAAAGTCATCTTTAATTTCTGTATTGTGTAATATAAAAACCTTGATTATATAATTCAGAAGTATTTTTTTAGAAAAACACAAAAACTTTCAAATTGCATAATTCAAAAATCAAATTTAACTTCTGGATTTCATAATTCAGAAGTTATTTTTGATTTCTAAATTATAACATTTTAAATTATATAATTTAGAAATCAAAAATAACTTTCAGATTATATAATCTAAAAGAAGACATAATGAAAATTTGTATGTTTATAAGGGTGCAGAAGAAATGAATGGAGGTGGAGGAAGAAATGTCCAACAGAAAGGCTACAAACTTTTGAAAAAAATGCTTTATTTTGCGAACTGGGACTGATTAAAACGCAGGCTTCACGGGTGAGACCTTAAACGGGTCGGGTGGGCCTGTTAACCCATCCCCAATTTGTTCCACATTTTCAACATCCTATCAAAAACATATACATCATAACCTAATAAAAAATGTAAGATTCATAGCTTATATATGTTTACAGACACGTTTATGCAGTAGTAAATTTTAAGCACGTCTAAAGAGAAGAAATAAAACATAAATGCATAAACATAAATGCATATGATTGTATCTTAAATAGTTGTAGCATCTAATTACTAAAAATAGCATTTTGTCGAAAATTACACATCATACATTGCAAATACTTCCTATAGCTATAGAAACAAATACAAATGATCAACAACTAGATAGAAACCCCTCATGGACCCACTTTTTTCAAAAAGTCAACATCAAGAATGTTTTGCTAGTTTTCCCTGTCATGAGATTAAGTTACTAACTTTTGATCCAACCAGAAGGAGTAAATATATCTCTAGTTTCGTGGCAGTCCTTGCATAGAAGGAAAGTGATTCCCTAAACGAGCTTCACGTCTCAATTCAGTTAAGCGTAATCTTTTCATAGGCATAAATTCCTTTCCTGCTTCTGAGTTTGCTGCTCATTAATCAAATTGTTAGATACGTATGGATTTCATACTGGAATGAATAATTTGTAACTTATGGGATAAAAAATATTTTGATCCACATATTAAAATTATCTGAATAAAAGATCATGTGTGATTGGCCTGAAAGGGAATGAAGATTACCACTTACATCTGAGTCAGCAACAGCATTGACATTAAAACATAATCTAATGTATCTCAAGTCTAAAAAGTGAAAACAGAATCTAACTCATTTAAAACATTTCCCCCTTTTTTCGATCATCGTTGGAAAAAACACTCTAGTTGAGATTCATATTCAAAGAATTTCATATACAACGATGAAGACCATCCTTATAATTCATATATAATCTAAATATTATACTTTTTATTTTTATAATTATAATAAAAACTTACACAATAAGTTTTTGAGTTTTTAACTTATAAAAAAATTATTATTGTGTATCTCTCGTAGTGGTGTCAAAAAGACAATAGGAGTTTTCCTACATTAGACACCTCAACAAATAAAGCGTTTGATATTGTTGGTAAAATTCGAAAGGAAAAATACTATGAGCCAAATCATATAAGAGAACAACATCAACTTCAATTCAAAACTTTAAAACATTAGATTTGTGGGACTTCTTTCTTACATGTTGCTCAACTCTCTCATTTTTACTTAACGTGGAATTTAGACTCACACTTAGAAAACTTTTATAAACATAGCTCTTCTTGCCTCCGTTCTACTTTTTTTATTATGATATCAAAGCTCTAGTTGCTATATTCAATAATAAATTGATCCTTCTCAAGATCCCACCTCAATATTCTACCTTCGTCCATAAAAAACTCATCATTGATTCTTATTTCTCTTGTTCTTGATGGACAAAATTACCATCACCGATAACTATCTTTTCATATGGGTCTGGTTTCCAAAAACAAGCTCGGCTTCACTGATGGCACGATTTGAGCCTCTCCTTGCACTAGTGCTCTATATCCAACTTGGGAGAGAGAGCCAAAATGATGGTCGTACAATGACTCATTCGATCTCTTTTATTGCATAAAGTGTCATATGGAGAGATACAATACAACCTCAAGTACTTGGTCAAATCTTGAAGAAAGGTTTTCTTCAAGGCACTCTCATCTCTCAAGCAAGGAGAGTTCAATTTTACTAACTATTTCACTGAAGTGAAAATTCTCTGGGTTGAGCTACACATTTTTCACCCTTTACCGGTTTGTAGTTGTGAAACCAGACTACAAAGGCTATCCTTTCTAGTGGGAGAGCCAAGGCCTTATAAACATCACACAAGAATCCTATATTCCAATGTTGGACTCAAGTACCATACCTTGCAATTAGATACCAACATAATACATCCACCAGTTTCAGAAACAACTATTGTGCTTTAGTCATACCTGTTATTGCATGCAAACTTGCACTGGAATGATTTCCTTTACACTCGGTCCTTAATTGTTGTCTGAGCCTTTTAGTCTTGAATACCCTTAATCTCCTTGCACTACGTTGAAGCTCCTTAAGATTTTCAACATCCCACCATACTGCACCAAATTGATGAAACATTATTTATGTATTGTAGTCCACCCAAAACTGCCAGTACTAAATACTATGTCAATCTTACTACATATATAATTACACTAAGCTAAGAATTAGAAACATACAGACATTCATAACCTACAATTTTACATAAGATAATGACAAGTACAATAAGAAACTAAAGTACAAATGCAATTGATTGTAGCTTACTCTTTGTACATTAGGTAAGAAGAACATAGCTCTTCCAATTCTTAACCTAATTTCTTTATGATGAAATTCATTTAAAACCAAATTTCTAACGTTTTTTTTTTTTACATGTACGTTATACAGAACCTATGTGAAACTTACTATCAGATGGTTGACTGGCTCCTCTGTATAAGTGATTTGCAGGAACACCTTCAACAGAAGGATTGGAATCTGGAAGATGAATCCAGATAGCATGAAAGTCAATATCAAATACTACTTTGAAAGATAAGGATGTATCATTACAGTAACATAACAATCAAGTCAGCATCAGGCTGGTTGCTGTCTTGACATTTCCAGAAGCTGCTTCAACCTATTTACCACCTTCAAAATAAAGCTCATAAAAAAAACTAATAACTAATAAGTGTACATTATACATTATTTTGATGCTGACTTATGCAGTACAATTTCACCATGTGCTTAAATTGAGGAATTACATGACTGAAGAGAACTATAAATAGCCTATAATACAAAGTATGAAGCATCAACCAATGTTCTTTCCATTAGTAACCGTGATAGAACAAAGTCTAGGAGTCATAGTCTCGTTATATATTAATGACATTTATGGAAGGAAATCCCTTACCCCCTTGACAGATAATTTTCTTCACAGCTTCCCCTGCAACCACTTTTTCTTTATCTGTAACAGTGATAACAAACAGTTAGTGCTAGGTTGCAAAATTATAAAGGCAAACATGCTTGCTCACTGTTCCAACTCAGTTAATTTTACTGGAAGTACAAATTAGTTCCTCATGCTTATTCCATAGAAACTAAACTCTTAAAAGAATATAAGCACCTAACATATTGAAAATCAAATTGTGAAAAGTTCAATCATTGTCCCTCTCTTCACGCTATTAGTTTCCTTACTATTCACCTTTAAAGCTGTTGCAAGGCAAGCTCTGATCCATAGGCTTCTCTGTTACATCCATCACTGTTGAATTGCCTTTGGACCGAGCTTGCCGTTTGATCTGGCTCAAGCGAAGTACTCTTCTACCTTTCGGTTGCTCATTTTCAGGCTCGGATATAGTTCTTTCCTGTGACAAATCATTCTTACTTTTACACCGAGCTTGATGCTTCACTTGGTTCAGGCGGATTATTTTTCCTTGTGAATGTTTATTATGGTCACCCCTCTTCTCATCCAATAAAAGGTACTTGCATCTAGCTTGCTTCCGAATTTGAGTTAAGCGAGTTCTGGTAACTACACAACAAAACCACACTCTTACAAACTGTTGATAATCTATGATCAATAAACGAAGCAATACTGATTCAACTATCAAAACTACTCTAACATTGGCATGGTAAAGTGCACAAAGCACGAGAAAATTGAATAAAGGTAGCATCACTAACCATCCACATTTATACTGCTAACACGTTCGTGTGACATTTTTTGAACTACCATACCACAATGTAACCTCGCCACAGTGGATTTTAGCATCACTTAATCTACTTCAACATCCATAAATTTGGCATAGTTCTGAAAAGCATTAAAAATGACAGATACACGGATGAAAATGACAGGAAAAAAAATAGAGAAGAGAAAAAACCCTAGAGGATATATGGACAAGGTAACACTTAGTACCAGGGAAAACAAGTACATGTTTTTTTTTGTCGTGTTTACCTTCTTGTCTTCTTGAGGTAGGAAAATGGAGTGAAGTGAAGACAGGTAGAAGGTGGTTAGTGAGATGAAGACAACAATAAATATCTAAAAATAATAAAATAAATAAATAAGGACACAACCCTAAACGGAGACTCCGAGGAATCAAAAAACAGAAGTGGGGTAACTGGGCAGGTTTAAAGGGAATGTCCTAATAAAAATTAAATATTTGACATATAAAAAATAATTATTAATGTTGAGATTCAACGGTTTCGGTTTTGGAAAGCTTCCCCAATCATGGTGACGGCATAAATATAATAATAAAAAATTTACACTTATTTTTTTTGTTTTAAATATGATGTAATATTAAATGTGAATCTTTTAGGAAAGTGGCCAAAAGATTTTTGTCCTTTCTTTGGTTTTTGGAGACCTAGGGTAGATTTAGTGCGTCAAATATTTTGTGTGTTTAATAAGAATGTATTCTAAGTAATAGTTATAAATTGAGAAATTACGAAAGTAAATATAATATCTTCAACAAAACATTTTTAGTAGTTATTGGCATAAATTATTCTTTGTCCAATTTGATTTATCTTTTGATTAAGTTAGATTAACATGAAGAGAAATCTTTAAATATCAAAAAAGAACAAAATGTTTTTCATACACCCAGCGAAAATCGGTATTGACTCACTTGTATAAACTGTGGTTCCTTTGCAATTTATTAACTTTATAATTTTACTGCTTTTAGTAATTGTTTTTAATTTTTTAAAACAAAATTCAACTGTAATTTGTACAAAATTAGATCATTTATTTTTTTACTTAGAAAATAATTTTGTGAAAATATTTACGGAACATAATTTAAAAAATAAGTTATTCATCTTATGTACTTTGTAATATCATTTACTTTAATCATTCTTCCCAAAAATCATTTAACAACGTTAAAATAAGTATTTAACATAATGTTATAAGTATTACAATATAATTTGTAATTATTTTTATAAATAATTAAAACCATTTTGTTCTATCAAAGAGATATTATCATAATTCAAATATTGAAATATCTACTTTTAAAATTTAATTAAAATAAAATATTTACTCTCATTTATTAAATATCTTTTTATTATGACAAAATTTCTAGGATCTCTGAAAGTTTTAATTAGTGCTCTAAAATAATTAAGTGTAAAATATAATTATATTGACCATAAAAACAATAGATCACTAAAGAAATAAATGTTTGGTTTTTCTAATAGATGATATAGTACTCTACAGTCTTTTATCAAAGTCAATAAGAAGCACATAAGAACAAACGAAACATATATTAAACATCATATACATATAGGCTAAGCAAATCTCGTACTTAGAAATAAATATTTATGGGATTCATATTATGTATTTTTATTGTGTAAAAGGTTATATTATCTATGAAGATAAGTATTATCAATTATCAAGAATGTTGTGAAGAAAAAATGAGTAATAATCGAGGCTACATTAAATGCACCAATCATGATAAAGTTTGTCAAATACATAATAGACAAACATAAGCTAAAAAGGCTCAATGACTAAACAACTACCTTATTCAACGAGTTTGTAAAAAGGAATCTATCAAGTAAAAGAAAGAACTAAGAGAAGTAGGTTATGGAATGCTAAAAAGGTTGCTCAAATGAAGAACACTCCTCTAAGCCAACAGAGTAAAGGTTGGAACACACAAATATGTCGATAGAGTGCACCTCATAACTTCATAGAAAGATCTTCGAGCTAAAGAAAATATAAATACTAAGATTTTAAGAAATCAGAAAACACTTACAGTGTTTATCCAGCTACCTAAGTGAGTAAGCCAAATCGTTGTATATATTGAAAGACACTACCCTTCCTAGAGAGTAAGCTGATCTTAACTAGGAGAAAAAAAATCTAAACATTGTATTTATCGTCAGACAAATTAATTAACAAACCCAATTATCAGTAGATCATTAAATACCAAACCTCCAAATCTTAATTAGGAGTGGTTGTTTGACAAATAATACTCGAGGTGAGCCAGAAATGGCAAGTAATACTCACTCATGTTGTTTTGCTTATTCACTAAGGTCCAAATAAACCAAAAGGAGGCGATTTAGGTGTTCAAGAGACATATGCACATGTCATATATCATATACCATTTTTGGATGTCAGTTTTCCACTAAGACCAAACTTGAAAAATTGATTTCAAGTGACTAAATTTTTGCATATATCAAAATCAATAAATAGTACCATGAAACAAACATGGTGAAGGCACGTCAAAATAGGTCTTATCCATTACAGACCCCACATTCTAGCAAAATCACATCAATTGACTTAATAATCCAACAAAAATATTCACACATCATTGTTTCTCCTAAAACAACACTTTTAAAGGTCTATGAACTACACAATCTTTAACACTTGCAAGGCTTTGACACTAACCCTAGGTTAAATGTCAATGCTATACCAATGTATGTAAATAATAAATAACATAAAAGAATTGACTATTGTGTTGGGTTGTAATGTCACCTCTTCCTCAACAGCCTTAAGAGGACGCTTTATGTTTTCACTCCTATTCTCTAGCATACTGAACAGATGTTGAAGACGATGTGCCTACCCACATAAATATACTTTCAGAAAGTTATACGATATAATAACTTTATATTTTAAATTCATAAGGACTCTCATTTTCTACTTTTACAAAAGTATATTCTTTATCTTCCTTAAAAACTAAAATGGATAAGTTCATTTTCAACAAAAATTCCTCTAATTTTACTTTCTTATCTTCTTATTCTCTTAACTAGTTTAAGAAAAAGTGAATTTAAGCTTAATTCAACCTTACAAAACTGGCTTGTAAAGTGAGATTTGCAGCCACTTATAAACTATTGAAAGACCTCATCTCTAGTCGATGTGAGATCTCTAACACCCTCCCTCACGTCGAGACTCCTCAACTCGAGCGTGAAAACTTATATGTAAGGGTGATTCGATAACAACCCAATAGCGGGTGACCCGATAGGCCCAATAACCTTGTTAGGATAGGCTCTGATACAATATTAAGAAGTGGGTTTAAGCCTAACTCAACCTTACAAAACCGACTCGTAAGGTGAGGTTTTCACCCACTTATATACTATAGAAAGGCCTTATCTTTAGTCGATGTGGAATTTCCAACAACTTACCCAATAATTTTAATTTATTTATCATCTTATTTCATGTTTTTGGTGATTAAAGTTTTTATAAGCATGACTTCAACTTTTAACTATTAACCCATGTACAACAACTCTCCAATTGTACATGTATAACTCATTTATCTTATCTAACAAAGTAAATGACACACTTTTCAAAGTCCTTAAGGTGAGACAGAAATAAAAAATTACAAAGTCAAAGTAGAATATACAACCTATAAAATTGATCAACATGTTTTTTTTCCTTATTTTACTTCCACTTAATTTTTTAACAATGTTACCTATTGTAATTCCCTCATCTTCTTCCAAACTCACAACCTCACCACTAATATCTAATCCTAGTTTGAAACACATATCGAAATATATTCAACTTACATACATATATTCAATAACAATTAAACTTTTCAAAACTCAAATTAACTTGGTGGGAATTGAATATGTGACCTTGGATTTGATACCAATTGTTGGATCGAGCGCTTACCACCAGACCAAAAGCTATAACCAATAGTCAATGTGCAACTCTTTCTACTTAAAAACGTAACAGCCTAAACACCACGATTTGATTATGACCTGACAAAACCTTCACCACAAAACAAATTGATGCCACTTGCAATACATATATCAAAATATTAACTTCTCCAACTATAATTTTTTTTTTCACTAAGACCATACATATGATATGAACTATCTTTCCCTTTTCAGATATAAACTTTTTTTCTATTAAAGCAAAATCATCTTTGTCTTTGGACTATGTTTCCGCCTTATTTGTCGGTATGATCGTCTAATAACCCTTCTATAGTAGTCTGGTAAACTATTTCCATTTTGTCTCTTTATCATATATGTCTTTTTATCATTTATTATCATATCAAAACTATGTTTTTATACTGCAAAATACAACACTACTTTTTTTTTATATTATTCATTTCTAATATATAAATTGCTTAACTTCATTTAAATATTCTTTCTAATTATCTACTTAACATAATGTCTTCTCCCAAACAAGGGAGAATCACAGTTTCAAACCATGAAATTTTAAAAAATAACGATAACTAAATGACCAACTCAAAAGAAAAAAAATCATAATAGAAAAATTCATGTAAGAAAATGAAGAGAGGAGACAAATCAAAAAAATATAAATAATATAATTTAAAAAAATCAAATCTAAATTCAACAATTTCTTTGAAACTCACAAAACAAACTTAAAATATTTTTCCAATATGGTTTCAAAGTAGAGTCACGATGATTTCACATTCATATATTTTTCAACAACTACGTTACAACTATTATTTTATTCTAATACTTCATTTATATATATTATATTATTTAAATATAATATTTTATCATTAAAAATAGTTATAAGGTAGATGTATTTTAAAAATTGGTTGTCAAATCATATTTATCCAAATAAGAATGAGTTTATTGAACCACCGGTTCAATCCGTTATCTCTATCCATTCGTGTTTTCGATGTCCTCTGTTTCATGTCATGCGTAAACTTTCAGACACAGTTCATGCTTAGTAAGCAATTAACGTCTCAACAATGGCAGTGTCCATTCTTCAATGCATTTCACATTCTCCCACAAAACTCAACACAGATGTTGCACTTGAACCTTCACCCTCCCTTCTTTCTCTCATACCCAAATGCACCTCTCTCAGAGAGCTCAAGCAAATCCATGCCTACACCATCAAAACCCACCTCCACAACAGCCCCACCGTCCTCACAAAGCTCATAAATTTCTGCACTTTCGACCCCACAACCGCTTCCATGGACTATGCCCACCAAATGTTCGATCAAATTCCCCAACCAGACTTAGTTCTTTTCAACACCATGGCACGTGGGTACGCGCGATTTGATGACCCTCTCAGAGCAATTCTTCTTTTTTCTCAGGTGTTGTTCTCTGGCCTCCTTCCAGATGACTACACTTTTTCCTCTCTTTTCAAGGCCTGTGCAAGACTCAAAGCGCTTCAGGAAGGTAAACAGCTGCATTGCCTTGCTGCTAAACTTGGGGTCAGTGCTAATATGTATGTTTGCCCAACTCTTATTAACATGTACACTGCCTGCAATGACATGGATGCTGCTAGGAGGGTCTTTGACAAGATCGATGAACCGTGTGTCGTCGCGTATAATGCGATCATCACGAGCTGTGCTCGGAATAGCCAGCCCAATGAGGCCTTGGCTTTGTTCAGAGAGTTGCAGGAGAGTGGCCTCAAGCCTACTGATGTCACCATGCTTGTTGCTCTTTCCTCGTGTGCTTTGCTTGGGTCGTTGGACTTAGGGAAGTGGATCCATGAGTATATCAAGAAGAATGGGTTTGATAAATATGTCAAGGTGAATACTGCTCTTATAGATATGTATGCTAAATGTGGGAGTTTGGAGGATGCTGTTTCTGTGTTCAGGGAGATGCCTAGGAGAGACACACAAGCGTGGTCGGCGATGATTGTTGGCTATGCAACACATGGGCATGGATCTCTAGCCTTATCAATGTTGGAGGAAATGAAGAGGGCGAAAGTGCAGCCTGATGAGATAAGCTTTTTAGGAATACTGTATGCTTGCAGTCACAATGGATTGGTAGATGAAGGTTATGATCATTTCCATAGTATGACTCATGAGTATGGGATTGTTCCAAGTATCAAGCATTATGGGTGTATGGTGGATTTGCTTGGTCGAGCAGGACGCTTGGAAGAGGCCTATAAGTTCATAGATGAGTTACCGATCAAGCCGACGCCAATCCTGTGGCGGACATTGCTATCTTCTTGCAGCAGTCATGGTAATGTTGAAATGGCAAAGCTAGTAATTCAGAGAATCTTTGAGCTGGATGATTCCCATGGTGGGGACTATGTCATTTTGTCAAACTTGTGTGCAAGAAATGGAAGATGGGATGATGTGAATTACCTAAGGAAAAGGATGGTAGACAAAGGAGCTGTGAAAGTCCCTGGTTGTAGCTCAATAGAGGTCAACAATGTAGTGCATGAGTTCTTCTCTGGGGATGGAGTTCATTCCACTTCAACCGTACTGCACCATGCACTCGATGAATTGGTAAAGGAATTGAAGCTGGCTGGGTATGTACCTGACACATCTCTGGTCTTTTATGCAGACATAGAAGATGAAGAGAAAGAAATTGTTCTTAGATATCACAGTGAGAAACTGGCCATAACTTATGGTCTTCTGAATACTCCCCCAGGAACAACAATTCGTGTGGTCAAGAATCTTAGAGTTTGTGGGGATTGCCACAACGCTGCTAAATTTATATCATTGATCTTTGGTAGGCAAATTATTCTAAGAGATGTCCAGCGATTTCATCATTTTAAAGATGGGAAATGCTCCTGTGGGGATTACTGGTAGTGGAGTTTGTTGAGCCAATACTCAGTTTTTTTATCAAGATTAAGAAAAAAACTGGTCTATTCATTCCACAGAATTAAGTGCTACTATTTGTGCTTGGAAGGAATAGCCACTGTATGCAACGAGGAAGAAAAACAAAGTAAGGCCTGTTCTGAAATGTTGGGAATTGGTAATTGTCGTGATTGTCAAATTGGGATGATTAGTTAGCAGAGTTACATATGTTTGTATAAATCATTACCTTGGAAGCTTAGGTTCATTTTCATGTAATATAACACATGTATTTCCGTTATTTTGACAAGAAAGTTTGTTTTTGTAAATAATAAAAAAATGTACATTTAACTTTGTAATACTAATATTCTGATGTTGTTGCAGATTTTTACTGTAAGTAGTGATTATTTTGTGAATGCTGCATTAAAATGTTGATTTCTGTTCTATAGTTTCTATTCAATCTATAATATTCCTTATATTGATTATTTTTAAACTAAAATATTCTTAACTAAAAGATAAAGAGGTTATACCAACAAACAAGTGAGAAAATAATATTTATGTAAGAATAAGTTTAGAACAAATTCATTGTTGTCAACTATTTTGTTTGATAATTAGAGTTTTTTTTTAAGGATAAAAGAAAAACCAATAACTTTTTATCTGTAAATAAGTAAACTAAATTTTAAAAACAGGCAAGCCAGGTTCAAACTTTTTTCTCGCCTTTCCTAAGTTGTAGCCTTTAAACATTCTTTCCTTTTTTTTTTTTTTTTTT
>Ga0209489_100917_pt1 | contig 58978 bp, 51 predicted proteins | sample SiratrowhiteBW_FD_187527 | JGI IMG/M metagenome (GOLD analysis project Ga0209489, IMG submission 187527) | Root nodule microbial communities of legume samples collected from California, USA - Siratro white BW (SPAdes) (version 2) | ecosystem: Host-associated > Plants > Roots > Nodule | place... | reverse complement strand
TCGTCATCCAAATCGAGGGCTCGAGCTATCGCCTACGCGAACATGCTGATCTCGTCCCCGAGACGATCCGACACAAAACGCAGGCAACCGCGAACCCCATTCCCCCGACCCTGAAACGGCGGGGCCGGCCACCAAAAGACGGAGGTGCTGATCACGTCGACGGCTGATCGCCATCCCGCCAACTGGGGAATTTTGCGGCGCCACTTCTGAGGAGAGTCCGTGCGCCGTTGACACCTTGGCCGTTGAGGCCGCGCTCAATATCGAACAACGCATCGATGCGCTTGACCGCCTCCAGGGCAATCGGCGAGATCGTCGCGGCGTTCTTGTCGCGCCTCGCGGTGGCCGCGATGTCCGCCAGCTTGAAGAACTGCCGCCGGGCGTGGGCCCAACAGAGTGCGGACGTGATCGGTCCCTGCGCGCGGGAGGCGTCATACAGCTCGTTGTAGCCGCTATAGGCGTCGGCCTGCAGGATGCCGGAGAAGCTTTGGAGATGCCGCGTGGGATGCTCCTGCCGTCGATCGCGCGAGGCGTAATAGAGTGCCGCCGGCGGCGCCCGTCCGCCAAACGGCCGGTCGTCGCGAACGTAGGTCCAGATATGTCCCTTGAGCGTCTGGCCCTTGGCCAGGATCGGCACCGTGGTGTCGTCGCCATGCAGCCGCTCGGCGGCGAGGACATGACGCTCGATCAGCCGATAAAGCGGCTGCAGGGCCGCCGCACAGGCGCCGACCTGGTCAGCCAGTGTCGACAGGCTTAGGTCGATGCCCTCCCGGGCGTAGCGCTCGCTCTGCCGGTTCAAGGGCTGATGCTGGCCAAACTTCTCGAACAGGATCATTGCCAGCAGGTTCGGCCCGGCAAAGCCGCGCGGTGTCACGTGGAAGGGCGCTGGCGGCTGGGTGATCCTCTCGCAATCCCGGCACGAGAACTTCTCGCGCACCGTCTGGATCACCTTCCACCGTCGGGGAACAACCTCCAGCGTCTCGGTGATGTCTTCGCCCAGCTTTGAGAGCTTCGATGAGCCGCAGCAAGGGCAGCTCTGCGGTGCGGCGATCACGACACGCTCGCGCGGTAAATGGTCCGGGAATGGTTTGCGCGACGGCCGCTTGCGCTGGAAGGACCTGACGGTCTGTGTCTTGGCCGCCGCCCTCTCGGCCGCCAACTCGTCTTCGGTTGCGGTTGCTTCCAACTCTTCGAGCTCAAGCTCCATCTGTTCCAGGAGCCGTGCCTTGCGCTCCGAGCGGCTGCCATAAATCTGGCGACGCAGCTTCTCGATCTCGAGCTTGAGGTAACTGATCAGGGCCTCGGCCGCCTTCGCGTCGGCAGCTTCCGCTTTGGCGCTCGCCGCGACCGCTTCCGCTTGAAGACGAGCGGCGCGCTCCGCGAGGATCATCGCATGCGCGGCGGCAAGATCGGTGGGGAGCGATTCAGATGTGGTCACGACGATGATGGAATCACATCCATCACGATCCGGGAAGCTCAAAGCCTCATCCGACCGATGTCGGCCGCCACGTCTCTTGTGGGTGCCGCCAGTCGATCCCGGACAAGAGATAGCCGAGCTGCGCCGACGAGATCGTCACCACACCCTCCGCCGGGCTCGGCCAGATGAACCGCCCCCGCTCCAGACGCTTCGTGAACAGGCAGGCGCCCTGGCCGTCATGCCAGATGACCTTCAAAAGATTGCCCCGGCGACCGCGGAAGCAAAACAGGTGGCCGCCCAGCGGGTCGCGATGCAAGATCTCCTGAACCTGCAACGCCAGCGACGGAAAGCCCTTTCGCATATCGGTATGGCCGGTCGCGAGCCATACCCGCATGCCGGCCGGCAACGGGATCATCGTTGCCGTCCATCCGTCAGCGCTGCCACGACTGCGCTCAGCGTCGCCGCATCAACCGCACCGGTGATCCGCATCCGAGCCCCGGCCGCGAACTCAATCTCGATCGCACCGCAGCTTCCCGAGGGAGCCGTCAACGGTCGCCGCTCTGGCGCAATCGAGACTGCCGCAAAACGGACCCCATCATCCTGCCGCTGCATCGGCTCGGGCCCGCAAGCGAGGACGCCTGTGCGCACCTGCCGCCGCCAAGCCGTAACCAGATTGCGGTGAACGTCATGTCGTCGAGCAACCTCGACAACACTGGCCCCAGGCGCCAAACTCTCCTCCACGATCCGAAGCTTCTCGGCACTCGTCCACCGCCGTCGCCGCTCAGGACCGGACAGAACCGTAACCGTCGTCACGTTTGCTCATTTGCTTGCGAATTAATGAGCAAACCATCTCACGCTCGAACCCGATCGGGGAAGGCGGCCCCCACCGGAGGCTTACGCTCCTCTAGCTGTTAGCCTCGGAGCGAGATCTCTGGAGACTCAGCCAGACATAACCCCGAGGCCGCGGGTCAGCCCGCGTCCAACATCACTTCGGTAGCTCGGGGGATCTGGTGAGCACGCGATCGGTCAAACAGCCGATCGCTACACCGTATTTAGGGGCCGAACTCGCGGCCGTCAAACATCTTTAAGCGGCTGCAAAGATGGGGGGTAAGCCGGGGCCGGCCATGAAGACCGGTGTGAAGTTTCGCGTGCGGTCCAGCACAATTCCCGTCGGAAGGGAGCATAAATTCTCGAAGGATGTACGCCGGAATCGCGCGAAAAATCGCGACTTTTCCGGAATTTCACGCGGTTCTGGCTTGTTCTAAAGGCCGATTTGCGAGTTTTGGCCTGTTAATTCCCGTCTGTACCCCGAGACCGGTCATTCCTCGTTCATTGGGTGCAGGACGCTTGGACTCACACCCCGAAAGACGTGACTGCCTGGGGGGACTAGCCGCCAGCTACGACAAGCTGCGCCGCTTCGACCTCGCGGACCAGGCCTACGCGCAAGCAATTCGGCTCGGGGGCGAAACCGTTCAAGTCCTGAATGATCAAGGTCATTCGTACATGCTGCGCGGCAATCTGAGTGCGGCGCGACGGAAGTTTGAGAAGGCCTTCTCACTGGAGCCTGGTAATCCGGTCATCGCTAATAACCTCGAATTGCTGAATGGCAGCCAGCGGTTCATTGAAAGGCCACCCAACAACCAGCCGTAGCGATTGTTTCGGTAAGTACTAGCGTCTGGGTCCGGTCGAGTCTGCCAACGTCGGCCGCGGGCAAGTCATAGGTCTGTTGCCGTGGGGGACTCCTGTAGCGCGTCGATCTGGATGGGAAGCGTATTGCCTCCCTGCCGCGTTGGGCGCGTTTCTGACGCTTGTCCAGCCCCAGCTGACCGCATCGATGCAACCATCATAAGGTGGTGCAATTTGGCGCATCGCGCTCGACGCAGGCGGGTTGGCCGCGATGTATGATCTGATACGCCGGTCGCATCAGGTCAGGCTCGACAGGCTGGCAACGCAGGCCCGAGTCGCCGCGCTCGCCTTGGCAATCTTCTCAGCCGCCCAAATGAAAACCGCCGCTACCGTTTGCTCGGCGCGGCGGTTGATGGTTGAGGGCGTCTGGGTTGCGGTTACCCCGTCGCTCCGGCACGTTACCGCACGTACCAATATCCCCACCAGCGCTGGGACACCGGCCGCGCCGCTGCCTTCATGGCTGCGACTTCCTCGACCGGGCGCAACTGGGGGCCATAGATCGCGGGCGGATAGACATCATCCCACAGCACGAGTCCGCCTTGGACGGCGGCCGCCCGATGATGGGCCGGAGCAACGGAGAGCTCGGCGGCGGACGCCACGGATGCCGACAAGGTAAGGCCGAGAGCAGACAGGGCAATGGATGGAATAAGGGCACGGAAGTTCATTGGATTAATCCCTCTCAGAATGAGATGCGAAATAATGCGACGGGTCCCTTACGGTTGCAAGAGCATCGGCCGACAGATCGACCCCAATCTCCCGTTGCGGAGGCGCGCGGTCTCGCGACGCACGCCTGCTCGGTCGCGACGGGTCTGGACATGTCAGGCTGCGAGAAACGTCTCTCTTGCGTCTCTCTTATATGGAGCGGCACTCATATAGAGCGTCCGATGATTGCCGCCGGGCGAGGCGAGATGCAGCAGTGCCGCCAGACCTGGCTGCCTAGAAGAGATCGCAGGTTGAACAATCTTTCGGCGTCGAGGAGTCTTCGAGAACCATGATGTCGACACACTGCTCGCTCTTGATAGGAGGCGTACGATCCAGGACGACTCCCATGACTTCTGCGTTTGTCTCCGCTTCCATCTTTGGTGCTGGCCTCATTCTGGGATACGCGCTGCGCGCCTGGCGCGTCCAACGAAGAACCGTGAACTCATCCTGCGGCGCCTCACGCCGTACGTCCGAGCCCGCTCCCACCTCGACGTTCGGCCACGCCCGACGAGCCTTCTAGGCATCGTCCAACTCGTTGCAGCATCCAGCCTCATACTGGAACGTTGGGACATGATGAAATGAGTGAGCCCAAGAAGGATGCGCCGCGACGCTATATCGTGGACGGCGCCGGACAGCGCGTGCTCGTTGGTTTGACGATCTCGGAAACGATCGAGTTCGAAGCGCTGGACAAGCCGGACACCCGCCCTGGCGCAGACTTGCTTGGAGAGGCGGCTCGTGTCCGTGAGGCCAAGCATGACAAACGTTGGATGGAACTCTACGTCAAGCACGAGCGAGCCTGGAGCGACTGGATGGCCCAGACGCGTGCGCGTCTGGAGAAGCCGCTTTTGCTCAACTAGGGCACGATAACACCAAGACCACTGCATCGTTGCCGCGAAGCCATCTCGCCCGTTAGTGGCAGGTAGGGGGCCTCATATCACACCGCGATCATGCGGCTTCCCTGGATGCTCATCAGGGTGAGGTTGCCGGTCGCATAGGCGCCAGTGTCGATGTTGACGCGATTGGCCATGAACTCCGCGCTGCGGACCGGCGTGTGACCATGGACGACATACTTGCCGAAATGCTCCTCGCTCCGCAGGAATTCCTCGCGTATCCAGAGCAGATCGCGCTCGGTCTGCGCGGCCAATGGAACGCCTGGGCGCACGCCAGCGTGGACAAAGAAGAAGTCTCCGCAACTGAAGCTCAGCCGCAGATTGTCCAGGAACTCCAGATGCTCGGTCGGCATGGCGCGAATCAAATCGCGCAGGATCGATGCCGGCTCGTCGCGCTTGAGATCCGGCGGCGCAAGCCCGTATGACATCAATGTCTGGGTCCCGCCGAAGGCAATCCAGTCCTCGAACAGTGAAGGATCTTCGAAAACCCTCACCAGAAAGGCCTCGTGATTGCCCTTGAGGAAAACCGCATTTCCCCGGCGGCTCCGCTCGACCAGGATGTCGAGGGTGGAGCGCGTATCCGGGCCGCGGTCGATGTAATCGCCCATGAAGACTTCGACGGCATAATGCGGCCGGCTGCGGGCGACGTCGGCATCGACCACCCGCAGCATGGGCTCGAGCAAATGCGCGCAGCCGTGAATATCCGAGATCGCGTAGATGCGAACTCCGTCCGGCAATTGCGGCTTGGGAATGCAGGAGTGTGGTCGCGCGAGGGATTTCATGGCGCTCATCGATCGGGTCGTCGAAAAGTTATCCCCAAGTCGCCGGCACCGGAGAGCTTCCATCCAACACGAACAACGTGAATTCGGTGGGGCCGCAACTTCGTTCTCCGACCTGATCATGCCAAAAGAAGGGCGGCATTTTTTGCCGACCTTTGTTTGTGGCGGACTGCAGGAACAAGATCGGTCCGCAGGAATTGCATCACTGTCCCGAAGTGTGCGGCAAGTCTGCATGACTCGTGGAATCTTCATATTCAGCCACAGATAGAAATCCGAAGAAATTCTCGCAGCCGACTCTGTGTGCTTCGGCGGGAGCAATGCAGCGCCTCAAAGTTGAGCGGAGAGGCGCATCGGATGCGGAACTTGAGTCAAAATAGGGCAGTCCGTTCACTCGTATGTCAGCACTGTGACGACATTTTCAGCGCGTCGAATTTCGCTGCGTACTTCGACACGACGCATCGTCCGTGCGCCGCAAAAGTTTTGCGTGCAGCGCCACAATGTCGCTGCGATCACTCAACACTTTCGCGCGGGGAATTGACGAGTCTTCAGCATCACGATGAGCGTCAGGCACTCTCTCGATAGGCAGAGGTTCGAATGGCTGTTGCAACTTATGGTTCTGAAAACGCCCATGCGCTTTCATCTGCGCGCGGCAGCGCTCTTCAGAGGCCTTTTCAGATCGTCGTCATCGCTACTGACTTTCTGTTGATCCTGTTGAGCTATGCGGCGGGAGCTTCGCTGTATGGTGTGGCTGTCGCTTCGCCTGCCGACGGCGCATCGGTGGGAGCCGGGTTGTTCGTCGGCGTGGTGTTCGTCGGGATCGCCTATTTCCGCGACGTCTATTCCACGCACCGCCTGCTCAATCTCGTATGGCAGCTTCGAATGGCGGCGTTCATTTGGCTGACGTCGCTCACGATCCTGGCCGTTGCGGCCTTCCTGCTGAAATCGACCGACAATCTATCGCGCGGCACCGTCATCGTCTTCGCCGTGATCGGCGGGCTTGGCCTGATCAGCCTGCGCTTCGTCTGGCAGGCCGTGTTCGGCACGAGCTTTGCGCGAAGCCGGTTGGTCGATCGCAAGGTGATCCTGCTCAGCCTGAAGCCGCTCGACTTCACCTCGAGCCGCTTCAAGGATCTGCGCAGGAATGGCTTCGACGTCATGCGCCATTTCGTGCTCGGAGACGACCGGGAGGATGGCCAGTGGGAGCGACAGATTCGCGACGTCATCCGTCAGTCGCGCTCGGCTGACGTCGATGAATATCTGCTTGCGATCGACTGGAACGAATTGCCGATGCTGCGCAAGCTGGGGCCATACTTGCGCGCCGTCCCGCAGCCCATTCGCCTGCTGCCGGACGACCCGGTTGCTGACCTCGTGACCCGTCCCTTTTTGCCGGTCAGCGGAACCGTCGCGGTCGAGATCCAGCGACCGCCGCTCACAATTCTCGAACGGCTGCAAAAGCGCTGTCTCGACGTCGGCGTCGCTCTGTTCGCGCTCGTGCTGCTGACGCCGCTGCTGCTGACCGTTGCCATGCTGATCAAGCTGGATTCACCTGGAACCGTCATATTCCGGCAGTCGCGCCGCGGCTTCAACGGCCGGCCGTTTGAGATCTGGAAGTTTCGAACCATGACCGTTTGCGAGAATGGTGAGACGGTGACACAGGCGACGAAGAAGGACGCCCGTGTCACAAAAATTGGGCGTTTCCTCCGCATGACGAGCATCGACGAGCTGCCGCAGCTCTGGAACGTGCTGCGTGGGGACATGTCACTGGTCGGACCGCGTCCGCACGCGCTCGCCCACGACAACTACTACGACGAGCTCATCAGCAAGTATGTCTACCGCCATCACATGAAGCCGGGCTTGACGGGCTGGGCCCAGGTGAACGGATTCAGGGGGGAAACGCCGACGATCGATCTGATGGAGAAGCGGGTCGAGTACGATGTCTGGTACGTCAGCAACTGGAGCATCTGGCTCGACTTGAAGATCATGGCCCGCACCGCGTCCGCAGTGATGTTCCAGGAAGCCTACTAGTCGCTTGATGTCTCAACCGCCTGAAAGCGCTGACCCGAGGCGCCTCAGGTTCCATTGCGCGGCGGCTTGCCGAGGAGCCGCATGATCGCATCGCGCAGGGCAAGCAGCGGCGGCACGAGCACGAAGAAGGCCCCCATTGCAAGGGAGACGATGACGTGGCGGATCGAGAAAGGTTCGTCCTGCTCGATCTCGCGCCGGCTTGGCTCGATGGGCGCCGGTGAGAGCGTCGTTGCCATGGGCTGCCGAAGCGGCTTGCGCGGGGGGATCACGACCAATACGAAGAGAATGTTGAGCAAAACCCAAATAGTCAAAATCGTAAGGACGATCAGCATCCGAGCCCACCGGAAAAGAGCTGTGAGTGAGTATGGGCCGAGATTAGCCCCGGGGAACCGAGAAGGAAAGATGCCTAAAGTTTCGTCATTTTGAGGCATCAAGCCCGGATTGTCTCGTCTTAGCGACAGATGGTTGCCCATGGCGCACCGTCTTGGTCAATCCTTGCTTTTGGCTAGAGCAATAACTGCAAGTTGTGGATTCCGGATGAATACGGACGTCCAAGCAGCCCGGCTGTGCCTGGGCACAATCTCCGTCCGTCCGACGGGCTCGGGCTGTCTCGCGTGCAAGGCGCGCTCGCTCGCCTTCAAGCGACAATTCCACGAAACAAGAATAAGGCCCGCTGCCAAATGGCAGCGGGCCCGAGGTCGTTCCAGTTCGGTTGGGCGCGTTGCCGCGCCTCCGCCTAGGCGTGCTCGACGTAGTAGCTGTTGTGGTGCTTACCCTTGTAGGCCTCGATGCGCTTGAGCATCTTCGGATTGGCGCGGTTGAGCACGGCACCGAGCAATTTCTTCTGGAGCACCTCCGACCCCGAAACCGACTCTTGAAGAGCGCTTCGTGTCGTCTGCCCCCATTCGATGACGTAGACCATGGCATCGATCAGGAGGCTGACCGCCTTGGAGTCCGCCACCGGCATCACCGGGGCAAGATCGATCACGATATACTCATAGTGCTCTCTCAGCACCTTGAGCAGCTCGGCCATCGCCTTCGATCCAATCACGTCGGCCGAATTCACCATGCGGGAAGCCACGACGGAGGGAAGGAAATCCAGTCCCGTCTCCTTGCTCCGCTGCACGTGGTAGCCGAGGCTCGCGGGGTCGTTGAGCGCCTCCACAAGTCCGCTCTTGGCGTTGGGCGCGAGCTCTCGCGTCAGCGAGCGCGTGTGCAGGTCGCCGTCGATCAGCACCGTGCGATGCCCCGTGAGAGCGATCAATTGCGCGAAATTCGCGGCGACGGTCGTTTTTCCTTCCTTGGGAAGGGAAGAGACGATGCCGATCACCTTGATCTCGCGGGTCAGGCGCGCAACGTCGATCGACACCTTGATGTTGCGCAACGTCTCGGCAAACCGCGAGAACGGATGATCGACGACATAGCGAGATATATCGGATGCGCCGGTCTTCGCGGCTGGACCGATATCGGGCAGGACGCCGAGGCACTTCACGCCGAGCTCATCCTCGACCTCGCCGGGGGTCCTGAGCACGTCGCTCAGCAGTTCACGCGCAAATGCGACACCGAAGCCGAGACAGAGGCCGCCCACCAGGCCGCCAACGAGCGCCAGGACCGTGCGCGGTGAGCTCTTTTGGTCCGGATTCGTGGCGGTGCTGATGAGACGCGCCTCGCTGAGCGGGAAGCTCTGGTTTTGCGTCGCGCTTTGCAGCTTTTCGAGGAAGTTGTTGTAGAGATTGCGATAGGTGTCGGCGGCGCTTTCGAGATCGCGCAGCTTGACCTCGGCCTGGCCGGTGTGACCGGCCTGGGCAACGAGGTCCTTGACGTTCTTCTCGAGCGACGCCTCGCGGCTCTTTGCGATCTCATAATCGCTGCGATAAGCATCCCCGATCCGATGCAGCTCGTCGGCGATGTTCTTGCGCAGCTCGTCCATCTTGTTGGCCAGATTGACCGCCGCAAGGTGAGTCTTGCCATAACGCCTAGACCAGTCGGCATATTGGGCCTGGAGGTCGAGATATTGGGCGCGCAGGCGGGTGATGACCGAATTGTTGAGAGCGTCCGTCACCGTCGGCTGCGCGAGATCCTGGTCGGAGATCGCCTCGATCCGGTCGAGCCGGGCCTTGGCCTCGGCCGTCGCAGCCCGCGCTTGAACCAGCTGCGTATTCAGGTCCGACAATTGCTGCTCGGACATCAGGCCGCGGCTGGTTCCGACGATGTTGTGCTCGGCCTTGAAGGTCTGCACGGCGCGGTCGCTGGCCGTTGCCTGCTCGCTCAGCTCGAGGCTGCGCTGCTGAAGCCATTCGGTTGCCCGCTTGGTGGACTGATATTTGGCTTCCAGCGCGCCGACAAGATAGGCATTGGCGATGGCGTTGGCGATCTTGGCGGCCTTGTCGGGGGTCCGTGCGCGATAGTTCAACGAGAGAACATATGTCGTCAGGACGCGCTCCGTTCGCAGGTTCTTCTGAACCTGCTCGACCACGGCATGTTCGATTCGTTCCTGGGTCGGCGGTTCACCGGAGCCAAACAGCGAACTCACCTTGCCGATGATGAGGGAGAGAAGGCCCGGATTGGAACCTTTGAACTCCGGATCCTCCGTGAGCTTCAGACGACGAACGACGGACAGAATCAGGTCGTCCGAGTTGATGATTTCGACCTGACTGTCGACATAGCCGGTGTCGATCAGGGCGCTGTTGGTGTTGCTGTCCTTGTCCAGCACCTGTGCCTGACGCGTGTCCATCATGATGCGGGCATTCGCCGTATACATGGGTTGCGCCGTGATCAGGTAGACCATCACCAGCGCCAACGAAGCGCCGGCGCATGCCGCAATGATTGGCCATTGGCGGCGTAGCACGTCGGCCACGCGCTCGAAGCTGAGCACGGCCCCGCCGAATTCGATGCCGAACCGGTGTCCCGACTGGAAATGTTCTCTAGGCTGGTACATTTGCTAATTCGCTGCCTTTGACGATCACTGATCAATTCGGAAGGGGAACGGGCTTGAAGGGGTCGGCCAACTTGGTCTTCCACTCGCCGTCGAGCAGCGCTCCGCCTCGCGGCGGCCGCGCAAGACCCTTGCTCTGCGATTGGGCCTGCTGGGGGCCCGAGTTGTCCTCTCCCGCTGCGGAATAGCCTGATTGCACGTTGAGATCGCCGATCCGCTGCGCGAAATCCCTGATCTTGCGGGCTGCGTCGGGCTTCGTCGACGTGCACCGCTCTTCGGCAATCCGCAGCGCGGCGCCGATGGCCGACCGATCGCTTGAAGCCGATGCGGAGATGAGCGTCTGCACGGAGGGCAACACCGATGGATTGGTCGCGATGAGAGCCGAGAGCCGATATCTCAGCTTCTCCTTGTCATTGCGCAGTCGCTCCAGAAGCGAAGACGGCGACTTGACGAAGGTATCTAGTTCGAGCTGCGAGGCGCGGTCAGAGAATTCGACGCACTGGGCGCGGCAAGCATCGCTGCTCGAAACGATCAGCGCAGAACCAATCAAAACAGTCGATAGCCATCGCGGCTGTGCATGACGACGTGTTAGTCCGCGGCCCATCCGTGTTCCTTGCTTCTGTTGCAATAGGAGAACACGCGAAACTTGGCAGGTAACTGTGTCATCTTTTTGTGCGGCGCAAACTGATGCACGATCGCCAACGACGAACAAACGTTGCTCAACTTTGCGCCGGTTGCAGAAGCACGATTTGCAATGCCTGCGAGATTGGCACGTCGCGCTCATGGATGTTGCAGCTTGAAAACATATCAGGCACTCGCAGACCCGCGGGTCGCAAAACCGACACAAGTCACGGCGCGCTTGTATTGTTCCCTCGGACAAAAGAATTTTTGCTGCGACATCCATACGCAGACAGACCAATGTCTTGGGAATGGCCTCTACCGCAACAGCGCCGAATTTCGCGCACACTTTCCACGCAAATACTCGCAATCATCACAGCTGATGGAATTTGCGCCCGAAGCACGTGGCGCCTCAAGCAAAAAGTGGCGTGAAGTTGGCGCTCACATGTCTGAATGATCTACGAGCATTGAAAGTATCGTCGGTCGTCATGCATCGCGTGCGAGTCCGTGAATCGCAGAGATTGAACACGCGCGAGACCTGATCCACACTGCTGCGGTGCAATAGCTATGGAATGTTGATGTGACGGAGTTGGTTCATCGTGAGAAGGCGCATGTCCTGCCCCTCGACAGCATTCGGGGGATCGCCGCGACTTCGGTGGTGATTCACCACCTTCTGCTGATGCCGACTTTCCTCGCGGCGTTCCCACACAATGCGTGGATCAACTGCTCGTTCTTCAGAAGCGCCTGGCTGCTGGTCGATTTGTTCTTCGTTCTCAGCGGGATCGTCATGTCGCTCAGCTACGTCGAGAGCGACTTCGGGCGCTTCTCGCTGCGCGAGTTCATGGTGCGGCGCCTGGCAAGGGTCTATCCGCTGCACATCGTCATGCTGATGGCCAATCTGTTGTTCCGCCTCCTGCGCATCAGCCTGGTCATGGCGGGTGTCGTGGTGGCTGCGCCGGCGGCCTTCGAGGTGAACAACGCCTATTCCTTCGTGCTCAATGTCCTGCTGCTGCACTCCATGGGGTTCATCGATTATCTCAGCTGGAATGCGCCTAGTTGGAGCATCAGCGTCGAGTTCTACACCTATCTGGTGTTCGGCCTGGTCGTCCTGTTTGCCCAGCGCATGCGTTCGCTGTTGTGGTTCTACGGTCTCTGCGGGCTGCTTGCGGTCGGGAGCCTCGTCTTCATCATTTTCGGGCTCGACAAGAGCAGCCTCGGGCTTCAGACCGACTTCGGCATCCTGCGCTGCTTCGTGAGCTTCTTTCTGGGCGTGCTGACGGTGCGGATCGTCGATCGGCTGCCGGCCATGCCGGGCCCTGCGGTCCAGGGCATGGTGCAGTTCGTTGCCATGATCGCCAGCATCGTCCTTGTGTCGGTGGCGGAGACCAATCCCGCGGCGACCTTCCTCGCGCCGGTGACGTTCGCGATCTTCCTCGGCAGCTTACTCGCGTTTCCCGATGCGATGCTGGTGCCGCGGTTGCTGGTGGCAGGACCACTGGTCTGGCTGGGGCGCCGCTCCTACTCGATCTACATGGTGCACGCGCTCGTGGTGCTGCTGGCCGAGTATTTCGTGCGCGCGCTCGGGGCCGGGCGGATCGCCGCGCTCGATTCGGTCTGGGCCGGTCTGCCCGCAACGCTGAATCTCGTCGTCTCACTTGCCGCCGTGCTGGCGGTGTCGCACTTCACCTATCTCTACCTCGAAATCCCTGGCGGCAGGCTGATGCGGAACGCTCTTGGCAGCCGGTCCGATTTCTCGGCTTCCCCGGCGCCATCGGCGCGGCCGACGAACTGAGCCGGACATGACCATCCTCGCGCTGAACCGTCCCCGAATCACGCTGATCAGCCTCAACATCGAGGCGATCGCGCTCGGCGTCTATCTGGTCCGCGACGCCTTCGGCGGCGTGATCCGCTACTACACCAGCATCTATCACATGGATCCGCTGTGGTATCTGCCGGACGCCGTTGCGCTTCTGTGCCTCGTCCAGTTCTTCGTCCATTGCATCCTGCGCAATCGCAGCACCTTGGCCCTGCTGGTCTTCGTGCAGATCATGCTGTCGCTCGTGCTCGGCTATTTCATGCTGGGGACGATGAACGCAGCGATCTCGTCCTTCAAGATGATGCTGCCGGTGTTCGTCGGATTCTGCTTCTGCGATTCGAGTCTGGGCTCATACCGAAAGCTTCTGTCGGTCATCGCCGTGACCTTCTATCTGTCCGCGATCGGCGTTTTCCTGACGAAATTCTACGCGATGCCTTGGGTGGGCTACAAATACGAATCCTTCGGCGCGGTACGGGAGGCCGGCCGGTTGTGGTGGGCCTATGGCGGCGACGACCAGCGCCTGATGGGCTTTGCGGCCGACAATACCATGGCCGCCTTCTTCATCCTGGTATCGTTCGCAATCACGTCAATCCGCAAGAGCACGTCCTGGTGTATTGGGGCCGGATCGATCGCTATTTATGTGGTTTGGCTGACCACCAGCAAGACGACATTCATTGTCCTGTCGTTCTATTTGTTGCTCCTCCTTCTTGTACGAATGTTGCCGGAGCGGTCTCGCTTTTTGGCTGTTCGGGGCATCGCGTTGTGGTCGTTTGCTGCGATCCTGATTCCGCTCTTCATGATCCTGCTCGCGTCAGGCACGCCGGCGGTCCCGCACTCGACGCTGTACAGCATTCTTGATCGCATCAACAACAGCTGGCAATTGCCCTTCGTCTACATGACTCAGCTGATGCCGATCGGGTTGGTGACGGGTTGCGGTGCGGGCTGCTTCAACTATCCGCAGCAGCTGTTCTCGCCGCTCGCGTCGTTTTGGGTGCCCGTCGACAATTTCTACATCGGGACGTACCTGATGTTCGGTCTCCCCTTCGTCGCGTTCATGGTGATGGTGTTCCGGGCGACGTTCGGTGCGACCGACGTGTACAAGCTGACGCTGCTCTTCGTCGTCAACCTGTTCACGATCACGGTCTTGAATTACGGCCCGGCTTCCGGACTGCTGATCATCGCATTGAGTTTCAGCGAAGTGTTCTCGCGGCGCGCGACCTCTGCACGTGGGGCCGGCGCCGTGCCAATCGTCATGCGGCCTCCGATGCGGCCACTGGATGGCTTCAGCCCGGATCTACCGGCGGCGAGCGGAAGCAGGTGAGAACGAACGATGCATAGACGGCTCGCATTCATCGACACGCTGCGCGGCATTGCCGTGCTGTCGGTCCTGGTCCAGCACGTGTTCGAGTTGATCGTCGAGAAACACCCGACGGGCGCCTATTACTGGCCCATCCACGACGTGTTTGGCTACTACATGAACTTTGGCCGGTTCGGCGTCGTGTTGTTCTTCTTCGTCAGCGGCTTCGTCATTCCGTTCAGCTTTCCGGACAGCACCACGCCCGTGCGGGATTTTACGATCAGCCGCTTCTTCCGTCTCTATCCGGCCTACTGGACGTCGCTCCTGGTCGGGCTCGTGACGATGCAGCTCTTGGAGTCGAAAGTCTATCCGCTGGGGCAGGTCGCCGCCAACGTGACGATGTTGCAGACCTTCGTGAACGTCCCGAACCTCTGGGTGTTCTACTGGACGCTGGCGATCGAGCTGCTGTTCTACGTCGGGTGCACGATTCTCTTTGCGATGGGGTTGCTGAACCGGCGCTTCACGGCGGTGACGATCGTCGTTGCGGCCGCGCTGGTCGGAACCACCGCCGCGCTCATGATCGAGAACAGGACCGTCTCCTCGGTGATGGAGGTCGGGTTGAACCTGTCGGCCATGTTCCTGGGCAAGATCATCCGCGACACCGTCGTCGGCGGCAAACTGCGCTGGACCCACGTGGCCGTCTGCACGCTTCTGTATGCGATCTTCGCCGCCACCCTGTCCGATCGGCGGTTCGGAGGCGTGTATCACGAGAATTTCTTCTACAGCTATTCGATCGGATCGGCCTATGTCTGCGCGGCGCTGGTCTTCATCGCCTTTGCCGTGTTCGGCGAGCGAATGGCGTGGCGCCCGATGGCGTTCGTTGGCGTGATCAGCTATTCGGTCTACCTGATGTCGCCATTCGTGATCGTCGCCGTCCATCGCCTCGTTTGGTTCGGCAACGGGCCGCTGGGATGGTCGCTCTTCCTGGCCGTGATCCTGGCGTTGTCGATCCTGGTCAGCTGGATGACTTACGCCTTCGTCGAGAAACCCTGCATTTCCTTCGGGCACAGGTTCCGCTCGGCGCGACGGAAGCCGGTCGTGCTCGAGCCCGCCCTCAGCGCCCAGGGTGCCGCGGAGTGATCAAGACACCGCACCAGCCGGGCGCCGCCTATGACGGATCGTTCGTTCCGTCGGTCCAGGGCCTGCGGGGCATCGCCGCGCTGAGCGTGCTGATGGATCATTTCTACGACATGCCGAAGGGCGGCATGTACGACATCCCGGACCCCGGCTTCCTGCCACCGCTCTGGTCCTGGCTGCAATCGGCGATCAATGTCGGCGGGCACGGCGTCGAGCTGTTCTTCATGATCAGCGGATTCCTGATCCCGGCGAGCCTGGTGCGGCACGGGTCGCTGTCGCGGTTCTTCTTCGATCGCGTCCTGCGCATCATGCCGGTGTTCGTCGTGCTGCATCTTGCGTTGTTCGCGATCGGTCCGATCGTGGCCTACAAGTTCTTCCGCGGCATCGATCTGAGCAGCTATCTCGCAATCTTTGCGGCCAATCTGTTCTTCGTGCAGGACGCGCTCGGCCTGCCCATTGCCCAGCAGAATGCCTGGACATTGACCTATGAGTGGGCGTTCTACATCTGGTTTGCGCTGACGTTCTCGACGTGGCGCACCGGGGGCAGATTGCTGGCGGCACCTTTGCTCTTGCTTGGCATCGCCTGCCTGATGCGCTGGCCGATCACCGCCTTCTTCTGCATCGGCATGCTGTTCAGCGCCACCGGATTCCGTATCTCGATTCCGGGGCGTGCCGGCTTGCTCGCCGGCCTTGCCTGCGGAGCGGCGCTGTATGCGAGCCTGGTGCTGTTTCATCCCTTCGTCGGTCTAATTCCCGGATTTCTGCTGTTCGGCATGGTGCTTGCTCCGGACTCCGGCATCGGCAAAGCTCTGAGCACACCGGCCCTGCAGTATGTCGGTAAGATCAGCTACAGCCTCTATCTCGTGCACCCCTTCGTGCTCTTCCCCTTGCAGATGATCGGCCTGAAGCTGGTCGCCGTCGGCGTGGATCGCTGGCTGCTGTGGGCCGCCTTCATCGGGCTCGGGCTCGTGATGTCACTCGTTGCGAGCGCGATCAGCTATGAATTGATCGAGGTCAGGCTGAGGCGATTGCTGGACGGTGCGATCCGCAGCATGTTCTTTCGACCGCAGGTCGAGCAATCAGTTTGAGAGGCCGCCTGTCGCGGTCAGCTCACGGTGCGGCCAGCGAGCCGGTGATAGGACCCGAGTAGCTGCTCGGCGATGCGATCCCAGTTCAAGAGTCCGGCTGCGGTCTGCCGCGCGCCTTCGGTCAATGTCGCGGTTAGAGGCTTGGAGGTCAGCACGCGTTCGAGGGCGTCGGCCAATGCCGTGGCGTCGCCGGGCGGAACCAGCAGTCCGTTGACGCCATCCGTCACGACGTCGGGAATGCCGCCGGTCGCACTGGCGACGACGGGCCGGGAATTGCCATAGGCGGAAGCAAGCACGCCGCTCTGCGTTGCGTCCTTATAGGGCAGGGCAACAACGGTGGCGGACTGAAACAGTCGTCCGGTATCTGCGGGCGAGATATAGGCGTTGATGGTCTTGACCGTCGGCATCGCCTCCATTCGCGCGCCGAGCCGTGTCATCTCGGGGCCGCGGCCGGCGACGATCGCTTCATGGGCGACACCGCGCTTGGCCAACATGTCGATCGCATCGATGAAGACGTCGAGACCTTTGTAAGCCCACATCCGCCCAAAAAACAGAATGCGTGCAGCTTCAGGCGCGGTGACCGCACCTCCGGCCGGCGGCACCATGAGCACGCCGTGCATGCTGGAGACCGTTTCGCCTTTGAAGTCGGGCGAGGCGCGGCGAAAATCGGCAATACAGCTCTCGCCATGCGTGGTGACGACCGATGCGGCTGCGCGCATGCGTCCGCGCCAGGCATCTTCACGTGGCGAGGTGCCGGAGCCGCCTTCCGAATGCGGAATCGCATCGTGAACCGTCAGCACCAGCGGAATGCCAAGCGGACGGAGCAGCTGGATCAGCTTGGACGTGTAGATCTCCGGAACTTCGTGACAATGAATCACGTCGGGACGAAACGAAATTATGTCCAGGAACGAGGCCGGGATGCCGATCGCGCCGCCGCGGCGAAGGCTCAAGTCACGAATTCTCGTCTCAAACGGAGCCGTCACGGCGATATCGGCCAATTCCCATTGCTGATTGGCGTCTTTGCGATTGAGCACCAGCCGGACGTCGCAATGGCGGGCCAATCCCGACGCGAGACGGTAGGAATATTCCGCAAAATGTGGTGCGTAGATCGCCACACGCAAACGTGGACTCTGATGGGCAACTGTGCCGTGCACGGTGATCTCCTGGTTCCCTGACCTTCCTAGATCAGATGATCCTCAACGCCTGATGATGCCGCAAGATTGGGAGGTCAGTGTTCAATTATCGGCAAAGCGCATGCTGACCCTCGTCTTGGTCCATCCGTGCGAGACGTACCGATACATCTCACGTCGCGCGGAGGGGAACATCGCGATGACAAGCAGCGATACCGCGTAGGATAGGCCAAAGCAGGCCAGAAGAGTTGGCAGGTCGCCAGAGAGCCGAGCCATCATCGCGTCGCGCAGCAGGTGAACGCTGATGATCGATGCGATCGCGCCCGCAAGGTGTGGCGCGATTGATTGCACGATATCGCGATGGCCGACGGGACCTCTGCGTCCGACGAACCACCACAGAATGGGTGTTCGCAGGCATTCGCTGACCGAATATGCCGCCGCCACGCCCGCCGGCCCGTAATGCAAGCCGCAGACGAATGCGATCACGGAGGTGATTGCGACGAAGAGCCCCCACTTCATGTATTCACGCGATCGTCCCTGGCTGAGGAAGAGCCAGTTCGCCGGGCTATTGGTCGCTTGCAGGAGTGCGGCGACGCTCAACCCTACAAAGACCGGAGTCACTTCCTTCCAGCGATCTCCGAGCAAGGTCTCAACCAGAGGGCCGGCGGTCGCAATCATGAAGGCGACCCCCGGCAAGACCACCGTATAGGCTGGCAACACGGCACGGCGATACGACTGACGGTAGCGCTCGGTTTCGTTGAGCAGGCTGGACAGGGTCGGAAGCATGATCCGGACCATCGGATTGGTGATCTGCTGAAGCGGAAAGAGCAGCAGCCTGTAGGCCCGATTATAGACACCAAGGGATGCCGCGCCCCACACCTGCCCGATCAGGACGCTGTCGATGTTGCGGGAGAAGAACTCAGCGAGGTTGTAGCCGGTTACGCCGAGGCCAAAGCTCAGCATCCCCCGCGATTGCCCGATGGACCCTGGCCGCGACGGCAACCATCCCGAGCTCAGCCAGGCGCCGCTTGCGAGTACCACCCCGGACGTCAGGCTGCCGGCGAGGATCGCCCAGTAGCTGTGGTAGATCAGGGCCATGGCGATCGATGCCGCAAGTCCGGACAAAGCCGCCATGGACTCGATCGCGGCGAGCGTCCAGAACCTCATTTGTCTGGTGAGGAGCGACAGGTGTTGAACGTCTGCACCGCTGAGCAGGAGGGTGAGACTCATGCTTGCAGTGAGCGCCGCCAGCTTGGGCTCGCCATAGAACTTTCCGACCAGGGGGGAGAGCACAACAAGCGTCAGCGCCAGTGCCGCTCCGATGGATAAATTGACCCAAAACAGCGAACTCAGGTCGCGTTGGCTGAGCGAGTCCTTCTGAACGGTGGCATGTCCAAGCCCGAGGTCCTGGAACAAGACTGCGAAAGCGAGCACCGGGGATGCCATGGCGAAAATGCCGAAATCAGCGGGAGTAAGCAGCCGCGAGAGGATGATCACCGAACCGGCCTGCGTTCCCACGCGCACGATTTGGGTGGCAATGGCGGCCATCGCGCCCGCGCGAACTCGTCTCGCGTGGGTCGCCTCCGAGTAGCGTGGATTTAGCTCGATCAATTCGATTGCCTCTGCAAATCGCTCGCGGCGAGTGAGGTCAAAGCATGAATGCCGTCAGCGGGCATTCGCGGACTCCACAACGGCGGTATCGAGCGAGGATGTGGTCAAGACCTGCCGCGAACGCGGTCGACCATACCGATTGATCCAGTCGCGTGCCGGCCTTTCAACATAAGCATACGTGACATCGGCCGTGATCATGAGCAGGAGGCAGCATGCGAGCACGAACAGCGGAAAATCCTTTGGGCCCAACGAGAAGTGCCGCCAGATTGGAAGGAAAACGAGAATGATCAGAAGCTCATGCAGCATGTAGACCGAGTAGGATGTGTTGCCGAGACGGCCCAACCATGCAGCACCGGGAACCCGATCAAGCGCGCTCTCACCGACCGCCGTCAGCAGGATCGCCAGCGAGAACAGGATGATCGCAAGATCGGGCTTGGCGAAGATGTTGAGGATCAGGACCGCCATCGCGAAAACTGCAACGCCGAGGAAAATGACGACTCTCTTGCGGTAGGTCCCTGATAGGCGGAACAGAATGGCGAGAAGAATGCCGTTCAGGAAGCTAGGCAGCGCCCTCAGCATTCCATAGTCGAAGTTCGCGCCATACATCTGCGATCGTTCATGCCAAATCGGGAGATGGCCATGGGCAAGGATGCCGTACGATGCGGCGACGATCAGCGCGAGAAGCACTGGCGATACGCTCCTTGCGAGATACATCAGGAGCGGGAACAAAAGATAGCAGAACAGTTCCGCGCTGATCGACCATGCGGGCGTGTTGAAGCTGAGGTGATCTGTGACGCCCCAGGCCTGAACCAGGAACAGGTTGTAGATGAAGTCCGATACGCTCGTATGTGAGGCGGAATCGTGAATGCCGATGAACGCGACGCCCCCGAAAGCCAGCACTGTCAGAAGATGCAGCGGATAGATCCGGGCGATCCGGCGAAGCATGAAGCGGAGATAGGAATGGCCCTCGCCGGAGTTGGCCGGATAAGAGTACGAAATGACGAAGCCTGAGAGGATAAAGAACATGTCGACGAACAGGCCGAATGATCCATTCCAGGCCGGAGAAATGGCGGGGTCAATGTTTTTCAGGTGAAAGACAAAGACCCCAAGCGCGGCAACGAACCTGTAGAAGTCGAGGACGACAAAGCGTCGCGGTTCATTGCCATCCATGTCGCCACATCGCGCTGTTCAAGACCGAGCGCAACGGTAAATGCAAATTGTGACGCAAGTTCGGACCATGCTGCATCGCGACGCAGCGGAGCATTGCGCCGATCAGAGAGTCGAACAGGCTGTGCCTGCTCAAACGCGAGGCAAGGGCCTAAAGGTTGATCGAAGGGTCGGATCGCAAGCGGCGATCCAACCCTTCTTCGTCAAAGAGAAGCCGAAGATTAGCCGTCCGCCAGTTCAAACGAAGGCAAAGTCATGGCTGGTAAGATTGGTGACGTAATTGTTCTTGATCAGGATCGAGTCGTTTGCCGACAACTGGATCGCCACGTCCGTCCCCCATTGCGACATTTGGAGGTGGCCGTAATCGGACACCAATAGCTTGGAAATCGCAATCGTATCGTGATTTGCCGTGTCGCCTGCCTTGAAGTTCAGGATCTGATCATGGCCATGATCGTAGAGGATAGTGGTTGAATTTGGCGCCGACGAAAACAGATCGTCACCATTTCCGCCCTGGATGCTGATTCCGGCGGCGACCGCCGTCACGTTGTGGGTGCCATCCGGCTTCACGTCGTCGAAGGACTGCAGAGCACCAGCCGAGTTGTACTTCTCGTGCTGCGTCGTGCCGGCCTGCCCGTTGAAGTTGAAGAGAAAGATGTCCTTGCTGGCGTCGGCATGTTGAGCGATCTCCTGGGTCTTGGTCCCGCTGCTGTCATAGATGTCGGTCAGCGTGCTGCCGTCGTTGTTGAGCACCTGGGTGTAATCCAGGGTGCCGTCCGCGTGAGTCCGGGTGATTGCTACGACATGCCCGGCAGCATCCAGATGCTGGTGCTGGGTGGTGTAGCTTTGACCGGTGATGTTGTAGCTCCAATTGTCCGAGGTTCCATCGGGGTTAGTGATGTAAGCGGCGCTTTTCACGCCGCCGGCATAGATCGTCGTCGAGCTATAACCGTCGGATTTTGTCGTCACCTCGCTCGTCAGCGTTCCGCTCGCGTCGTACCAATCGGAGGTCTTCGTACCGCCGGACGTCTGCACCAGCGTGAAGGCCAGGCTGTTGTCGGCGTGGGTCCGGACGATGTTGGTGAGAAAGCCCGTCGAATCGTAGGTGTCGTGCTCGGTGGTATAGTTCTGACCGACGACATCATACAGGAAGACATCCTTCGACCCGTCGGCATGATGATCGGTCTCGTCCGTCTTGTTGCCCCTGGCATCGTAGTTGCTGACAGAGCTGCTGCCATCGGCATTGATGTGCTGGACGTAATCAAGCGTGCCGTCAGAATGCGTTCGGGTGACGTCGGTGATGTGGCCTGCTGCGTCGAGGTGTTGATGCTCGGTCGTATAACTCTGGCCCGCGATGTTGTAGCTGTAGTTATCGTGGCTCTGGTCGGCATTGGTGATGTAGGCGGCCGTCTTTACGCCATTGGCGTAGACGGTCGTCGAACTCGAGCCGTCGGCGTTTTGCACGACCTCGCTGGTGAGGGTGCCCGTCCCATCATACCAGTCGGATGTCTTGGCGCCGCCACTGGTCTGCTTCAGCGTGAAAGCCAGGGTGCCGTCGGCGTGGCTGCGCTCGAGCAAGGTCAGAAAGCCCGTTGCATCATAATGATCGTGCTCGATCGTGTAGTTCTGCCCAGTGATGTTGTAGAGCCAAAGGTCTTTGCTGCCGTCGGCGTGTGCATCCGTCTCGCTAATCTTCGTTCCCGTGCTGTCGTAGTTGACGACGACGCTGCTGCCATCGTTGTTGATCACCTGGGTATAGTCGAGCGTTCCGTCGGCATGCTTCCGGGTGACGGCGGTCACCTTGCCCGTAGGATCGACGTGCTGGATCAGCGTCGTGAAACTCTGACCCGTTATGCCGTAGCTGTAATTGTCCTGGCTGCCGTCCGCGTTGCGGACATAGGCCACAGTTTCGGCCCCGTTGCTGAAGAGTGCGGTCGAATAATAGCCGTCGGCCTTCTGGACCACTTCACTCGTGAGATGTCCGGTGGCGTCGTACCAGTCGGTTGTCCTGGTCCCGTCGGTGCTCTGGACCAGGCTGAACGCCGGGCTGCCGTCGGCGTGGCTGCGCTGCAACGAGGTGAGAAAGCCGGTGCGGTCGTAGACGGCGTGTTCGGAGGTATAGCTCTGCCCGACGATGTTGGAGGTCCAGACATCGATGCTGTGATCGGCGTGATAATCGGTCTCGACCTGCTTGACGCCGGCGGCGCTGTAAAGCGTGATCGCGCTGCTGCCGTCGCTGTTAAACAGCTGCGTCGATTCCAGCGTACCGTCCGCATGGGTCCGGGTCACACTCGTGACATGCCCCGCCGCATCCAAGTGCTGAACCTCGGTCGTGTAGCTCTGGCCGGTGATGTTATAGGCGTAGTTGTCCTGGGTGCCATCGGCATTCAGGATGTAGGCCCTCGTCTTCACCCCATCGGTGTAGAGCGTCGTGGAGTAGGCCCCGCTGGCCTTCTGCACCACTTCGCTGACGAGAACGCCCCCGATTGTATAGGTATCGGTGGTTCTCGTGCCATCGGTTGCAAGATGAATCAGCGCCGTCTTGATTCCATTGGTATAGCCGAAGGAATCCTGCGAGCCGTCGGAATAGTCTATGGTGGTCGTGAAGGGGCGGCCGCTGTCATCCAGACCGGTATTGGAATTCGCGGTAAGCGTTCCGGTGGAATCGTAAGTGAGAGTGTTGCTCCAGGTCGCGGCCGTATTCGTCACCGAGAAGGAATATCCACCCTGGATCTTGGACAGCGCGCTGCCGTAATGGGCGATGATGTAGTCCATCGTCGCCTTCGAGGCGACCGGCAGGACGTGCGAGTCGGTCAGCGTGATGCTCTGCAGCGCCGTCGACTTGCTGAGGTCGGACAGTTGCGGCGCGATCTCGGCGGCCGTGCCGCTGACGCTGGTCCGGGTGTCCGGGTGAGTCGGGGTGGTCGCAGGCGCGTCGATCTCGATGACCAGCGGATGATCGCTGACCGGAACGGTGATCGTGCTGACGTCGGTATAGCTGGCGATCGCCGTGGTTCCCGTCAGCGTGTCGTACACCTTGACCGTGTGATGGACGGCCCCGAGGTTCACCGTGACCGTCTGGGTCGGATTGGATATCTCGGTATCGGTCGCATCGTTCCAGAGCTTCGGCTCGGCCCAGACGACGAGCTCGTAGGCGCCGTTGCTCTTGCCGAGCACCATGCTGTTGCCCGAGGCCGGCATGTTGCTGAGGGTGTAGTTCAATGGATCAGTCGGCTGCAGTCCGCCCTTGCCGTCGTCGGCCAGAATGGTCGTCAGGTTATGAATCGCCGTCGCGGCGAGCTTCGGCGTGCCGTCGGAGTTGAACAGCCCGAAGTTCGCTTCCGGATCGGTATTGGCGGCGGAGGAATCGCGGTCGAACATCTCGTAGAGATAGGTCGCGCTCACGCCGGCCTTGTAGGCATCGACCAGCGTGTTCAGGATCGACTTTGCCTGCACCGTCTCGTCGACGCCGAGATACTGCGTGTTGGCTTGCGTGGTGTAACCGGTTTCCGTGATGACGACAGGCTTCCCCGGCGCCGCGGTCGAGACGGCGCTCAGCGTTGCCGCAATGGAGCTGCTCGGAGTCAGGCTGGTGCTGACATAGGCGTGCGCGTTGGCGTAGTCGACCGAGCCCGACATGTTGCCGAGCTGGCTGTAGCCTTGCGGATCGTTGTAGGCCAGCGACAGATTGTAGACGGGGGTGTTGGCGAGCGCGGCGTTGGAATTGACGGCCTGATAGAGCGCGCTCTGGAACTGAGCCGCGGCACTGAGGCTCGAGCTGCCATTGTAGCTGAAGGGCTGGTGATTGGCCTCGTTGAGACCTTCGATGGCGCTGATGCTTCCCGGATGGCTCGCCGCGAACTTCTCGAGCGAGACGATGTAGTTCTGCAGCCCGGTTGCGCCTGTCTGAGGCAGGGCGGACGATACCAGGAAGTCGAACTTGTAACCGGCAGCGGCCAAGCCATCAACCATCGGTTGTGAAGCCGGGCTGGTTCCCATCGCGTCGCGGAGATGGGTGACGCGGAGGTACTTCAGGTTGTCGACCATCAGTGCGAGATTGTTGTAGTCGGTCCACCCGAAGCCGGCGTGCGTGTTGACGCCGATGGAGTTGACGAAGCCGCTGGCGGACAGGATGGTTTGATCGGACATTGCACACTCTAGTTTCATCGCGAGCGAAATTGCTCGCAGGGATTTGCGTTCAAGCTTCTCTATCGAGTGTGAATTTCAGATAAAAATGAAAGCTACAAATCGCGAGCGAAGGAAGTTCCTTGTGCAGGAACTGATTTGCTCATGTCGTAGCAGAATATTGATGCGATGCCGGTGCAGGATGGCGTGAGGAAGGCACTTTCAAGATTTTCGCGTTTTGCACTGCTGAATGTGTATGCGCAAGCCGTACGAACACGACGAGCTTGCAATGGAACACGCGGCACTCTTGCAGTGCTCGATGCCGGCTAGGGGCGCTCTGCCGTGTCCGCAATCCGACGGGCATCTTCACCTGCAGTCCATAGTTTCTGCACAGGACGTTTGCAAATGCCGTTTCTACGGGCGGTTAGAATATAGGATTTGCACGCAGCAGTTGTGGCGCCGTTCATGAGGGTGCACGCACGCACAGCGGGAATCGGGACGCGAGGCTGGTTCCGTGCCGCAACTACGGGTACTGCGAATCGCTGCGGCGGGTGAGCATGAGAAAGTCGCCGCGCCATGCGATGATCGCAGTCGCGAGCGCGGCGATCACGATCTTGCCGCCGAGCCATGCCGCAGGCTCCGTCGGCATCGAACCGAGCGAGCCGATCAGGATTGCGGCCACCAGCGCCTGCGCGACCAATGACCCGCGCGGAAATGCCTCAAACCGCAGCGTAGGACCCAGCGCGACCAGAATCGTTGCGAGGGTGGCGAGCGAAGCGCAGTTCACCACCCCCCGCGGCGACAGGCCGGCCGACGCCGCGACCTGGGAGAGGGCCACGACGATGGCGAGCTGGCCGGCCGCGACCAGCACCAGCCTGGTCGCCAGCTTCTCGAGATGGGGGACAACCGCGATCGTCGCCTGCAAATGGGTATGCAGGAAATAGAAGGCGGCGATCGCCGGCGCCGTCTCCAGGAATCCACCCAGGCTCTCGTGCGGCACCAGGATCCGCGCAGCATCAGGAATGAAGCCGACCAGCCCGCCGAGCAGCACGAGGGTCGTGCAGATCATGAACTCGAACATCCGGCGCGCCGATTGCACTGATTTTGCGCCGGTCCCGTGCTCGAAATCGTTGACGACTTCGGGATAGCTCACGGTGTGGATCGCCGCATTGAGAACCCAGAACGGGCGCTGCAGCAGGTCGAGCGCAATCGAGAAGCCGGCGCCAGCCCCCGTCGCACCCAGCCGGCCAATGACGATGATCCGGAGCAGCACCGGCACCGACAGATGGATGACGGATGCGGCTGCGGCGAGCATGCCGTAACGGGAGAAATCCCCCCAGTCGGCGAGCATCGTCTGCAGCGAAACGCGTTCCAGGGGGGTGCGATAGGCCGCCAGCGCCGCGACAAGGCCCAGTGCGTGCCCGGCGCTAACGCCGAGCAGCGCCGCTTCGGCCGTTCCTGAAACCGCTGCTCCCGCGGCGGCCCCGGCCAGAAGAGCGGTGGCCCGGAACGCAAGAAGAAAGGACGCGATGCCCAGCCGATCGGAGAGGCGGACCGACAGGAAATAGAGATCCGTCAGGCCCTGAAGCACGGATATGCCGAGGCCCAGCGCGATGATCCCTGTCGGGAGCGCGCTGGCCAAAGATGCACAACTCCCGATCACGACGAGCGCGCCCGCACTCGACAGGCCTGCGGCAAAGAGCGACCATCTCAGCCGCGCCGCCTCTTTCTCCCTCGCTGCCGCCAGAAAGCGCAGCCCGGCAAGCTGGAGCCACTCGAACGTGAGGACGCAGAGCAACTGGCTAGAGGCCAGGGTGAAGGAGAAACTGGTGTAGGCGGCGGCGGGCAGCAGATGGCTGAGCGCGAAGATCAGGATGATCGCCGCGGCACTCTGGTAGACGTAGCCCGCCATCGCGAAGAGGCGTGTCATCTCGGAATGAGGCGCTCCTTGCCGACGGTCGATCCCTGTGGCGCTTCAGTCATTGCTGCCCGCATGCGCGACATCCGTTGCTCGCGCAATTGCTCATACAGGTTCTTGTATGAAGACAGCACGTCGGCAAATATCCATTTGTTGGTATCGGCGATCAGGCGTCGGCTGATCTCGTCGATCTTGTGCGGATCCGACGCGACTGCGAGCATGCTCCTGGCCAGGGATTTGGGATCTGCGTCGGTCAGCCAGCCCGTCACGCCGTGCTTGATGACCTCGGGCATGCCGCCAAAGCGCGTTCCGAGCAGCGGCCTGCCGGCCGCCTTGGCATCTGCAACGACGAGTGGACCGGGGTCGTGCCAGATCGACGGGGCTATCACCACGTCGACCTGCCTGTAGAAATCGTCCGGCGAGACAAAGCCCATGAACTCGATGCGCGCGTCCGGAGCGAGCGCTCTGAGGCGTCGTTGCTCCTCGTTGCTGACCCGGCCGGCGATCAGCATCCGGATGCGATCACGGGGCAGCATAGCAAGGGCCCGCATCAGGTTGTCGATGCCCTTCTCCTCGGTGAGGCGGCCAATGAACCCGAACGTCACTTCCGTGGTGCAGATCGGACGAGGGTAGGGCGCGCGCGGCGGCTCGGTCGAGGCGTTGCGGATCACGGTGCGGATCGGCGTCTCCGAGAACATGCCCATATCGGTATGAATCGACAGCACACGCTCGCTCACGCCGACCACGGCGCTCAGCCAATGTGTGGCCCGCTTGCGATGAAAGCTCAGAATTCCGCAGCTCGTGCAGGTGTGCTCGCAAGACCGTCCCTTGTCGAAGCGGGAGCAGCGTGGACAGGTCAGATAGTAGTCGTGAAGCGTATGCAGCACCGGCACGCCGAGCTGGGCGGCAACGCGCCAGATCGCGGTGGTGAGACCCGACAAATTGTTGGAGTGCAGCACGTCCGGCTTGAAGGCCCGGACTCGCTCCGCGATCAGGGGCGCCTGCATCTGCCAGTCGTCGATCGCGTGCCAGACGCTGCGTAAAGCGGCGTTCTTCTGCTCCATGAAGGGCAGATAGATGTTCCGCACCGGCGCGGAATAGACGTTGATGCCGTTGCAGCTTTCGCGCTCCTGCCCAGGGGACGATGCGGTCCGTATCACCTCCACCTCGTCTCCGCGCTGCACCAGGCCTTCGGCGAAACGTCGCGCGAAGATCTCTGCACCGCCAACGATCTTTGGTGCCTGAGGCGTCGGATAAAGCGTGGACGTCAAAAGAACTTTCATCACGTAACCTCATGTCTTCAAAAATCGCGCCTACCGCGCCGGCCTTATCTCCAGGGCGGGAGCGGCACCGTTCTTGGCTGCAATCAGAACCGGTGTGCTCGAAACCGGAATCCAGGCCCCGGATGCAGGTGTTGCGGCCGCATCGCACGGCAGTGCATAGGTAGCGCCCTGCTGATCGCCTTTGAGCCGGATTTCGTAACGTCGATCCGGAGCCTCGGACCAGACCGCGACTCTGCCGCCGGACGTCGTGGATGCATTGATCGAAACGACGCCGCTGGCGAGCTCGCGTCGCTCGGCACTCAGGCTGGAGCGAATGAAGGCCCAAGCGCCCTGGGCTGCACAGGCGACGGGCTTTGGCGAATTGTCGAAGCGATAAAGGCCAAAGTTATGCTCCAGCTCCGATGGATTCTTGCCGCTGTCCTTGAGCTCGTAAATCCAGATCCCCTTGAGCCAGCGCGTCGCGGTCGACGCCCACAGGATGAGCTGCGCCGTATTGTCGGCCTGGGCCTGTTCGCTGACGCCGCATTTGTTGGTGGGCGTGGTCCAGCCCGTCTCGGTGACATAGATCGGGAAGTCGGCATTTCCGCTCGCCTGGCCGACGAGCCGGTGAAACGCCGTGAGCCGCTCGATGATTTCGGCCGAGCTGCGTTTGCTCGGGCCCATGCAGAAATTGTAGAGATGGATCGACGCGCCGTCGGCATATTGCAGAATGCCGGTCCGCAGCATCTTCTCCGTCCATGTCCAGCCCGGATCGTCGCCGAGCGCGCCAACCAGGAAAGGCGCGTTCGGCGCCACCCGCTTGACCGCCGGTCGTGTGGCCTCGGCAAGCGCCAGATAGTTCTCCGGCGAGAAGGCGGCATCCTTCTTCGCCGCCAGGTTCCACTCGTTCCAGAGCTCGAACAGGGGATGCTGCGCCACGACCGATTGCGCCGCCGCGGCAGCATAGTCCGCGAACCGCTGCCGCGCCTCATCGGTCGTTGGCGGCGAGGAATTCGGAACGAGATGATGGCCGAAGGCGAGGATCAGGAGGGGACGCGCGACGCCAGATTTGACTTGCGCTTCGAGCCTGCCGAGCCTGGGCGTGAAGCCCATCCGGCGTCCGCCGACCTCGAAATCGGACCAGGGAAAATCGTCGCGGAAGGCGTTGAAGCCGAGTTGCTTGATCTGGGCGATGTTCTCTGCGGGCACGTATCCGCGCTCGCTCACCGGCCCGCCCAGCCCCTGATGGGTGCCGACGCCGAGCAGGAATCGCGTGTCGAGCGGTTGAGCCTGCTGAGCGCAGGCAGGGACCGACAGAACAATGGACGAGATGAGGCCCGCGAGGCGGAGGACACTGTCGCGGACCAAGGTGCGTGGGCGTGTCATGGTCTAGATCACGCGCGACGCACTGGCGGTGACATCAAGCCCGGCCCAGGGCATTGCCATCGCGATCTCCTGCATCTGCAGGGGCAACCGTGCATTTTGCTCATCAGAAATTCTTTGAGAGATCCGACTGCAGTCCCGCTTTCGCTTCGACCGGTGTCTGGTCGTCCTGAAGGAGCTCGACATAGACCTGCTGCAATTCTCCATGCGTCTTCTGAACGTCATACAGCTGCTTGAAGCGGTCGTAGCCGCGCTGTCCCAGCACCTTGAGATCGAGATCGAGCGCTCGCCGGAACCCGTCGACGAGCGGCTGAACGGCGACGGGCTCGCAGAGCACGCCCGTGACGCCATCGACGACGATCTCGGGCAATGCGCCGCTACGGAACGCCAGGATGGGCTTGGCTGCGCGCATCGCTTCCAGGGCAACGAGACCGAAGGCTTCCCATCGTGATGGAATCACGACGAGGTCGGCGGCCTCGAGCTGGGTCTCGATGGTCGGGCGGTCCAGCCAGCCCAGCAGGCTCACGTTGGATGGGACCGTCGGGCCTTCATACTTGTTGACGACGGAGGCACCGACCATGCGGATGTCGAGCACATCCTCGAGCGAGCGCGCTGCTTCGATCAGGAGATCAAAGCCCTTCTGCCGGTCCAGGCGTCCAATGAACAGCACCTTGACTTTCTTGGATGTTGTCCAGTCCGCCGCGACGGGCTGCGGCGTGCGGCTCTTCGAGATGCCATTGTGGACGATGGTGAGGCGCTCGGCGGGAATTCCCGCGCGGACCGCCTCATTATACTCGTCACCGGAGATGCAGATGATCCGGTCGGACGTGCGCGCGAGAAGATTTTCTGCTGCCTTCGTGATGAGATGGCTGAGACGACCGGTCTCGCGCGAAAATGCCCAGCCGTGTGGGCAATAGACCACACGCGGGCCGTTCGAGCGGGCCGCCAGCACGGGCCGGAGCACGAGGCCTGCAAAGGAGGAATGCAAATGCACCACGTCCGGCCGGAAGGCGTCGAGGGCTTGCATGCTTGCGCGCAACATCTGGAACAGCCCGGAGACGCTGCGGCCGGTCCGCTCGAACGTCGTAATCTGGCTGTCATCGATCGCGCCGAGATCGCGACGATGATCCGAGGGCACGACATAGTGCACGTTGTCGGCGCCGAAGCTCGCCTGTTGCTGCGGATGCAACTCGTTCAGATAGCTGGCAATCCCGCCGCGGATCGTCTCGGCGACGTGCAGCACTTTCATCGTCTGCCTTGCGTAGGGCCGCGGTGGAGAGCCGGACATCGTGTATCCCTGTTCTGAGTTCGCTACTGCGAAACACAGTTCCTCGAATACGTAGCGATATTGGGGCAGCGATGTGGTCATGTTGCGCCAAGCTCTTCGTGCGTGCGATCACCCGCAAGAACGAGAAATTTTCATGGAACTATGCAAGAAGCCGCGAGTTGCAAATCGTTTGTGCAAAAACCGTTGCGCGCGAGAGGCGAGCTGCGTCGAATTTCAAGCAGCGCTGGCGACGTTCGCCGGCTCTGCGAGGTGATCGAGCAGAGCCTTCGCCGATTTTTTCCACGAATAGAATGTCACGCGATCCTGTTGCCGCATGCGTTCCTGGTCCGAGATCGCGCCCGCTGCCAATCTTTCGAGCATGAGCTGCTTCAATGCTTCGGCATCGGTGGCGCGAAAATACGCGGCCGCGTCACCGCACGTCTCCACGACGGCATCAGCCGTCGAAGCGATGACCGGGCAACCGAAGATCATGGCTTCGAGCGGCGGCACGCCGAATCCCTCATAGAGCGAGGGAAATACGAATGCCGATGCATGCGCATAGAGAGCTGCAATCTCGCCATCGGTCAGACGGCCAGCAAGCAGCAGGCCTGCAGCCCCTACGCCCGAATTGTCCTGAAAGACTTTACTGTTATCGCCGCCGACGATGACCAGGGGAACGTCGGGCCGATCGAGCAGCTGGATGGCGCGGATCGCGACGGAAAGATTCTTGTTCTTGGTCCTCGAGCCCACATAAAGGAAGAATTTCTGCGGTTGAAGGCCGAGCCGGGCAACGATGCCGGGATCTGGTTTCGTCTTGGCGAAGTGCTCTGCGCTGTTGGGGAAGACCGGGATCTCTGTTGCCGATAGATTCAACACCTCGGCGAGCTCTCCGCGCGAAAAAGCCGATACGGTTGCGATGCTTGCGCGCCGGGCGAGCAGCCGGCCCATGGTTCGGTGAACTGCCAGATAGCGCCAGTTGAAGAAGTCGGGCCGGCGAAAGACCTGGGCGTCGTGGATCACGACGAGGTGGTCGCGATGGAAGACGGGACCGGAATTGGCCAGACTGATCAGGCGGCCTCCGGCGGCGGCGCGCGCGAGATCGATTTGATCCCACGCATGTCCATGCAACCGGCCGACTGCGCGGATCTTGATCCGCTCGAGATCAAGGCTCTCGCTTGCATCCGCAGGCGTCAGCAACTGCCAGTCCGCATTGCGCAGCGAGGCTGGAGTCTGCTCAGACGCCAGCAGCACGTCGATGGCCTTGACCACTTCAGCGGCATAGCGCTGAACGCCCGTGAGCTTTTGCGACAGAAAGCGGCCGTTGATGAAGAATTTCAATTGGCTACCACGATGGTTCATGGAGTCCCGGCCGGGGTCGCGGGGAGCTCGCGGTGGAGGAACCGCAAGTGAGCAATCGTTAGGTACAGAAATATGACGCAGCTCGGCATGGCTCCGAGGCGCCGCCTGCATGGCCGGCGCTGCCTTGCTGCGTCTGAGTCCGCGGTGTAGAGGTCGGCAATGACCGACGACACCCACTCCCTTCGCAGCGGCTCCCTCACCGCAACCATCAAGGCGCACGGCGCCGAGCTGTGCTCGCTGAAGGACGGCGGCATCGAATTCCTTTGGCAGGCGGGGCCGGAATGGCCGCGTCACGCGCCGCTGCTGTTTCCCATCGTCGGGCGTCTTGCCAATGACGAATTGCTGCATCAGGGCAAATCGTATCGGATGACCCAGCACGGCTTTGCCCGCGACAGCCGCTTTGTGTGGGCAGAGCGCGGCGAGAGCCGCTGCACCCTGGTGCTCCATGACAATGAGGCGACGCGCGCGCTCTATCCGTTCCCGTTCCGGCTCACGGCCGCCTATGCGATCGATGATTCCGGTCTCGATCTGACGCTCACGATCGCCAACACCGGCAAGGAGACATTGCCGGCTTCGATCGGCGGCCATCCCGCCTTCAACTGGCCGCTGCAGTCCGACGCGGCAAAGCAGGACTATGCGCTGACCTTCGCGCGCGCAGAGTCGTCTCCCGTCCGCCGTCTCGATGGTGGACTGCTGCGCCCGGCAGTGCAGCCGAGCCCGGTCAAAGGTGCCGCGCTGCCCTTGTCCGAATCCCTGTTCACCGACGACGCGATCATCTTCGACCGGATCGAGAGCACTTCGGTCCGCTATGCCGCGGGGCAGGGGGCATCGATGGGGCCCTGGCTGAAAATGTCCTGGCGCGGCTTTCGCGAACTAGGCGTCTGGTCGAAACCGTCAGGTGCGCCGTTCCTCTGCATCGAGCCCTGGCGCGGCTATGCCAGTCCCGCCGGCTTCGACGGCGAGTTCACCGACAAGCCGGGCCTGATGCACATCGCGCCGGGCGCTGAAGAAGAGTTGGCCTACCGGATCGAGGTCGGATCGTCCTGACGCCGAACAGATTCCGCACGCATGATTGCGGCGCGCGTGCTTCGATGATGCTCAGACCTCGATACGCGTGAGATCCTCGCCGAGCACGACCGGCCCCGCATAGTCCTGCCTGACATCCTCGAGCAGCGCGTTCAACATGGCATCATCGCTGCGCGGCCGGTGGTGGGTCAGCGCGAGCTTCTTGACGCCGGCCTTGGCCGCGATCTAGATGCGAAGCGTGCGGCCGAGCAAGCCGCAGCGGGCTGCCGGTGGCATGGATCGCATCCTCGGGCTCGAGGTCGCCGGCGACCACTACGTCACCAGGCCGATCAACTTGCGCGATCTGCTCGCGCGCGCAGAGCTCGCGCTCAGTGAGCGGTTGTAGGACATCATCGTCAGCGCGATGCGACGCGCTTCCATCGTGCTTCGATGCGTGCCTTGATCTGGCTGATGCGGGCCTCGTGTGCGGCCCAATAGGCGCGGCTGGCGGCCGCGGTGCCTTGACGGTAGCGGGCATAGACCGCTTTGGGCTGCACCGCGATCTTCGGGCGGCTCGCCGGTTTTGCCGGAGCCGGAGCAGCGACCGGGGGCGGCGGATCCGGAGCAGCCGCAGCTTCGGTCCCTGCCGACGAGGCGTTCATGGCAACGAGACGGTTGCGGGCCCGGTTGCAATAGACCTGCGACCGCGCGGTCATCTCCTCTTCGCCATGACCTGCCCGGTATTTCATCAGGGCGCGGCAGAGGTCGCCGCCCTCCAGCTGCCAAGCCCGGCTGAGATAAAGCACCCCGTAATGGATGTTGATATCAGGCTCGGCCAATTCCGCATTGCTCCCGCGGAAGCCCAGCATCGCCGCCGTCTCGGGGCGCACCTGCATCAGGCCGATTTCGCCCGCGCTGCCGATGATCGCCGGGTTATAGCCGCTTTCGACGAAGACGACCGCTTCGGCGATATCGGCCGGTAAATTGGTGCTTTTGGTTTCTCTCTCGATGATCTTCCGGATCATGGCCCGCGATGACGGCGTTTCGCCGGCGCCGAGCTCCATGTTGGCGTTCGCGATCGTCGAGGTCGTGTGCGGCCCGTCGATATCGCCGTCGCCGGCATGTGCACCGATCGGGGCCGACAAGAGCAGGACGACCGCGAGGTGTCTCCACATCGCGCCGAGTATGAAGCGTGCCCGATCCCACAGCATGGGTTTGTGATAGCGCTCCGGAGTTAACAAACCGGCCTCTGGCGCGAGGTCACTGGCGCGCGCGGGCGCTCTGATCAGTGGACCTTGCTTGCGAAAGCTCCGCCAGCTGGTCATCGACCGCATAGAGCGTGCAGACGGGCGACCATTTCATGCAGGCCGCCAGCGAGTCGCGCCCGGCGTCGTCGGCTGAGGCGCGACCCGCGCGCCAGCCGTAACCGCCGTTCGGCGACACGGCAAAAGCCTTGTGCGGCAGCATGCTTGCGAGATAGCGCGCGAACTCGGCCCGCGCGGCCTCATTGAGCTGGTGCGGTGGCGGCAGCGGATCTGGCGGGCTCAGAATGCCGTGGCTGAGATCCGGAGCGGTTGTCCCGCATGTCATGCGAACCACAACCCAAGGAACGCCTTCCCCCTCGCGCGTGTTGTGCCCTTGGCGGGGGCACGGCCGATGCTATGGTGTCCCGCACTCACGACAGAACGAGGATATTTCAGTGGCTGATGTTCATCCCGCGGCGGGCAAGCAGGCTTCGCCGGACGCGCTCACCAATATTCCGCGGCTGGTGACGGCCTATTTCGCCGGCAAGCCGGATGCGTCCGATCCGGCGCAGCGCGTGGCGTTCGGCACGTCGGGCCATCGCGGCACCTCGTTCAAGAACACGTTCAACGAAGGCCACATCCTCGCGACCACGCAAGCCATTTGTGACTACAGAAGAGAAAAGGGCCTGACAGGTCCGCTCTTCATCGGCATCGATACCCACGCGCTGGCTGAGCCGGCGCTGGTCAGCGCCATCGAAGTGTTCGCCGCCAACGGCGTCGACATCATGATCGACAAGGACGGCGGCTACACGCCGACGCCTGTCATCTCACACGCCATCCTCACCTACAACAAGGCCCGCACCAGCGGCCTCGCCGACGGCGTCGTCATCACGCCCTCCCACAATCCGCCGGAAGACGGCGGCTACAAATACAATCCGCCGCATGGCGGCCCGGCCGATACGGATGTGACCGGCGTCGTCGAGAAGCGCGCCAACGCCTATCTCGCCGGCGATCTCGAGGACGTGAAGCGCATCGACTATGCCAAGGCGCGCAAGGCGGCGAACGTCCACGCCTACGACTTCGTCACCCCCTACGTCGCCGATCTCGGCAATGTCGTCGATCTCGATCTCGTCAAATCCGCCGGCGTCAATATCGGCATCGATCCGCTCGGCGGTGCCGCCGTGCAGTACTGGCATCCGATCATCGAGCGCCATGGCCTCAACGCAACCGTCGTGAACCAGGCGATCGATCCGACCTTCCGCTTCATGACGGTCGACTGGGACGGCAAGATCCGCATGGACTGCTCCTCGCCTTACGCGATGGCGAGCCTGATCGGCATGCGCGACCGCTTCGACGTCGCCTTTGCCAACGACACCGACGCCGACCGCCACGGCATCGTCACCCGCACCGGCGGCCTGATGAATCCGAACCATTATCTGGCGACCGCGATCTCCTACCTCTTCGCGCATCGCCCGAACTGGGGCAAGAGTGCTGCGATCGGCAAGACCGTGGTGTCGAGCTCGATCATTGACCGCGTCGCCAAGAAGCTCGGTCGCAGGCTGGTCGAGACGCCGGTCGGGTTCAAATGGTTCGTCGACGGCCTCCTCACCGGCAGCTTCGGCTTCGGCGGCGAGGAGAGTGCAGGGGCCTCGTTCCTGCGCCGCGACGGCACGGTGTGGACCACCGACAAGGACGGCATCATCCTCGGCCTGTTGGCTGCCGAGATCATGGCCAAGACCGGTCGCGATCCCAGCCAGCTCTTTGGCGATCTCACCGCCGAGTTCGGCATGCCCCATTACGCGCGCATCGACGTTGCCGCGACCGGGCCGCAAAAGAACATCCTGAAGTCCGTCACGCCCGAGCAGCTCGGCCTCGAGGAGCTCGCCGGCGATCCGGTGCGCTCAACGCTGAGCAAGGCGCCCGGCAACGGCCAGCCCTTCGGCGGCATCAAGGTCGAAACCGATTTCGGCTGGTTCGCCGCAAGGCCGTCGGGGACGGAGGATGTCTACAAGATCTACGCCGAAAGCTTCCGCAGCGCCGAGCACCTGACGCGGATTCAGGAGGAAGCGCAGGCCGGCCTGGCGAAGGTGTTCGCGGCGTAAGGTGTTCTGCAGCCGGCACGCCTTTCTCTCGCCCTCCGAGAGGGCCGCCACATTTTTCCGGTGTCATCGCCCGCGAAGGCGGGCGATCCAGTACGCCGCGCCTGAAGTTGTGTGAACCAATGTCTGCCGCGGAGTACTGGATTCCCCGCCTTCGCGGGGAATGACAGCGGATGGCATGTATACATAGTGGAATATGAAGGTAATATAATACGGCATTTTTGGCCTTGAACGTTTCCTTACTCCTGCTATTGTATACATAAAGCATACATAAGCCGTGGGAGTGAGACCGATGACAAAACCCTTTCCCATGAACGCCTGGTACGCCGCCGCCTGGGACGCCGAGGTGAAGCCGGCGCTGCTGCCGCGGACGATCTGCGGCAAGCATGTCGTGATGTATCGGAAAGCTGACGGCTCGGTGGCCGCGCTGGAGGACGCCTGCTGGCATCGCTTGGTGCCGCTGTCCAAGGGGCGGCTGGAGGGCGACACCGTCGTCTGCGGCTATCATGGCCTGAAATACAATGCGCAGGGCCGCTGCACCTTCATGCCCTCGCAGGAGACCATCAACCCCTCGGCCTGCGTGCGCGCCTATCCCGTCGTCGAGCGCCATCGCTACATCTGGCTCTGGATGGGCGATCCTGCACTCGCCGATCCCGCGCTCGTGCCCGACATGCACTGGAACGACGATCCCGCCTGGGCCGGCGATGGCAAGACAATCCATGTCAATTGCGACTACCGCCTTGTGCTCGACAATCTCATGGATCTCACCCACGAGACCTTCGTGCACGGCTCGTCGATTGGAAATGACGCGGTGGCGGAAGCGCCGTTCGACGTCACCCATGGCGAGAAGACCGTGACGGTGACGCGCTGGATGCGCGGCATCGAGCCGCCGCCGTTCTGGGGCAAGCAGCTCGGCAAGCCCGGCCTCGTCGATCGCTGGCAGATCATCCGTTTCGAGGCGCCGTGCACCATCGCCATCGACGTCGGCGTGGCGCCGACGGGCACCGGCGCGCCGGAAGGCGACCGCTCGCAGGGCGTCAACGGCTTCGTGCTCAACACCATCACGCCGGAGACGGAGAAGACCTGCCATTACTTCTGGGCCTTCGTGCGCAATTATCGCATCAGCGAGCAGCGCATCACCACCGAGATCCGCGAGGGCGTCTCCGGCATCTTCCGCGAGGACGAGCTGATCCTCGAAGCGCAGCAGCGCGCGATGGACGAGAACCCCGACCGCATCTTCTATAACCTCAACATCGACGCCGGCGCGATGTGGTCGCGCAAGCTGATCGACCGGATGGTGGCGAAGGAAAACGCGCCAACGCACCTCCAGGCCGCGGAGTAGATCATGGCCGAGCGTGAGGTCGACCGCTCCGTCTCGCAGACCGTGAAGGCGCAGCTCGCGCTGCGCGATCAGATTCTGTCGGGGTCTTTACGCCCCGGCGAGCGCATCTCCGAGCTGCAGGCGGTGGAGACCACCGGCGCCTCGCGCACGCCGGTGCGCATGGCGCTGGTGCGGCTGGAGGAGGAGGGCCTGCTGGAGGCGATCCCCTCGGGCGGCTTCATGGTGAAGGCGTTCTCCGAGCGCGACATCTCCGATTCCATCGAACTGCGCGGCACGCTGGAAGGTTTGGCTGCGCGCTTTGCCGCCGAGCGCGGCGTCTCCGCGCGCGAGCTCGAATCGTTGAAGGAGTGCCTTTCCGCAATCGACGAATTGCTCCGCCAGGTGCCGATCTCGGTCGATGCCTTCTCGTCCTATGTCACGCTGAATGCGCGTTTCCACGCGCTGCTCACGGAACTGTCCCGCAGCCAGCCCCTGATCCGGCAGATCGACCGCGCCTCAGCGCTGCCGTTCGCATCGCCAAGCGGCTTCGTGATGGCGCAGTCGGCGCTGCCCGAGGCGCAGCAGATCCTGATCATCGCCCAGGAGCACCATCGCGTCGTGATCGACGCAATCGAGAACCGCGAGGGCGCGCGCGCCGAGGCCATCATGCGCGAGCATGCCCGGCTCGCGGTGCGAAACCTGCGGCTCGCGCTGCGCAACCGCACCCATCTCGACCTCTTGCCGGCGCTCGCGCTGATCAAGACAGCAACCGATTGAGGGCAGTCACAATGCGCTTCGTCGAAACCCGGATTCCGGCGACACTCGTCTCGACGCGCGATCTCGCGCCCGGCATCCGCGAATTTCTGATCAGGCCGGATCAGTTCGACGTCACGTCCTATCCGGTCGGCAGCCACATCAATGTCAGCGTCACCATCGACGGCCTGCCGGAGACGCGATCCTATTCGCTGGTCGGCGAAGCCTCTTCGCATGGCTTCAGAATAGCGGTGCGCCGCGCTGAGGATTCCCGCGGCGGCTCGCGCTACATGTGGCAGCTCGCACCCGGCGCGCGCCTCGACATCACCCGGCCCGCTTCGCTCCTTGCGGTTGACTGGGCTCGCGAAAACTACTGCCTGATCGCCGGCGGCATCGGCATCACCCCGATCCTCGGCGCGGCGCAGGCACTGGCGCGGCGCGAGGCAAACGTCGCGCTGCATTACGCCGTGCGCTCGCGCCGTGAGGCCGCCTATCTCGACGATCTCGCCGCGATGCTCGGGGACCGTCTGGTTGTTCACGCCAGCGACGAGGGCCAGCGGCTCGATCTCGACGCCCTGTTCGCCTCGTTGCCGCAAAGTACGCTGGCCCTGTTCTGCGGCCCGATGCGGATGCTGGACGCCGCGCGCCATGCCTGGATCGGGGCCGGCCACCCGCTGCCCGATCTCCGCTACGAGACCTTCGGCTCCAGCGGCACGCTGCCGACCGAAACTTTTCGCGTGCGATTGAAGGACTCGAACGTCGAACTCGAGATCCCGCGCGAGCGCTCGATGCTGGACGTGCTCAACGCCAGCGGCCGCGAGGTGATGTACGACTGCAAGCGCGGCGAATGCGGCCTCTGCGCCATCGACGTGGTCGCGGTCGACGGCGAGATCGATCATCGCGACGTCTTCTTCAGCGATCATCAGAAACAGAGCAACCGGAAGATCTGCGCCTGCGTCTCCCGCGCGCGCGGCACCATCACGGTGGACACCCTGCTGCGGGCGGATGCGATCTGACACTAAAGCGCGATGGGATCAGGATGAATCGCCATCGCGCTTCAGGTTATTGTTTGAGCATGATCTTTTCGGAAAACCGCTGCACACTTTTCCGGATCATGCTCTAGGAGAGGTCGCCATGCCCGGGCTTGTCCCGGGCATCCACGTTCGTCATGCTCGGAGCCGACGCGTGGATGGCCGGGACAAGCCCGGCCATGACGCATTTGGAAGCGCTGGCACCTACGCCGCGTAAATCGCCCGAAGCTTCTTCGTATCGAGCAGCGCCAGCACGCCATCGGCCGAAACAGGCCGGCTGATGAGATACCCCTGCACCTCGTCGCAACTGATCTGGCGCAGATATTCGAGCTGGTCGGCTGTCTCGACTCCCTCCGCCACCACGCCGATGTCGAGGTCGCGTGCCAGCGAAATCACCGACTTCACGATCGCGGCGCAGTCCGGCTGCACCAGCATGTCGCGGATGAAGGACTGGTCGATCTTGATGCGGCTGAACGGCAGCTTGCGCAGGTATGTCAGCGACGAGAAGCCGGTGCCGAAGTCGTCGAGCGCCACGGTGACTCCGAGCTCCAGCAATGCGTTCAGGACCGTCGCGGCCGAGCCGTATTTAGACAGCAGCATCGATTCCGTGATCTCGATCTCGAGCCGGTGCGGGGCAATCTTGGCGTCGGCGAGCGCCTGCACGATGATCTGAAGAATGCCTGTATTGTGGAACTGCGCCGCGGAGAAGTTCACGGCGACCCTGATCTCTTCCGGCCATTGCGCCACGGTGGCGCAGGCGCGGCGGATCACCCATTCGCCGATCGCGTGGATCAGCCCGGTCTCTTCCGCGATTGGTATGAATTCACTCGGCGGCACCAGCCCGCGCGAAGGATGCCGCCAGCGCAACAGCGCCTCGAAGCCGGTGATCCGGTTGTCGCGGATATCGAGGAAAGGCTGGAACACCAGGAACAGCTCGTTTCGCGCGATCGCGCCTTCGAGGTCCGACTGCAGCGCCTTGCGGTCGCGAGATAGCCTGTCGTCCGCTTGTTCGAAGAAGCAGACCGTGCCCGGCCCCGCCTTCTTGGCACGGTAGAGCGCCGCATCGGCGTTCTTCATGACGTCGAGCGCCGTGTTGCCGTCGCGAGGGGCCAGCACGATGCCGACGCTGGTCGCGCCGATGATCTGGCGGTCTTCGATCTGGAACGGTTCGTCGAACGCCGCGACGAAGCGCTCGGCGATTTCGAGCGCATCCTCGGGCCGCGCCAGATTGGCCATCACCAGTGCGAACTCATCGCCGCCGATGCGCGCTATGTGCTCGGCCGTGCGGGTGCAGCGCTGCAGGCGGCCTGCGACCTGCACCAGGAAGTCATCGCCGGCGGGATGGCCGAACTTGTCGTTGACCTCCTTGAAGCGATCGAGATCGAGCAGCAGCACCGCGAACTCCTCGCCGGAAAGGGCCAGTCGCTTCAGCGCGGCATCGAGCGTCTCGTTGAAGGCGAAGCGATTGGGCAGCTGCGTCAGCGAGTCCTGGCGCACCGTGCGCTCCGCCTCGATCTGCCGTATCACGCGCCGCGCGAACGAGAACGAATTGACGAACACGTTGCGCAGCAGCACGCTGCCATAGACCACGACGAGGAAGGCCATCAGCAGGAAGGCCAGGTCGCCGTTCCTGCTGAGGCAGATCGCGATGCCGAGGAAGATGGGCGCCGTGAACGCGATGGCCGCGATCGGGATCGTGGCGAAGGCCAGCGCGCCTCCGGCCAGCATGCCCGAGCACAGGCAGGTGATGACGAGCTGCCCGCCGGTCGAGGCGCCGGCGAAGAACGCGACCGGGACGATGCCCCAGGCGGAGCCAAGGATGAAGGCATTGCGCACCAGCCGGTGCATGGCGCGGCGCGAGACGAATTGCGGCTTGGTGATGCGGCGCGCGGCGTAGGATTGCAGGCAAAATCCGATCGCGGCGGCGGCGACCGCGACCGCCCAGATCAGGGCGAACATCCGGTCCGGCGACTGCCACAGCGCGATGGCGAGTACGATCGCGTTGCAGGCATTGGCGAGCATGATGCCGACCGAATAGCCGAGCACCAGCGACATCTGTTCGGCGCGGATATGGCCGGCCATCGCCTCGTCGGTTGCGGGACCGCCAAAGGCCGACAGATCGCCGGCGAACAACCGTGCGACATAGTTGGTCGTTTGAGTCCGCATCCCAGAGCCTAGCAGCAGGGCCGTTCGTCCAGCTCGATCCGGAGAATTCGCTACAAACCTTTGACGAACTATGAATTTTCCACGCTAGCCAGCTTGCCTGCGACCACTCCTGCGTGTTCAAAGCAAGGTATCGATAACAAATCGATACAAATGCGACGCCTTGCGTTACGGATGTAACGGAAGGAGCATGTTGGCGAGCAGTTCCGCTGTCATGTCCCCGGGCTGAACATCAAGCCGGGCGATGACAGCAGCTCGGGGCTTCACCGCCCCAGCTGCTTCGGGTCGTAATAGAACCGTTCCTCGATCAGCTCATCGCCCCGCCAGGCCTGCCACGCGATCTCGTCCAGCGTTCGGACGACGCCTTCGGCATTGGTGAAGCTGAAAACCCAGCGCGTGGCGACGTGGTCGCCCTCGATCAGGCTCGGGCCGACGCGGACGGCCTTGACCTCCTTGAAAGCGGCCAGCACGCCGCGCTCCTTTGCCGCCAGCTTGTCGCGTCCCATCGTCGGCTCGGCGTTGTTCTCGTAGGTGGCAGCATCGGGCGCATAGAATTGCTCGATCGCGCCGACGAAGTCCCCGTCCTCCAGCAGTTTCGCAAAGGCTTCGACGATGTCACGGCTCGGCATGACGACCTCACGATTAAAACCGACTGATAGTCGGTAAATACCGACCGATGGTCGAAAAGTCAACTGGCCGTCCGCGCTGAATTCGATTAGAGGGGGAGTGAGTTTGAATCGATGCGAGCCAAGAACTCAGAACACCTCTCCCCGTCGGGGAGAGGTGGACGCAAGACGAGAGCCATGGCGAAACAGGCGGAGCGGCGGGCGGCGACGACGGAAGCAATCCTGACGGCGGCGCGCCGCTTGTTCGGCACGCAAGGCTTTGCCGCCACTACCATGGACGAGATCGCCGAAGGCGCCTCCGTCGCCAAGGGCGCGGTCTATCATCACTTCAAGACCAAGGAGGCGGTGTTCGAAGCCGTGTTCGATCAGGTCTCGCGCGACCTCGTTGCCGAGATCGACCGCACGGCGCGGGCAGAGAAGGACGTGCTCGCCGCGATGGTCGCCGGCACCCAGCATTACTTTGCCGCGACCGCCAAGGGCCCGACCGGCCAGATCATCCTGCGCGACGGTCCCGCCGTGCTCGGCTGGGAACGCTGGCGCGAGATCGACGCGCAGCACTTCGGCGGCAAGATGCCGCGTGCGCTTTCCGCAGCGATGGAGGCCGGCCTGATCGCGCGGCAGCCGGTCGAGCCCTTAGCGCGGCTGCTGCTCGGCGCCGTGACGGAGGCCGCGGTCGCCTGCGCCGGCCGTGCCGATATCGCAAGGGCAGGCGCGGAATATGCCCGTGCGTTCAAGTCGCTGGTCGAGGCACTGCGCGTGCGCGCATGATTGTGTTAATGCGGAGCGAGTGATGTGGATGGGGTTACGGTCTCACTTGCCATTGCGGCTCCTCACCCGGGTTGCTACGGACGATGCTGCGCATTGCCGTGCGCAATCCGACCTCTCTCCGCTGGGAGAGGTGAAGTGACGAACTGGAAACGCCATACCAACAAAAAAAGAACAATAGCGCATGAACGCAAATTCCTCTCTCGCACTCAACGATCCCGAATTCGATTACGTCATCGTCGGCGCCGGCTCTGCCGGCTGCGTGCTGGCCAATAGGCTCTCTGCGAACGGCAAGCACAGCGTGCTGCTGCTCGAGGCCGGCCCGAAGGACTCCAACATCTGGATCCACGTCCCGCTCGGCTACGGAAAGCTGTTCAAGGAGAAGAGCGTCAACTGGATGTACCAGACCGAGCCGGAGCCCGAGTTGAAGGGCCGCCAGGTGTTCCAGCCTCGCGGCAAGACGCTGGGCGGCTCGAGCTCGATCAACGGCCTGCTCTATGTCCGTGGTCAGCACGAGGACTATGACCGCTGGCGCCAGCTCGGCAACACGGGATGGGGGTATGACGACGTGCTGCCCTATTTCAAGAAGGCCGAGGACCAATCGCGCGGCGCCGATCACTATCACGGCAAGGGCGGACCGCTGCCGGTCTCCAACATGATCGTGACCGATCCGCTGTCGAAGGCTTTCATCGATGCTGCCGTCGAGACCGGTCTGCCCTACAACCCTGATTTCAACGGCGCGACGCAGGAAGGCGTCGGCCTGTTCCAGACCACGACGCGCAACGGTCGCCGCGCCTCCACGGCGGTGGCCTATCTCGGCCCTGCCAAGGCCCGCGGCAACCTCAAGATCGAGACGGGCGCGCTCGCCCAGCGCATCCTGTTCGGGGGACGCCGCGCCGTCGGTGTCGAGTACCGCCAAGGCGCTGCCTTGCGCCGCGCACGGGCGCGCAAGGAGGTCGTGCTGTCGAGCGGGGCCTACAACTCGCCGCAGCTGCTCCAGCTCTCCGGCGTCGGCCCTGGCGATCTCCTGCGCAAGCACGGCATCGAGGTGGTGCTGGACGCACCGGGCGTCGGTCACGACCTTCAGGACCACATGCAAGTCCGCATCGTGATGCGCTGCTCGCAGAAGATCACGCTCAACGACACCATCAACCATCCGCTTCGTCGCACCATGGCCGGCGCGCGCTATGCGCTGTTCCGCAAGGGCTGGCTGACGATCGCGGCGGGCACGGCCGGAGCCTTCTTCAAGACCAGTCCGCGGCTGGCTTCGCCAGACATCCAGGTGCACTTCCTGCCGTTCTCGACCGACAAGATGGGCGAGAAGCTGCATGATTTCTCCGGCTTCACCGCCTCGGTGTGCCAGCTACGTCCCGAAAGCCGCGGCTCCCTGCGCATCAAGAGCGCGGACCCGACCGTGCCGCCGGAGATCCGCATCAACTACATGTCGACCGAGACCGATCGAACCACCAACGTGGAGGGTCTGAAAATCCTGCGCAAGATCCTGAACGCGCCGGCGCTGAAGCCGTTCGTGGTCAGCGAGTACGATCCCGGGCCAAAGGTATCCACGGATGCCGAGCTGCTCGATTTCTGCCGTGAGCGCGGCAGCACCATCTACCATCCGACCTCGACCTGTCGTATGGGCAATGACGCGCTTGCCGTGGTCGATCAGCGGCTGAAGGTGAGGGGGCTCGACGGCCTTCGTGTCGTCGACGGCTCGATCATGCCGGACCTCGTGTCGGGGAACACCAACGCGCCGATCATCATGATCGCTGAAAAGGCCTCCGACATGTTATTAGAGGAGGCGCGTTGATTTGCGGCTAGAAAGGACAGCGGCTTGGCTACGCGACTGAAGATCGGCACCCGCAAGAGCGCCATGGCGCTGGCACAGACGGACGAGATCGCGCGCCGCCTGACCGCCGCCGTGCCGGGTCTCGACGTCGAGATCGTCAAGTTCGACACCACGGGCGATCTGGACCAGACCAGCAAGCTGCTGCCACATGGCGGCAAGGGCGGCGCTTTCGTGGCGCAGATCCGCGCCGCCGTGCTCTCGGGCGAATTGCAGGCGGCGATGCATTCGCTGAAGGACATGCCGGGCAACGAGGACACGCCCGGCCTCGTCATCGGCGCCACGCTGTCGCGCGATCCGCCGAGCGACGCGCTGGTGCTGCGCGATGGCGTAACGCTGGAGGCGCTGCGTCAGTCGCGCGGCAAGGGTTTTAAGATCGGCACCAACGCCGTGCGCCGGGCGGCTTATGCACGGCGGTTGTTCCCGGAGGTGGAAGTGATCCATTTCCGTGGCGCCGCCGACACCCGCGTGCGAAAACTCGACAACGGTGAGAAGCAGCGCCTGCCGGATGGCGGTGCGGTGGGGCCGGCAGATGCGCTGATCATGGCGCGTTCGGGCCTCGATCGCGTCGGTCTGTCGAGCCGCATTGCGCACGAATTCACCGCGGCGGAGATGCTGCCGGCGGCGGGGCAGGGCATCGTCGCGGTCGAATGCGCGGCGCGGGACTGGCAGACGCGACAAATTCTGTCATCGATCGACGATCCCTTGGCCCACGCCTCAGCCGATGCCGAGCGCGAGGTGCTGTGGGTGCTCAACGGTCATTGCAATTCGCCGGTGGCGGGCTTCTCGACCATATCAGGCGATCAGATGTCGCTCACCGCCTCGGTGCTCGACCTCTCCGGCAACACCATCATCGAAGCTTCGTGCACGGGCCCGGCCAATCGCCCGCGCGAGCTCGGCCGTGCGGTAGGGCTCGATCTGCTGGTGAAGGGTGCGGCGGAGATCATCGAGCGCAGCCGCCCGCGCTGACGCGCTTTCCGCGACCGCCGTCGTCATTGCGAGCGCAGCGAAGTAATCCAGACTGCTACCCGCGGAAAGATTCTTGGATTTGCTTCCTTGAGCCCGTCATCGGGCCGCGCTTCGCGTGGACCCGTCGGCTCGCAATGACGGGTGTGATGAGGAGCCGTCGTCTAACCCGCTGCACCAAGAGCCGGTTGGCACGCTGGCCTTTCTCGAGCGGGGCAGCTGCGCGATGATGCCATACTGCTCCTGTTTTGCCCGACGAGTCAAACCTCGGCGCGATCTGCTGCGATGACGTCTCATCTGATTTCAGCGCGCGCTAAGTCATTGATCGGGCGTGGTCTCTCTACTGTGCATGGGGTTGTTTTCGCACTTTTTTGTTTGCGCCTCCCGAGAGGCGGAAAGATCATCCCCGCACCCGCTTGATCATCTGCTCGACATGAGCGATCGGCGTCTCCGGCTGGATGCCATGGCCGAGATTGAAGATCAGCCGCCCTTGCGCAAAATTGGCCAGCACGTCGTCGACCGCGCGGTCGAGCGCGGCGCCGCCCGTGATCAGCACCAGCGGATCGAGATTGCCCTGCACCGCGACCTTGCTCTGCACGCGCTCGCGGATGAAGGCCGGCTCCGCGGTCCAGTCGATGCTGACGCCGTTGACGCCGGTTGCCTCGACGTAAGCGGGCAGCAGCGCGCCGGCCCCGCGCGGAAAGCCGATGATCTTCGCATCCGGCACCTTCGCACGCACGCCCGCCACGATGCGCCGCGTCGGTTCGCTCGACCAGCGCGCGAACTCGGTTGGCGGCAACACGCCGGCCCAGGTGTCGAAGATCTGTAACGCGTCGGCACCGGCGGCGAGCTGCGCCAGCAGATATTCGATCGAGCTGTCGACCAGCACGTCGATGATTTTGGAGAATGCCTCGGGATGGCGGTACGCCATCATCCGGGCCGGCGCCTGGTCCGGCGTGCCGTGGCCGGCGACCATGTAGGTCGCCACCGTCCACGGCGCCCCGCAGAAGCCGATCAGCGCGGTCCTGGGATCTAGCGCGTCGCGCACGATCTTCAGTGCATCGAACACCGGTTGAAGCTTGCCGAGATCAGCGCGCGGCGCCAGCGTCGCGACCTTTGCCGGATCGTCGAGCGGCTCGAGCCGCGGGCCCTCGCCGACCTCGAACCGCACCGAGCGTCCGAGCGCATAGGGGATCACGAGGATGTCCGAGAAGATGATCGCCGCGTCGAAGCCGAATCTGCGGACCGGTTGCAGCGTGACCTCGGCGGCAAGCTCCGGATTGAAGCAGAGATCGAGGAAGCCGCCGGCCTTGGCGCGCACTTCGCGATATTCCGGCAAGTAGCGCCCGGCCTGACGCATCATCCATGTCGGCGGGACGGTCTGGCGCTGGCCGGAGAGCACGTCGATGAAAGGCTTTTTTGCAGACTGGGGCACGAACTGTCCTGATGCAGATTTGAGGTTCCTGATACACCGCCAAAGGCCCGAGCGGAACAGGGGAACCGAGGCAAATGCGCCGCGTTGACCGGCGAATGGAGGAGGATCTCATGGCTCAGACATTCAATCCCGCCCCGCACGACAAGCACGCCGAAGATCTGCGCGAGGCGCTCGCTGCCGATCGCAATGCCAAGCTCGACGCCGGGCTGAAGGATACGTTCCCGGCTTCAGATCCCGTAAGCGCCGCACAGCCGACGCCTTCGAAGGCCGATGCGGATGCCGAGCATTCCTCATTCTGGGACAAGGTTAAGGCCATCTTCAGCTAGCAGCATCGCGCGCCGGACTCCGATAGGCGTGCTAATGTCTTGTTAGCGATGCCTGGATCATTGCGTCCGTAAGACTACTGGAAACGGGGGAGTCGCCGCGTATTCCGGTAGTGATTTCAGACTTCAATAACACAAGCGGCAGAGTCTCCCGTCGATCGGAGAACCCTGCCGCATGAGCGCTGTTACCCAACGAGCCGGATGGAGCCGTCTGCCGCTGCGCGCGGCGGCTTTCGTCGTGCTGACCTGCGCGACCATCCTCGGCGTCAGCGGTTGGCGCGAATGGGCGGCACGTGACGCGGTCCTCAAGGCCGCCGAGGCGGAGATGGCGAACGTCGCCCGTTCGCTGACACAGCATGCCGAGGACAGCCTCGATCTCCTGGACTCCGGCGTCGTCGGCGTGGTCAGCCGGTTGGAGATGGATGGCACTGGACCGGCCACGATCGCCAAGCTCGGCAACCTCCTCGAAGCGCGCAAGAAGGCGATCGCGCGCATCCACAGCCTCGCCATCATCGACGATCAGGGCAACTCGCTGACCTCGCCCGGTACGATCGGCTCGACCTTCAGCGACGATGCGTTCTTCCGATATCACCAGCTCTCGCCGAAGCGCGAGGCCCATGTCGGCCGTCCCGTGAAGAGCCTCCTGGACGGCGAGTGGGTCATCACCCTGTCGCGCCGCTTCAACAAGCAGGACGGCAGCTTCGGCGGCGTGGTGCTCGCGACCACCAGCTCCGGTTATCTCTCGCATTTCTACGAGCAGTTCGAGATCGGCCGCAACAGCGCTGTGGCGCTGATGCACGGCGACGGCCTGATCATCGCGCGCAATCCCAGCAACGAGACATTCGTCGGACGCAGCGTCTCCGACAAGCCGTTGTTCCGCGAGCCGGATCTGCAACGGCCCAAGGGTGCCTATCATTTCAAGTCGTCGCTGGACGGTGCCGAGCGCGTCAGCTTCTTCAATCGCAGCAGCCGCTTCCCGCTCCTGCTGCTCGCCACCGTCGACAAGGACGAGTTGCTCGCGCCCTGGCGCGCCGCGGCAATCTCCCGCATGCTCTACGTGCTCGCGCTGGTCATGCTGATCGCGGTCATCGGCGGCGTGCTGGTGCGGCAGTTGCAGCGGGGCCAGCGCATGGCCGTCGCGCTGGCCGAGAAGGAGGCGCATTTCCGCCTGCTCGCCGAAGGCTCCAGCGACATGGTGACGCGCATCGGGCTCGACGAGCGGCTGCGCTACGTCTCGCCCTCCTCGGTCCGCATCGTCGGCTGGCGTCCCGATCAGTTGATCGGCACGCCGGCTCTTGCAGGCATCAATCCGGAGGATCTGCCGGAGGTCCAGGCGATCGTCGACGCCATGAAGCGTGGCGAGAAGGAGGAGGCGCGTCTCACCTATCGCAACTCGCACCGGCAGAACGGCGAAATCTGGCTGGAATCGACCATGCAGGTCACACGCAAGGACAATGGCCGCATCGACGGCGTGGTCGCGATCTCCCGCGACGTCACCGAGCATAAGAAGCTGGAAACCAGGCTCGAGACCCTTGCGATCGAGGACAGCCTCACCGGCCTCGCCAATCGCCGCCGCTTCGACGAGCGGCTGAAGGAGGAATGGGCCCGCGCCTATCGCGACCGCTCCAGCCTTGCTTTGCTGATGATCGATGTGGACCACTTCAAGGCCTACAACGATGAATACGGCCATCCCGCCGGCGATGCCTGCCTGCGCCGGATCGCAAAAATCATCGCGGCCGAAACGCAGCGCGCCGGCGATCTGGCGGCGCGCTATGGCGGCGAGGAATTCGCCGTGCTGCTGCCGAACATCGACGCCGCCAGCTGCGCAGGGGTCGGCGAGCGGATCCGCAGCGCGATTCACGATGCCGGCCTCGTTCATCGCACCAATCTGGCGGCCGGATGCGTCACCGCCTCGATCGGCGGCGCGACCTGCCGGCCGGTGCTGGAGCGCACGGCGGGGGTGGCCTCGCTGGTCGAAGCTGCCGACCGGGCACTCTACGCCGCCAAGGACGCAGGCCGCGACCGCCTGGTGATGTCGGGTGAGGTGGCCAGCGTGATGCTCAAGGCGTCTGGTCAATAAGCCGCCCTGAGTCCCGGACGCGACGCTGCGTGCCCGGGGCACGAGATCTCAATAATGCGGTGGACGCTCGTTGGCAGGTCCCGGCGCGTTTGCCTCGGCCTCCTGGAGCCGCTCATTGAGCTGAGCGATCTGCCGCGTCAACGCGTCGATCTGCTTCCACTGTGCGGTGATGGTCTGGTTCAACGTCTCGATCGTGTCGTCCTGGTAGGCGAGGCGCGTCTCCAGCATGTCGATGCGCTCGCTCAGCGTCTTGATCTCATTCGTCACGGCCGTGCCCCAATTCCTGTTCGCGCAGGCCCCGTTCGCGCAAGCCGTGGCCGAGCGCCACGCGCTCGTCGAACACGAAGCATTCGCCGCGCCAGCGGCTCTCCGTCTCCGGCACCTCCTCGAGATATTTGAGGATGCCGCCCTTGAGGTGATAGACCTCGGCAAAACCGCGGGCGAGCAGATGCGCGCTCGCCTTCTCGCAGCGGATGCCGCCGGTGCAGAACATCGCGATCCTGCGGTGCCGCGCCGGATCGAGGCTGGCTGCGGCAAAATCCTTGAACTGGCCAAAGCTCTTGATGCCGGGGTCGACCGCGCCGTCGAATGTCCCCATGGCCACTTCGAAGGCGTTGCGGGTGTCGAGCAGCAGCGTGTCGGGCGTCGCAATCAGCGCGTTCCACTCGGCGGCGTCGACATAGGTGCCCACTTGGCGGGTCGGGTCGGCAGTCTCGTCGCCGAGCGTGACGATCTCCTTCTTGAGCCGCACCTTGAGGCGCCCGAACGGCATCGCTTCCGCAGTCGAGAATTTCAATTCGAGATTGTCGAGCCGGCCGCCGAACATGTTGCCGTGTGCGAGCTCGCCGGCGAAGGCGTCGATCGCCTCCGGCGCACCGGCGACCGTGCCGTTGATGCCCTCCTGCGCCAGCAACACGCTGCCCTTCAGATGAAGGCCCGCGCAGAACGCGCGCAGCGGCTCGCGCAGCTCGCGGTAATCGGGGAGGGCGACGAATTGATAGAAGGCCGCGACCCTGGTTGTCGAATTCCGATCAGACATGGCGGCTCGTTTAGCAGGCGGCGGCCCTCCGGAAAACCCGCACGGCGGTTTGCCTCGAAAATCCATACGCCCAGCGGATGGCAGCCATTTGCCTGGTATGCCAGCATTGCCCCGCCGGGCGGGAATGTGTCATGTAGACGCGGTTTTCGAGATGGCGCGCACCCGCGCCGACGGCCAAGAGAGCAAGACATTCGATGAGAAACTTTCATTTCCCCGGCAGGTCCACGGTCCATGCCACCAACGCGATGGTGGCGACCTCGCATCCGCAGGCGTCGCTCGCCGCGATCGAGGTGCTCCGTGAGGGCGGCACGGCGGTGGACGCGGCTGTCGCGGGCTCGGCCCTGCTCGGCGTGATCGAGCCGCAATCGACTGGCATCGGCGGCGACTGCTTTGCGCTGATCCAGCCGCGCGGCGAGGGCAAGATCGTCGCCTATAACGGCTCCGGCCGCGCGCCCAAGGCGGCGAATGCCGACTGGTATCTCGAGCGCAAGATCAACTCCGTGCCGCTGACCTCGGCGCATGCGGTCTCGATCCCCGGTGTGATCGACGCCTTCGCGACCGTGCTGCGCGACCACGGCAAGTTCGGTTTCGACCGCCTGCTCCAGCCCGCGATCAAGGCGGCCGAGGAGGGCTATGTCGTCGCGCCCCGCATCGCCTTCGACTGGAAGAACCAGTTCGAGAAGCTGAAGAACGGCACCAACACCGTGCGCTACCTGCTGCCCGGCGGCAAGCCGCCGGTGGCCGGCGACATCATCCGCCAGGTCGAACTCGGCAAGACGCTGCGCGCGATCGCCAAGAACGGCCGCGACGCCTTCTACAAGGGTGAGATCGCGGAGGATATGGTCGAGACGCTGCGCGGCATCGGCGGCCTGCACACGCTCGACGATTTCGCCGCGCACACGACCGAAGTGACCACGCCGATCGGCACCATGTACAAGGGCTACGACGTCTGGCAGTGCCCGCCGAACGGCCCGGGCGTCACCGCGCTCTTGATGCTCAACATCCTGTCGCGCTTCGACCTGACCAAGTACGCGCCCGTCAGCGTCGAGCGCTTCCATCTCGAGGCGGAAGCCGCGCGCATCGCCTACATGAATCGCGAGATGCACGTCGCCTCTCCCGAGCACATGAAGATCAATGTCGCCGAGATGCTCGAGAAGGGCTTTGCCAACGAGTACATCAGCAAGATCCGCATGGATGGCATGCTCGACCTGCCGAACGTCGCGCCGCCGATGAATCCCTCGACCATCTACATCACGGTGGTGGACAAGGACCGCAACGTCTGCTCGTTCATCAACTCGGTCGCGCATTCCTTCGGCTCGGCGATCGTCTCGAACAAGACCGGCGTCTTGTTCCAGAACCGCGCCGGCGGTTTCCGCATCCAGCCCGGTCATCCCAACTGCATCGAAGGTGGCAAGCGCCCGCTGCACACGATCATGCCGGGCCTGCTCACCAAGGGTGGCCGTTCCACCATGTCCTTCGCAGTGATGGGCGGCCAGTACCAGCCGACCGGCCAGACTCATCTGCTGACCAACATGCTCGATTACGGCTGCGACGTGCAGGAGGCGATCGACATGCCGCGCGGCCTGCACTACGAGGGCCAGTACCAGCTCGAGGACAGCGTGCCGGCTGCGATTGTCGAAGGTTTGAAGAAGCTCGGCCACAAGACCACCAGCGTTGTCGGCCCGCTCGGCGGCGCCCAGGCGATCTGGATCGACTGGGACAAGGGCACGCTCACCGGCGGCTCCGATCCGCGCAAGGACGGCTGCGCGCTCGGCTATTGAGCCCGCGCGGGGTTCCGCGCGCGAGATCAGGACGCGCGATCAGGAAAAGTTGACGAGGGGCGGCGCGGCATTTGCAGCGCCGCCTCTTCTCGTTCGGAACTGCACTCATTGCTCCAAGTTATGCGGCGATGAGCGGTGCAGGCGTGCGCTGCTTTTCTCGATAGCGGCGGAGGCCGGCCCATGTCCGACAAATCAAGTTCCCGACCATCTGGATTCGATCGGCGCGCCTTCATGGCCGGGGCCACCGGAAGTGTGCTGGTTCCGATGACGGCGCGCGCGGCCGCGCAGGATGCAAATGCGCCTCTCGCGCAGGATCCGTCGCTTCCCGTTGAGGTTACGCTGCGGGTGAACGGCGAGGACAAGCACCTGAGCCTCGACGCACGCACCACGGTGCTCGATGCGCTGCGTGAACATCTCAAGCTCACCGGCAGCAAGAAGGGTTGCGACCACGGCCAGTGCGGCGCGTGCACGGTGCTGATCGATGATCGCCGGGTGGTATCGTGCCTGACGCTGGCGGTCGCCGCCGAAGGGCAGGAGATCACGACGATCGAGGGCCTCGCCACCGACGACCGCCTGCATCCGATGCAGCAGGCCTTCATCGACAACGACGCATTCCAGTGCGGCTACTGCACGCCTGGTCAGATCATGTCCGCCGTGGCCTGCGTGAAGGAGGGGCATGCGGGAAACGAGGCCGACATCCGCGAATATATGAGCGGCAATATCTGCCGCTGCGCCGCCTACCCCAACATCGTCGCCGCCGTGAAGCAGGCCGCGCCCGAGATCATGAAAGGCTAGGCGCATGCGACCGTTCTTGTATCAGAGAGCATCAGACTCGAATATGGCCGTGCAGGCGCTCGGCGCCGCAGCGGCCGCCAACAATCCATTGACGAAAGCGACGGCGCAACCGCTTGCCGGCGGCACCACACTTATCGATTTGATGAAGCTCGATGTGATGCGGCCCGCCACGATCGTCGATATCAATCCGCTGGCGCGCGCCTGGTCGGCGATCGAGCCAGGCAGTGATGGCTTGCGGCTCGGCGCGCTCGCAAAGATGTCCGACGTGGCCGCCCACGCCGAGATTCAGCGCAGCTATCCGGTGATCGCGGATTCGCTGAAGCTCGCCGCCAGCGCCCAGCTGCGCAACATGGCGACGCTCGGCGGCAATGTGATGCAGCGGACGCGTTGCAATTACTTCCGCGATGTCTCCTATGAAAACTGCAACAAGCGCAATCCCGGGTCTGGCTGCGCCGCAATGGACGGCGTCAATCGCATGCATGCGGTGCTCGGTACCTCCGATCAGTGCATCGCGACCTATCCTGGTGATTTTGCCCAGGCGCTGATCGCGCTGGATGCTACGGTCGAGATCACGGGCAAGGCCGGTACGCGCACGATGCCCTTTGCCCAGTTGCACAAGGCCCCCGGCGACACGCCTGAGATTGAGACCACGCTTCAGCCTGGCGAGCTGATCTCGGCGTTCTCCATTTCCGGACGCTGGCCGCGCTCGGTGTATCTCAAGGCGCGCGACCGACAATCTTACGAATTCGCACTCTCATCGGCCGCGATCGCGCTCGATGTGCAGGACGGCACGATCCGGAACGCGCGCGTCGCGCTCGGCGGCGTCGCCACCGTGCCGTGGCGGGCGCGCGAGGCGGAGGCGCTATTGAAGGGGCAGAAGTTCGATGAAGCGCTGGGACAGCGCGTCGCCGAGGCCGCCTTTGCGGACGCCCGCGGCCGTCGGCACAACAGCTTCAAGATCGCGCTCGGCAAGCGTGTGGTGGCTCGTGCGCTTCAGCAGGCCGTAACGATGGAGATCTGACCATGACCGCTGCAGCTCCCGAGCCCAAGGCGAATATGGGCCAATCCGTGCCGCGCTATGATGCGGCCGCAAAGGTCACGGGGCGGGCGACCTATGCCTCGGACATGCCGCTGGACAATCCGGCCTACGCATTCCTGGTCACCAGCGCCATCGCCAAGGGTCGTATCGACCGCTTCGACCTCGACGATGCTGGGCGCGTCCGCGGCGTGATCGACATCGTCACGCACGAGAACGCTCCGAAGCTGAAGGAATCGAAACTCTTCAGCAACGGCGGCTATGCGGGCACCACGATCCAGCCGCTGAAGTCGGCCGAAATCGCGCATGACGGCCAGATCATCGCCGTGGTCATCGCAGAGAGCTATGAGGCGGCGCGCGAGGCGGCCAATCGCGTCAAGGTCAGCTACACCGCGGCGGCGCCGAGCGCGAGCTTCGACTCGCCGGGGACGACCATGGCAGCCGCCAAGGGACAGAACGCGCAGTTCAAGGAAGACCCCGCGGTCGGCGACTTCGCCAAGGCGTTCGAGACGGCCGAGGTCAAGTTCACCGCTTCCTACGATACGCCGACGCAGCATCACAATCCGATGGAGCTGTTCACGACCAGCTGCGTGTGGATGGGCGACAATCTCGTCATCTACGAGGGCAGTCAGTACGTCTATGGCCTGAAGAACGGCGTGGCCGAGCAGCTCGGCATCGACGCCGACAAGGTGCGTGTGGTCAATCCCTATGTCGGCGGCGGTTTTGGTTCGCGCGGCTCGATGACGCCCCGGACTGCCATCATCGCCGGCATTGCCAAGCGCCTGAACCGCCCGATCAAGCTGGTCCCGACCCGCGACCAGGGCTTTACCATTGCGACCTATCGCGCCGAGACGCGGCATGAGATCAAGCTCGGTGCGAACCGGGACGGAAGGCTGGTCGCTTTGAGGCATGAGGGGGCCGAAGTCTCCTCGCGCCCCGACGCCTATTGCGTCGGCGGCACCAAGACGACGACGCGGCTCTATGCTTGCCCGAATGTGGACAGCCTGGTCTCGATCGTGCGCGCCGATCGCAATACGCCCGGCTTCATGCGATCGCCCCCCGAGGTGCCGTATTTGTTCGCGCTGGAGAGCGCGCTGGACGAGCTTGCGGTCAAGCTCGACATGGACCCGATCGAGCTTCGCCGCATCAACGACACCACGAACGAGCCGATCAACGGCAAGCCCTACACGTCGCGCTCGCTCATGGCCTGTTTCGACGAAGCCGCAAAAGCGTTCGGCTGGGCGCAACGCTCGCCTCAGCCGAAATCGATGTCGGACGGTGACTGGTTGATCGGCTACGGCTGCGCCGCGACCTGCTATCCGACGCAGATGGCGCCGTCCGCCGCGCGCGTGCGCCTGCAGCGCGACGGCCGCACCCGCGTCGAGATCGCCGGGCACGAGATCGGCACCGGCGCTTATACCGTCATCGCCCAAACCGCGGCTGAGCGGCTCGGCGTACCGCTCGAGAAGGTGGCAGTCTTCATCGGTGACAGCGACCTGCCGCCGGCGCCGGTGGCGGGCGGTTCGAACTCGACCGCCAGCACCTGTTCTGCGGTGATGATGGTGTGCGACCAGATCCGCCAGCGCCTGTTCAAGGCGGTGATGCCGAGCGACAGCCTCGCCGACAAGGCCAAGGAGACCGTCGGCATCAGCCCGGCGCCGTCGACTCAGGCGGCGAGAGGCGATCGCTCCCTCGATCTCGACAAGGCCTTCGATGCGCTCGGCGTCGGCGTGGTCGAAGAGTATGGCGAGTGGAAGCCGGAGGGCGCGCCGCTGGATTCCTTCCAGGCCATGCACACGGGTCACGTGCGGTTGATCGGCGGTCACGCCATGAAAGACCAGATCGCCTACGCCTTCGGGGCGGAGTTCGTCGAGGTCCGCGTCAACCGCTTCACACACGAAATCCGCTGTCCCCGCCTGGTCGGCGCGTTCGCGGCGGGCAGAATCATGAATCCGCGCACCGCGCGCAGCCAGCTCATGGGCGGTCTGATCTGGGGCATGTCCTCGGCGCTGCTGGAGGCCACCGAGATCGACGAGCGCAATGCGCGCTACGTCAACGACAATCTTGCCGACTACCTCGTGCCCGTGAATGCCGATGTGCCCGGCGTCGAGGTGATCATGCTTTCCGAGCAGGACGACCATATCAACCTGGTGGGCGCAAAGGGCCTTGGCGAGCTTGCCAATGTCGGCACCAATGCTGCGGTCTGCAACGCGCTCTATCACGCCACCGGTCAGCGTATCCGCAAGCTGCCGGTGCGGCTGGAAAATATCGAGATCTAAGGGGTGGAAACGGCGACGGCGTTGGGTTAGACACCTCCCGCCTCAAACGGAAGGTGCCTTATGCAGCGTTTCCGGCGCGTGCTCCTCGCCCTGATGTCCGCACTCGCGATCACCGTGATCGCGGGCGTGTCGCATTTCGCTTCCACCACGGCCTCGGCCCAGACCGCAGGAAAGACCATGACCACAGCTTCAGGCTTGCAGATCATCGACTCCACCGTCGGCACCGGTGCTTCGCCGCAGCCCGGTCAGATCTGCGTGATGCACTATACCGGCTGGCTCTATGAGAACGGCCAGAAGGGCAAGAAATTCGACTCCTCGCTCGATCGCAAGGAGCCGTTCGAATTCCCGATCGGCAAGGGCCGCGTCATCGCCGGCTGGGACGAAGGCGTGGCCTCGATGAAGGTCGGCGGCAAGCGCACGCTGATCATCCCGCCGCAGCTCGGCTATGGCGCGCGCGGTGCCGGCGGCGTGATCCCGCCGAACGCGACGCTGATGTTCGACGTGGAATTGCTCGCGGTGAAGTGACGGCCTAGCCGTCATTCCGGGGCGGTGTGAAGCACCGACCCCGGAATCTCGAGATTCCGGGTTCGCTTCGCGCCCCGGAATGACGGCTCAAACAACAAGACCGGCCTGCCGGCCGGTCTTGTTCATTTTCGATCTTACGCGCGTTACTCTGCCGCGCGACGTGCCGCCGCGGCGGCGCGATCCATCGCATCCTTGGCGGCGTCCTTGGCATCGCCCATGGCCTGCTGACCCTTGCCCTTGACCTCCTGCACCGCGCCTTCGCCCTTCATGCGGTCGGATCCGGTGGCCTCGCCGACGCCCTGCTTGGCCTTGCCGATCGCCTCGTTGGCGTTGCCCTTGATCTTGTCGCTCGTGCTACCCATGAAACGCTCCTTCCATCTTGCTCGGTGCGACAACGCTCGGCAGCTGGCAGCGTTCCGATTTTGGTATGGCTTGCGGCTGCGCCTTTGGGTTAGTTTTGCCGCGCACGGAACCAACAGAAAGCAAGTCCAATGACCGGCCATGACCACTCGCATTCCCACCATGACCACGATCACGACGATCGCTGGAAACATGACGGCGTGCGCGTCATTCCCGGCAACCAGCTCGATACCAATGTGCCGTCGACGCCAGGCATGGACCGCGCAGCCGCCATCAATTTCGCCCGCGTCGGGGCGCAGAAATTGTGGGCGGGCACGGTCAGCATCAAGCCGGATGCCAAGACCGGCGCGCATCATCACGGCCATCTCGAAAGCGTCATCTATGTGGTGAAGGGGAAGGCGCGGATGCGCTGGGGCGAGAGCCTGCAATTCACGGCGGAAGCCGGTCCCGGCGACTTCATTTTCGTCCCGCCCTATGTGCCGCACCAGGAGATCAATGCCAGCGCGGACGAGGTGCTGGAATGCGTTCTGGTGCGCAGCGACGGCGAGGCGGTGGCGATCAACCTCGACATCGAGCCAGTCGAGAAGCCCGAGACCGTGCTGTGGATCGACCCGGTGCACCGGGATCCCAACGAGAAGAAGTAAGACTCTTCAGGGGCGCGGGCGCGGCGCGATAGAACCCCGCAGACCGGGATTCAAAAAATCGTCGGAAGCGGTGTCGGATGGCGGCCTGGTCGTCCGTCCTTGGGCAGAACCCCGCCCAAGGAGCTTCCAATGCCCAAGATGATCTTCGTCAGCCTGCCGGTGACCGACCTCAAGCGCGCGACCGCCTTCTACGAGGCGGTCGGCGCGGTCAAGAACCCGCAATTCAGCGACGAGACCGCGAGCTGCATGGTCTTTTCCGAGACCATTTTCGTCATGCTGCTGACCCACGACAAATTCCGCCAGTTCACGCCGAAGCCGATCGCGGACGCCAGGACTTCGAACCAGGTGCTGCTCTGCCTGTCCGCGGACAGCCGCAGCGATGTCGACGATATCGTCGCAAAGGCCGAGGCTGCGGGCGGGATGCCCGATCCCAGCCCGAAAGACGAATACAGCTTCATGTACGGCCGCAGCTTCGAGGATCCCGATGGTCATATGTGGGGCGTGAACTGGATGGACCTCGCGGCCGCCCCCCTGCAGCCCGACGTGGCGAACGCCTGATTCAAGCCCATCAAGACCTGAAGAGGAGCATTCACGATGTCCAAGCTCGTGCCCTGCATGTGGTTCAACGGCGATGCCGAGGACGCCGCAAAATTCTACGTCTCGCTGGTCCCGAACTCAGAGATCACGCACGTCCAGCGCAACGTTTCGGACGGGCCCTCCGGCAAGGAAGGCTCCGTGCTCGTGGTCGAGTTCACCGTGGCCGGACAGCCGCTGGTCGCGCTCAACGGCGGCATGAAGATGGAATACACCCACGCGATCTCGCTGATGATCCATTGCGACGACCAGGCCCAGGTCGACAGCGTCTGGGACGCGTTCCTCGCCCATGGTGGCAGGGAGGAGCAGTGCGGCTGGCTGAGGGATCGCTGGGCGTGGCCTGGCAGGTGGTGCCGAAGGTGATCTTCGAGTTCCTGTCGAGCCCCGACAAGGCCGCGGCCGCGCGTGCGATGCAGGCCATGATGAAGATGGTGAAGCTGGACGTGGAAGCCTTGCGCCGCGCGTTCGAGGGCAAGTCGGCAGCGTGAAGGTCGGAATGCTCTCGCCATAAGATCCGTGTCATCGCCCGGCTTGATGTTCAGCCCGGGGACATGACCGACGGGTGTTCGGGGACATAGCCGACACATTCTCCGCTCGCCAAGTCGATGATAGCGACTTGGTGGGCGGCAAAGAAGATCCCGTATTGCGCATCGTTTGCCGAG